>JAANCK011230045.1_pt1 | contig 17601 bp, 17 predicted proteins | sample 7277841 | NCBI WGS metagenome assembly JAANCK01 (sample SAMN14222788, study PRJNA588281) | permafrost metagenome | isolation source: Arctic cryosol methane SIP | place: Canada:Nunavut | collected 2015-07 | reverse complement strand
GCCTCGACGATCGTCACCTCAGCCGAGCCGAGTCGCTTCCATGCCTGAGCCATCTCCACGCCGACAACGCCACCACCGAGCACGATCAGCCGGCGCGGTACCGCTTTGGCCGAGGTCACTGCTCGACTGTCCCACACGGCAATGTCGCGAAGGCCAGGAATCGGCGGAATGGCGGCACCAGAGCCGGTGGCGACAACGACCGCCTTCGATGCGCGCAACACTCGAATGGATTCGTCGCGAGTCGTCACGTTGACGACTCGCTCACCGATGATCCTGCCGCGGCCGCGTACCAGCTTCGCGCCCACGCCCTCGAGCCACCGAACCTGACCTTCGTCGTTCCAGTTCGCGGTCAACTCATCGCGGCGAGCGAGCGCAGCTGCGACGTCAATCGTTCCGGTGACGGCCTCAGCCGCGCCGGGCACGCGCTTCGCGGCGGCGAGCACTTCGCCAGGTCGCAGCAGCGCCTTCGATGGCATGCATGCCCAGTACGAGCACTCGCCACCGACCAGCTCGGCCTCGACGACCGCAACGCTGAGTCCGCCTGCGGCGACGCGTCCGGCGACGTTCTCGCCGGCCGGGCCGGCACCGATCACCACGACATCGAAGATCTCATCCATGGCAGTTGTAGTACCCGAAACCTCGCGTTCGTTTCACGGAATTTCCTCGTAACGATCGGCACGGCCGCAACACCGCATTGTCAATCGCCAACACACCTGGCATCACCTCTAGAAAGGAGAGATCCATGTGCGGTCTCGAAGGAAAGTACGCAATCGTCACTGGCGGTAGCTCTGGGATCGGTCCAGCCATCGCCCTGCGACTCGGGCAGGAAGGCGTCAACATGGCGATCAACTACGTCGGCACGATCGATGGAGCTTGTGAGACGAGGTCGGCTCGCACGCGACGACATCACCGGAATCGACCCATGCCCCCGCTGCCTGCCCGGCGGCTGGTATCGGCCACGCGAAGCCTGAGAACACGCCTCGCGATCGGTCGTCGGGGAACTTCCACGCCAAACCCATCCGTGCATCGTCGCGCGTGAGCGGCATCACGGCGAAGGCAGCTCCGATTCGTCGCTGCGTTGCGGGCCAAGCCGTTGCGCCGACGCATCTTCCCGTTGAAGCTCCGCTGACTGCTGAAGCTTCGTGACCGACGACGCACCCATCATCAGTTCAGCCGCCACGGCGGCCAGGAGCCCAGGAACGATGAACGAAGGTCGCCCGGTCGTCTCCGCGACGAAGACGACGGCGGCCAGCGGAACTCGGTACCCGGCGCCGAGACAAGCAGCCACTCCAATGACGATGAACAACGTCAGGTCACCGTTGACAGCGCGTCCGATGATCGCGCCGGTCAGCGCTCCGGCGACGACCAAGGGGACGAACAACCCGCCGGTCGCGCCTCCCGCGACCGCCGTGGCGGTGGCGAAGCAACGGAGGCAGAGTATGGCAAAGATGATCCCGACGGAGCGCTTCGGGTCAGACGCCCAAACCACCACGTCGTAGCCGGGGCCAATGAGCAACGAGCGGCCCGTCATCAGCCGTGCAATCGTGAATGCAGCCGAAAGGGCTGCGCCCGCCCCGAGGGTCATCAGAATTGGCCGACGGTTCGACGACAGCCGCTTGGCGTGACGTAGCAGCCAGCCGAACACTCGGGCGACCGCGCCGGCCACGACCCCCACGCCCATTGCTCCCAGCAGGTCACGTATCGAGAAGCTGGGCGTGCCGTCGATGGGGAACAGCGCAGCCGTGCCGTTGATGGCGACGAAAGCGAGGTACCCGGTGGCGCTGGCGACGAGCGCGGGAAGCAGCATTCGACGTGCCAAGTCGCCTTGGTACGGGACTTCGATCGCGAAGACTGCGCCGGTTGCGGGGGCCTTGAAGATGGCGGCGACACCAGCAGCAGCACCGGCTACGAGCAACACCCGACGATCCGCATCTCGAAACGTTCGTGGCAAGCGCCGCTGCACGTTCGAGCCGACCACAGCCCCGGCGTACATCGACGGTCCCTCGAGGCCCATCGGGACACCTGAGCCGAGCGTCGCCAGCGCGGCGACCGTCCGCGCCACGAACGGACGCCAACCGAGCTCGTGATGCCGATCATGGAACGCGTGCAGATACTCATCGGAAGTCCCGGCATCGGTGCCCGGCGAGATCATCCGTCGCGACACGACAGCAACGATCAGACCAATCCCGGGGAGGATCGCGATCTCCCAGGGTCGCAACCGGACGATGTGGTCATAAGCGATGTCGATGACGAAGCGTTCGAAGCCGGCGACGAACAGACCGGTCACCGCGCCGACCACCGCGGCGACAATGACCACCTGATGAGACTTGGTGGCGAGATTGCGCAACTCGTGCCGTCGATGCACAGGGATCCAACTCGTCGCCTTCACGACCACCCCAGTGCCCAGGATTGATCGGCGAGCTCTCCGGCCGCGTCGGAGAACGCCGCGAGGGCCTCGACGGTCGGTTGCCGCAACGACTGTGGAATCTTGGCCACGATGCGCTCGATCTCGACCCGCCGTGCGACGGTCACCCGATCCACGATCGTTCTGCCCGCCGGCGTCAGCCGGATCAGCGTCTCGCGCCGGTTGTCGCGCGACACGGCCCGGTGCACAAGCTTCTTTGCGACCAGTCGATCGCACAATCGGGTCGCCGTGGAGTCGTGCACCGCGACGGCGTCAGCGAGCTCGCCGACCGTTTGCGGACCTCGCGACGCCAACACAACCAGCGCTCGATATTGCGGAAGCGTGACGTCGCCGACCACCGACGACAGCGACCTCGCAGCAACCGCGACCAAGGCCCGTGAGGCGGTCAGCAGCGCGTCGGTGATCTCCGTATCGAGCACCGGGTGGGGCTGATCTGTAGCATGCAACCTTTGCATACTACAGGAATAGGCCGAATCAGGCGACTTTGACCATCCGAGTGTGATAGCCCGTGGCGCCATCGGGATCCGGGGGCGCGACTTCCTCGGTCTGCGTGGCGCCAGTCTTGTCCGTTGCGCGTACCTGGATGGTGTACTTGCCCGGCTTCGCATCCCAATCGAGCACCCACTCGCGCCACGCGTCGTCGGTGACATCCGTGCCGAGCCGCGCCGGCTGCCAGGCTCCGTCGTCGATGCGCACCTCGACCTTGCTGATGCCGCGATGTTGGGCCCACGCCACACCGGCGATCCTGGCTGCTCCCGCAGCGACCCGTTCGCCGTCGCGCGGCACGTCGATTCGCGACTGCGTCTTGACCGGTGCCTCGCGGGCCCACCCGCGGGGCACCCAATACCCTTCCTCCGCATCCCACGTGGTCAACTTGATCGTGCGCAGCCACTTGGTTGCGCTGACATAGCCATACAAACCTGGCACGACGAGCCGAGCGGGGAAGCCGTGTTCGAGCGGCAGGGCTTCGCCGTTCATCCCCAAGGCAATCATTGCGTCACGACCGTCGAGAGCCACCGACACGGGGAAGCCCGAGGTCCATCCGTCGAGGCTGGTGCTGAACACTTGCTCCGCGCCAGGTTTCACGCCGGCTTCACGGAGCAGATCAGCCAGCAGCACGCCGCGGAACGACGCTGTCGAGATGTACTCGCCTCCCACCTCGTTCGACACGCAACACAGCGTGACGATCCGTTCGACCTGAGGTCTCGCCAGCAGATCGTCGTACGTCAGCGTCAGCGGTTTGTCGACGAGGCCGTTGATGTCGACCTTCCAGCTCGACAGGCTGACGTTTGGGAAGGAGAGGGCGGTGTCAATTCGGTAGAAGCTCTCGTTCGGAGTGATGAACGACGTCACCGGGCTGAGTGTCGAGTCGGCGGGCACGAGACTGGTGGGCGTGCCGGTCGGTGTCGAGATGGGAGGCAGCGAGTCGGGGATTGCTCGACGAATCGACTGCACGCGTCTGCTTTCGAGTAGCTGAGCAATCCCGCCGGCCAATGCCGCGCCCGCAGCCGCTGAACCGGTGGAGACCAGAAACCGTCGCCGATCCCAGCCGAGCGGGACACGCGATGGGCCGGGCATCGTCACCTTTGCCGGTGCTGTGGGGCGGATGAGCTTGATCAGCAGCGGGATGCCAAGGGCTGCGCCGATCAGCGGTGGCAGCGCAGCCGCAAGCGATTCGCCGGGCCGATGTACGGCGGCGAGCATGCCGATGAGCCCGAACCCGGCGATGCCGACGATCCCGGCCATGAGCCAACGCGCGGCGAGCACGCCAACGACCAGCGCGGCGATGGCGAGGACGCTGATGATCCCGACGCGCAGTGCCAGCTTGTCGTTGGTGCCGAACCACTGGATGGCCCGTTCCTTCAACCACGGCGGAACGCGATCGATGAACTCACTGCCCACGGCGTCGATCGGTGAGACGACGTCGATGATGCGAGCAACAAGCATCCCGATCGTCACGGCGAGCGCACCCGACACGAGCCCGGCAACTGCGCCGTAACGCCGCGGCGCCGATGTGGATCTGGTGGAGATCGTCGCACCCTGAGAGACGTTCTCGGACGTTGGTGAGACAGGTGATTCGATCATGCTGGTTCCTCTCGGGGAATGGAGAAGTTCACGCCGCCGCCTGGACCCGTAGCCAGCCAGATGCGCCCGCCGTGGGCCTCGACAAGCGCCCGGGCGATCGCCAAGCCGAGACCGGAGTGCCCTGTGCGGGTGTTCCGTGCAGGGTCGGCTCGAGTGAACGGTTCGAAGGCGTGCTCGCGAAACTCGTCTGGAAAGCCGGGGCCCTGGTCGCGCACCTGGACCTCGACTTGCGGCCCGGTATGCACTGAGACTCGCACCGCCTGGCCTGATGGGCTGTGGCCGATCGCGTTCTCCAGCAGGTTGCGCAGGACGCGCGACATGTCGGTGGTACTGGCCATCACGACTGCAGGTCCGTCGGACTCGAGCTGAACGCTCACGTCCATCCGATGGGCAACTGGAGAAAGCGCCTCGACGGCCTCATGGGCCAGCTCGGCGATCGACACGGTCGTGCGCTCCCGGTTGTTCGTGCCGGACTCGATGCGGGCGTACTCGACCAGTTGATCGAGCAGTGCTTCGATGTTGTCGAGCTGGCCGGCGACGATCCCGAAGTAACGATCGGGATCGGGTGCCACACCATCCTGTAGGCTCTCGACTGCTGCGCGCATCACCGACAGCGGGGTGCGCAGGTCGTGTCCGATGCTGGTGAAGAGCAGCTGCCGGGCGCTCGCGGCGCGCTGTCGCTGACCTGCCGCATCATCGAGAGCGACGATCATCGAGTCGACTGCTCGGGCGGTACGACCGACCTCATCACCCCGGTTGATCCCTGTGCGAGTGGTCAAGTCGCCCGCGGCCACTCGTTCGGCGACCTCGCCGAGTCGGGCGATGTCGTTGGCAAGCGGGCGTGTGAGATGGGACCCAACCGCCAGTGCGATGCTGCTCGACAACACGAGCACCACCAGGAACAGTCGGAAGTCGTGCGACGACAGGAACATCGCGTTCGAAGCGGCCGACGTCGTGACTGCTGCGAGAGCCAGCGAGCAGAGGCCAACCAGCAACGCTGAGCCGGCGACGCTGGTGCGCGCCGACACCCACCTTCCGAGGAGCGGAACCAACAGCACAGTGACCAAGGCAGGCGCACCGAGGATCACCATCAGGTGCAGCCGCTCGCCACCGTTCGGTGGTCTCAGGAGAGCTTCGGCGAGGACGAAGGCGACAACCACGATGCCCGTCAGCCAGCCGATCAAGCGCCAGCTCATGATTCGAACCTGTAGCCGACGCCCCACACCGTGGTGATCCAGCGAGGGTTCTCCGGGTCGGTCTCGATCTTGTTACGCAAACGCCGCACGTGCACGGTGACCGTCGCCGGGTCTTGGAAGTCGGGTGACGAATCCCACACACCCTCCAACAACTGCCGCCGCGAGAACACCTGGCGAGGACTCGCGGCCAGAAAGGCAAGCAGGTCGAACTCCTTCGCGGTCAGAGGAACGAGCCGAGTACCGAGCATGACCTCGCGAGAACGACGCTCGATGGTCAGCTCGCCGAAGCGAATCGTCTCGTCTGGATCCGTCGTCGGCTGCGCCCGCCGCAGGACGCTGCGCACCCTGGCAACCAGCTCCCGGGGTGAGAACGGCTTGGTGACGTAGTCGTCGGCTCCGAGTTCGAGGCCGAGCACGCGATCTGCCTCCTCCACCAACGCGGTCAACATGATCACCGGAACTCGATTCGGCCCGATGGCACGCAGAACGTCGAGCCCAGAGAGACCCGGAAGCATGATGTCGAGCACGATGAGGTCGGGCTGAAACGTCGCGATCGCCCCATCGACGAGATCACCCCGATCGAGTGGCTGGACGACGTAGCCGTCGCGCTCCAGATATCGCACGACGACCTCGCGCACGGTGGGCTCGTCGTCGACGACCAAGATCCGTGCCGCGCCGTTGTTCACTCGATCACCATACGGAGGCTGCAGTGTCGTGGAAATGGCGGGGGTTGCGAGTTTCTGGGATGTTTCGATTCTGGCAACAAGGCTGTCGGATTCGCTTTCCATCATGGTCGCCGGCGGCGTCGTGCCGTTTCTCGACAACATCAAGGAGCAAGGCGTGAATGGATTGAGGCGAGCAGTAACGATCACGGTGATCGCAGTGGTCGGGTTGGCGGCATGTGGCAGTAGCTCGAACACCCCGGCGCCGGCCGCGACAACACCCGGGCCCACCAGCACGACTGCGATGACCGACACCACCACGGCGATGACCAGCAACACGACCGCGATGACCAGCAACACGACTGCGATGACCGACAACACCGCCGCGATGACCGACAACACGACCGCGATGACCGACAACACGACGGCCATGACTGGTGGCTGAGATCGTGCCTCGGTTCGCGCGCTGGGTGGCAGTGTTGTTGGCATTGGCCGGCGCGGTGACCGCCGTGCTGGTCAGCCGCCACACGACGGCTCGAACCGTCGATGCAGCCGTCTCGGCTCAGCGAATCACCGTCACGAGTGCGGCTGGACTTCCTGTGTTGGGGGCCGGTCCACCTCCCTCGATCGAGGGCGCGGACGCATGGTTGAACACGCCAAGCGTCACCGACGCGAGTCTGCGTGGCAAGGTCGTGTTGTACGAGTTCTGGACGTTCGCGTGCATCAACTGCCAGCACACTCTTTCGCACGTCAAGGCATGGCAGGCGCGGTACGCGAGCGATGGCCTGAAGATCGTCGCGATCCACACGCCCGAATTCGACTACGAGGCCGTTGCGAAGAACGTGGCCGACTACGTCACGACGAACGGGATCGCGTATGCCGTTGCGCTCGATCCACGCCGCGACGTGTGGCGAGCGTGGGACAATCACTACTGGCCGGCGTTCTACCTGTACGACACAATGGGACGCCTTCGCCTCCGCCACTTCGGCGAAGGCTCCTACGAATCGACCGAGGACGCGATTCGTGCTCTGCTTGAAGTCGACCCGGCGAGCCTGCGCGCAGACGTCAACTGATGGCCCTGACGGTCGCGTCGATTGCGCTGTATGGCGCGGGAATCACCTCGACGATCAGCCCCTGTGTGCTGCCGCTCGTTCCCGGCTATCTCGCAGTGCTGGCCGACTCTGCATCCCCAGGCGCTCGACCTCGGCCCCACCGGGTGGCGATCTTTGCAGCGGGAGCGATCGGAACGTTTGTCGCGCTCGGCGGGATCGTTGCAGCAGTCGGACTCGCCCTGACCGCAACCGTGGCGCTGCTGCAACGCCTCGCCGGGCTCGGCCTGATCGCGTTTGGAACGGTGATGCTCCTCGCCAAGTCGGGCAGAGCAATCGGTGAGTTTCGCGTTGTGCGAGCGTTGCCGCCGCAGCCAAACCTTCGCGCCCTGCTGCTGGGCGTAGGTTGCGGTGCGGCGTGGAGCCCGTGCGTCGGGCCATTGCTCGGCGCGGCACTCACGGCGGCAGGGGGCTCGGGTTCGGTCTGGCGAGGATCGTGGCTCTTGTTCTCGTTCGGCTGCGGCGTGCTGACCCCGTTCTTCGCCGCATCGTGTCTCAAGAGTCCGCTGGCGCCTCGACGTGCACGCCTGGCGGGCCGATGGTTGTCAACCGTGTCGGCCGCGGTGATGCTCGGTTTCGGCGTCGTTCTGACCGCTGGTTGGTACACCGCTCTCGTTCAGCGCCTGGGAGTCATCACGTAGTCGCGCTTGATCACGGTGTCGGTGACACTGCGCATCACGTCGCCGACCAGACAAGCCCGTGCCGTTGAATAGCGCGTTCAATTGCATCGACCAACGACTCGATCGACCCTCCACAGGCGTCGAGGTCCTCCGGTCCGAGGAGCAGCACGTTTCCGCCGGTCGTCTCGGCGACGACAACAGGAGACCGGCCGTCAGCTGCAAGGCGAATGTTGGCGGGTTGGTCGTTGCGGTGACAGGTGTCAAAGGGCGTGGGCAGCTCGGCCTTGCAGGCCTTCCACTCTGGGCGCTGCCGGACGGAGCCGTGGGTGATGTCACACAGCGAGCAGTGTCGCTTACCAAGCCGAGCACCGATCCAATAGGCGAGTTCGCCGTGCAGGCTGCTGTCGGCGTCATAGACCCCGACGAGCCTCACGACCCGCTGGGCCGGTGCCGAACTCGCGGAGGTCATCGCAACAGCTTCGCCGAATCGCATGGCGACAGGGGTAGCGGGCCGCGTGCACGAACTCAGAAGCCTCAGGTGCTCGTGGCAGCTGCTTGGCGTGGTTCGCTGAGGCGCGGGAAACGAGGACGCTGTACTGGTCGTCAGCCGACGTGAACGGTCCGGCCCCCGACAACGGTGAGGCGCACGCGCGCTGACAGCAGAGCGTCTGGGCCGTTGGCGAACGGGTCATCGTCGATCACCACGAGATCGGCGTACGCGCCGGGCCGTAGTACACCGAGCCGTCCGTCCTCGAAACTGGCCCATGCGGCGTCCTTCGTGGCGTGAACGATCGCCTCGTCGACGGGAAGGGCGAAATCGGCGCGTAGCGGCTCGAGGTCGGGTTGGTCGGGCGAGCGTCGGGTCGCGGCGATGTACATGTTGGGCAGCGACATGTGTGGTGCCGTCGGGGTATCGGTACCGAACGCGAGGGTGGCTCCGGCGCTGGTGTAGCCCGACCAGTTGAAGCCCTCTGGCGCCCGTTCGGGGCCGAGCATCGCGACCCAGTTGGGGGCGATTGCCGGATCGCAGTGCACGGGTTGCATCGATGCCGTGATGCCGAGCGCACCGAGACGTGGGATGTCGGCGGCGTCGACGTACTCGAGGTGTTCGATGCGATGCCGCCGTCCACTGGTGCCGTTGATGCACTGGGCACGCTCGATCGCATCGATGGCGATGCGCACTGCGAGGTCGCCGATCGCGTGACACGCCACCTGCAGTCCGAGCTTGTCGGCCAGCTCGACCACCGGGTTCAGCGAATCGGCGGGCCAGATCGGATCGCAGTTCGTGTCGTTGGTGTACGGGTCGATCATCGCTGCCGTACATGCGTCGATGGTGCCGTCGACGATGAGCTTGATGCCGGCCACGCGGAACATCGGGCCGGTGTGTTGCGCCTTGCGGCGGGCAGCTTCCTCGACCTGGGCGAGGTCGGTGGCGGCGACACCGGTGTTGCGCACGATCCAGTGGCCGATGACACGCAGTGAGAGCGAACCCGCTTCCTCGGCCCGAGTGAAGGTTGCGGCGTCGTCGGGGCTCACCCCCATGTCGACGGCCGTGGTGGTACCGGACGTGTTCAGCGCGGTCATGGCCGTCGCCAGGTTGCGGTCTCGGGTGGCGTCGTCGGTGCGGGCGAGTAACGCCCACATGTGTTGATGCAACGCCGTCTCGAGCAAGTAGCCGGTCGCCTCCCCCGTGGCCGCGTCCCGGCGGACCTCACCGCCGATCGGGTCGGGTGTGTCGGTGGTGATCTCCATCAGTGACAGCGCAGCCGAGTTCACCCATCCGCAGTGGAGGTCGAACGACTCGATGAACACCGGTCGTTCGGGGAACAGGTCGTCAAGCATCTGGCGAGTCGGCTCGTTGTTCGGCACCGCGTCGAACAGGAAGCTGGTGCCGAGCACGTACGGCTCGTCGGGATTGGCCTCGGCCCACTCGACGAGACGACGGCGGATCTCCTCCAGCGTGGTGGCGGTGCGGAGCTGGGCCTTGCCCAGCGCACTGCCGGTCATCAACAGATGCGAATGGCCGTCGACGAATCCAGGCATCACGACGCACCCGCTCACGTCGATCCGCTCGGCGTCGGCACCAGCAGTCATCTCACAGTCGGCGAGGGTGCCCACGGCCACGATCAGTTCTCCCTCGGTGACCAACGATTCGGCCCACGGGCTCTCTGGATCGGCGGTGAACACCCGCCCACCCACATACAGCGTCCGCACATCGCCGCCCTTCGACGCCGTCGTCATCGGGTGAACGTGAAGTGGGTGACGCCACTGGGCGTCGTGACTGCCTCCACGTCGTACTGCTGCTCCAACGCCTCCAGGCCGTCCCACAGCCGAACACCGCGGCCGAGCAGGATTGGAACCTGCACGATGTGTAGGTAGTCGACGAGCCCGGCGGCGATGAACGAGCGCACCATGGTCGGGCCGCCGCCAATGCGGACGTCATGACCGGCGGCTGCATCCCGTGCCACCTCGAGTGCATCCGCTGGCGCGGCGTCGAGGAAGTGGAACGTCGTACCACCCTCCATCTCCAGCGATGGACGCGGGCGGTGGGTCAGTACGTACGTCGGCGTGTGGAACGGCGGGTTGTCGCCCCACCAGCCGCGCCACCCCGCGTCGTCCTGCCATCCCGGAGGGCCGAACTTGCCCGCGCCCATGATCTCCGCACCGATCCCGGGGCCGTACCGGTCGGCCATCGCGTTGTCGAGACCCTCGGTGCCGCCCGACTCGCCAAAGACTTCGCGCCGGGCGAACCGGGTGGCCATCATCCACTCGTGGAGCCGATGCCCGGCGTGGCCGAACGGCGTCTCGAGGGCCTGCCCCTCGCCGGTGGCGAAACCGTCGAGCGAGATCGAGAAGTTGTGGATGCGGACGCGCGACATGGCGGCTCCTTCGAGAGGTGGTGGGTGGTCAGATTGGTCGGCCGTGGGATTCAGGTGACCCCGAGGTGGTGAGCGAGCTTCTGCATCGTCTGCAGACCGAGCTCGACAGCACCGAAGCCGAGCTTTTCGTCTCGCTGCTCGGCGGTTGGGTGGAGCTGTCGCAAGGTCAGCACCGTCTTTCCATCGGCTTGCGCATCGAGGACAATTGTCACTCGGAAGCGTGCCGGGTCATCGTCAGTGTCGGAGCCGTGATCCAACACCAACCTCTCGACTGGAACGACTTCGAGGTAGTCGAAGCGATTCGTGAACACGGTGCCGTCTCCGGAAAGCATGTCGAAGCACGCTCGACCTCCCGGGCGCACGTCCATCTCTCGGACAGTGCAGGTGAAGCCATCGGGACCAAACCATTGGCAGAAGGCATCCGCATCGGTCCACGCGGCGAACACCGCGTCGCGTGTGGCGTCAAGAACTCGAACGAGGACGATCTCACGATCGAGAGCCCACGTCGGATCAGTGAGGGAGGGGGTACTGCTCATGGCTTCTCCAAGGTCGGTCGGGATGCGGTTCGGTCAGAGGTGCGCCGGAGGTGCGCATCGAGCCGGTCGAGTCGGTGCTCCCACGCAACTCGTGTGTGTTCGGCCCATGCGGCGATCTCGGCCAGAGGCTCCGGCCGCAGCCGGCAGGGCCGCCGTTGTCCATCTCGGCCGCGACTGATCAGACCCGCCCGCTCAAGGACCTGCAGATGACGGGAGATGGCCGGGAGACTGATCGGGAACGGCTCGGCCAACTCGAGCACGGTTGCCTCACCGTCGGCCAACCGACGCACGATCGAGCGCCGCGTCGGGTCCGACAAGGCGGCGAAGACGACGTCGAACCGATCGGGGGCCGTCACGGTCATCGTTGCCGTCGCGGCTGCAGATACTTCACAGGTTGGTTATTTAACAGAATGACTACATATAGTCAAGGACGCGGTCACGTGACGAATGGCGGTGCGGCCACGTCGATGCCGGCGGCAATGGGTGCGAGCCGGGTGGCCAACCCAAGCCGCTGATGCACTTGCACCGATGCTCGAACTCCTGGCCGCACCGCCCAGGGAAACGCTGGTCGTGCCACTGCGCTGAACGCGAGAGACCGCTCGCTGGCCGCCCGCCACTCATCGCGACGCCGCCCGCGCACCTGGACCCGCCTACTCCTCAGCTGTGATCGGCGAGGCCGAAGGCGGCCCGAGAGCGCGCGGCGATGGCCATGAGCCGGTTGTACTTTGCGGTGCGTTCGCCGCGGGCGGGGGCGCCCGTCTGCACCTTGTTGGCGAGAGCTCGAAAGCTGGTGCGGGTGAGGTCGCCATGCAGCTGTCAATGGTGACGGTGGCTGCTCGCTTGTAGGTCGGCCGCGACTGCGGTGATTGCGGCGAGGTTCACGATGTCGGACACGGTCGAGCCCGGCAGCAGCACCGCCACCGGTCGGCGGATGCCGAGGAGGATGGGTCCGATGGCCTCGGCGCCACCGAGCCGCTGGACGAGCTTGTAGCCGATGTTGCCAGCCGCGAGGTTGGGAAAGATGAAGACGTTGGCATCGCCCTGGATCCGCGAGTTCGGGTAGTTCTCGCGAGCGATCTCTTCGATCACGGCCGGATCGACGTGCATCTCACCGTCGACTACGAGGTCCGGCCGCTGCTTGCGCACGAGTTGAACGGCTCGGGCGACCCGGGCGGCGAGCGGGTGGTGGACCGAGCCGAAACTGGAGAACGAGAGCAGAGCTACATGGGGCTCGATTCCGAACATCTGGGCGGCTTCGGCGGCGAGGATGGCGATCTCTGCGAGCTCTTCGGCTGACGGGTCGATGTTGACCATCGTGTCGGCACAGAACACGAGGCGGTCCCTGAGTGCGAGGAGCTGGAGCGCCGAGACCCGCGAGACGCCCTCTCGAAGACCGACGAGCTGGATCGCCGGCCGAATGGTGTCGGCGTAAACGCGTGTCCGGCCTCCGACGAACCCATCGGCAAGACCTTCCGATACGAGCATGAGCCCAAAGGTGGTGGGATCCATGATGTCGGCAGCAGCGGCCGCGGGCGTCATGCCATGGAGCTGCCGACGCTCGTACAAGCTGTCGGCCAGCCGATTTGTCAGCTCGGATGTCTCCACGTCGATGATGTCGCCGTCGCCGAGGTGAAGGCCGTGCGCCTCGGCACGAGGGCCGATGACCGTGCGGCGTCCGATCAAGATTGGGCGAGCTACGTGCTGGTCGACGACAGAGCGCACTGCACGAAGCACGCTGTCATCCTCGCCGTCTGCGAACACCAACCTGCTGGTCGGCCGACGCTGTGCCGTGTGCACGACGAACTGCATGACTGCTCGCGACGGGCCGAGGGTGCGTTCCAGTTGTTCCTCGTAGGCGGCGAGATCGGCGATCGGGCGGCGGGCCACTCCGGAGTCCATCGCCGCGCGCGCGACAGCGGGGGCAACGCGCAGCAGGACGCGCGGATCAAATGGCTTCGGGATGAGGTACGTCCGCCCGAACTGGAGCTGGTGCAGCCCGTACGCGGCCAGTACCTGCTCGGGGAACTCTTCTCTTGCCAGCGCGGCGATCGCCTGCACCGCCGCCTGTGTCATCGCTTCGTTGATCGTTGTTGCCTGCACGTCGAGCGCGCCGCGGAAGATGAACGGGAACCCGAGGACGTTGTTCACCTGGTTCGGGAAGTCGCTTCGTCCGGTGGCGATGATGACGTCGGCGCGTGTCTGCACGGCCAGTTCGTAGTCGATCTCCGGATCCGGGTTGGCCATGGCGAGGACGATCGGGTCGACGGCCATGGTTCGCAGCATGTCGGGTGTCAGTACGTCGCGGGTGGAGACACCGAGGAAGACGTCGGCCCCTCGAATCGCCTCGGTGAGCGTCCGCAGATGAGTGGCCGCGGCGAAGCGTGCCTTGTACGGGTTCATTCGCTCGACTCGACCTTCGTAGATCACGCCGATGGAGTCGACAACGAGCATGTGATTGCGCTGCACCCCCAGCTGCATGAACATCTCCGCGCACGCGATACCGGCAGCCCCTGCTCCGGAGAACACGACCCGAACGTCCTCGATCCGCTTGCCGACGACATCGAGCCCGTTGACCAGCGCGGCAGCCGCGATGATGGCATTGCCGTGCTGATCGTCGTGGAACACCGGAATGTCGAGCCGGCGACGCAGTTCCTCCTCGACGTAGAAGCATTCGGGCGCCTTGATGTCCTCGAGGTTGATCCCTCCGAATGTTGGCGCCAGCGCGGTGACAACCCTGATCAGCTCATCCGGATCACGGGCGTCCAGCTCCAGATCGAAGACGTCGATCCCGGCGAACCGTTTGAACAGCACAGCCTTGCCCTCCATGACCGGCTTGGCCGCCAGCGGCCCGATATCGCCCAGCCCGAGCACGGCCGTGCCATTGCTGACGACCGCCACCAGGTTCCCCTTCCCCGTATACCGATTCACCAACTCCGGGTTGTCCTGGATGGCGAGGCACGGACGGGCCACCCCGGGGGTGTATGCCATCGAGAGATCGTGCTGGGTCATGCACGGCTTCGACGGGACGACCTCGATCTTTCCCGGCCGTGGAAGCTCGTGGTAGTCGAACACCTCCTGGTCACTGATCACACGCATACCTCCGATTCACGGCTACCACCGAACGGGAGGCGGCAACGTCGAGCCGTCGACATACACACAATTTGTTCGTCACACACCACCTCCAAGGCGCAGCTCGGCTCACCTCGACACTCCACCGTCCTACTCCGAAGTGACAGGGTCGATAGTCCCTAGAAGCTCGCAGCCGTTGCAATCCTCATTCGCTTGATCGCTCGTTCTCCGCGACGCGAGGGGGTAGGCGCCGGCACGGTAGAGAGAGGACGAACGTGGCGCCCAGACCGACTCCGGGTGAGAAGGCGGTGAGGTCGCCGTGGTGAGCTCGGGCGACGGCTCGGGCGATGGTGAGGCCAATGCCGGTGCCAGCCGTGTGAGTTCGCGGTTCGGCACGATAGAACCGCTCGAACACCCGGTCGACGTCGTCGGCCGCGAGCCCTCGACCAGTGTCGGTGATCGCTACTCGTGCGAGCGCTTTCTCGACAACGATCGAGACCTGAACGGCGCCGCCGGCCGGAGTGTACGCGAGGGCGTTGCCGAGGAGGTTGCTCACTGCTTGTGTGAGGCGCTGGCGGTCGGCCTCGACGTCGACGAGGCCGGGCGTGTCGATGGACAGCGTGACTGACTTGGCGTCGAACTGTGGGCGAAGCCGGTTCGTCACGGTCTGGACGATGTCGGAGAGGTCCTCCTGCTGCAGGTCGAGGAACAACTTGCCTTCCTCGGCGCGGGAAACCGAGGCGAGATCACCGGCAAGTCGGCGAAGGCGGGCGATCTCGTCGGAGACGGTTGCGACCATTTCGTCCTTGGCGAACAGGCCGTCATCGAAGCCCTCCACATAGCCCGTGATCGTGGTGAGCGGGGTTCTCATCTCGTGAGCGATGTCGCCGATCAGCGCCACTCGACGCTGTTCGGTGTCGGCGAGTGCGGTGGCGAGCTGGTTGACGTCGACGGCGAGCGCCGCGAGCTCGGGTTCGTTCGGTAAGGCGACCGGCTCGTCATACCTTCCTGCCGCCAGACGTCCGGTCGCGGCGCGGAGGTGATCGAGAGGGCGCAGCACCCGGCGGGCCATCACCACAGCAACGATCGCAGCCGTGACCAGACTGGCGACGAATGCGAGCGCGAGCGCAACATTGAGCGCCGACACCACCGCGTCGTGCTGACTGGCCGCCGCTTGGGCGCCACCGGCGCCTGTTCGGTGCCCGGATCCCATACGGTCGTCGAACAACCGCGGGACGAGCAAGCGGACGGCCACGAGCAACGTCGCCGCGCCGACGACCGCGACGGCTGCGTACGACATGAACAGCCGGGACCGCAATGACGAAGGTCTCATCTCGACGGCGCTACGAACTTGTAGCCGACGCCGCGCACGGTGCCGATCCATCGAGGGGCGTCGGCGTCGTCTCCGAGGGCTCGGCGCAGGTTGCGGATGTGGACGTCGACCACGCGTTCGTCGCCGTAGAAGTCGTAGCCCCAGACCCGCTCGAGAAGTTGGCGACGACTGAAGACGCGACCCGGCGAACTCGCCAGGGCGCTGAGGATGTCGAACTCCAACGCGCTCAACTCCACCTCGGCTCCGGCGACGCGTACCTCGCGGCGATCCGGGTCCACGATGAGATCGCCGAATTGCTGGACAACGTCGGCAGCCTCGGCCATGTGCGGCCGGCGAAGCAACGCCTTCACGCGCGCAACCAGTTCGCGCGGGCTGAACGGCTTGGAAACGTAGTCGTCGGCACCGACCGACAATCCGATCAGCCGGTCGGTCTCTTCTGTGCGCGCGGTGAGCATCACGACGTAGACATCGGAGCGGGTACGTAGCCGACGGAGCACCTCGACGCCGTCCAATCCCGGCAGCATCACGTCGAGGACAACGACGTCGGGTGAGTGCGTGTCGAACATCTCGAGCGCCGTCGGTCCGTCTGCGGCCTCGACGACCTCGACGCCCTCAGCTTGGAGATAGCGGCGGACGACCTCGCGGATCGGGGCTTCATCGTCGACGACCAAGACAACCGGTGGGCGTGCCATGGTTCCACTCTCGCGCACGAGTCCCGGCCGCGTGGCCGGGACTCGAATCGAGCGCTCGGTACTAGCCACCGGGACGCTGTTGGTTGCCGGTGCCGTCCATCGGGCGATCGGCCTGTGGGCCGGTGCCGTCCATCGGACCCGTGTGCTGCCCGTAAGGGGCACCGGGCATCTCGACGACGGTGCCATCGGCGAGCGTGTGCCGCCAGCCCGTCCCATCTCGAAGCTGGTCCCGGTCCATCGCCTGATCACCGGTGCAGGTCGGTGCGACACCGTTACCGCCGCCGTTGCCACCACGTCCCGTCCCGTTGCTGTCGGCGAACGCCGCACTGACGGGTAGCAGGACCGCCAGCGATACTCCGCCGGCCAGGAGGGCCTTGTGAATCTTCCTCATTGTCCTCATCTCCTTCTTTGTCGATCTCTCTTGGACCCTCAGTAAATGCCACCTCGATGAAGGCCCAAGGGGGCTCTCTGTGAAGCTTCCGTGTCGTATCCGGACTGTGAAACGGCTGGGCGCTGACCTCTGATCGCCGGCTGGGCCGCGTCGCCTCGTCGACGCCAACGAGTGACCGAGGCAGGTCTACTCGCCTCTGCCGCCGGGTAACCTTTGAATAGGTGCCAATCCGGGCACCTGTTCAATCGAGAGACGCCTGGTTTGGGCTGGACGACCGTCATGGTTGTCGCCCGTCCGGGCTCGACGCCTCCCGCCAGGGAAGGAAGATCGTGTCCGCTCTCCTCACGCCACCACAACCAGTTCGTTCAGATCCGCCGACGCCTCTGGTCGGCACAAAGCAAAGCGCCGCCACTCCGGCCGTCACATTCCGCGATCCCGATGCGCGGGCCTCGGAAGCAGTCACCGAGGTGGGCTCACCCAATCGCCGAAGCGAGTCGACCCGCCCTCAAGTCGACGACGACGCTCAGTTGGCCCATGCGGTGAAGATGGGAGTCCTTGTGGGAATCCCCACTGTGTTTGTGATCGCCGCCGGGATCGGCGTCCT
>JAANCK011032231.1_pt1 | contig 17611 bp, 16 predicted proteins | sample 7277841 | NCBI WGS metagenome assembly JAANCK01 (sample SAMN14222788, study PRJNA588281) | permafrost metagenome | isolation source: Arctic cryosol methane SIP | place: Canada:Nunavut | collected 2015-07 | reverse complement strand
TCCGGGCGCTTCGCGCTCTTCGTGGGGCACGTCGAGGAGGCCGGCCGCGCCTTCCCGTTCGAGGTGTGGGTGAACGGAGCGGAGCAGCCGCGAGGACTGGGAGCGGTGGCCAAGACCCTCTCCATGGACATGCGCGCCGACGACCGCGGCTGGCTCGCGAAGAAGTTGGACGTGCTCGCGCACACCGTGGGCGAGGACGCCTTCGAGATGCGCTTCCCGCCCCACGGCGAGAAGCGCCTCGTGCCGAGCGTGGTCGCCGCGATGGCGCAGGTGGTCCGCTGGAGGTGCGAGCAGCTGCACGCGCTCGATTCGCCGACGCACACGCCGGTGCTCGATCACATGTTCAGCGTCGAGGAGCCGCGCACGGGCACCGAGGGCACGCTCTCCTGGACCGTCGACGTGGCCAACCCCGCGGCGGGCGACGAGTTCGTGGCGGGCCTGAAGGAGATCCAGCTCCCCGACGGCACGACGCGCCCGTACTCGATCTGGCTTTCGGGCCACTACCCGCGCGCGCTCGACGGCTTGACGCGCATCCTCTCGCTCGACATGCGGGTGGTCGATCCCGCATGGATCGGCATGAAGCTGCGGAAGCTCCTCGACTACTCCGAGCCGCTCGGCGATTTCATGGCCTTCGTGCCCGGGGAGCGGCGCCAGCAGACCTGGCCCTCGACGGTCGCCTACCTCGCGCGCCTGGTGATCCACCGCTACGCGATGCTGGGCGTGCTCGACGAGCGTGGCTATCCCACGCGCGAGATGGGCATCCTCGAAGCGCCTCGCGCCGACGATGAGCCCGCGGTCATGAAGGGCGCGCGCTGCCGAGAGTGCGGCAACTACACCGTGATCCGCAAGGACGGCTGCGATTTCTGCAGCGCCTGCGGATGGGTGGGGGCCTGCGGCTGAGGACCTAGGGCCGCGCGGGCTTCACCAGCGGCACGAAGCGATGGTAGAGCGGCATGGTGAGGACCATGCCCACCGCCAAGCCGATGAACCCGCCGGCGAGGGCGACGACCTTCGAGTTGAACGCATCGCCCAGGAACCACAGCCCCACGAGCGCACCGGCGAACACCGGGATCGCGGCGAGGTGGGCGCGGCCCCACGGCACGCTCACACGGCGCGCGCAATGGCCGCACGCGATGGAGCGGCTCGGGCCGAGGGATTGTTTCTGCCAGAAGGAAAAGCTCTTGCGGCCGCACCAGGGGCATTCGTACATCGGGACTCCGGGGAAGGATCGAGGCAGGCGGATGGCGCCATCGCGAAACGGGCGCCGCTGTAGTCGCCATTTTACGCGGGTGTGGGCGCTTTCCGACACGCCGCGAGCTCCGCATACGCCGTTCGGACTAGCCTTCCCGTGCGCGACCCCTCAGGGGAACGTCCAGCGGTAGACCGCGTCCAGACCCGGCAGGTAGCCCGCGCGCACCAGGATCTGGAATCGCCGCGAGATCTCCCACGTCACCCGCAAGGCCCCTTCGGCGTCCGCCAGTCCCTGCTCGTAGCTCAGGTGCACGTTGCGGGTGAGCTTCTTGCCCACGGTCACCACTTCCGCGGCCGATGCGGTGCCCGTGCGTCCCGCGACCGTGCTCTGGGGCAGCACGCCCAGCACGCTGTTGTTGCCGCTGCGGCCGATGCCCACCTCGTCGAAGCCCAGCTTCCTGCCGATGTCGCTCCCGGGATCGCCCCTGCCGAGCATCGAGGCCGCGGCCGACACCAGCACCGACGCATCTCCGGGCGCGAGGTCCGAGGGGCCGCGCCCGAGCACGAGCCACGAAAGCTTCTCCGGCTCCGGCACCTCGGGCGTGGACACGAGGCGCACGCGCGGCCGCGACGTGCTGCCCGTCACCTCGACACCCGCCTCCACGGCGAGCCCGGTGCGCATCGCCCGCACGTTGAGCAGCGGATTGTCGATGGGGCCCGCGAACTGCAGCACGCCGCGCTCGATGCTGAGCTTCTGGCCGTAGCCGTCGTAGGTGCCGCCCTCGGTGCGGATGGCGCCGCTCGCGCGCAACGCGCCGGCGGCGGCTTCTCCAGTCACGTGGACGTCGCCGGAAAGGCGCGTGTCGAGGCCGCGGCCCTGGAAGTACATGTGATCGCCCAGCGCGAAGCGCAGGTCGAGGCGGATGGGCTCGCGCGGCTTCGCGGCGGGCTCGGTGGGCTGCGAGGCGCGCACCACGATCACGTCGTCCGAAGGCGAGGGCGGGGCTGCGGCGAGAGCGCCGATCCATCCCGCGTCGGCCGCGAGGCTTCCCGTCGCGATCAATCCCTTGTCGCCCGCCTCCAGGCGCGCCTCGCCGCTCAACGCGACGAAGCGGGACGGCAACTGCATGACCGGGACCCGTGCCGCCCGGATGCGGATCGCGCCGCGCCGCGCGGAAAGGTCGATGGAGCCTTCGGCCTCGAGGGAGCCCGCGTCCCCGTCGGCTGCGGCGCCCAGCCTCGCGCGCGCGCCCTTCGGCACGCGCCACGGCGTCGATGCCGTCAGCCGCTCCAGGGCGATCGTATGCCCATCCATGCGCACCGCCACCTGCCCCCGCTCCAGCTCGAATCCGGTCTGCGGCTCGCGCAGTACCAGGTCCTGCGCGCTCGCCGTTCCCGAGACCCTCGGGTCTCCGCCCGTTCCGGAAACGGCGATGCGCGCCTCGAGCCGGCCGCCGGCCTTCGCTTCCGGGCCGAGCCACACGGCGAAGGGCGCGAGGTCCGGAACCTGCGCCGAGAGCTGCGCCGAGATGGGCGCCGCGCGGGCGAGCTGCCAGCCCTTGGCGCCGCGCTCGATCGCCGCCGAGCCTTCGCCCTCGATGCGGCCCACGTGCTCGCCGTCGATGCGCACCACGGCGCGCACGCGGCCTTGTTGCGCGACCACGCTCACGGCGAGAGCGCGCAGGCCGAGGGGCAGCGCGGGATCGCCCACGCGCAGGTCGCCCGAGACGCGATGCAGGTCGAGGGAGCCTTCGAAGGCCTGCGCCGCGCGGATGTCCCAGGCCGCCGCGATCACGAGGTTGGAGCGGGGGAGCGTTCCCAGCTTGAGGGAGCGCGCGAGGTTCTGGATCTCGAGGCCCGGCGTCGAGCCGCGCACTTCGAGCGCCTGGGGCGTCCAGCGGGTGCGAACCAGGTGCGCCTCGCCCCAATCTCCGCGCAGCGTCGCATCCCCCAGCTCCACGCGTTGCGCGGAGGCGACGAGCGTGGCGGGCGCGGTAAGCGCGAAGGCGCCGTAGCCGTTCAAGGCGAGGGACTCGACCTGGCCTTGCCATGCGAGATCGCGCGCGCGCTCGTCCACGCCCCCACGCAACACCGCGTGCAGCTTCGATTCGGCCGTCATGTCCACAGCGATGTCGAGGCGATGGGCCGAGCGCGTGCCCTTGAGCGTGGCCTCGAGGCTACGCGCGAACGGCGTGGGCGGCGTTTGCTTTCCGAGCGCCACGCCTTGCGCGCGAAGCGACGCGTCGATGGGACTCGATCGCTCGCTGCCCGCCTGCACACGCAGCGCAAGCTCGCGCACGTGCACGTTCGAAGGCAGCGCGAGGTTCGAGCCGTCGAGCGACAGGCTGCCGGCGGGGGACTCGAATGTCCCGGTGAGGCGCGCCTGGGCGTCCAGGCGGCCCGCGAGCGCCACGCCGAAGGGCCCGGCGAGCGCCGACACGTTTGGCGAATGCAGCGCGAGCTGCAGCGCGTCCCCGGGGCGGCCGAAGCGGCCCGTGGCGTCCAGCCGCGTCTCCCCCAACGTCACGTGCACGTCGCAATGCTCGATGCGATGGCGATCGCCCGCCACCGCGATGCGTCCGGCGGCGGGCAGTCCCGCGAAGCGGCTGGGCGCCAGGTCCGCGCGGAACACTCCCGCGACATTTGGCGCGAGGGTGCCCGAGACCGCAAACGTGAACGTGAGGTCGCCCGCGGCGGTCTTCACGAACGCGGACGGATCGAAGTGCTCCCCGCGGCCCTGGAAACGGAACTCCTTCTTTCCGGCGAGGGAGGCACCGCCGCTCGCGACCACCGTGCCCGCGCCAGTGCGCACGCGCATCGCCTCGATGTCGAGACGCTCCCGCGCGAGCACCGCGCTCCCGTCGATACGGAAGCGCGGATCCTCCAGGGCCACCTCGAAGCGCTGCGAGTCCTTGCGCGCCGAGACCGCCACGGTGCCCGAGAGCTTCGTCTCCTGCAGCCCCCGTTGCAGCGCGGCGAGATCGACCCCCGCCACGTGCAGCCGCGCGTGCACGGAGCCCTTCTCCACCGCGCCTTCGCCCTCCACGCTTCCGCCCCCCAGCAGCGCGAGGCCGAGCCCCGTCACGTCCACGCGCTCGGGGGTCGCGGAGATGCGCGCCGTGGCGGAGCCGAACGGCAACTTCCGCTGGTCCCACGGGCCCGGATCGGCGTTGACGATGCGCACCGGGCCGGCGAATCCGCGCCCCTCGGGCGCGAGATTCGCCTCGAGCGCGAGGCGCGTGGCGGGCAGTCCCGCGGCGAGGCGCGCGAGATCCACGTCACGGGCGCTCACGGTCAGCGACTTCACGGGCGTGGAGGAGAAAGGGGTGAGCACCGCCCGGGCGCTCGCCCGCGTGCCCGCGAGCTCGGCGTCCACGTCGGCTTCGAACGAGGCGAGCGTTCCGTGGAGCTTCGCGGTCGCGCGCAGCGCTCGCTCCTGCAGCGCGCCGTCGAAGGACCCCGACAGCTCGAGCGCGAAGGGAGTCGTGTTGCCGAGCGTGCCGGACACGCGTGCCGCGCCGAATTCGGTGCGCACCGCCGCCTCGCCGATGGTCCAGCGCGTCCGATCGCCTTCGCCCCGCAGCACGATGTCGTGGAGCACCACGTCCTTCGCGCGCGCGGCATCGCGGGCCGCCTGCTTCGATCGCGGATCCTTCGCATCGCGCTCCGCGGCGGTGATGGCCCCATAGCGCAGCGTGTCGATGCGCCCGTCCTCGAGGCGCACCGGATAGGGCGGCGTGAATGACACCGGCAGGCGGGCCGCCCCGGCCGAGGAAGCCGTGCGCACCTCGATGCTTCCCGCGTGCAGCCGGTGCACGACGAGCCATCCGCGCAGGGGATCGAGGGGCGAAGTGTCCAGCACGAGGTCGTCGATGCGCACGTAGAGGTCCGGGCGGTCGATCTCGATCCGCCGGATGCGCAGCGTCCCTCCGAGGCGCCCCTCGACGCCTTCGATCTTCGCGCCGTGGCCCAGCAGGTTCGCGACCTTCGCCACCACGAGCTGCGCGCCGCCCGGCGTGGCGACGATCCACCAGCCGAGCGCCGCGAGGAGCGCCGCGATGGCCAGCACGGCGGCGAGCGCGATGGCGAGCGCCCGGCGAAATCGGCGTCGCGGCGCGGGAGGCGGAGGCGGGGAATCGATCGCGCTCATGGCGGCCTCAGAAAGCCACGGTCACGGAAAAGGAAAGGCGCAGCTTGCTGTCGCGCTCCGCATAGGCGAGGTCGAGGGCGAGGGGCCCGGCGGGCGTCCTGTAGCGCGCGCCCACGCCGTAGCTCGGGTTCAAGCGCAGGTCGCGCGCCGCATCGGCCGCATCTCCCACGTCGAGGAACACCGCCCCGCCCCACTTCTCACGGAACCAATGCACGTACTCGGCCGTGCCCGTGGACAGGAAGCGCCCGCCCACCACCGCCTCGCCTTCCCGCGCCCCGAGGCTTTCGTAGGCGTAGCCGCGGTTGGAGTGGGAGCCGCCGGCGCGGAAGAGGAAGTCCTCGGGCAGGTTCGCGCGGCTGGGCGCGAAGGTGCGCCCGATCTCCGTGCGCAGGAGGACCTGGTCCACGCCGGTGAGCGGGATCCAGAACTGGTACTGGCCGTACGCCTTGAAGAAATCGTCGCCCGAGGCAAGCCGCCTGGAGCCCGCGGCGAGCTGCACGTTGAGCACGCCGCCGCGGCGCGGGTCGTAGAGGTCGTCGACGTGGCGCCACGTGGCCGAGATCACGGGCGCGAGCGCCCGCTTGATGCGCGGATCGGAGCCTTCGGGGAACGCGCGCTCGACCTGGTACGACAGTCCCACCCGGGTCTCCACCGCGCCGAGCTCGAAATGGCGATACCCCGCGACGGCGAAGCGGCTGAAGGCGAGCTTCTGCACCGTGCTGTGCTCGGCGAGCACTCCCACGCTGTCCTTGAACGGGATGCCCCGGCCGTGCCGCATGCCCACGAGGCCCGGCGGAAGGTACACGTCCAGGTATCCGATCTGCTCTTCCTCGCCCGCGCGCACGGAGCTTTGCAGGTCGAGGCCGCGTCCCAGGAGGTCGCGGTCGCGGAACGCCGTCTCGGCCCGGGCGCCGTCGTCGGTCCCGTAGCCCAGGGATACGCCCACCTCCCGGCGCGGCCGCTCCACCACGGCGATCTTCACCGGCACGTCGAGCGGGCGCGAGGCGTCGCGGTCGATGTCCACCACCACGCTCGAGAACCAGGGGCCGCCCTGGATCGCGTGCTGCAGGTCCTCGAGGCGCTCGCGGCTGTAGCGCTCGCCGGACCTGAGGTCGATCATTCGGCGCACCACCGACTCCGGGTAATGGCGCAATCCCTCGATCCCGACCGTGCCCAGCGTGAAGGCCGGTCCGCTGTCGAGGACCAATCGCAGGCTCGCCGTGGCACTCTCGGCGTCCACCCGCGCCTGGCTGCCGGACAAGGCCGCGGCGGCATAGTCCTCGTCGGCGGCCGATTCCTGCAGCCGGGTCTTGGCCGCTTCCCAGTCGGGGCTGCGAAAGGGCGCTCCGGGCTTCATCGTCCACGCGGATCGCAGCCGCTCGCGCCGTTTCGCGCGTTCCTCGCCTTCCCCTGCGAGGTCGCCGGCGAACGTGATCTCGATTGCGCTCACCACCGTGCGCGGGCCCGGAGTGACCGTCACCGTCGCGCGCTCCCTCGCTTCGCCTTCGAACCGGATGTCGAGCACCGGCGAGAAATAGCCCTCGGAGGCGGCGATCTCCGGCACGCGCCGGCGCACGTCGCGCACCCAGGATCGCAGCGCCACGCCGCGCGGCTGGTCCGCATCCGGAACCGGCGGCGGAAGGTACTTCCGGTAGAGATCGCGCAGCCCCCGGGGCGCCTCCCACGTCACCACGAGCGCCGGGCCGCCGGAAGCGCGAGCCGCGTCGCCGCTGGGCGCAGCCTCGGCGGGGGCCGGCGGCGCCTGCTGCGCGATGGCGGCGCAGGAGGCGGCACAAGCCAGCAGGAATGGGGCGAGCGTTCTCACGGGGGCCTGGAGGAGAAGGCGATGTCGGGGCCAAGGATTCCGTCGCGGGCCGTCGGATGCCCCGATGCCATTGGAAGTCCCCGCCACGCAAGACCGCTCGGGGCCACGACTAGTTCCTCCATGGGTTGCGCCGCGATCGGCGCTAGCGCCGCGCGAGCTGGATCGCGGACCCCAGCACCAGGGCGCCGCCGGCGAGCTGCACCGGCGCGAGGGTCTCGCCCAGGATCCACCACGCGAGGGCCACCGTCACCACCGGCTCCAGCGTCGAGGCGATGGAAGCGGTGGCCGCGCCCACGCGCTTCAACCCCGCGAGGAAGGCCATGATCGCCACGACGGTGCAGAAGAGCGCGATCGCGAGCACCGCGGCCCAGCCCCACCACACGACGGGAAAATGCGGTGGGCGGAAGATGCTCGCGAGTGCGAGGCTCGCTCCCGCCGACAGGCACACCACCGTCGCGCTCGCGAGCGCATCGGCCGCCCAGAGTGCGCGCGCACCCACCACGATGTAGACCGAGTAGAACGCCGCGGCGGCCAATCCCAGCGCGATGCCCGCGGGCGTCCCGCGACCCCCGCCCAGGGTGAGCACCACGCCGGCGAAGCTCACGGCGAGCAGCACCCCGTTGCGGCGCGTGAGGCGCTCGTGGCCCAGCGCCGCCGCGAGCAGGCATACGAGCGTCGGATACGCGTAGAGCAGCAGCGCGACCAGTCCCGCGGAGGCGTGGTCGAGGGCCGCGAAGTAGCACGCGGCCTGCCCCGCGTAGCCCACCGCGCCCATGCCGATCGCCACCGCGAGCGTGCGTCCCCGGGGCCACGGGCGCTTCGCGGCCGCCATCCACGCGGCCAGCAGCGCGCCCGCGATCCAGAAGCGCGCGAGAAGGAGGCCCACCACGTCGGCGCCGCCCGCGTAGGCGAAGCGCGCGAAGATCGCCATGGCGCCGAACGCGACCGCGGAAACCAGGATGAGACCGAGGCCGGAAGCGAGGCCTTCGCGCGCAGCCGCGCCCATCAGACCCGGCGGGGGGCGCGCCCGGCGAGGAGCTCCATGCGCTTGCCGAGGCGCTCCACCCCGTCGCGCAGCTCCGCCACGTCGCGCACGAATCCTTCCACCTTCACGCGGGAAGCGATGAGGGGCGACTCCTCGGTCCAGTATTCCGCCGCGCCCTGGCCCACGCGCAGCGCCGCGTCGCGGGCCCAGCCGCCGAGCTCGCGCGCGCCTTGCACCATGCGATGGGCGGCGATGTCGCCCACCAGCCGCGACAGGTCTTCCTCCACGTCCCAGGTGAGGTTGCGCGCGAGGAACGAGACTTCCTGCGCGAGCTCCATGTCGCCTTCCATCTCGATCGCGCGGAAGGCCGCTTCTTCCTGGGCCGCCAGGCGCGGCAGCAGGAAGGGCGAGATGCGCACGTCGAGGTCGCGCACGGCGCCCGGCATGGCGGCGGCCACTTCGCCGGTAGTCTGGACCGTGAACGCGACGGTGAACGGGCCCACGTGGAAGGCGGCGGTGAGGCCCGCGTGCCGGCGCAGGCGCTCGAGCGCGAGCGGCGCGCTCCTCAGCACGTGGTTCACGGCGCCCGCCGCCGGATGGGGGAAGAGCGCGCTCACAGCTTGTATCCGCGGTGCAGGGCGACCACGCCCGCGGCGAGGTTGAAGTATTCAACGCGCGCGAGCCCCGCGGCCTCCATCATCGCCTTCAGGGTCTCCTGGTCGGGATGCATGCGGATCGATTCCGCGAGGTAGCGATAGGCCGCCTCGTCGCGCGCCACGAACTTGCCGAGCGCGGGAAGGACCGAGAACGAGTACGCGTCGTAGGCCTTCGCGAGCGGCTTCCACGGGCGGGAGAATTCGAGCACGAGCACCCGTCCCCCGGGGCGCGCCACCCGCGCCATCTCCGAGAGAGCGCGCTCCTTGTGAGTCATGTTGCGCAACCCGAAGGCGACCGAGACGCAGTCGAAGGTGTCGTCGGGGAACGGCAGCTTCTCTGCGTCGCAGCGCGCGAGCGGCGGGAAGAACCCGTGGTCGATCATCCGGTCGCGGCCCACGGCGAGCATCGCCGCGTTGATGTCGGTCATCCACACCTGGCCCGCGGGACCCGCGCGCGAGGCGAACGCCCGGGCGAGGTCGCCGCTTCCCGAGGCCACGTCGAGCACCCGGGAGCCGGGACGCACGCCGCTCATCTCGAGGGCGAAGCGCTTCCACACCCGGTGCAGGCCGAGGGACATCAGGTCGTTCATGAGGTCGTAGCTCGGGGCCACGGAGCGGAACACCTCGCCCACGCGCCGCGCCTTGTCCTCCTCGCTCACCTGCTGGTACCCGAAGTGGGTGGTGGGCTCGCTCACGGGTCGCGGCTCTTGCCCGCCTGCTCGAGGCGGGCGAGGTACGACTTCCAGTTCGATTCCCGCTTGGCTCCCAGGTCGCGCAGGTATTCCCACGAGAAGATGCCGGTGTCGTGCCCGTCGGTGAAGCCGAGCTTCAGGGCGTACACGCCGACGGGCTCGACCTCGCCGATGCCCACGTCGCGCTTGCCCGTCTGCAGCACCTCCTGGCCCGGCCCGTGTCCGCGCACTTCCGCCGAGGGCGAGAAAACGCGCAGGTACTCGCACGGCAGCTCGTAACGCACGCCGTCGTCGAAGGCGATCTCCAGCACGCGCGACTGCCGGTGCAGCGTGATCTCGGTGGGGCGGGGTGTCTTTTCGTCCATGGGTGGCGTTCGCGCCGCGGCAAGCGGCCTCGGGCAAGCACCGATTATCGCATCGGCGCGGGCGCGGCGGGATTTCGCCCGCGGCGGGCGCCTCGCGCCCCTTTCGCGCCGTGCCTTAAGATGACGCCATGATCGGCATCCTCATCGTCTCCCACGGCGCCTTCGGCGAGTCCCTCATCCACTGCGCGAGCCACGTGCTCGGCAAGCGCCCGCTCTACCTGCGCCAGCTGGGCGTGACCGTGCACGACGACCCGGACGCGATCCTCCCGGTGGCCGAGGACCTGGTGCGCTTCCTGGACCAGGGCGCCGGGGTGCTCGTCCTCACCGACATCTACGGCGCGACGCCGTCCAACGTGGCGGTGCGGCTGCTCAAGCCGGGGCGCATCGAGGGGGTTTCGGGCGTGAACCTGCCGATGCTCATCCGCGCCCTCAACTACCGCGAGCAGCCGCTTGCCACCGTGATCGAGAAGTCCCTCTCCGGGGGCACCGAAGGGATCATGCGTATGGCCCACTCGAGCTCCAACGACCCATGATCAAGCGCACGATCCCGGTCACCAACAAGCTCGGGCTGCACGCGCGGGCCTCGGCCAAGCTCACCCAGGCGGCCTCCCGCTTCCAGAGCGGCGTGTGGATCACGCGCAATGCCCGGCGCGTCAACGCCAAGAGCATCATGGGCGTGATGATGCTCGCCGCGGGCATGGGCTCCTCGATCGAGCTCGAGGTCGACGGTCCCGACGAGGCCGCCGCCGCCGCCGCGATCGAGGCGCTCTTCGCCGACAAGTTCGGCGAGGGCGAGTAGGCGGCCATGGGCGCCGAGGGCGCGCGCGGGCCCGAGTCCACCGTGTGCTTCACGATGCACGGCATCGCCGTGTCCACCGGCATCGCCATCGGGCATGCGCACCTCTTCGCGGGGATGTCGGCGGAGGTGGACCATTACGCCATCCCGGCTTCCGACGTGGTGCGCGAGCAGCGCCGGTACGACCGTGCGGTGAAGGAAGTGCGCGAGGAGCTGCGGGAGCTGGGCGAGAGCGTGCGGCACAGCACCTCCGCGGAGCTGGCCCCGTTCGTGAAGGTCCATTCGATGCTGCTCGACGACGACGCCTTCACCGAGGCGCCGCGGGAGATCATCCGCGAGCAGCGCTGCAACGCGGAGTGGGCGCTGCGGGTGCAGCTGGACGAGCTCCTCGCCCAGTTCACCGACATCGAGGACCCGTACCTGCGCGAGCGCGAGGCGGACGTGCGCCAGGTGGCCGAGCGGGTGCTGGCCGCCCTCGCCGGCAGCCGCCAGCGCATCCCCGTGAAGCCCACGCGCGAGGACGCCACCATCCTCGTGGCGAAGGAGCTCTCCCCCGCGGACGTGATCCTCTTCCGCAGCCACCCGTTCGCCGGGTTCATCACCGACCTGGGCGGGGCCACCTCCCACACCGCCATCGTGGCCCGCTCCATGAACATCCCGGCGATCGTGGCGCTGCACCACGCGCGATCCCTGATCCGCGAGGACGAGCTGATCGTGATCGACGGCACCCAGGGCGTGGTGATCGTCAATCCCGACCGCAGCGTGCTCGCGGAATACCGCCTGAAGCAGAACCAGTCGCGGCTCGAGCGCGACAAGCTGAAGCGGCTGAAGAGCGCGGCGGCCACGACCCTCGACGGGGAGGAGGTCCAGCTCTGGGCCAACATCGAGCTGCCCGCGGACGTCGAGCCGGTGCGGGCGAGCGGAGCCACGGGGATCGGCCTGTTTCGCAGCGAGTTCCTGTTCATGAACCGCCGCGACCTTCCCGACGAGGTGGAGCAGTACGAGGCGTACCGCGAGGTGGTGGAGGGCATGAAGGGCCTGCCGGTCACGATCCGCACCCTCGACATCGGCGCCGACAAGTCCCTCGACGGGGAGGAGCACCTCACGGTGAACCCCGCCCTGGGGCTGCGGGCGATCCGCTACTGCCTGTCGGAGCCCGACGTCTTCAATACGCAGCTGCGCGCGATCCTGCGCGCCTCGCGCCACGGCAAGGTGCTGATCCTGATCCCCATGCTCACCAGCTGGCACGAGCTGAACCAGGCGCTGGGGGCGGTCGACCGCGCGCGCGCGCAGCTTCGCGCCGAGGGCGTGAAGTTCGACGAGGCGGTGCCCATCGGCGGCATGATCGAGGTGCCGGCCGCGGCGATCGCGCTGCCGATGTTCATCCGCAAGCTCGATTTCCTCTCGGTGGGGACCAACGACCTGATCCAGTACACGCTCGCCATCGACCGCACCGACGACAAGGTGGCGCACCTCTACGACCCGCTGCACCCGGCGGTGCTCAGCCTCATCTCGGGCGTGATCCGCACCGCCAACCAGCACGGCAAGCCCGTGGCGGTATGCGGCGAGATGGCGGGCGACGTGGAGCTCACGCGGTTGCTGCTGGGGTTCGGGTTGCGCCACTTCTCGATGCATCCCGCGCACGTGCTCACGGTGAAGCAGCGGGTGCTCGGCACGAGCCTCGCCGAGGCCGCGCCGATCGTCGCGCGCATCCTGAAGACCGACGAGCCCGAGCGGCTGAAGGCGCTCATGGTCAAGCTCAACGCCTAGGAGGTGCCGCCCGGCCCGGGCAGGGCGCGGATCCTCTCCCGAGGGGGATTTGCGGTAAGATGGCCGCCTACGCGCCGATTTGAGCTCCGATTGCGGGCGCGAAATAAATGCGGCTAAACGAGTGACGTCCCGGAAACCCGACGCCGCCTCGTTCAGGCCGTCGGGTTTTTTCATGGCCGATCCGCAACCCCATTCGGTCGGGGCCGTCCTGGCGCAGCGAGCCGGGTTCCTCGAGCCGTTGATCCTCAAGGCGGGCAAGACCCTCGCCTCGTACGAGCTCGTCTACGAGACCTACGGGACGCTCAACGCCGAGCGCTCCAACGCGGTGCTGGTGTGCCACGCGCTCTCGGGCAGCCACCACGTCGCCGGCTGGTACGCCGAGGATCCCAAGAAGGTCGGCTGGTGGGACAACCTGATCGGCCCGGGCAAGCCCATCGACACGGATCGCTTCTTCGTGATCGGCGTGAACAACATCGGCGGCTGCCACGGATCCACCGGCCCCGGGTCCGTCGACCGCGCGACCGGGCAGCCCTACGGGGCGGCCTTCCCCCTGGTCACGGTCGAGGACTGGGTCGCATCCCAGGCGCGCCTCATGGACCGCCTGGGCATCGGGCGGCTCGCCGCGGCGATCGGCGGATCGTTGGGCGGCATGCAGGCGATGCAATGGACGCTTTCCTACCCGGATCGCATCGGGCATGCGCTCGTCATCGCCGCCGCCTCGCGGCTTTCCACCCAGAACATCGCCTTCAACGACGTGGCGCGCCAGGCGATCGTCTCGGACCCGGATTTCCACGGCGGCAACTTCTACGCCCACAAGGCGATCCCGGCGCGAGGACTCAAGCTCGCGCGCATGCTCGGGCACATCACGTACCTGTCCGAGGACCTGCTGATGGAGAAGTTCGGGCGCGTGTTGAAGCGCGACGAATACGGGTTCAACTACGACGTGGAGTTCGAGATCGAGTCGTACCTCCGGTACCAGGGCGACAAGTTCGCGCAGGTCTTCGACGCCAACACGTACCTGCTGATGACCAAGGCGCTCGACTACTTCGACCCGGCGAAGGAAACCGGCGGCGACCTCGCGCGCGCCCTTTCGGCGGCGAAGGCGGGATTCTTCGTGGCGTCGTTCGCGAGCGACTGGCGCTTCCCGCCGGAGCGCTCGCGGGAGATGGTGAAGGCGCTGGTGGCCTCGCGCAAGGCGGTGACCTACGCCGAGATCGACGCGCCCCACGGCCACGACGCGTTCCTGCTGGACAATCCCCATTACCACCAGCTCGTGGCCGCGTACATGGATAACGTGGCGCGCGAGGTGGGTGCGGGCGAGCGGCGCACGGCGCTCGTCCTCGCCGCCACCGAGCTCGCGGAGATGCGCGGCTACGGCGCGGGGCGGGAGGGCGCGTGACGCAGCGCCACGACTTCGAGCTCATCGCCTCGTGGATTCCCGAGGGCTCCCGCGTGCTCGACCTGGGATGCGGCGACGGCACGCTCATGGCGGGCCTCGCGACGACCCGCGGGGCCACGGGGTACGGCATCGAGATCGAGGAAGCGAGCGTGCTCGCGAGCGTGAAGAACGGGATCCACGTGATCCAGAACGACATCGAGGACGGCATGACGGCGTTCGAGGACAACGCCTTCGACTTCGTGATCCTCTCCCAGACGCTGCAGGCGATGCGCAACGCCGAGCGGGTGCTGAACGAGATGCTGCGGGTGGGGCGCGAGGGGATCGTCACCTTCCCCAACTTCGGCTACTGGCGCCATCGCATGGATATCCTGCGCGGGCGCATGCCGGTATCGCGCACGCTGCCCTACAAGTGGTACGACACGCCCAACATCCACCTGTGCACGGTGAAGGACTTCGAGGACCTGTGCGCGGCCGTGGGCGCGGAGATCCTCGACGAGCGCGTGATCCACGGCGGACGCACCGTCAAGGTCCTGCCCAACCTCCTGGGAAGCACCGGCGTCTTCCGCTTCCGCCGCAAGCCCTAGGGAGCCTAGCGGCGCCGGTCCAGGCGCGGGCGGCTGCGGCGCTCCTCGTGCAGCGCGCGCAGGAGCCGGTCCGTGACCGCCTGCAGCCGCTCGGCGCGGCGGATCGCATCCTCGACGTCCTTGCGCCGGCGCGCGAGGAACGCACGGTCCACCACCTGGGCCTCGGGCTGCGATTCTCCACCGGGCCCCGGATCCCAGAGGCCGCGGGCGAGCTGGATGCGCGTGGCCTTGCTGCTGGTGTCGCGCATGTATGCCGAGCGGTTGAGCATCTTGCGCGTGCGGTCGGCCGCCTCGAGCTTCGCCGCGAGGCCGTCGAAGTCGAAGGCGCTCGTGAGGCCATGGAAGGCGAACAGGTCGCGCACCGCGGCGATGTACTGCCGCGGCCGCGGGAGCTTGAGGATCACGCGCCCCTGCTTGATCGAGATCTCCATCAGGCTGTACATCACCTGGCCCAGCACCCAGTCGAGGTAGGCGTGGCGCGCGAGCGTCACGCCGATGCTCGCGGCGATGGACGCGGGCAGCCCCTGGGTGAGGGGCACGAGCGCGGTGTTGAAAGTCGCGGACTTCCTGCGCATGGCTAGGGCCTCCGGTCGAGCGATTCGATGGCGCGGCGCTTCCAGGCGAGAATGGCGAGCCCCGGAAGCGCCACGAGGAACGTGAGGAAGAAGAAGGTACCCCAACCGAGGCCGAGGTAGCGCGGGTCGGTGGCGAAGCCGGCGGCGGGCCCCACGTACACCCGCCCGAACGAGGCGAGCGCGGAGAGCAGCGCGTACTGGGTGGCGGTGAAGCGGTGGTCGCACAGTGCCATGAGCAGGGCCACGAAAGCGGCGGTCCCCATTCCTCCCGCAAAATTCTCGAAGCCCACGGCGAGCACCATCAGGGGGTAGCTCTTGCCGGCGAGCGCCAGCGCCATGTACGCGAGGTTCGACACCGCCTGCAGGATCCCGAATGCGAAGAGCGACCGGTACAGTCCCAGCCGCACCATGAGCGTCCCGCCGAACACCGCGCCCACGATGGTCGCCGCGAGTCCCATGCCCTTGTTCACGTAGCCCACGTCCGCCAGGGAGAAGTGCGCTCCCCGCAGCAGGAAGGCCGTGGTGAGCGAGCCGGCGAATGCATCTCCCAGCTTGTAGAGCACGAGCAGCACCAGGAGCCACCACGCGTCCTGGCGGGAGAAGAATTCCCGCAGCGGTTCCACGAAGGCCTCGCGCAGCGTGCGCGGCGCGGGTGCGGCGAACTGCGGCTCGCGGCCGAGGAGCGTGGCGACGATGCCCACCGCCATCAGCGCGGCCATCACGAAGTAGGTCTGCCTCCACCCAAGGCCCGCGAACCACGGCGAACCCGCCACCAGCACGAACGCGAGCGCGCCGGACACGAGCATCGCGGTGCGGTAGCCCACCACGGTGAGGGCTCCGGCGAGGCCGCGCTGCTCCGGGCTCGAGATGTCGGTGCGGTAGGCGTCGAACACGATGTCCTGGGAAGCCGAGGCGAAGGCCACGAAGAGGGCCAGCACGGCGAGGGCCGCGAGGTCCTCGCGCGGCGAAAGCATCGCCATGGCGGCGATCCCCGCGGCGAGCGCGGCCTGGGTCACGATGAGCCACCCGCGCCGGCGTCCCAGCAGCGGCGGGACGAAACGGTCCATGGCGGGCGCCCAGAGGAACTTCCACGTGTACGGGACGCCCACGAGGGTGAAGATGCCGATGGTCGAGAGGTCCACGCCGTCGACCGTCATCCACGCCTGCAGCGTCCCCGAGGTGAGCGCCAGGGGAAGGCCGGAGGAGAACGCGAGCAGCAGGATGACCGCGAGGTTGCGGTCGCGCAGGACCGCCGAGTAATCGTGCGACGCTTTCAAGATGCGCACAGGATAGCGCACCGCGCGCGCGGCGCGCTCCCGGGCGCTCTAGAATGGGGGGCTGGATACGCACGCCCGATCCGCGGCGACGAACCCACGACGACGAGGCCCCGCGATGGACAAGGTGACCAAGACCGACGCCGATTGGAAGGCGCTGCTCACGCCCATGCAGTACGAGGTGACCCGCCACCACGGCACGGAGCCCGCATTCACCGGCGAGTACGACCGGGCGAAGGACGCCGGTACGTATCTCTGCGTTTGCTGCGGCCAGGAGCTCTTCAGCTCCCAGGCGAAGTTCGATTCCGGGACCGGCTGGCCCAGCTTCTGGCAGCCGGTCGCGAAGGACGCGGTCGAGGAAAAGAGCGACCGCGGCTGGTTCGTCACGCGCACCGAGGTGCTGTGCGCGCGCTGCGACGCGCACCTGGGCCACGTGTTCGACGACGGGCCGCAGCCCACGGGCCTGCGCTACTGCATGAACTCCGCGGCGCTCAAGCTGCGCAAGGCCTAGGGGGCCGCCCCGGCGCGGGCCGGGGCGATGCCCGCTACGGCGCGGGCGACGGCTCGATCTTCCCGAGCTTTTCCAGTCGGAGGCGGATCGAACTCTGGGTGCGCGCGTGCTTGCGCGCCATCTCGGGCATCCCGATGCCCGAATCGAATTCCGCGGCGAGGGTGTGGTCCTCGCCTTCGGTCCACGGCTTGCCGAAGTTGGCGGGAAGCCGCGCGCGGCGGCGCTCGCGCTCGACCTCGCGCGACATGAGGTCCACCGCGGAGAAAAGCGCCCGCAGCGCGCGCGGCTCCGCGTAGGGACTGGTCGGGGGATACGCTTCGCCGGTGACCGGGTTGACGCCGTCGGCGAGCGCGCGAACGATGGGCAGTGCGGCATCGAGCTGCATGGGTTTCTCCCTGAACTGGGTAGTGATGACTTGCATCGGGGCGCGGCGATCGGATCGAACGCGCGCGCTTCCCGAAAAACGCCGCGCGCTGCGCGCGGTTGACCCGCCTCAGTGCGCATCGATGGGGGGTGCCGGGGATTGCATGTCCAGGGCGAGGCACGCGGCCCCGGCGGTCACCGCGTGGTCGCCCAGGCGGGCCACGACGATCTTGGCCGCGCGCGCCGCACCCGGCGCCGCGTGGGCTTCGACCGCCTTGCGGACTTCTCCGCGGAGCAGCGCCGGCATCGCGGCCACGAGGCCGCCGCCCAGCACCACCACGTCGGGGTTGATGAAATCCACGAGGTTGGAGATCGCCGCGCCCAGCACCGCCGCGCGGCCGCGGGCACCGACGTGACCGACATCGGCAGCGGCGACATCGCGGCGGCGATCCGCGCCGGCGACAAGGCGGTGGAG
>JAANCK010441508.1_pt1 | contig 17627 bp, 16 predicted proteins | sample 7277841 | NCBI WGS metagenome assembly JAANCK01 (sample SAMN14222788, study PRJNA588281) | permafrost metagenome | isolation source: Arctic cryosol methane SIP | place: Canada:Nunavut | collected 2015-07 | reverse complement strand
GACCACTGGCAACACCTGGGTCGTGTCCGCTGAGCTGGGCATCGAACCGGTGGATGGTGTCGGTGACCTCACGGTGTCGAACTATCGGGTCTGGAAGTAAGCCGACCCCAGTCAAGAGAAGGCGCCCCGCGGGGCGCCTTTTTTCTTTGCATTGCCAAGAGCCGGCAAATGTTTCCGATGCGGCTCGGCGGCGGCCCCGCCGAGCTGATTATTCGAGCCACCGCCGTCCTGCTGCCGAGTCGCCGTGCCGCGCCGAGACTGATGTGACACATCCGAGCACACAGTTTGCGCAAACGTCGCGCACGGCACGCGCTGGGCTCACTCCAAGCTTGTCGTTCGCGTGGCGCGCGCTGCGCAATCTTTCTGTCGAGGGCATAACGGCAATGATCTGCTTGAGCAGTATGGGGCTCGTCCTACATCAAGACACGGTGTTTCCCACCAGCACAACCACATCAGTCTTCTTACATTCCAAAGCTCAGGAACAGCAATTGATCGAACCCCGTCCGGCTCGCCATTCATCATGAGCACTGTTTCCAATTTGCCGGACGCCGATCCGGTGCAATTCCTGCGAATCGCCGCACAGGGCACGGCCCTGGCGAGCCACGCCGACTTGTGGCGCTGGTTGCAAGGCGACGTGCAGGAGTGGCTGGCGCATGAGGTGCTGCTGGTGGGCTGGGGCGATTTCCGAACCGGCGATCTTGAATTCGACGTCGTGTCCAGCATGCCGGGGATGCGCACGCACGACTTCACCCGCGCCGGCATCGCGCCGCTGATCGGCTATTTCCGCGACTGCTGGGTGACCGCGCGCCGGTGGCCCTGTCATCTGGAGCTGAATGGCTGCTCGCAGCTGCTGGGCCAATGCGCATCGAATGCTCGCGGCGCGCTCGCACGCATGCAGACCGCGCTGGTGCATGGCCTGGGGGACGGCAATTGCAGCGGTGAGCGGGTTTATGCCGCACTCAGTGCGCAGCCCGTTGCGGCGCCGGGCGCCCGCACCGCGCTGAAGCTGCTGCTGCCTTTCGTCGACACCGCGCTGCGCCGGATACCGCCGGCGCCGGTGCGGCAGTCCCGCTGCGACCGCAGCCAGCTGGCCGCGAACGTGATGCGACTGGCGGACCTGAGCGAGCGCGAGCGCGAGATCATGACCTGGGTCGCGGGCACGACCAATCCGGAAATCGGCTGCATCCTGCGCATCAGCGAATTCACCGTGAAGAACCCCATGAAGAGCATTTTCGCGAAGCTGGACGTGTCCAATCGCGCCCAGGCCGTCGCCACGCTGACACGGGTGGACGCGCATGCCTGAGGCCCAATCGCTGCTCGAACGCCACGCCAGGCCGGCACGCAGGCGCGCCGCCGCAGCGCCTGCGCCGCCTTCGCGCACCGCGACCTTCGCGGTGCCCGGACCCGGCCCCCTGATGCTGGCCCTGGAGGCCACGCTGGAGCCGCTGGTCACCGTGCTGTCGCTTTGGCTGCTGGTCTGGTGGACGGAAGGCAGCCTCTCGCCGTCGTGGCTGATCGTCTCGGTGGTGGCATTCGCGCTGGCTTCACCGGGCCGTTCGCTCTTGCGTTTGCCGGCGGAGCGCGTGCTCGGCAGCGTGCTGCTGGCGTGGGGCTGGACTGCGGGGCTGTTGCTGGCGATGGGATTCGCCACCGGGTTGATCTACGGCTTTTCCTCCACCGTCATCGTGCACTGGTTGTGGTTTGCGCCGGCGGCGCAGGTGGTCACCCACTGGACGCTGCGGCTGGCCGCGCCGCATCTGGTGCGACTGCAGGGACCGTCGCTGCGCGCGGTCGTCGTGGGGATGAACGAGCAGGGCTGTTCGCTGGCCGACCGGCTGCACGGCACCAGCTATTCCGGCATCGACCTGGTCGGTTACTTCGACGACCGCACGCCGGACCGGCGCTGGGACCAGGGTCGGCACCGCCTGCTGGGCCGGCTCGCAGACGTAGCCGACTATGTCAAGGCCCACCGGGTCCAACTGATCTATCTGTCGCTGCCGATGGCGTCGCAACCGCGCATCAAGGCCCTGCTCGACGCTTTGAAGGACACCACCGCCTCGGTCTACTTCGTTCCCGACATGTTCGTCACGGACCTGATCCAGGGCCGCACCGATTCGGTCTGCGGGCTGCCGGTCATTTCGGTCTGCGAGACGCCCTTCCGCGGGCCGGCCGGAATTCTCAAGCGCGGGAGCGACGTGGTGCTCGCGACACTCATCATGATCCTGCTGACGCCTTTCATGCTGCTGATCGCGCTGGCGGTGAAGCTCAGCTCGCCCGGTCCGGTCATCTTCAAGCAGCGCCGCTACGGCCTGGATGGCGAGGAGATCCTGGTCTACAAGTTCCGTTCCATGACCGTCACCGAGGACGGCGGGACGATCGAGCAGGCGCGCAAGAACGACGCCCGGGTCACCCGGATCGGGGCGTTGCTGCGCCGTACTTCGATGGATGAGCTTCCCCAGTTCATCAACGTGCTGCAGGGCCGAATGAGCATTGTCGGGCCGCGCCCGCATGCTGTTGCACACAACGAAATGTACCGTCCGTTGATCAAGAGCTACATGGTGCGGCACAAGGTCAAGCCGGGCATCACGGGGTGGGCGCAGGTCAACGGCTTTCGTGGTGAGACCGATTCACTGGAAAAGATGGAGGGGCGAATCCAGTGCGACCTCGACTACCTGCGGAACTGGTCCCTCAGGCTTGACCTGTACATAATCCTCAAGACCGTACGCCTGGTCTTTCGCGACAGCGCCGCTTATTAGCGATGAACAGTCCACAACAGCCATTGTTGAGAGGGCAGGCGTGCGGGACGTTTCCCGACCATGCGACGCTGAGGGCAGCAGTGTGGGCGGGCGCACGCCCCGGCGTACGGGAGTGTTTCATCAGAACGAGTGAGGACCAGTTGAAAAAGAAGCTTCCCATTGCCCCGTTGCTCTCGGCAGCGTCGCTTTGCCTCTTGCCGATGGCCGTGAGCGCACAAACGCCCAGCGCGCCCGAAACCGGCACGCAGGCGGCCATGCCTTCCGCGCCGTCGATCCCTGAAGCACCTTCGATCCCGACCTCGCCGTCACAGCCGTCCGGCTATGCACGCCCGACCAATTACTGGCCGGGCACCGCCTTCGAGCCCGCCGGCACCCAGGCGTCGATGGTTTCGGCCGGTCAGGATTTGCCGCCGTTTCAAATCCGGGCCATGCTCGGCGTCGAGCACCAGAGCAACGTCCTGGGTTTGTCGTCCGGCGAGAAGTCCGACACGATCGGAATCGCCGGCGTCGGCCTTCGCGCCGACAAGCGCTACGGACTGCAGCGCTTCCGTGCCGACGTGGAAGCCAACACCTACAAGTACTCCAACGAATCGGAGCTTGACTATTCCGTATTCAATTACGCGCTCGCCTGGGACTGGAGCGTGACGACCAGGCTGCACGGCGTGATCAGCGCCGATCAGAAGGAGTACAGCGAAGTCAGCACGGACCCGGTGACGTTTACCAACAAGGTCGGCAAGCGCACCGAGCGTGCCGAAGGTGCCGACGCGGTGTACCAGCTCGGCGCCGCCTGGCGGCTCATGGGCGGCTTCGCGCACACGCAGTCGAGCAGCAGTCAGCCGGCCACCTGGGATGCGAGCCCGTCGACCAACAGCGCCCGGGTGGGCGTTGGCTACGAGTTCGGCTCCGGCACGACCCTGTACGCGCACTACCGGGAAGGCAAGGGCACCTACAAGGACCCGACCCCCGGCGCCGCGACCGGCGACTTCACCGAACACGAGACTGACCTGCAATTGACCTGGCCGATCACCGTCAAGACCGCCGTCGATGCGCGCATCGGCAATCTTTCGCGCAGCAACGACGTGTCCAGGCAGAACGACTTCAGCGGCCCCGTGGGCAGCGCGGCCGTCCGCTGGGACATCACCGGCAAGACCCGCCTGGTGGCCGGCTACAACCGCGACCTGAGCGCCAGCGGGTTCGGCTCCGGCGGCCACGTTCAGAGCGACCGCTTCTACATCGGCCCGATCTGGAAGGCGACGGCGCAGATTGCCGTGAACGCCCGTTACGAGCACGTCGCCCGCGACTGGAAGAACGTGCCCGCCGGCTCGGCCGGGCTCGGCCGCAACGAGACCTACGAGGTCCTTTCCGCCGGTGTCGACTGGGAGCCGCGGCGCTGGCTGGCCGTATCCGGGTACGTCCGCAGCGAGAAGCAGGGCTCCAACCTCAACGCCGGCTACCGCAACACCACCATCGGCGCGGCCGCAAAGGCGTATTTTTGATGGCCGTTTCGCAACCTTGACCTAAGGGAGATGTTTCATGCCCAGCCTGTTCCGATCAGCCTTGGCACTGGTACTGACCGTCTGCGCCGCCGTCGCGTCGGCGCAGACCGGTGATACGGCTGCCGCCCCCGAGTACAAGCTCGGCCCGGGCGACGCGATCAAGGTCCAGGTCTACCAGAATCCGGACCTCTCCGTGGAAGCGCGGGTGTCCGAAAGCGGCTCGATCAGCTACCCGCTGGTCGGCAGCGTTCCGGTGGGGGGCATGAGCATCGGCGCGGCCGAGCGCAGGATCGAGCAGGCCCTCAAGGCCAAGGACATCCTGAAGCAACCGCAGGTCAACATCGTGCTGCTGCAGGTGCGCGGCAACCAGGTGTCGGTGCTCGGGCAGGTGCAAAAGCCCGGGCGCTTTCCGCTGGAAACCATGAACGTGCGCGTCAGCGACATGCTGGCCGCGGCCGGCGGCGTCACGCCGGGCGGCGACGACATGCTGGTCGTCACGGGCACCCGCGACGGCAAGCCGTTCCGAAAATCCATCGACATCCCGGCCTTATTCGCGAGCACCCCGTCGGCCGACGACATCGTGCTGGCGCCCGGCGACACCCTGTATGTGGGGAAAGCGCCGACCTTCTATATCTATGGCGAAGCGCAGCGCCCCGGCACCTACCGCATCGAGCGCGGCATGACGGTGCTGCAGGCGCTGGCCCAGGGCGGCGGGCCCACCCCCCGCGGCAGCGGGAACCGGCTGCGCCTGAACCGCACCCTGCCTGACGGCACGGTGGTTCAGAGCGAACCGCGCCTCACCGACCCGGTTCAGCCCGGCGACGTGCTGTTCGTGCGCGAAAGCCTGTTCTGACCGGAAGCAAGAAGGACGACCACCGATGAGCCTGAACCAATTCTTTTCCATCCTGCGCGCCCGAATGGGTGTCGCGATCCTGATCATGCTGGCCACGATGGCCGTGGCAGGAGGCTGGGCCAAGCTGCGGTCGCCCGGTTACACCGCCAATGCACCGGTCCTGGTGGACGTCCGCACGGACCCGGTCGGCAGCACGCCGCTGCAGGGCATGGTGATGCCCAACTACATGGCGACCCAGGTCGACATCGTCAAGAGCGAGCGCGTGGCCGAGAAGGTGGTCGACCGGCTGCCGCCCGACCAGCCGCCGCTGCTGGACCTGCGCGAGGAAGCGCAGAAGGAGACTGCGCCCAAGGTGTGGCTGGCGCACCAGATCGCGTCCAAGCTGGAGGTCAAGCCGGCGCGTGAAAGCAACATCATCAACATCACCTGGACCGGCAGCTCGCCGGCCGAGGCGGCGCGGGTCGCGAATGCTTTTGCCCAGGCCTACCTGGACACCAACCTCGAACTCAAGACGGCGCCGGCCAGGAAGTACGCGGATTGGTTCGACCAGCAGGTCAAGGCGGCGCGCGACAAGCTCGAAACGTCGCAGCAGAAGCTGTCCGACTACCAGGAGAAGGCCGGCATCGTTTCCAGCGACGAGCGCGGCGATTACGAGACCGCTCGCCTGACCGAGCTGTCCAATCAATTGCTGCTGGCGCAAAGCGGCCGGCGGCGCGGCGGCTCCGGCGATACCTCGCCGGGCGTGATGGCCAGCCCGCTGGTCAACAACATGCGCGCCGACGTTGCCAAGCTCGAAGCCAAGGTCCAGGAAGCCAGTGCCACCATGGGCGCCAACCACCCGACGATGCAGCGCATGCAGGCCGAGTTGGGGGTGATGCGCAGCCGGCTGGCTGCGGAATCGGCGCGCGCCGGCTCGGCATCGGCGGCTTCGAGCGAGGCGAGCCGGGCGCGCGAGCGCGAGTTGCAGCAGGCCGTGGCCGCGCAGAAAGCCCGCGTGATCGCCACCAACAAGCAGCGCGGCGAACTCACCGTGCTGCAGCGCGAAGTGGAGGGCGCGCAAAAGGCCTACGAGACCGTGAGCGCCAGCGCCGCCCAGTCGCGGCTGCAGGGCATGGCCACCCAGAACAACGTGACCTTCCTCGGCTCGGCCGTGGAGCCGCTGGAAAAGACCGGACCCAGCGGCAAGCTGGCGCTGATGATCGCCGCCGTGGGCGGCTTGCTGATGGGAATCGCCGTCGCCTTCCTGCTGGAGCTGGTCAACCGCCGGGTGCGCTCGGTGGATGACCTGGCGATGGTCACCAGCGTGCCGATCCTGGCCAGCGTGCCGGCTTCGGCCGCCGCATTCAAGCCGCTGCGGCTGACCCACAACAGCCAGCGCCGCCTGGCCCTGGCACCGCGCGGGAGCCTCGCATGAACACCCAGATTTTTCCTTTGCCCGCCCGCAGTGACCTGGACATCGCCAGCCCGACGCGCGAGCCCGGCCAGCCGATCGGCGCCATGCTGGTCGAGGCCGGGCGCCTGAGCCAGCAGGATGTCGATCGCATCCTGGACTATCAGAACCGCGCCGCGCTGCCATTCGGCGAAGCCGGTATCGCGCTGGGATTGCTCGACGAGGAAGACGTGCAGCATGCGCTGGCCGCGCAGTTCGGCGACGCCCGCTTCCCCGCGGATGCTGGCTTGAGCGCCGAGCTGGTGGCGGCAACCCACCCCGACAGCGACGCGGTGGAGCACCTGCGCGCGCTGCGCAGCCAGTTGATGTTGCGCTGGTTCGAGAACGGCGAACGGCAGTCCGCGCTGGCCGTGGTGAGCCCCGGCCACGGCGAGGGCCGCAGCTACATCGCTGCCAACCTTGCCGTCCTGTTCGCGCAACTTGGCAAGCGCACGTTGTTGATCGATGCGGACTTGCGCCGGCCGCGGCAGCATCAGATCTTCGGCCTGTCGGGCCGCACCGGGCTGTCCGCCGTGCTGGCCGGCCGCGCCGGCTGGGAGGCGCTGACCGAAGTCAAGCCAATCCCGGGGCTGTGGCTGTTGCCGGCCGGGGCCAAGCCGCCCAATCCGCAGGAACTGCTGGCGCGGCAGGGATTCGTCAAGCTGATCGCCGCGCTGCGGTCCAGCTACGACGTGATCCTGATCGACACACCGGCGGCGGCCCATTGCGCCGACGCCAACACCATCGCCGCGCGCGCCGGCGCGGCCCTGATGCTCGCCTGCCGCAACAAGAGCTCGATGCCGGGTCTGAGCAACCTGGCGGAAAACCTGCGCCAGTTCGGCGTGACGATCGTGGGAGCGGTTTTGAATGGTGCGCCCCGGCATGACGTCGGCATCGGCTGAGCCGGGCGTCTGGCAGCCGCGCTGGCAGGAACTGGTGCGCGGCATCGTGCGCGTGCACTCGGCGCGGGGCCAGGAGCAGCTGATCGACACGCTGTCGGACCCCACCGAGCCGCGGGTGCTGGCGTTCGTCAACGCACACGCGATGAACTCGGCCGCCGTGTCCAGGGACTTCTTCAGGGCGCTGACCTCGGCTGACCTGCTGTTGCGCGACGGGGCGGGGATGGCGATCCTGCTGAAGCTGCTGAACCAGGCGCCGGGCCTCAATCTCAACGGCACCGACCTGATCCCGAAACTGCTGCGCCGCCATGCGGGCCGCACCATCGCGCTGTTCGGAACGCAAGACCCCTGGCTGGCGCGCGCGCAGGCGGCCGTGCTGACGCAACTGGCACCGCGCAGCGAGTGTGTCGTGGCCCACGGCTTCCTGGACACGGCGCGCTATGTGCGGCTGGCGGCAGCGCACCGGCCCGCATTGATCGTGCTGGGGATGGGCATGCCGCGTCAGGAAGAAGTGGCGGCGGTGTTGCGCGCCGCCCTGGGCTTTCCCTGCCTCATTGTCTGCGGCGGGGCCGTCATCGACTTCCTTGGCGGCCGGACCCGCCGGGCGCCCGGCTGGATGCGCGGCGCGGGGCTGGAGTGGCTGTACCGCCTGGCGCTGGAGCCCAAGCGGCTGTTCCGGCGCTACGTGCTGGGCAACCCGTTGTTCATTTCGCGGGCGCTGAGCCTTGCCGCAGCCTCGTCGCGGCAGGACCGCGGCACGGCCACCTCAACCGCCACGGCGCGACCGCCGGGACCCACTTCATGAAAATTCTCCTGACCGGCGGTGCCGGCTACATCGGCAGTCACACCTACGTGGCGCTGGCGCAGGCCGGCTTCGTGCCGGTCGTCCTCGACAACTTCTCGAACAGCCACCGCCAGGTGCTGGAGCGACTGCGCGCCATCACCGGCGAGAGCCCGCTGTGCGAAGAGGGCGACGTGCTGGACACACCGTTCGTCGAGGACGTGCTGCGGCGCCATCAGATCGCCGGAGTGGTTCACTTCGCGGGCGACAAGGCGGTGGGTGAAAGCGTCGCCAAGCCGCTCAAGTACTACCGCAACAACATCGGCGGCGCGGTGAGCCTGATGCAGGCCATGGAAGCGGCTGGTTGCCGCGCCATGGTGTTTTCCAGCAGCGCGACCGTCTATGGCGACCCCGCCAGCGTTCCCATCGCCGAGGACTTTCCGCTCCGCCACACCAGTCCCTACGGCCATACCAAACTGGTGATCGAGGACATGCTGGCGGCCCAGCGGCTGGCGCAGCCGCAGTGGCAAGTGGCCGTGCTGCGCTACTTCAACCCGGTGGGCGCGCACCCGAGCGGCCTGATCGGCGAAGACCCGGCCGACGTTCCCAACAACCTGATGCCTTACATCACGCAGGTGGCGCTGGGCCATCGCCCCTTCCTGCAGGTGTTCGGCAACGACTATCCGACGCCGGACGGCACCGGCGTGCGCGACTACATCCATGTGTGCGACCTGGCCGACGGCCATGTCGCCGCGCTGCGGGCCCTGTTGGGGCCGGGCGAGAGCCTCACGGTGAACCTCGGCACCGGCCGCGGCTACAGCGTGCTGGAAGTGTTGCAGGCGTTCGAGGCGGCCAGCGGCCGGCCCGTGCCTTACCGCTTCGCGCCGCGGCGGCCCGGCGACGTGGCGCAGTGCTATGCCGATCCGCATCGGGCGCAACGCCTGCTCGGCTGGAAAGCGCAGCGTTCGCTGGAGGAAATGTGCGCCGATGCCTGGCGCTGGCAGAGCCGCAATCCCGACGGCTATCGATGACCGCAGCGCCATCAGGAAGCCTTGGCTGGCCGCGCCGGCGCGGCATCACGAACACCGCCCAGTGAGGCGGCCGCTCACTCAACGAAACGCGAAGTGCTTGCTGCCCAGGTAGTTGACCGCGAGGGCGACGATCGAGGCGATCCCCAGCGGAATGACCGGCAGCGCCGCCATCGTGTGCGAGGCGAAAACCAATGCCGTGTAGACGATGAAGTTGACACTCGCGCCGGCGGCGCTGACGGCCGCGTAGCGCAGCAGGCTGCGCAGCGCCGGCCCGCCATTGGACTCGGGGAAGGTGACGGTGCGATTGAGCAGCCAGGTGGCGAACACCGCGACCGGGATGGCCACGGCGCGCGCCTCGATCGGTCCCCAGTGGGCGAGCCAGATCAGCGCCTGCAGGACCCCGGCGTCGACCACGAAGCCGGCCACGCCGACCAGGGCGAAGCGCAGGAAGCGCGGAATGGCAAGCGGTCGCAGCTGCGAATTCATTTCATCCAGGCCTGGAAATCCAGCAGCCGTGCCGCGATGCCGATGGCGACCACCAGTGCCACCAATGCGAGCCCGCCCAGGAGGATGCGCGACCGCTCGCGCCACGCCTGCGCCAGTTGCGGCAACAGCGCCACGGTCGCCGCGGCCACCGCGATCTCCGACCAGTAGTGATAGCGGAAGTCGGTGGCGACGCCGATCACGAGGTAGGCGCCGGAGTAGCCGAGCGCCGACACCGCCAGCACCCGGGCCAGCAGCACGGAAGGGTCCGGGCGCTCGCGGCCGGCCCAGGCCAGCAGCACCGCACCCCAGGTGAGCCAGGCCACCGGCCACATGAAAGGATTCTTGCGCAGCAGGTCCAGCCGGATGTCGCGCGCGCTGAATACCTCAATGGGCGGGAACGCCGGGTTGTCCGTGCGGTATTCGGGCGTCAAGCGGATGTGTTTGAGCGGGACGGCGAACAGCAGCGACGAATTGAAATGGCGCAGGCGGTGAATCGCATAAGCGAGCGGATGCGCGGCAATGGTCCGGGCCCATTGCTCGGTGAGGCCCTCGCCCAGGGTGGCGTGATCGGTGTCGGGCCGGTGCACCAGCGCCCCGCATGGGCCCCAGGGACTGAAGCTGTCCCACCAGTACGGCGTGTAGCAGGCAGCGAGGTCCCGGTCCTGCAGGGTGGCGCGTGGCTCCAGCAAGTGCGGATCGTGTTCGCGCGCGGCGATGCCGGCCAGGTCGAACAGGAACAGCGATTGCACCGGGTCGCGCGGTTGCGCATGGAACAGCACGCGATTGGCCAGCTGCGTGACCGGAATCGCGAGCACGGCGAGCAGCAGCGCACCGGCCATCAGGCGGCCGCTGCGCAGCCATCCGGCCGGCGCCACGGCATAGAACAGCAGCGGCCCCATGCCGAACGGCGCATTGCCGCGCACCAGGGTGCCATAGGCGATCAGCGCGGCAATGGCGATGCCGGTGGCAACGGGGATCCGGCGGCCCTGCACCCGGAACCAGAAGACCAGCCCCACCGCGGCCAGCCACGCAGCCGCCATGCCGACATCCTTGACCACGTGGCTGTTGATGTAGAGGAAGGGCGGAAACGCGCCGGCCAGCGCCATCACAAGGGCCACGCGCGGATGGCCCGTGCGGCGGAGCCCGTCCGCGAGCAGGCCCCAGCCCAGCCAATAGACCGCCAGGTGCAACAGCAGGAACGGCGCCGGGCCGTCCGCGACCCGCCGCAGCAGCGACCACAGCCAGGCCATCACCGGCGGATGCCAGTCGGTGTAGTGGCCGGAGATGGCCTCGGCGTACTGATTCTTCGAGTCGTTGTCCATGATCCCGGGGAAATGCGCGACCAGGTTCAACAGGAACAGGACGGCGACCAGCAGCAGCAGGGCGCGGCCCGTCGTGGCCCAGCGCAGGGCGGCGCGGCCGGTGCCGGCGCCCGCATCGGGGCGGTCGGAGGCTTCCTGCGTGGGCACGGGCCCCAGCGAGAGACGGGATTCGGTCGTCACGAAACGATGCGGGCCCGCTGGATCAGGAAACAGCGAACGGGCCCTGCGGCATCGCGTCATTGTGGCGCGGCTCATTGCCGGCCTGGTCGCCGTAGTCGACGCGACCAGCCGGCGCCACGGCCAGCCCGGACGGCACGGCGCGCGGTGTCCTGCGCGTGGGCCAACGCGGGGCCTGGATTTCCAGGTAGGCCAGCCGCTTGAGCTCGCGCCGCGAGTGCGTGACGGTATCCAGGATCAGTCCGCAGGCCAGCGACAGAAACGCCAGCAGCATGATCGCCGCGGACAGCACGGCCGTCGGCAGCTTGGGCACCAGCCCCGTCTTCAGGAACTCGAGCACCACCGGCGTGGCCAGGCCCAGGGACAGCAACACCATCAGGGCGAACACGCAGCCGAAGAACATCAGTGGCCGCTCTTCCTTGACCAGCAGGCCGATCATGCGCAGGATGCGAATTCCGTCGCGGATGGTGTTGAGCTTGGAAGCCGAGCCTTCCGGCCGGTCCTTGTAGCGTGTGGGCACCTCGGCGGTCTTCATGCGCAGCTCGAGCGCGTGCACCGTCAATTCGGTCTCGATCTCGAAGCCGTACGAGATCGCGGGGAACGACTTCACGAAGCGCCGCGAGAACACCCGGTAACCCGACAGCATGTCGTCGAACTGCTTGCCGAAGATCTTCTGCACCAGCCCGGTGAGCAGGCGGTTGCCGAAGCGATGCCCGAAGCGGTACGCCTCCTTGATGGCGGTGACGCGCGCGCCGTTGACCATGTCGAGTTGCTTGTCGAGCAGGGTGCGCACCAGGCGCGGCGCCGCGTCGGCGTCGTAGGTGTCGTCGCCGTCCACCAGCACGTAGACGTCGGCGTCGATGTCGCTGAACATGCGCCGCATCACGTTGCCCTTGCCGGGGAAGGGTTCGTGCCCGACGATCGCTCCCTCGCGGGCCGCCACCTCGGCGGTGCGGTCGGTGGACGCGTTGTCGTAGACGTAGATGCTCGCGTTCGGCAGGGCCTGGCGGAAGTCGCGGACCACGCGCGGCACCGCCACTTCCTCGTTGTAGCAGGGGATGAGGACGGCAATTTCCAGCCGCTCGAATTCGTCAGTCATGTGCGCTCCGCAAGCTGTCAGGAGAGCCGCGCCAGTCTCGGCGCAGCCAGGGTTCGGTTCCGTTTTCATTGGCAAGGAGACGAAAAACCATGCTAGCGGCGGCCGTTCAGACTTGGGTCGGGTGCTTGTCGGACTGCGCCTCGTCCGTTCGTCGGATAGCCCCATCGACTTGACCGCGCAGGAACCAGGCCGCGCACTGGCGCAGCGACGCTGCGTAAGGCGTCCATTGAAGGCCCAGGCCCTGCGTGGCCGCCGATGCATCCAGAAGCAAATGGCGTTCCCACAGGCCCAGCAGGCCGGGCGGCAACGCGTCGGGCACGCCGTGTCCGCCCAGTCCCAGTCGCGTCAACAGCAACTGGGCCGCCTTCAGCGGCGGTCCGGCCAGCCACGCGTCCAGTTGCAATTGACGCGAGGCGATTCGGCGGACCGGAACGGCGCCGATCGCCAGTGCCAGGTCGACGAAGTAGTCGTTCCAGCGCGGGCTGTCGGGCGCGGCCAGGTTGTAGATCTGCAGTCCGGGCTCGGTGACCCGCAAGGAAGCCATGACGGCATGGCACACGTCGTCGACATGGACGCCGTTGCTCCAGCCGTCGCCGGCAATGCCCAGGTCGCCCAGCCGGCCGGCGCGCAGCCAGCGGGCGATGCGGCCGACCCAGAGCTGGCTGCCCGGGCCCCACACGCAGCCAGGCCGCAGGATCACGGCCGTGCCACCGGCCTGCCACAGAGCGGCGACGTGCCGCTCGGCCTCGCACTTGGCCCGGCCATACCAGCCGAGCGTTGGGTCCAGCGGCGCCATCTCGTCGATGCGTCCCTCGGCGGCGCCGTAGACCGACATGCTGCTGAGATGGACCACGCGCGGGCAGCCTTCCTGCAGCGCCGCCTGCGCCAGCGCCTTGGCGCCGCCGGCGATCGAGGCGGCGTCACCGGCGACGCAATTGACCACCGCGTCGACACCGCGCATGGCCGCGCGCAACGCCGCGGGATCGCGCGAGTCCACGCGCAGGCTCTCGAAGCCCACCGCCTGGCGCCGTGCCGAAGCGCTCACCGGGGTCGCCCAGCCACTGCCCTGAAGCATGGCGCACAGGTGCGAGCCGACGTAGCCGGTGCCACCGAGTACCAGCACCTTCATGCCGTCACTCCTTCGACCTGCGCGGCGCGCGCCGGGGCCAGTTGGCGCGCCAGGTGCCGGCCCAGCCGCAGCGACAGCGCGATCAGCGTCAGCGTGGGGTTGGCCTGACTGGATGTGGGAAACACTGCGCTGCCGGCGACGAACAGGTCGCGCACCGAATGCACCCGGCAATTCGCATCGACCACGCTGCTGCGCGGATCGGTGCCCATGCGGGTGGTGCCGATGTGGTGGCCGCCATACGCGCCGAAGCGCATCAGGTCTTCTTCCAGCGTTTCGCCGTCGTACGCCAGGCGCGCCACCCCGCTGCGCTCGAACTCCTGGACCAGCACGTCCAGGGTGCGCCGGATCGATTCGATGTCGCCCGCGCTGTAGCGCCAGTCGATGCGCAGCTGCGGCATGCCCAGGGCGTCCACGCGCGAGCCCAGCGTGACCCGGCTGTCCGGCCGCGGGACCTGCTCGCCGTGCATTTCCAGGCTGAAGCGGTTGGTGCGGTTGCGCAGGATCACCGAAGGGAACTTGCGCTGCGCCAACGTACGGCGGGCGACCCAGTGGGCCAGGAACGCCGTGGTATCGACCGGATCGGTCATCACGTTGAAGAGGTGCCGCGCGTACAGGCCCGCCGTCGGCGGATTGCCGTCGTGCAGCCGCTTGCCGTATTCATAGCTGATCAGATTGCGCGACAGGAAGAGGCCCGAGAGCACGCCGTTGCGGTGCCGGGGATCGGTGATGCGCGGGAAGTGCAGTCGCGCCACGGCGTTGGCGAGGCCGCGGCGGCGCTGCTCGCTCGCCACGATCGCGAGCCGGCGCCGGCAATAGATGCCTTCGGGCGTGACTTCGTAGCCGTGGCGCACGTTCTGCGGCGCCCCGTCGACCACCAGCGTGCCGACGTTGCCCGCGATGTGGCACATGTAGTAGCGGCCCACCACGTCGTGTTCGTTGCCGATGCCCGAGGGCGCGACGTCGCGCGAGGCCAGCATCAGCCGCGCCGTTTCCAGCCCGCCCGTCGCGAGCACGGTGGCGCGTGCCGCGACGCTGAAGCGCCGTCCGGCCAGCGTGGCCACTTGCAGTTCGCGCACGGCCCGCCCGTCCGGCTGAAGCCGGATGGCGGTGCAGTTGGCGCCCAGCAGGACCTGGATGTCCGGCGCGACGCGCAGCCGCCGGGCATAGCGCCGGCCGAAATCGGTGGGGCACGAAAAGCGCTCGAGGCCGTTGGTGCGCACCAGCGGGCTGTCGAATCCCCGGATCATCGGCGGCGCCGCCTCGCCCAGGGCCTGGCTCGCCTCGTAGCTGAAGCGGCCGGCCTCGGCCAGCGCGTTGGCTTGCGGGTAGAACGGCAGCAGGTCCTGCAGGGAGATTGGCCAGCCGCTCCCCGGCACCTGGCTGCGGGCTTCGAAATCGATCGCGTCGAAGGGCATGCAGCGCCCGCCCCAGGTGGTGGTGGAGCCGCCCATGCGGCGCTGCCGGTACTTGTCGGGCGGGCTGTGCAGCCGCTCGTTCGCGACCTCGCCGTCGTACAGGGACTGGGTCGGCGCGTGCCCGGCTTCGAGCCCGGCCTCGAGCAGCAGCACCTGCAGCCCCTGGCCCGTGAGCGACAGCGCCAGCGCGATGCCGGCCGCCCCGCCACCCACCACGCAGACATCGGGCCGCAGGCAGGCCTGGTTGGGAATGGTGTTGGCGTCCAGGATCACCGTGCGCGCTCCGGTGTCCGCGCAACGGGCTCCAGGGGATGTCCCGCGGTGCCGAACGTGCGCTGGTGGACGCGAGCCACGCCGGCGAAGAAGCGCGCCATCGAGAATTGCCGCTCGTACAGGGCGCGGCCGTTGCGTTCCAGCCGCTCCAGCAGCTCGGGTTGGCCCAGCACCTTCTGCAGCGCCCCCGCGATGCCGTCGACATCGCCGGGATTGACGTAAATCACGTCGACCCCGTCGGTCAGGAGCGATGGGATCTCGCCCACCGCGGTGCAGACCACGGCCACGCCGTTGGCCAGGGCCTCCAGAATGACCAGCGGCAACACCTCGTCGTAGGAGGGCAGGACCAGCACGTCGGTCTGCGCCAGCAGCGCGGCGATCGCGTGTGGGTCGCACCATCCGGGAAACCGCACGAAGTCCTGGATCCCCAGTTCGCGCGAGCGTGCCTGGTACGCGGGGACGTCGCCGGCGCCGGCGATGGTGACCTCCAGCCGGGTGCGATCGAAGCCGGGGCGGGCCAGGGCTTCGAGCAGATCGCCCACGCCTTTCGGCCCGGACAGCCGGCCCAGGAACAGCACGCGTTGCAACCCACCGGCCTGGGGCTTGCGGCGCGGCTGGCCCGCAGCGGGCACACCGTTGATGACGATCTCCACGCGCTCGGGCGGCACCAGCAGTTCGTTGATCACGAAGCGCCGGGCCTGCGGACCGATCACCAGCACGCAGTCGGCCAACGAGAACACCCAGCGCGCCAGGCGCTGCAGCGGCCCCGGCAGCGCGTCATGGAAGCTCTTCATCTGCGCGTGCAGATGCAGCACCACCGGCACGCCCAGCGCGCGGCAGGCGACGACGATGACGCCCTTGCGAACGAAGCTCAGGCGCTCGGCGATGTTGACGTGAACGCCTGCGAGGCGGCCCTCGATGCGGCCGCGCAGGATCTTCGCCAGCGCCGTCAGCAGGATCCACAGCGAGAACAGCGGGGTGGACCCGCCGCGCGAATCGAGCGGCCGCAATTGCGCGGCATGCGCCGGCCGTTGCGCCGCCTGCCACCGGATCAGGTAGTCCGACACCTGGTACATGCCGCCGCCCACCGGCGTCCATGGACAGGCAATATAGATGTAGCGCTCGCCCTGGCGGGCGGCGGCAGCCGGAGGCAGCGCGCCGGCGGGAAGTGGGGTCTGTCGCATGGTTTGGATTTGGTGTTGCCCTGGAAATGGATGCGTGCGGCCTGCCGGTACGGGGGTGCGTCGTTGGCTGGAAGCGAATCGGCACGAGGTCAAGAACCGGTGCTTCATGCGTAATGCTTGTGGCGCGTTTCCGTCGATTGCGGCGGCTCGTGCAGGACGCGGCTGGGGATCGGTCCTTTCGGTGGCCGCCTGCCGTGCAGCAGCCCCAGGGCGAGCCCGGCCGAGCAGAAGCACCAGGAGACCACCGAGTACGCGGCCCGCGAGGCCGAGCGCTTGCGCCACAGCATGAGCAGGTAAGGCGCGGCCGCCAGCGCCACGAAGATCGTGCCGCGGGTCGGGGCCGGCACCGGCCAGAACAGCACGCCGGCCAGCACCGCCCACCACACCAGCACCGCGGCGTAGATGCGCAGCTCGCGCATGCCTCGCAACACCAGCCGCATGTGGGGCTGCCCCATGGCGCCGCGCAGCAGCTCGCCCAGGCCACGGACGTAGCGGGCGCGCCAGCGGCGCACCAGCAGGCGGTACGGAGGCGTGTCGTGACCGTAGTGTGTGGCGGCGTCGACCGGGATGCGCCAGAGCTTCCAGCCGCGCGAGCGCAGCCGGACGGCCAGGTCGAACTCCTCATAGCCGTGCAGGTTGCGGTCCGAGAAGTAGCCGGCTTCCTCGATCGCGCGGCGGCGATAGAGTCCGCCGCCGTCCAGCCGGTCGACCTCGCCGGGCGACAGGTGCGCCGCCGCGCGCAGGCCGCGCTCGCGGTACTCCATGCTCTCGGTGTTGAGCTCCACCAGCCGGCCGCCGACGCCCGCGGCCTCGGGATGCTGCGCCAGGAAGCTCAGCGCCTCGGTCAGGAAGCCCGGCAGCATCCGCATGTCGCCGTCGAGGATGTACAGGTATTCGCCGCGCGCGTGCTGGTAGCCCAGCTGCGGACCGACCCCGCAGCAGCGTTCCTGCGGATGCAGCAACTGCACCACCCGGATCGGATACCCGGATGCCAGCTCGACGGTGCGATCGGTGGAATGGCTGTCGGCCAGGATCACCTCGCCGCCGATTTCCGCCACCGCGGCCAGGCTGGTCTCGATCGCTGCGCAGATGTTTTTCTCTTCGTTGAGCGCCTTGATGATCACCGAGACGCGGCAGCGCAGGGCGGCGTCGGCGTGCCAGGTTCGCGGTGCGGCGCTCATTGCAGTGTCCCGTGCTGGGCGAACGTGTCGGCGCTGCGCAGGCGCCAGCGTTGCCAGCGCCCGGCCACCCGGGCCGGCAGCAGCAGCGCCATCAGGGCCGTCAATTGCCAGCGCCG
>JAANCK010571392.1_pt1 | contig 17687 bp, 16 predicted proteins | sample 7277841 | NCBI WGS metagenome assembly JAANCK01 (sample SAMN14222788, study PRJNA588281) | permafrost metagenome | isolation source: Arctic cryosol methane SIP | place: Canada:Nunavut | collected 2015-07 | reverse complement strand
GTCGATGAACTGCTCGCGCGCGGTCACAAGATCGATCTGGTCAGGCCGCGCCAGGCGACCGATGTGTCCGCGGCGCCGGCCGCCCCGGTGCCAGGTCTCGCACAGCGGCTCACCTTCGGGTTCCGGATTCCGAACTATCCTGAATTGCAGATCGGCATCATCGGAATGCGACGGCTGGTCGACGCATGGACCGCGCACCGGCCGGATATCGTGCATGTGATCACCGAGGGTCCTCTGGGCTGGTCCGCCCTCAGGGCCGCGCGCAAGCTCGGCATTCCCGTCGTTTCGGACTTCCACACCAATTTCCACGACTACAGCCGCCATTACGGCTTCGGCTGGATCGCCGGCATCATCACCGGCTACCTGCGCGCACTGCATAACCGCAGCGACCGCACCTTCGTGCCCACGCATGAGATGCGCGACCGCCTGCGCGCGCTCGGATTCAGGGGGCTGACCGTCGTCGGGCGCGGGATCGATACTCAGCTCTTCAGCCCGGAGAGGCGCAGCGACGAACTGCGCCGCACGTGGAATTGCGGCGGCGACTCGCTGGTCGCCCTGTACGTCGGGCGGCTGGCCGCAGAAAAAAATATGCGCCTGTTCGTTCAGAGCGTACGCGCTGCTCGCTATGCGCGTCCCGATCTGCGCGTGGTGATTGTGGGCGACGGCCCGCTGGGCAAGGGCCTGCGCGCCGAAAACCCGGACTTTCACTTTGCCGGGATGCGCACCGGAGAAGACCTCGCGACTCACTATGCGTCGGCCGATCTGTTTGTATTTCCCAGCCTTAGCGAAACCTTCGGCAACGTCACCATGGAAGCCCTGGCGAGCGGCCTCGGGGTGGTGGCATTCGACTATGCGGCGGCGCGCGAGCACATTGTTCATGGCTACAACGGACTGGTGGCGTCGTGCGACGATGAGCCTGGCTTTCGCCGGCTTGCGCTGCGGCTCGCAGGCTCGGCGCAGGAAGTGCAGCTGCTGCGCCGGCGCGCCAGACATACCGCCGAGCGCCTGAGCTGGGCTAAGGCATTCGATGATTTGGAGAAATCGATGTTCCGATTCGGCGCAAGCGCGCCGGGCGCCGCCTCTGGCCGTATGCCGGTCGCCGCCGCCGAACGGCGCGAACCGTGATGCAGCAGCGTGCCTGACTTGCGCACGGTTCATCAGACTGCAATGACGGCGCCGCAGTATGTCTGCAACCAGGTTTTCCGGAAAAGGAGTGGTGCATCCATGCGCAACGATTCCCGGCTGTTTGCGGCATTTCCCTATCGCGCCAATGCGGTCCTGATCTGCCTGCCGCGCCTGTATGACGTGGCGCTGATCGACATTTCCATGCATGCTGCGTTGATCGCATTCGAGGGAACGGCCGAAATCAGGCCGGGCGATCAGGCGCCGCTGCGCGTGCTCACGGAGAAAGGCAATCAGGCGTTCGAAGTGCCGGCGCGCGTGGCCCATCGGACGGGATCGAGGATCGCACTCGCGATCGGCGTCATCGACCGGCATACCAGGGGAAGTTTGCAGCGTCTGCTGGGAGCAGGTTCGAGCGCGCCGGACCTGGCGTCGCGCAGCCTGTCGGAGCTTATCGACGCCAACGGTTGCGCGAGCCCACTGCCCGAAACGGACGCAGGGTGCTGTGGCGGCGCAGGCAGCCGCTCCCAGGCAATCCCATGCGCATCCGGCATCGACTGACAGGGGAAAGAAGAAGGTGGCGGCGCGGGCGCGCGCCGAGTTCTTGAAGCTGTCCGAGTCGCGGGCGCTCGAGGCGAGCAAGGCCGCGATCGTCGACCTTGGCAAGATGTCCGGAGCAGTGCCGGCCACCGCCGCGAAACGGGTTAAGAAGAAGAAAACGAGAGTGCGGTAGTTCATCCCGCGCACGGTCGTTTTCGGCCGCCGATGCCTGGCCCGGACGGCCCGGAGTGAACCGTCCAATCAAAAGCGGTGTGAGCCTGGAAACGCAGCGAAAAGAAAGCCGCGGCCTGAACGGCCGCGGCTTTGTTGGCGTCTATCCGTAGTTCCGCGTCAACGCATGGCCGGTACACCCGCGAGATAACCGACTTCCGCCTTGTCGGTGTTGATGCCGCCGATGATGCTGTCATAGGTCGCCTGGGTGCCAATCTTGTCGCCGGCATGCTGGTAGTTGCTCATGATGTAGGCGTAGCCGTTCATGTTGTCCACCACCTGCAGGCCGGTTGATTCGGCGCCCATAGGCAGCGACAGGATGCGCACCAGCTTGCCCGTGTCTACATGATAGGCCCAGAGGTAATTGTTGACGTGGTTGCCGCTGTCCTCGCCGATGAACAGCACGCGCATGCGCTCGGAGAAGGCGACGTTGTCGGGGCTGGCGATCTTCTCCAGATTGGATTTGTTGCCTTCGGCGTCCGTGCTAATGTCTTCACCGAGCACCAGCGCCTCCATCACCGCCGGCACGAAGTCGCTGTCAATCGCGGTGCCGCTGCTGTCGAACTGGTTCTTCGACAGCGTCAGCTGGTACACGGCGCCGGAATTGTTCTTCTTCAGGCGGATGTCGTTGGCGACGTCGGTGGACTTGTCTTCCATGCCGTTGGACATCCGGGACATGGCGGCGTAGGCCTTGCCGTCCCTGGCGTTGTAGGCGACGCCCTCGAATTTCTCGAATTCGACGCTGGCGCCCAGGTAGGCGGCATAGCGGCGGGTTTCGAGGAAAGCGGCCAGCGTCGCGATGTCCACGCCGGTCGAGCCGAAGGTGCCGGTCTTCAGTTTCAGGTCCTCCAACGTCGCCGCTTCATGGCCGTGCTTGATGCGGGTAAAGCCCGCAGCCGGCGCGGCGCCGCCGGTGGCATCGACGTCGAACAGGTCGCTGAACTTGACGCCCGCATCCACGGCCTTCTTGATGGCGTCATGCGTGGCATGGCCCAGTTTGATCCAGGTCAGCGTCGACTTGCCGCCGTCGGTGCCCGCGGCGGATACCTGGTTCCACTTGGCGGCGTAGACGCTGCCGGCGGAAAGATCGGCAGCCTTGTCGGCGACGAACATGGTGAGCGATGTGTAGGTGCCGTCATCGCCCTGTATCGCGGTGCGCGAATCGCCGAAGAACTGCGCCTTCTCGCGTGACAGCCGGCCCAGCGTGTACCACTTCTGCACGCTGCTGCTGCCGTCCATGGCGACGGTGACTTCGGGAACGCGGCCGTAGTTGTAGGGGGATGCGGTCGCATCGCCGTACAGCTTGCGGAAGGCATCCATGCGTGCGTTGTATTCCATCGCCTGGCAGGAACCGCCGGCGAGCGCGGCGAAGGCCGTGTCGACCTCGCAGCGCGCATCCGGTTCGTACTCCTCGGAGCCGAGATGGGTGTTCCAGGGCGAGCGGCTGCCGGCGCAGGGGATCCACAGGCCGTTGACGCCGGAGAAGTCGACCTGCTTGATCGAGTCGACGGTGAACTTGCCGTCGGTGCTGCTCTGGCTGAGCTTGGCCAGGGTCATGAGCATGGGCAGCTTGCCGTACCAGTTGTTGCCCGCGCTGTCATTGTTTTCGTACTCGAAATGCGTCACCAGATAGGGTGTGCCGCCGATGTCCATCAGCGAGTTCGCATCCGGAGTCTGCGGCACATAGGGCTTGCCATTGACGTCTTTGAGGATGTTGCCGCTCTTGTCGCGGACCACCGCGGCGGCAGAGCCGTCCGCCGTCTTGTTGGTGTCGATGTTGTTGAACAGATTCGCGTAGGAAAGCGGGAACTCCTTGGTGGTGTCGTCGCTGTAGGTGACCTTGACCGTCGATGTGGTGTAAGCGACGGCCCGCTGCGCGGGCGTCAGTCCGGCGACGGCAGTGGGCGTGAACTCGACCGACTTAACCTGCGCCGGCGCCGACAGCAGGTGCTGCGTCACGTTGCCCAGCGCGGTCGGCGTAAGGCCGGCGCTGGCGAGCACCGTGCTGGCCTGGTCGAGGGAATCGATGGTGGCGGCAGCCACTGAGGTGAATTTGGATGCGTTCTTGCCCACGTCGAGACTGGTGTCGGCGGGCGAGGCCGCGGCCGCGGTCTGGATCACCTGGGCGATGGCGAGCGCTTTCGCATCGGTTTCATCGACGACGCCGGCGAGGTCCTTCGGGCGGACTACGCGATTACCGCTTTGCGTGCCCAGGGCGGTGCTGGCCATGTCGACCGTGCCGAGGGAGACGTTGCCGATGTTGAAGCTGACCCTATCGCCGGCGAGGTACTGGAACTCGCCTTTGGCTCCGGTCGATCCGCTCGGTCCGTTGGCGCCTGCGTAGCTGACGCCTTTGACCACCGAGTCCGAAAGGGTGCCGGTCAGTGTCGGTGTAAGGGCAGCTGCGGCTGTGTTATTGCTGCTGCTGCCGCAGGCGGCGAGCGCCAGGCTGCTCGCCACCGCGAAACAAATCGCTTTCATCTGCATTGCTTGTCCTCTTCATAAGATTTTTGATGGTCAGGGTCGAGCCGACTTGGCCAGACCCCGCCAACATAGAGAAGGGACGTTGCAGCAGAATTACACTATTGTTGCGTTTGCGCTTCGGCGGCTCCTTGTTACAAATTTGTTGCGAGACGCATGATCGTCGCGATGGCGATCTGCTTACATGCGCTCGAACACCGCGGCGATGCCCTGGCCGCCGCCGATGCACATGGTCACCAGCGCGTAGCGACCGCCGCTGCGCTGCAGCTCATACAGCGCCTTGACCGTCAGCAGGCAGCCGGTGGCGCCGATCGGATGGCCCAGCGCGACGGCGCCGCCATTGGGATTGGTTTTCGCCGGATCGAATTGCAGGTCCTTGGCCACGGCGCAGGCCTGCGCCGCAAACGCCTCGTTCGATTCGACCACGTCCATGTCGCTCACCTTCAGCCCGGCGCGGGCGAGCGCCGCCTGCACCGCGAGCACCGGGCCGATGCCCATGTACTTGGGGTCGACGCCGGAATGCCCATAGGCGAGCAGGCGCGCCATCGGCGTCAGACCTTGTTTTGCCGCGGCCGCGGCCTCCATCAATATCACCGCCGCCGCGCCGTCGTTGATGCCGGAGGCGTTGCCGGCGGTGACCGAACCGTCTTTCTTGAACACCGTTTTCAGCTTGGCCATGCCCTCCATGCTGGCGTCGGCGCGCGGATGCTCGTCGGTGTCGAACATCACCACGCCCTTACGCGTCTTCAGTTCGATCGGCAGGATCTGCTCCTTGAAATAGCCCTTCTGGATCGCGTTGATCGCGCGCCGGTGGCTCTCCACCGCGAACTCGTCCTGCTGCGTGCGCGTGACCTTCCATTTTTCGGCCACGTTCTCGGCGGTGATGCCCATGTGCACGGTGTCGAAGGGGTCGGTGAGCGCGCCCACCATCATGTCCACGGTGCCGCCGTCGCCCATGCGCTGGCCCCAGCGCAGCGTCGGCATCAGGTAGCCGCCGCGGCTCATCGATTCCGCGCCGCCGGCGAGCGCGATATCGGCATCGCCCAGCATGATCGTTTGCGCTGCGCTGACGATGGCCTGCATGCCGCTGCCGCACAGGCGGTTCAGCGTCATCGCGGGCGTGTGGTGGGCGAGGCCGGCGTTGATCATGGCGACGCGCGACAGGTACATGTCCTTGGGTTCGGTATGGATGACATGGCCGAACACCACGTGGCCGACGTCCTTCGCTTCGATCCTGGCGCGCGCCACCGCTTCGCGCGCGACTCTGGCGGCAAGCTCGGTCGGCGCCAGGTCCTTCAGCCCGCCGCCGTAATCGCCGATCGCGGTGCGCACACCGCTCAGCACCACTACTTCTCTGCTCATGTTGGGTCTCCTTGAAGGTGCGCGGCGCGCCGCCGCGCGGGGGGTCGCCCGTGCGCAATATTACGCCTTTCCCCACGGGTCCAGCCGTCCCCGTCCAGGCGCAGGCGCGGCGCGCATGCTGCGGCTATTCGCGCAGGCGTCAACGTCCTGTCATCTTCACCTGCTAACTTAGGCGTCCGGCAGCGCGGCGCCGGCCGCGCACCGCTTTCAAGTACGCGGCAATTGCAGGCAATGCGAGCGCAAAGGGAGGAACGATGAAATCGACAAGAGTCACTGGCGCGCAGCACAAGGTGCTGCAGATCCTCTCGCGCAAGGACATTTCCGCGATACGCAGGAACCCCAAGCTCGTCGCAGGCGCGAAGCACCTGCTGCTCGCGTGCAAGAAGACCATCAAGAAGGTCGAGGAGATGCCGCAGTATGCGTCGCGCAGGAAGCGCGAGACCGCCTACCGGCGCATCGCCGCGCTGTGCCGCAAGGCGATAGCCGAGATCGAGCACGGCTGATTGCTCGCGCTGCCCGCCGCCGCATGGTTGGCGGTCGCGCGGTCATGCTGCTGTAATGCAGGCACGCTAATCTCGCGCCGGTTCCGAATGATCGGCTTCAAGGGATGGGCGCCATTTGCCTGGATATGCGCAGACGCTGAGCGACAGGCTGGATCAGAGGGTGTTCGACGCCATCTACTCCCGCACGCTGGTCTACAATGCCTGCCGGGCGCGGTGGATGTTTTGCGCGGCACCGCACGATGCGCGCACACGCGGCGCGCTGCGCGCCGGGATTGCGCGCGGCTTCTGGCGGCGCTGGTTCCGGCACGACGGCGTAAACGCCGATCCGCAGCAGCTGCCGTATCTGCAGCGGCATACCGAACCGGTTTGCTGCGAACAGCGCAGCGCCCCGGTGCCGTATCTGCGCGGACTGCGCGCGCTGTATTACCTCTATATCGGACGCAAGGCCGGCTCCTGACCATGCCCCGGGTCCGGACCATTTTTCTATCCGACATCCATCTGGGCACCCGCGCCTGTCAGGTCGAACGCCTGCTCTCGTTCCTGCGCGCCTACGACGCGGAGTATGTCTATCTGCTCGGCGACATCATCGATTTCTGGTCGCTGCGGCGCGGCATCTACTGGCCGGCGCAGCACAATACCTTCGTGCAGAAGATGCTGAAGCGCGCGCGCCACGATGTGAAAGTGGTGCTGGTGCCGGGCAATCACGACGAAGCCCTGCGCGAATACGCGGGCAGCGATTTCGGCGATATCCGCGTGGTAAAGGAGGCTGTGCACGCAGCGGCCGATGGGAGGCGTTATCTGCTCATGCACGGGGACGAGTTCGATCAGGTCACGCGCCATCACCGCTGGGTGGCGCTGCTCGGAGACATGGCCTACAGCGTTCTGGTGCGCCTGAACGGCCTGCTGTCCTGGATCCGGCGCAAACTGCATGTGAGCGGCTACTGGTCGCTCGCCGGCTATGCCAAGCGCAGCATCAAGGGCGCGCTCCAATTCATCTACGGATTCGAGGAGTCGGTGGCGCACCACGCGCGCCAGCGCGGACTGGATGGCGTTGTCTGCGGGCATATCCACAGCGCGGCCATCAAGAGCATAAACGGAATCACCTACATCAACTGCGGCGACTGGGTCGACAGCTGTACTGCCGTCGTCGAGCACGCAGACGGCCGCATGGAACTCGTGCACTGGCGCGAAAGCGAAGCGCCGGGCGAGGATCTGTGGCAGGAGGCCGCCGCGATGGAGCCGGCGCAGCTGGCGCGCGCGGCTCCGCTGCAGCGGTACTGAACCAGCCGCGCCTGGCGCCGGCAACAATTCACACTTCCGTCAACACCACGTCATTTTCGCGCGCTATCGTCGATCACATGCGGCGGACCGGTGCCGGTCCATCCGTGCAAGCGGCGACACACAGGAGGCAACGATTATGCTGGATCAGGAATTGGACGCGCCGGTGCGCGGGCGGTTGACTCGTTTGGAACGGCGGGCGCAGCCTGCCGATTTCGGCCGGGCGCTCGCCGCCCTCATTGCAACGACGCGGCGCGAATGGGCATCACCGCTGCCGGATGCGCCGCCGGCAGCCAAGTGCAGCGTCACTCACTTGCGCTTCGCGCACCCCTTGATCAGATTCGCGCTGGACGCAAGGCGCGGCAATTCCTGGCGCGCGCGCATCGGCCGGCTGGCATGGATACAAAGCGTGGTGGAGCCGGCGGAAATGGACCAGACGCCCGAAGGTACAAGCTAGCGCCGGTTGCGATACGCGGGCGCGGCGTCTGACGCGTCGCGTGTACCAGGGCTGCTGCGGCGAATCGAGGCAGTCCGCTACAGATAGTGCTGGCCGAGGAACCAGGCAACCGCAGCGATGAAAGCAGAGCAGGGGATGGTGAGGATCCATGCCCACACGATGTCGCCTGCCACGCCCCAGCGCACGGCATTGAACTTGTTGACCGAGCCGACGCCGACGATGGCGCCGGTAATGGTGTGGGTGGTCGAAACCGGGATGCCCAGCCCGGTGGCGAGAAACAGGGTGATCGCGCCGCCGGTTTCGGCGCAGGCGCCGCCGACCGGCTTGAGCTTGGTGATCCTCTGGCCCATGGTCTTGACGATGCGCCAGCCGCCGAACATGGTGCCCAGCGCCATCGCCGACTGGCAGGCCATCACCACCCAGAAGGGCAGCGGGTCTTTTGGCCCGATCGCGTCGGCGGCGATCAGCAGCATCCAGATGATGCCCATGGTCGTCTGCGCGTCGTTGCCGCCGTGCCCGAGGCTGTAGAGGGAGGCCGAAAGGAACTGCAGCCGGCGGAACCAGCGGTCGACGCGCCGCGGCGTGGTTCCAGAGAATATCCACGATACCGCGAGCATCAGCAGCGCGCCGAGGGCGAGGCCGAGCAGCGGCGAGAGCACGATGGCGGCCGTGGTCTTGAGAAAGCCGGACGCAACCAGCGAGCCCACGCCGCCCTTCGCCACCGCAGCGCCCGCGAGCCCGCCGATCAGGGCATGCGAAGAACTCGAGGGGATGCCGAAATACCAGGTGATGATGTTCCAGCAGATGGCGCCGACGAGCGCGCCGAACACGACGTAGTGATCCACGATGTCCGCATGGACGATGCCCTTGCCCACGGTGGCGGCGACCAGCAGGCCGAAGAACAGGAAGGCGATGAAGTTGAAGAATGCCGCCCACAGCACCGCCCATTGCGGGCGCAGCACGCGCGTCGAAACGATGGTGGCGATGGAATTGGCGGCGTCGTGAAAGCCGTTGAGGAAGTCGAAGGCGAGCGCCAGCGCTATCAGCAATATGAGGATGTGCAGGCTCATCGGCGGGCGTTGTGCTTGGAGTTCATCTGAACATCAGGGGACCCGTCCCCCATCTTCCCCTGATTTGGTCGCTGCAAGGCATGTCCTGCAACGCAATATTGCATGCGGGCGCACTCAGCCGTTTTCGATCACGATGCCCTGGATGATGTTGGCCACGTCCTCGCAGCGGTCGGTCACCGTTTCCAGGTGTTCGTACACGGTGCGCAGCTTGATCAGCTCGCGCACATCGGGTTCGTCGCGGAACAGCCGTCCTATCGCCGCGCGCATCACGTGATCGGCTTCGGACTCGAGCCGGTCGATTTCCTGGCAGATGACCATGATCTGGTCGGCGTTGTCCATGCTGGAGAGCAGCCTCACTGCGCTGTTCACCTTTTCGCAGCATTCGACGCAGATGTCGGCGAGTTTTTTCGCGTCCGGCGACAGCACGCGCACGTCGTACAGGAACATGAGCTGCGCCGAGTCCTCGATCAGGTCGAGGATGTCGTCCATTTCGGATATGAGCTGGTGAATGTCGTCGCGGTCGATCGGGGTGATGAAGGTCTTGTGCAGCAGTTCGATCGTGGTGCGCGTGATCTTGTCGCCGCGTTTCTCGATGCTCTCGACATTGCGCGCGCGGCGCTCCAGGTCGTCGCCGCTTGCCATGAGCGCGGCAAGTTCGCGGCTGCCTTCCAGGATCAGCGCGGCGTGTTCGTTGAACAGATCGAAGAATTTGCCTTCGCGCGGCATGAAACGGCTGAACATCGCAACCTCGGCTGGGACAGGGGTGTATACCGGTTCGGTGACACCGGCGGCTAGCGGGAACTCCGCCTCTTTGGAGCCGAATTGTAACAACAGCGGCGCAGGCTGTGCGAAAAGACAGAAGCCGCACCCGCCCGGGTGCGCTGCCGGCAGGCCTGCGGCGCCCGCGCCCCGGGGCCTACTCGTGCGCGAGTTCGCCCAGCAGCATCAGCTGCGCCGATCGCGGCAGAGTGCCGCGCGGATTCTTGCGCACGTAGCGGCCATCTGCGCTCATGTCCCAGGCCTGGCGGTTGTCCTTCAGGTAGGGCTTGAGCCCCTCCTTGATCACGCGCTGCCTGAGTTTCTTGTCCAGCACCGGAAAGCACAGTTCGACGCGGCGGAAGAAGTTGCGGTCCATCCAGTCGGCGCTGGACAGATACACGTTCTCCTTGCCGCCGCTGAGGAAATAGAAGATGCGCGTATGCTCGAGGAAGCGGCCGACGATGGAGCGCACGCGGATGCGCTCCGACAGTCCGGGAACGCCGGGGCGCAGCGCGCATACGCCGCGCACGATCAGGTCGATGCGCACGCCGGCGTCGGAGGCCGCGTACAGCGCCTCGATCACGGTCGGCTCGAGCAGCGCGTTCATCTTGGCGATGATGCGCGCCGGCTTGCCCGCCTTGGCGAGCCGGGTCTCGTTCTTGATCGCGGCAATCACGTTCGCATGCAGGGTGAAGGGCGCCTGCCACAGGTGGTGCAGCATTCCCGCCTTGCCCAGGCCGGTCAGCTGCTTGAACACCTCGTTGACGTCGGCGCAAACGTCGGCGTTGCAGGTGAACAGGCCGAAATCGGTATAAAGGCGGGCGGTGCGCGCGTGGTAGTTGCCGGTGCCCAGGTGCACGTAGCGGCGCAGCTTGCCGTCCTCGCGCCGCACCACCAGCGCCATCTTGGCGTGGGTCTTGTGCGCGACCACGCCGTAGACCACGTGCGCGCCCACCTCTTCCAGCCGCTCGGCCCAGTTGATGTTGGCTTCCTCCTCGAAGCGCGCCATCAGTTCCACCACCACCGTCACCTCCTTGCCGCTGGCGGCCGCCTCGATCAGGGCTTCCATGATGGCGGAGTCGGTGCCGATGCGGTAGACAGTCTGCTTGATCGCGACCACCTGCGGGTCCTGCGCCGCCTCCTGGATGAAATTGACCACCGGCGTGAACGACTGGAACGGATGGTGCAGCAGCACGTCGCCCTTGCGCACCGCAGCGAAAATATCGGCGCGCTTGCTCAGGGCTGCCGGCTGCCCGGGGCGGAACGCCGGAAACGCCAGATCGGGCCGGTTGACCAGTTCCGGAATCTGCATCAGGCGGACCAGATTCACCGGCCCGTTGACCTGGTACAGGTCGTCGGGGCCGAGTTCGGTCTGCTGCAGCAGGAATTCGGCCATGCCCTGGGTGCAGTTGTCGGCGACTTCGAGGCGCACCGCGGCACCCAGATTGCGCTGCGGCAGTTCGCCCTGCAGCGCGGTGCGCAGGTTCTTCACCTCTTCCTCGTCGACGAACAGGTCGCTGTTGCGGGTCACGCGGAACTGGAAGCAGCCGCGCACGCTCATACCCGCGAACAATTCGGATGCGTGTTCGTGCAGTACGGAAGACAGGAACACGAAACCCTGTTCCTTGCCCGACTGCAGCGCGGCGGGCAGCCTGATCATGCGCGGCAGGATGCGCGGCGCCTGCACGATGGCGGCGCGCGAATCGCGGCCGAAGGCGTCGCGTCCTTCGAGTTCCACCGCGAAATTCAGGCTCTTGTTGAACACGCGCGGGAACGGGTGCGCCGGATCCAGGCCGATCGGCGTCAGCACCGGCATCATTTCGTTGAAGAAATAATCGCGCACCCAGGCGCGCTGCGCTTCGTTGAGGTCGTTGCGGCGCAGAAAGCGCACGCCGGCTTTCGCCAGCTCGGGCAGGATGTTTTCGTTGAGCAGGCGGTACTGGCGCTCCACCAGCTCGTGCGCAATGCGGCTGACGGCGCCGAACACCTCGCGCGGGCTGGTGCCGTCGCGCCCTGCGCCGGGCACGTCGACGCGCATCGTTTCCTTGAGCTCGGCCACGCGGATCTCGAAGAATTCGTCCAGATTGCTGCTGACGATGCACAGGAAGCGCAGCCGTTCGAGCAGCGGCGTATCCGCATCCTCGGCCTGCGCCAGCACGCGGCGGTTGAACTCGAGGATGCCTATTTCGCGATTGAGGAACGGCGACTGCGTCGGGGACATTTGGAATTATTCTTAAAGAACATAGCCTTAGAACCCGTTGCAAAATGTAATTTTGCAACGCCTGTATAGGGAAGTATGAGGGGAGGTATCCCCTCATATCAAAATAAACTCTAAGCCGGATATGTTGCAGGAATATTACCCGATTCGGGATGCGGCAACATTGTTGTCATATGCGGCTGCTAGCATCGCCTGACCGAAACCAGCATCCGACCGAAGGCCTCCATGCAGCACAAGCACACCTCCAGCCAGTTCGACGCGCAGTTGGAGCAGGTCCGCACCGAAGTCCTGCGCATGGGCGGCGCGGTCGAGGATCAGCTGGGGCTGGCGGTGCGCACGCTGCAGGACGGCGATGCATTGCTCATCGACCGGGTGCTGGAGGTGGAGCATCAGGTGAACGCGCTGGAAATCGAGATCGACGGCCTGTGCACCAACATCATTGCGCGCCGCACGCCGACTGCGATCGATCTGCGCGTGCTGACCATGGTGGTGAAGACCATCACCGACCTCGAGCGCATCGGCGACGAAGCGAAAAAGATCGCGCTGATGGCGCGCGAATTTTTCCGCACCGGCCGCGCGCACCTGTCGCGCTATCCGGATATCCAGCGCATGTCCTCGATCGTCATCGATATGCTGCGCGTGGCACTGGACGGATTCGCGCGCCTGGACGCAGAGGCGGCGCCGGTGGTTGCGCGCCGCGACCAGGAGGTGGACGACGCATTCCGCGCGGTGCTGCGCGAGTCGCTGACCTACATGATCGAGGATCCGCGCACCATTTCGGCAACCCTGGACATCCTGTTCATCGCCAAGGCGCTCGAGCGCGCCGGCGACCATGCGAAGAACATTTCGGAGTATGTGGTCTACATGATCAAGGGCAAGGACGTGCGCCACCTGAGCACCGAAGAGATCGAAAGGGTCGTCAGGTCCTAGCATGAGCCCGCGCGCGGCGATCGCGCCAGCGCGGCAGAGGCGGGCTTGGGCGTTGCGCAGCGGCATTCCAAGTGCTAAGGTGATCCGGCCATGCAATACGAAACGCTCGCCGCGGTCGATCTGGGCTCCAATAGTTTTCATCTGCAGATCGGCCGCGTCGTCGATGACCAGGTCTATCTGCTCGACGGCCTGCGCGAGCCGGTGCGCCTGGGCGCCGGGCTGACGCGCGACAAGCGCATCGACCGTGCCACGCAAGTGCGTTCACTCGATGCACTGCGGCGCTTTTCCGACCGGCTGCGCGGCTTTCCCGCGGAGGCGGTGCGCGTGGTCGGCACCAACGCGCTGCGGGTGGCCAAGAATTCGCGCCAGTTTCTGGCCGAGGCGAAGGAGGCGCTGGGCTTCCCCATCGAAATCATCGCCGGACGCGAGGAAGCGCGGCTGATCTACCTCGGCGTCGCGCACAGCCTGCCGCTGAGCCAGGAAAAGCGCCTGGTGATGGACATCGGCGGCGGGTCCACCGAGTTCATTATCGGCATCGGCGTGGAGCCCGTACTCATGGATAGCCTGTACATGGGCTGCGTGAGTTTCAGCATGAAATTCTTCGCCGACGGCAGGATAGAGAAATCCGCGTTCAAGCAGGCCGAGCTCGCCGCGCGCAACGAGTTGCAGACCATCGTCAAGCAATACACCAGGCACGGTTGGGTCGAGGTTGTCGCTTCTTCCGGGACCGCGCGATCAATCGCCGCGATTCTGGAAGCCAATGGCTGGAGCGAGCACGGCATAACCGCGTCCGGACTGGACCGCCTGCGCAGCGCACTGCTCAAGGCGGGCGATGTCAGTCGTCTTGACCTGTCCGGATTGCGCGAGGACCGCCTGCCCATACTCCCGGGCGGGCTCGCCATCATGTGCGCCGCCGTGGACGAACTCGGCATCGGTCATATGAATGTCACCGATGCCGCGCTGCGCCAGGGCGTCCTATACGATTTGCTCGGCCGGGTACAGAAACACGACATGCGCGAAGTCACGGTGCGCCACTTCATGCGCCGCTATCACGTCGATACGGCGCAGGCGCAGCGCGTTGCCGATCTGGCGCAGACGCTGTTTCGCCATCTCTACCTGACCGAGGGCGACCCGCACGCGCAACAGACGCTCGCCTGGGGCGCGGCCCTGCACGAAATCGGCATTTCCATTGCGCACAATGGCTATCACAAGCACTCGGCCTATATCATCGGCAACGCCGACATGCCCGGCTTCTCGCGCATGGAACAGTCGCAGTTGGCGCGGCTGGTACTCGTCCATCGCGGCAAGCTGGCCAAGCTGCAGGATCTGAGCCCCGCGCCCGCGGATTGGGACCTGGCGTTCTGCCTGCGCCTGGCGAGCCTGTTCTGCCGCAGCCGCACCAATCTCGACCTGCCGCGGCTTGGCTGCGAATTGACGGAGAGTGGCTTTCGCCTGCTGCTGCCGCCGGATTTTCTCGAAGATCGCCCCTTGAGCGCGGCCGCGCTCGCCGACGAAGCCGACGAGTGGAAATCGATAGGCTTGCGCCTCGAAATCAAGCCGCTGCGCGATTCCTCGGCCAAGGCGGCCTGAACCGGCCGCGCCGCCGGCTAAAGCAGGTCGGGTGCGACGACGGCGTGCAGCACGGTCTCCGCGCCGCGGTTTGAAAACCACCACAGCGCGCCCTTCTTGATGGCCCAGCCGGCCGGTTCTCCGGTGAGCAGGCTCGCCGCAAGCTGCCCGAGCGTGGGCTGGTGGCCGACGACCAGGATCGCGCCTTCGCGCTGTGGCCAGCCGGATGCAGCGATGATGTCGGCGGCGTGCGCGTGCACGCCGATGCGCTTTTCGGTGGTGTAGGGCAGATCGAGCGCGGCGGCAGTCTGCTGCGCGCGCCTGGCCGGACTGACCAGGATCAGGCATCCGTCGGGCAGCCGCGGCCTGAGCCACGCGGCCACCAGCTTCGCCTGCTTCAGTCCCTTCTTGCTTAGCGCGCGCCCATCGTCGGGCATGCCGTCCTCGGCGTCGGCGTGGCGCCAGAGCAGCAGGTCCGTGCTCGAGTCAGTCCGGTTCTCGCTCATGTCAGCTCGCCTCCATGCATACGCTCTGCGTCGAATTCCGGCCGCAGCCCCTAGGCCGGCCAGCCCATGAGGGTGAGCGCGCCGGTGAGTATGAACAGGCCCGCCGCGACCAGGCGTATGGCTTTGAGCGGCAGCCGCGCGGCAAGCTTGTCGCCTATGATAACCGCGGGCACGTTGGCGAGCATCATGCCCAGCGTCGTGCCCAGCACCACCGCCACCAGGCTGTCGAAGCGCGCGGCCAGCGCCACCGTCGCCAGCTGCGTCTTGTCGCCCATTTCGGCGAGGAAGAAGGCGACCAGCGTAGTGACGAAGGCGCCGGCGTGGTGAATCTTCGGATCCTCGTCCAGCGCATCCGGGTGTAGTGCCCACAGGCCGAAGCCGATAAACAACAGACCGGTCACCCAGCGCATCACACCCGGACCGGCAAGGTGCGCGAGCCAGGCGCCGATAGAGCCGGCGAGGGCGTGGTTGGCGATGGTGGCTACGAGGATGCCGGCAATGATGGGGCCGGGGCGTCGCAAGCGCGCCGCCAGTACGAAGGACAGAAGCTGGGTCTTGTCGCCGATTTCGGCGATCGCAACCAGCAAAGTGGAGGTGAGGAAAGCTTCCAATCGAATTGGCGGTGGCGCGGGGCGAAATGCACGAGAACATCAAACAACTCAGGTGTATCCGCGGGGGGAATTACAAGGGGGGGCGCGCCCCCCCTTGTTCGTAGGTTAAGGGCTTTTCCACGGTCGGAGATACTCTATTCGATTCCAAATTGTCCGATATTAAGTTTTGTGCGGGCAGTCGGTCTTGACGCAGTCTACGTACAGATGCAGCGAATGCTCGTTGATCACGAAGCCGCGTTCCTTCGCGATCTTGGCCTGGCGCTTTTCGATTTCGGCGTCGTAGAACTCCTCGACGCGCCCGCACTGCAGGCACACCAGATGATCGTGGTGATTGCCGACGTTGAGTTCGAATACCGCGCGGCCGGATTCGAAATGATGGCGCTGCAGCAGGCCGGCATGCTCGAACTGCGTCAGCACCCGATAGACCGTGGCGAGGCCAGTGTCCATGCCTTCGGCCACCAGCAGCTTGTAGACGTCCTCGGCGGACAGATGCCGGACCTTGCTCTTTTCGAACAGGTTGAGAATCTTGAGCCTGGGTGCGGTCACCTTGAGGCCGATGGTTTTCAGATCTTCGGGTTTGCTCATAGGGTCGGGTGCGGCTGATCGAAAGGGCGGATAAACTAGGTTATCATATCGCGTCGCACCCTCCTAGAGATCGAATTCAACCCATGTCCCCCCGCGCACTGGCCGCCTTAGCCGCCCTGCTCCTCGCATCCTGCGGCTCACTGCCCGTTCCGAATCTCAAACCCTACCGGATTGAAATCCAGCAGGGCAATTTCGTTTCGCAGGAAATGATGTCACAGCTGAAACCGGGCATGAGCAAGGACCAGGTGCGCTTCGTCATGGGCACGCCGCTGCTCATCGACGTTTTTCACGCCGACCGCTGGGACTACGTGTACCGGCGTCAGCGGGAGAATTCCAATGTGCTGGAGCATCGCAAGATCGCGGTGTTCTTCGAGGACGGCAAGCTGAAGCGCGTCGAAGGCGACGTGGAGGCCGCGAGCGCTGCGGAACCGGTCAAGGCGCCCGAAGCGAAGCCGGCGCCTGCGGCAGCGCAGGCGTCCTCCGATGCGCCCAAGCCGGCTGCTGCCCAGGCAGGGGACAAGCCCGCCGCGGCCTCGCCCGCGGAGCCGCCGCCGCAGGAAAAGAGCTGGTGGCAAAAACTGAAAGAGAAGTTCTAGGCATGATCAAGATCGCCATTGCCGGCAGCGCCGGGCGCATGGGCCGCACGCTGATCGAGGCGGTGCTCGCGAGCGCCGACCTGAAGCTCTCGGCCGCCCTGGAAATCGCCGCCAGCGCGCAACTGGGCCGGGATGCGGGCGAGGCCCTGGGCGGCGCCTGCGGCGTCGCCATCAGCGCAGACTATGCCGCCGGCATCGCCGCCTCCGACTGCCTCATCGATTTCACCCGTCCCGAGGGCAGCCTGCAGCATGTGGATGCCTGCGCCAAAGCCGGCACCAATATGGTGATCGGCACCACCGGCTTCAGCGCCGAGGGCAAGCAGCACATTGCCGCTGCGGCCAAGCGCATCGCCATCGTATTCGCGCCGAACATGGCCGTGGGCGTAAACGCGACATTCAAGCTGGCCGAGGTTGCGGCGAAAATCCTCGGCGACGCCTACGACGTCGAAATCGTGGAGGCGCATCACCGGCACAAGGTCGACGCGCCTTCGGGCACCGCGCTCAAGCTCGGTGAAGTGGTCGCTACCGCGCTGGGCCGTGAGCTGAAAAGCTGCGCCGTCTATGGCCGCGAAGGCGATACCGGCGAGCGCGACGCGAAAAGCATCGGCTTTCACGCCATCCGCGGCGGCGACATCGTCGGCGAGCACACCGTCATATTCGCCGGCAGCGGCGAGCGCGTCGAAGTCACGGTGCGCTCGCAAAGCCGCATGACTTACGCCGTGGGTGCGCTGCGGGCCGCGCGCTTCCTCGAGGGGAAGACTGCGGGGCTGTACGACATGCAGGACGTGCTCGGTCTGCGCGGAACGGGGGCGGCCCGGCGTAAAAACTCCGGCCGCGCCCGTTCAGCGCAGACCGAGCACGTCCTGCAT
>JAANCK010243154.1_pt1 | contig 17724 bp, 17 predicted proteins | sample 7277841 | NCBI WGS metagenome assembly JAANCK01 (sample SAMN14222788, study PRJNA588281) | permafrost metagenome | isolation source: Arctic cryosol methane SIP | place: Canada:Nunavut | collected 2015-07 | reverse complement strand
GCATCCCCACCACCACCGGCAACTTCGTGCTCACGGCCACGACCTGCACGGACACGATCGGGCCCGCCGAGCAATGCACGGCGCAGGTCGCCTTCGCGCCGAAGCAGCGCGGCGCACAGTCGGGAGCGCTGGTGATCCCGGTCTCGACGCCGCTCATCGGATTGTCGGCGCCTGCGGCCAAGGCCCTCATCGATACGGCATCGGCCACGGCGCCCCTCGCGGGCACGGGCACGCTGCAGGCCCAGCTCGACATGCCGGCGTCGATTGACTTCGGCAGCTACACCATCGGCGATCCGGGGCTGGTGCGCAACGCCCAGATCACGAACTCGGGCAACTCGGTGCTCAACATCAGCAGCATCACCACCAAGGCGCCCTTCACGGTGACCAACGACTGCCCGCCGAGCATGGCGCCCGGCGACTCGTGCCACCTCGCTGTCGGATTCACCTCGAGCGTCGAGGGGCCGTTCACCGGCTCCATCTCCGTCGCGAGCAATGCGCCCGGCGGATTGCAGTCCATCGCGCTCACGGCGCTCGCGCAGATCGTTCCCACGCCGGTGATCCACGTGGCACCCCGGTCGATCGGCTTCGGGCAACGCCTGATCGGCACCCAGAGCGAAGCGCAGCGCGTCACCATCTCCAATGACGGTGGAGGGGCGGCCGCGCTGGGCGGGCTCGCGGCGACGAACCTGGACTTCCTCGTGGTCGGCACCAGCTGCGGCCTCACCCTCGCGCCCCAGACCTCGTGCTTCGCCGACGTGGTGATGCGTCCCGTCGGACTCGGCCAGCGCCAGGGCCAGTTCGTCGTGAGCAGCAACGCGCCGGGAAGCCCCCATACGGTCGGCCTGGCGGGCCAGGGCTGCCTGCCGTTCACGCCCTCCAACAACCGGCTCGGCGCCGCGTCGGGCTGCGGACCCTAAAGCCCGGCGCGGGCAGCGCGCCGGCGATGGCCCGCGTCCTGCTCGCCTGGGAGTTCGGCGAGGATCTCGGGCACATACGAAACATGATTCCCATCGCGCACGAGCTGCGCGCGATGGGCCACGACCCCTGCTTCGCCTTCCGCGACGCAACGCGGCTTGACGAGGTGGTGCACGCGGGCTTCGAAGGCTTCCCCGCGCCCGCCCTGCGGCCGCCGCGAACGGTCAATCCCGCGCCCCTCACCTTCTCGGACATCCTGCTGAACCTCGGGTATGAAAACGGCGACGCCCTCGCCGGGGCGCTGCGCGCGTGGGGCGATCTCCTGGCGTTGCTGCGTCCGCAAGTCCTCGTCTGCGACTACGCACCCACCGCCCTCATCGCAGCGCGCCGCGCTCGCATACCACGCGCCACCCTGGGTACCGGCTTCTGGATGCCTCCCTCGTTCGACCCGCTGCCCGCGCTGCGGCCCTGGATCGATATTCCGATCGCGCAGCGCGAAGCCCTCGACGCGCGTATCGCGCAAGCGGTCGCGCGCGCCACCGGCTCCACGGACCTGGCCACGATGCGCGAGCTGTTCGAAGCGGACGCCGAGCTCCTCTGCACCTTCGAGGAACTGGATACGTTCGGCCCCCGTCCCGCGGTGTACGAAGGACCGGTCACGGACGACCAGGGGGGATTGCCCGTCGCCTGGGCCACACTTGCGCGCCCGCGCGTATTCGCCTACCTCAAGCCCAGGGACTCGCATTTCGAGGCGATCCTGCGTGCCCTGCGCGCGCTGCCCGGCGAGGCCATCGTCGCCGCTCCCGGTCTCGAGCCGTCCCTGGCGGCCGCGGCCTCGGGCCCTGCGCTGCGCGTCTTCGCGCAATCGGTCGCCATCGGAGCGCTGCTGGAATCCGCCGACCTCTGCGTGCTCCACGCGGGACCGGGGACGGCCGGCCGCGCGCTTCTCGCCGGCGTGCCCATGGCGTTGTTTCCCATGCATCTCGAGCAGTTCCTGGTGGCGCGCCGGCTGGTCGAGGCCGGCGTCGCCGTCATGGTGGCGCCGGAAGACCCCGTGATCGACTACGGCCCGTGGCTCGCGCAGGCGCTGGGCCGAGCGGATCTTCGCGCGCAATCCCGCGCCCACGCCGCGAAGCGCAAGGGTTTCTCGATGGACGCGGCGCGACGGCGGGTGGCCCGGCGCATCGCCGATCTCGCCGCGGGCTAAGGGGCCATGGCGCGCATCGCTTTCGCGTGGGAAATGGGAGGAGAGCTGGGGCACGCGATGGCTTGCTCGGTACTCGCACGGGCGCTTTCGCGGCGCGGCCATCGCGTGGCGTTCATGTTCCGGGAGCTGCACCAGCTCGCGTTGCTTCCCGAGGAAGCCGCGCGCTTCGAAGTGTTCCAGGCGCCCATGTCCCTGTTCGACGACCACGGGGCGGGTCCGGCGTACTCCATGGCCGACATCCTCCTGGGCGCGGGATACGACGACGCGCGCAAGCTCACGGGCCTCCTCGGGGGCTGGCTCGCGCTCCTCGACCACTGGAACGCCGACATGGTGATCGCCGACTCGGCGCCCACGGCGCTCCTCGCCGCAAGGCTGCGCGGCCTGCCGCGCGCGAGCTACGGCAACGGTTTCTCGATTCCTCCGCGCGCCTCTCCCCTGCCGGCGTTTCGCATCGATGCCGCGATGGACCCATCGCACCTCGCACGCTCCGACGCCCGCGCGCTGGAAAGCGTGAACGGGGCCCTTGCCGCGTTCGCCGGCCCGGCGCTCGACATCCTGGCCCGGGTGTTCGAGACCGACGAGGATTTCCTCTGCACCTTTCCGGAGCTCGACCAGTACGGGGCACGCCCCGCGGCGGCGTACTGGGGCCCGCGCTTCGGCGACGACGTGGGAGAGCCGGTGCGCTGGCCTCCCCACGAGGGCTCGCGCGTGATCGCCTACGTGCGCCCGGCGAGCCCGCTCGTCGATGCCCTCATCGACACGCTGGCGTCGGGCCCATACCGGGTGGCCGCGTACATCCCGGAGCTCGACGCCGCGCGGCGGGCTCGATTGCAGTCCGCGCGGCGGATCGTCTCCGAGCGCCCGATGCGCCTGAACCCGCTGCTCGAAGGCTGCGGGCTGCTGGTGAGCCACGGCGGCAACGCGGCGCTCGCCGCACTCATGGCGGGCGTGCCGCAGCTCGTCCTTCCGACCCAATACGAGCAGTTCCTCACCGGGCTGCGCCTCGCGCAAGTCGGCAGCGGGTTGTGGCTGCGGCCGGAAGCCACTCGGGCCGAAGTCTCGGGGGCCATTCGACGGCTGCTGGAAGAGCCGTCGTTCGCGGCTGCCGCGAAAGCGTTCGCGCTCCGCTACCGGAAATATTCGCCCGCCGAGCAGCAACGGCGCATCGTGGAGCGCATCGAGGATATACTCTCGCGGTCATCGACCCCTCAGGGAGAGCGGCAATGAACCTAGTGGATCGCGCGAAGAACATCCTGCTCACGCCGAAGCAGGAATGGGCGGTGATATCCGCCGAGCCGCACACGGTGCAGGATCTGTATACCGGCTACGCGATGATCCTCGCGGCCATCCCGGCGGTGGCCTCGTTCATCGGCCTGTCCGTGATCGGGATGGGCATGTTCGGCATCTCCTACCACGTGCCGATCGCCGCGGGCATCGCGCACATGGTCGTGAGCTACCTGCTGGGCCTGGGCTCCGTGTACCTGCTGGCGCTCATCATCGACGCGCTCGCCCCCAACTTCGGCGGCGAGAAGAACTTCATGCAGGCGCTCAAGGTGTCGGTGTTCTCGGCGACGGCATCGTGGCTCGCGGGCATCTTCGCGATCATCCCGGCGCTGTCGATCCTGAGCCTGGTGGGCCTGTACAGCCTGTACCTGCTCTACACGGGGCTGCCGATCCTCATGCGCGCCCCCGAGGACAAGGCGATCCCGTACACCGTGGTGGTGATCATCGCGGCGATCGTGCTGTTCGTCGTGGTCGGCGTGCTGGCCGGCCTCGTCATGCCCTCGGCGATGAGGGGCTTCTGAGGCGAGCTGTCTAGGCGTCGGATCCGGCGACGGTCCCGGGCGTGAAGTCCGCCGCCTGCGCGATGCGCGGGTGGCGGCGCCGGCGCCCGTAGGGCGAATTGCCCGACGCGCGCGCGCTCACTTCCAGGAATCCCGCGAGCTGCTCGAGCCCCAGGCGATAGACCTCGCGCTTGAAGTCGATCACCGCCTCGAGCGGGACCCAGTAGTCGTGCCAGCGCCACGCGTCGAACTCGGGATGTCCGCTCGCGCGCAGGCTGATGTCGCAGTCGCGGCCCGTGAGGCGCAGCAGGAACCAGATCTGCTTCTGTCCCTTGTAGGTCCCGCGCCATTCGCGCTTCACCCAATGCACCGGCACGTTGTAGTGCAGCCACTCGCGCGTGCGCCCGAGGATCTTCACGTGCTGGGCCTCGAGGCCCGTTTCCTCCTGCAGCTCCCGATACATCGCCTGCTCGGGACTCTCCCCCGGCTTGATGCCGCCTTGGGGGAATTGCCAAGCGTGCTCCTTCACTCGCTTGCCCCAGAACACCTGGTTCCTGCTGTTGCAGAGCACGATGGCGACGTTCGGGCGATATCCGTCCCGATCGATCATGGCGGTCACCATCCAATCCGTTGAGTTGACCCCATTTTTCCATAGTTTGCGAGCGCCCGCCAGCCGCCGGCCGGAACCTCGCGGCGTGTAAAATACCGGCCTGCAAGCCGATGATTTTTCGTTGGAAACCAGCAGAGACCCGGAGAGTCCATGCGCGCCAGCCAGTACTACCTCGCCACCCTCAAGGAAGCCCCCCAGGAGGCGGAGCTTCCCAGCCACAAGCTGATGCTGCGCGCCGGGTTGATCCGCAAGCTCGCGAGCGGCCTGTACTCGTGGATGCCCCTGGGACTGAGGGTGCTGCGCAAGGTCGAGCAGGTCGTGCGCGAGGAAATGAACCGCGCGGGGGCCCTGGAGATACTCGCCCCTCCCATCCAGCCGGCGGAACTCTGGAAGGAGACGGGACGCTGGGACCTGTACGGACCGATGATGCTGCGCATCCAGGACCGCTCCGAGCGCGAGTTCTGCTATGCGCCCACCGCGGAGGAAGTCCTCTGCGACATCGTGCGCAAGGAAATCCGCAGCTACCGCCAGCTCCCGGTGAACTTCTACCAGATCCAGACCAAGTTCCGCGACGAGATCCGCCCGCGCTTCGGCGTGATGCGCTCGCGCGAGTTCACCATGAAGGACGCCTATTCGTTCGACGCGGATTTCGCGGGCCTGCAGAAGAGCTACGAGGCGATGTACCAGGCCTACACGCGCATCTTCACGCGCCTGGGCCTGGACTTCCGCGCGGTGGCGGCGGACACGGGCGAGATCGGCGGCAGCGGCTCCCACGAGTTCCAGGTGCTCGCGGGCTCCGGCGAGGACGCGATCGCCTATTGCCCCCAGTCGGGCTATGCGGCCAACGTGGAGCTCGCCGAGGCGCTCGCGCCCGCGAAAGCGCGCGGGCCCGCCACGCAGGCGATGCGCAAGGCCGCCACACCCGGCAAGCACACCTGCGAGGAAGTCGCCGGCTTCCTCGAGATGCCGATCGAGAAGACCGTCAAGTCGATCGTGGTGATGCACGAGGACGACATGGTCATGCTGCTCGTGCGCGGGGACCACATGCTGAACGAGGTGAAGGCCACGAAGCTGCCCGGGTTGCGGCCGTTCCGGTTCGCCACCGACGGGGAGATTCGCGCGCGGCTGAAAGCTCCGCCCGGATCCCTGGGGCCCGTCGGCCACGGCATCCGCGTGGTGGCCGATCGCACCGTCGCGGCGATGAGCGACTTCTGCACCGGCGCCAACGAGGAGGGCTATCACCTCGTGGACGTGAACTGGGGACGGGACCTGCCCGAGCCCGAGGTGGCCGATATCCGCAACGTGGTCCCCGGCGATCCTTCGCCCGACGGCAAGGGCGTGCTCGAGATCGTGCGCGGGATCGAGGTGGGACACGTCTTCCAGCTGGGCACCGTCTACACGCAGAAGATGGGCGTCACGTACATCGACGAGAAGGGCGGCACGCACCCGATGGAGATGGGCTGCTACGGCATCGGCATCACGCGCGTGGTGGCGGCGGCCATCGAGCAGAACCACGACGATCGCGGCATCGTGTGGCCCGAGCCGATGGCGCCCTTCACGGTGGCGCTGATCCCCCTGGGCTATCGCAAGAGCGAGGCGGTGAGGACGGCGGCCGAGGATCTCTACGCCGAGCTTGGCGCGCGGGGGGTCGAAGTTTTCCTCGACGATCGCGACGAGCGGCCCGGCGTGCTCCTCGCCGACCAGGAGCTGGTGGGCATTCCGCACCGCATCGTGATCGGCGAGCGCGGGCTGAAGGAAGGCATGGTCGAGTACCAGCACCGGCGCGACGCCTCCGCCACGAAGGTGCCGCTTGCCGAAGCGGCGGCGTTCGCGCGCTCGCGCCTCATCCAGGGGAAGGATCCGGTTGCGCCCTGAGGTCGCCGCACTCCTCGCGGCACTCGCGCTGGCGCTCCCCGGCCCGGCGCTCGCCGGCGCCCAGCGCTACGAGCTGCTCTCCGCGAGCGTGCGCGCTTCGCTGGCCCACGCGGTCAACGAACGCCCGAGCTTCGAGGCGGAGGACCCGGCTACGCGAACCTGGATCGACGCCATGATGCGGCGCGTAGCGGGTCGCTTCGCCGACGAGGAAAGCGCGCGGCGCTTCCTCGCGCTCGCGCGCTACGAGGCGATGCGCGCGGGGCTCGACCCGCAGCTCGTGCTCGCGGTGGTGGACGTGGAGAGCCAGTTCCACAAGTACGCCGTTTCACGGGCCGGCGCGCGCGGCTTCATGCAGGTGATGCCGTTCTGGGTCAAGCAGATCGGCGAGCCCGGCCACAACCTCTTCCGGGAGCGCACCAACCTGCGCTACGGCTGCGCCATCCTGCGCTACTACATCGACCGCGAGCACGGCAACCTCTTCAATGCCCTCGGCCGCTACAACGGGAGCCTCGGCCACGCCGAATATCCGAACCGGGTGCTGAAGGCGTGGCGCGAGCGCTGGATGCCCTAGGCTTTCGCGGGCTTCTTGCCCCCGGTCACCGATTCGAGCGTTGCGCGATCGATGCGCCCCACATGGTCGTAGGCGACGTGGCCGCGCGGATCGTAGATCCGGGTGGTGGGCAGCACGCTCGGGCTGCCCAGCTCGCGCTCGACCCGTTCGTCCGAAAGCACGAGGGGATAGGTGATCCCCACCTTCGCGGCGAATCGCTTCACCATCGACGGATCGTCCGCGTCGATCGCCACGCCGATTACCACGACATCGGGGTGGGCGCGGCTGAACGCCGCGATCTCGGGAATCTCCGCGACGCAGGGCGCGCACCAGGTGGCCCAGTAGTTGATCACCACCCATCGCCCCTGGTAATCGGCGAGCCGGTGGCGATGGCCCTGGGTGTCCACCACGTCGAACGCCGCGGCCGCGTGGGCGGTCGCGACGACCAATGCCAGGAGGCAGAGCTTCCAAGCCGTGCGCAGGGTCTTCATGGGCTCGAAGCTTACGCGAAAAGCACCCGCAGCCTCACGGGCCCCCGGGCGCGTCCCCGGCAATCGACCGGAGGGAGGAGAGTGGCTGCTTGAGGCCTTCGCGCATCCTGGAAGCGGCCCGGGCGAAATCCTCGGAGACCTCCGACCATTCCTCGGGAAGCAGCTCGCTCACCGGCGCGACCGTGGCCTCGTAGAGGTCGGCGAGGGTGGCCACCCCGGGGTCCTTGGCGAACGCGTAGCCCGCTCGTCCCACGCGCCGGACGATGCCCGCGTCGCCCATGCGCGCCAACGTGTCCTCCACTTCGTGGGCCGGCAGTCCCGTGTCGGCGCGCAGCCGCTCGAAGCTCACCGGCGCCTCGCCCGCCTCGAGGAGGCGGCGCGTGACGAGGATCGATTCGCGCAGGCGCATGCCGGGAGTCGCGGCCTTCGCCCACAAGCGTCCCCGCCAATACGCGGCCGACGCCGTGATCTCGGCCCCCAGCAGGATCACCAGCCAGGAGACATAGATCCAAACGAGGAAAAGCGGCAGCGCCGCGAAGGCGCCGTAGACGAGGCTGTAGGTGCGCGCGTAGTGCACGTACACGCCGAAGAGCTCCTTGGCCGCCTCGAACAGCACCGCCGCGACCAGGCTCCCGACGAGCGCATGGCGCCACGGCACGCGCCGATGGGGAACGATCACGTAGACGAGGAAGAAGGCGAGCGCGCTCATGGACCCGGGGATCACCCGGTAGAGGACCGGATGCCACGTCCCGGCGAGCGGCACCGCCCCGAACGAAAGCGACAGGACGTAGGTCGTCGCCGTGACGCTCAGGCCGATCAGCACGGGTCCGGCCACCAGCAGGGCGATGTAGCCCAGCACCAGCAGCCAGTACGGGCGCGAGCGGCGCACGCGCCAGATGGCGTTGATCGAGCGGTCGATGCCGAGCATCAGCATCACCGAGAGGAACAGCACCGCGACGGTCCCGGCCCAGGTGAGGCGCTGAGCGTTGGCGGAGAAGTCCTCCATGTAGACGGTGATGATCCGGCGCGCGATCTCAGGGGCGAGGTTCGCGAGCAGGAAGACCTTCACCTGCGCCATGACCGGGGCAAAGAACGGCGCCGAGGAAAGCACGGCCACCGCCACCGCGAACACCGGCACGAGTGCCAGCAGCGTCGTGTAGGTAAGGCTGCCGGCGACCAGCGGGCAGCGGTCCTCGAACCAGCGCCGGATGACGAAGCGCGAGAAGCCGGCGAGGTCGGCGAGGAACCGGAAGGAGCGGCGCATCGCGGTATCATAGCCTCCGCTCCATGCGCGAAGTCCTCGTCCTCTACTACAGCGCCACCGGATCGGTGCGCACCCTCGCGCAGGCGATCGCCCGCGGCATCGAAAGCGTGGAAGGCATGGGCGCGCGCGTGCGCACGGTGCCGCGCGTGACCGCAGTGGTCGAGCAGGCGGCGCCGGCGGTTCCGTCCGAGGGCGCCCCGTACGTGGAGCGCCGCGACCTGGAGGAATGCGTGGGCCTCGCGATGGGTTCCCCCACCCGCTTCGGCAACATGGCCGCCCCGCTCAAGCATTTCCTCGACGGGCTCGGCCCCGAATGGGGACGGGGCACGCTCGCCGGGAAGCCCGCCGCGGTGTTCTCGTCGACCGCCACGATGCACGGCGGCCAGGAGGCGACACTCCTGACGATGATGCTCCCGCTGCTGCACCACGGGATGGTGATCGTGGGCCTGCCCTACACGGAGCCCGACCTCAACGCGACGCGCTCGGGGGGAACGCCCTACGGCGCGACCCACGTCTCGGGCAGCACCAACGATCGCCCCGTCGCCGACGAGGAGGCGCGCCTCGCGTTCGCCCTCGGCAAGCGGCTGGCCACGATCGCCCGGCGCCTGGCCGCTTGAGCGCGCGCGCCTCGTGGGCGCTGTCGTGCGCCGCGCTGATCGCGCTCACCCTGCTCTGCCTCGCCTGGGAGCTCGTGCTGGCACCCCTGAAGCCCGGCGGATCGTGGCTCGTGCTGAAGGTCCTGCCGCTGCTGGCCCCCCTCTTCGGCGTGCTGCGCGGGCGGCGCTACACGTTCCAATGGAGCACGCTGCTCATCTGGTTCTACTTCGCCGAGGGCACGGTACGCGCGTATTCCGATCGCGGGACCTCCGCCCTCCTCGCGGGGGTCGAGGTCGTGCTCAGCCTCGCGTATTTCGCCTTCGCGGTCGCATTCCTGCGCGCCACGCGCGCTGCCTAAAGCCGCGCCCGGCGCCCCTCTCAGGCGGCCCGGCGGCGCTGCCTGCGCGTGCGCACGTAGGCGAGCGCGAGCGGCACGAGGCTCACGGCCACGATGCCCACGATGAGCAGGGTCAGGTTCGCGCGGATCCAGGGGATGTTGCCGAAGAAATAACCGGCGTAGGTGAGCGAGCCCACCCAGGCGACGGCCCCGGCCACGTTGTATGCCGCGAAGCGCCCGGGACCCATCGCGCCCAGGCCCGCCACGAACGGAATGTAGGTACGCACGATCGGCAGGAAGCGCGAGAGCACGACCGCTTTGCCACCGTGGCGCTCGTAGAATTCGTGGGCGCGCTCGAGGTGGCGCGGATTGAGCCAGCGCGAGCGGCCGCGGGTGAAGAAGCGCCTTCCCAGCCAGTGGCCGGCGGCATAGTTGGCCATGTTGCCGAGTGTCGCCGCGAGCGCCAGCACCAGTGCCAGCAGGTGCACGTCGAGCGCCCCGCCCGCGGCGATCGCCCCGGCCACGAAGAGCAGGGAGTCGCCCGGCAGGAACGGCGTCACCACGAAGCCCGTTTCGGCGAAGATGATGGCGAAGAGGATTCCGTAGACCCACAGGCCGTAGGCCTGCACGAGTGCCAGCAGGTGCGCGTCGAGGTGCAGGACGAGGTCGATGAGGCCCGATGCCACGGCGCTCGCCCGCGCGCCTTCAGGGCGCCATCGGCTCGACGGCCTTCTTTTCCGGCTTCACGAAATCCTCGCGCGAGGCCCCGAGGTACATCGCGAGCGGGCAGGCCACGAGGACCGAGGAGTAGATGCCGAAGAGGATGCCGATCGTGAGCGCGAGCGCGAAGTAGTGCAGGCTCGCGCCCCCGAAGAAGAAGATCGACAGCACCATCATCTGGGTGCACCCGTGGGTGATGATGGTGCGCGAGATGGTCCCGGTGATCGAGGCGTCCATGATCTGGGCGACGGTGGTCTTCCTCATCTTGCGGAAGTTCTCGCGCACCCGGTCGAACACCACCACCGACTCGTTCACCGAGTAGCCGAAGACCGCGAGCACGGCGGCGAGCACCGGCAGCGAGAACTCCCACTGGAAGAACGCGAAGAATCCCAGGATGATCACCACGTCGTGCAGGTTCGCGATGATGGTGGCGAGCGCGAAGCGCCACTCGAAGCGGAACGCGAGGTAGATCACGATCCCGATGCACACGAAAAGGAGTGCCAGCGCCCCGTCGGTCGCGAGCTCCTTGCCGACCTGGCTGCCCACGTAGTCGCGGCGCTTCAACTCCGCGCTCGGGTCGTCGCCCTTGAGGGCGTTCATCACCGCGGTGGCCTGCGCCTCCATCTCGAGGTTCTGCACCTTCTCGTCGGCGTTGGCCTTGAGCGGCAGGCGCACCAGCACGTCGCGCGACGTCCCGAAGGTCTGCACCGAGGCGTCCGTGAGGCCGATCCTGGTCAAGGCCGCGCGGATGCGGTCGGGATTGGCGTCGTGCGGGTAGCTCACCTCGAGCACGGTGCCGCCCGTGAACTCGATGGAGAAGTGCAGGTGCTTCACGGCGAGGGAGCCCACCGAGATCGCGAAGACGATCAACGAGATCACGTTGAACACCAGCGCGTGGCGCATGAAGGGGATGCTTTTCCGGATGCGGAAGAATTCCATGGTCTATGCCGCCTTGGCGCGATGCCAGGTCGTATTGCCGATGGATAGCGACTGCACCCTTTTGCGCCCGCCGTAGATGAGATTGACGATGCCGCGCGAGACGACCACGGCGCTGAAGATCGAGGTGAGGATCCCCAGGCAGTGCACCACCGCAAACCCGCGCACCGGGCCCGAGCCGAACGCGAGCAGCATGATGCCGACGATCAACGTGGTCACGTTCGAATCCAGGATCGTCCCGAAGGCGCGCTCGTAGCCGGCCTGGATCGCCATCTGCGGCGTCATGCCCGAGCGCAGCTCCTCGCGCACGCGCTCGTTGATGAGCACGTTGGAGTCGATCGCCATGCCGAGCGTGAGGGCCACGGCCGCGATGCCCGGCAGGGTGAGGGTCGCCTGCATCAGGGAGAGCAGCCCCACGAGGAAGAGCAGGTTGCACGCGAGCGCCGTCACCGAGATCAACCCGAACACCATGTAGTAGATCACCATGAAAGCGGCGATCGCAGCGAACCCGTAGAGCACGGCGTCATAGCCCTTCTTGATGTTCTCCTTGCCGAGGGACGGGCCCACGGTGCGCTCCTCGATGATGTCCATGTTGGCGGCGAGCGCCCCGGCGCGCAGCAGCAGCGCGAGGTTCTTCGCCTCGTTGATGTCCGTGAGGCCCGTGATGCGGAAGTCGGCGCCGAACTCCTCCTGGATGTTGGGCCACATCGCCACCACGGTGCCGGTCTTCTCCACCAGCATGATGGCCATGCGCTTGCCCACGTTCTCGCGCGTGGCCTGGCGCATGAGCCGCCCGCCCGCGCCGTCGAGCTTCACGTTGACTACCGGGCCGCCGCTTTGCTGGTCGAAGTTCGCCTGGGCGTTGGTGATCCGGTCCCCGGTGATGACCACGGACCTGCGCACGAGCACCGGGGCGCCGTTGCGCTGGTCGTAGAACTTCTCGGCGCCCACCGGCGCCGGCTGGTCCTTGTACTGCGCGAACGCGTCCTCGCCACGGCCGCTCGCGTAGTCCTCGGCGACGAGCCGGATCTCGAGCGTGGCGGTGCGCCCGATGATCTCCTTGGCGCGGGTCGGATCCTGCACGCCCGCCAGCTGCACCACGATGCGGTCGAGCCCCTGCTGCTGCACGATGGGCTCGGCCACTCCCAGCTCGTTCACCCGGTTGCGCAGGGTCTGGATGTTCTGCTGCAGCGCCGCGTCCTGGTTCGCCTTGACCACCTCCGGCTTGATGGTGGCCACGAGCATGCCGCCGTCCGGCGAGTCGGACTCGCGCACCACGAGGTCGGCCATCTGGTCGGCGAGAAGCTTCGAGGCGGCCGCGCGCTGGGCCGGCTCGTGGAAGCGCACCTCGATCCGATCGCCCTCCCGCGAAAGGCCCGAGTAGTAGACCTTCTTGTCGCGCAGCAGCGTGCGGATGTCGCCCGCGTAGCGCTCGACCGCCTTGGTGGCGGCGGTCTTCATGTCCACCTGCAGCAGGAAGTGCACGCCCCCGCGCAGGTCCAGGCCCAGGTACATGGGCTTGGCGCCCAGGGCCTGCAGCCAGCGCGGCGAGTTGGGCACCAGGTTCAGCGCCACCACGTAGTTGCGGTCAACCTTCGACTGCACCACGTCGCGCGCCTTCAACTGCGTGTCGGTGTCCGCGAAACGCAGCCGCAGCGTGTCGTTCTCGAGGTCGGTGCCCGTGGGCGTGATGCCCGCGGCCTTGAGGTCCTGCACGAGGCCGGTGCGCATCGCCTCGTCCACCTTCACCGCGGTGCGCACGCCCGAGACCTGCACCGCGGGCACTTCCCCGAACAGGTTGGGCGCGGCGTAGATGAAGCTCACCACCAGCGCGACCACGATGATCGCGTATTTCCAGAGCGGGTACTTGTTCATGGGTGTTACTGGGCGTCCTTGATGGTGCCCTTGGGAAGCAGCTGTGTCACGGCCTGCTTCTGCACCTGGATCGTCACGTTGGGTGCCACCTCGAGACTCAGGTAGTTGTCGGAGATGCGGGCGATCTTACCCAGCATGCCGACCGCGACCACCTCGTCGCCCTTCTGCAGCGCGTCGATCATCGTCTTGTGCTCCTTCGCCTTCTTCATCTGCGGGCGGATCATGAGGAAGTAGAGGATCACGAACATCAGCACGATGGGCAGCATGCCCATCAGCGTGTCACCCTGGGACGCGCTGATGCCCTGGGCGTATGCGGTACCGATCATGGAGGAGCTCCGAACGGGAAATTGTTGATCCGGCAGGCTTTTCACCTGCCCATGCAGCCTTCGATTCTAGCATAGCGGCACTCGCCCACCGAGCGCCGCGAAGCCCCTTGGACTAGGGCGGCGCGCCGGAATTCGCGCCGCGCCCCCCGTGGAACGCCTCGACGAAGGCGCCGAGCGCCCGTTGCTCGATGGCCGAGCGCAGCCCGCCCATCAGCTCGAGGTAGTAGTGCAAGTTGTGGATCGTGTTCAGGCGCGCCCCGAGGATCTCGCCCGTGCGGTGCAGGTGATGCAGGTATGCGCGGCTGAACCCGCGGCACGTATAGCAGGCGCAGTCGGGATCGAGCGGGCCTGTATCCTCGCGATGGCGGGCGTTCTTGATCTTCACGTCGCCGTGGCGCGTGAAGAGCCAGCCGTTGCGCGCGTTGCGCGTGGGCAGCACGCAGTCGAACAGGTCGATGCCGCGCGCGACCGCCTCCACGATGTCTTCCGGGGTGCCCACGCCCATGAGGTAGCGGGGCGAGCCCGCGGGCAACCGCGGCGCCACGTGGGCCACGATGCGCGCCATGTCCTCCTTGGGCTCGCCCACGGACACGCCGCCGATGGCGTAGCCGTCGAAGCCCAGGGCCGCGAGGCCCGCGAGGGACTCGTCGCGCAGGTCCTCGTACATGCCTCCCTGCACGATGCCGAAGAGCGCGTTGGGATCGTCGCCGTGCGCGCGCTTCGAGCGCTCGGCCCAGCGCAGCGACAATCCCATGGATGCGGCGGCCTCGTCGCGCGTGGCGGGGTACCCGGTGCATTCGTCGAAGACCATCGCGATGTCGGAGCCCAGCACGCGCTGGATGCCGATCGCCTCCTCGGGCGTGAGGAAGAGCCGGTCGCCGTTGACCGGGGACTGGAAGGCCACGCCCTCCTCGCCCACCTTGCGCAGCGCCCCGAGGCTGAACACCTGGAAGCCTCCCGAATCGGTGAGGATCGGGCGCTCCCACCCCATGAACCGGTGCAATCCGCCGTGCTTGGCGATCACCGCGGTCCCGGGGCGAAGCCACAGGTGGAACGTGTTGCCGAGCACGACCTGCGCGCCCATGGCGTCGAGCTCCGCGGGGCTCATGGCCTTCACCGTGCCGTAGGTCCCGACCGGCATGAAGGCCGGCGTCTGCACGACGCCATGGGCGAGCGTGAGCTCGCCGCGCCGCGCCTCACCATCCGTTGCGTGGACCGCGAACTTCATCGGGGGAGCGCCCTCATCGCCAATGGGGCGGATAGGTCTTGTCGAAGAACGGCAACGCCTCGATGCGCTTGCCCCATTGCGCGATGGGCGCCGGGACGAGCTCCGTGAGCCGCACCTCGGGCTTGCGCAGCGTAAGCCGCGCCACATAGGCGTAGTACGAGTACAGCACGTAGTCGGCGGCCGTGGGAGTGTCTCCCGCGAGGAAGCCTGCGCGCATTTCGCGCGCGAAATACTCGAGCTCCTCGCGCACCTTCACGCGCGCCTTTTCCACCTTCGCCGCGTCGGGGGCGGCGCCGTCCTTGAAGAAATACTCCTCGGTCACCGGATTGATGCCCTCGTTGCCCAGGTACTCCTCGGCTTCCCTTGCCAGGCGCCGGATGCGCGCGCGATCGCGCACGTCCCCGGGATAGAGGCGCTTGGCCGCATCCCCCGGGGCGAAGCGCTCGTCGAGGTACTCGAGGATCACCGTGGACTCCCACAGCGCGAAGCCGCCATCGACGATCGTCGGCACGTGGTGGCGCGGGTTGATCGCGACGAAGTCGGGCTTCTTCGTGTCGCCGTCGGCGAACGAGAGCACCTTGACCTCGTAGTCGATTCCCATGTGCTCGAGCGCCAGCCACACGCGCCAGGAATAGGGTGAGCCGTGTCCGTGGTAGAAGACGAGTGCCATTGCCTCTCCTTGAAGGTTGAGTGGGTCGATCGAACCGTCAGTCTCCGAGCCGCAGGCCGTCGAGGGGAACCGCGGGCGCGCGTCCCATCACCAGGTCCGCCAGCACCCGGCCTGTGCCCAGCGCCAGCGTGAATCCCAGCGCCCCGTGCCCCGCGTCCAGCAGCAGGTTGGAATAGGGCGTGGCGCCGAGCACGGGCGTGCCGCGCGGGGTCGCCGGCCGCATCCCGCACCACGGTTGCAGGCGCGAGAAATCCGTCGCGTCGGGAAAAGCCATGCGGACTTCCTCGACGAGCTGGCCCACGCGAGCGGTGTCGACGCGCGGGGTGCGTCCCGCGATGTCCGCCATGCCCGCCACCCGAAGCTCGTCGCCCAGGCGCGCGTAGACGACCTTGCGCTTGAAGTCGGTCACGCTGATGCGCGGGGCGGCCCGCTCGTCGGTCACCGGCAGCGTGAGGCTGTAGCCCTTGAGCGGATAGACCGGGATGCGGATGCCGAGCGGCCTCACGATCGCCGGGGCGCCGGTGCCGAGCGCGAGGATGTAGCGGTCCGCTTCGAACACGCCCTGGTCCGTCTCCACGCCGATCAGGCGCGAGCGCAGCGCGAGGAGCCGCCGGATGTCCACGCCGAAGCGCAGCCGCACCGGGTTCGGCCCGGAGCCCATGACGCGCGCGAGCTCGTTGCAGAACTTGAAGCAGTCGGCCGCGTCCTCGCTCGGCGTGTAGATGGAGCCCGCGATGCGCGAGCGCATCGCGCCGAGCGCCGGCTCGACCTCCACCGTCTCGCGCGCGTCCAGGGCGTCCTGCTCGCATCCGAGGCTCCTCTGGTAGTCGAGCAGGCGCCGTGCGGACTCGAACGACCGCTCGTCGCAGTGCACCACGAGCTTGCCGTTGCGCACGTAATCGAAATCGAGCGGGTGGGCCGCGATCAGCTCGTGCATCAGCGAGCGGCTGTAGAACGAAAGTCGCAGCAGCCTCTCGGTGGTGAGGTCGGCGCTGCGCTGGTTGCATGCGGCGAGGAACTCCACGAGCCAGCGCCACTGCTCGGCATCCAGCTCCGGGACGAACTTGAGGGGCGAGTCGCGGCGCAGGAGCCACGGCGGGATCTTCGGGATCACCGAGGGGCTCGCGAGCGGCGCCACATAGCTGTACGAGAGCTGCCCGCCGTTGGCGAAGCTGGTCTCGAGCGCGACCGCTGCATTGCGCTCGAGCACCGTCACCTCGTGGCCGTCGCGCCAGAGGTACCAGGCGGCGGCGACGCCGGCGACACCGGCTCCGAGGACGAGGACTTTCATGGGGGTGGCGAGATTATCACGCCCCGGAGGCGCGGCCGGGAAGCGTCGCGGCAAAAGGGAAAGGGCCGCGCGAGGCGGCCCTTTCGCGCGCCGGAAGCGCCGGTCAGAGCAGCGGCACGATGAGGAGTGCCACGATGTTGATGATCTTGATCAGCGGGTTCACCGCGGGGCCGGCCGTGTCCTTGTAGGGATCGCCCACGGTGTCGCCGGTGACCGCCGCCTTGTGGGCGTCGGAACCCTTGCCGCCGTGGTGGCCGTCCTCGATGTACTTCTTCGCGTTGTCCCAGGCGCCTCCGCCCGTGCACATGGAAATCGCCACGAAAAGGCCCGTCACGATGGTGCCCATGAGCATGCCGCCCAGGGCCTGCACGCCGGCGTCGCGCCCCATGAGCCAGCCCACGATGAGCGCCACCGCGATCGGCGAGAGCACCGGCAGTAGCGACGGGATCATCATTTCCTTGATGGCGCCCTTGGTGAGCATGTCCACCGCGCGGGAATAGTCGGGCTTCGCGGTGCCTTCCATGATCCCCTTGATCTCGCGGAACTGCCGGCGCACTTCCTCCACCACCGAGCCCGCGCAGCGGCCCACCGCCTCCATCGCCATGGCGCCGAAGAGGTACGGGATGAGCCCGCCCACGAAGAGCCCGATGATGACCGCGGGGTTGGACAGCTCGAAGTCCACGTGCCGGCCGGCCTCCGCGAGCTTATGGGTGTAGTCGGCGAAGAGCACGAGGGCGGCGAGGCCGGCCGAGCCGATCGCGTAGCCCTTCGTCACCGCCTTCGTCGTGTTGCCCACGGCGTCGAGCGGGTCGGTCACGTTGCGCACTTCCTTTGGCAGATCCGCCATCTCGGCGATGCCCCCCGCGTTGTCGGTGATGGGACCGTAGGCGTCGAGGGCCACGATGATGCCCGCCATGGACAGCATCGAGGTGGCCGCGATCGCGATGCCGTAGACGTGCGCGAACGAATACGCCGCCCAGATGGCGATGAACTCGAACACCCCCGACTGCTGCAGAACGCCGACGATGATCATCATGCCGAGCAGCAG
>JAANCK010082366.1_pt1 | contig 17778 bp, 15 predicted proteins | sample 7277841 | NCBI WGS metagenome assembly JAANCK01 (sample SAMN14222788, study PRJNA588281) | permafrost metagenome | isolation source: Arctic cryosol methane SIP | place: Canada:Nunavut | collected 2015-07 | reverse complement strand
TCGTGGAGCCAACGTTGAAATACCACCCTGGTGTGTTTGAGGTTCTAACCTTGGCCCGTAATCCGGGTTGGGGACAGTGTATGGTGGGCAGTTTGACTGGGGCGGTCTCCTCCCAAAGTGTAACGGAGGAGTTCGAAGGTACGCTAGGCACGGTCGGAAATCGTGCTCATAGTGCATAGGCATAAGCGTGCTTGACTGCGAGACTGACAAGTCGAGCAGGTACGAAAGTAGGACTAAGTGATCCGGTGGTTCTGTATGGAAGGGCCATCGCTCAACGGATAAAAGGTACTCTGGGGATAACAGGCTGATACCGCCCAAGAGTTCATATCGACGGCGGTGTTTGGCACCTCGATGTCGGCTCATCTCATCCTGGGGCTGTAGCCGGTCCCAAGGGTATGGCTGTTCGCCATTTAAAGAGGTACGTGAGCTGGGTTTAAAACGTCGTGAGACAGTTTGGTCCCTATCTTCCGTGGGCGCTGCAGATTTGAGGAAGCCTGCTCCTAGTACGAGAGGACCGGAGTGGACACACCTCTGGTGTATCGGTTGTCACGCCAGTGGCATTGCCGAGTAGCTATGTGTGGAAGAGATAACCGCTGAAAGCATCTAAGCGGGAAACTCGTTTCAAGATGAGATCTGCCGGGGCCTTGAGCCCCCTGAAGAGTCGTTCAAGACCAGGACGTTGATAGGTCAGGTGTGGAAGCGCAGCAATGCGTTAAGCTAACTGATACTAATTGCTCGTGCGGCTTGACCCTATAACTTTGATCCGAAATTCGGAGACACCTCCGGAATTCGAAGATTCCCTCGGAATCGCGATCAAGGTGTTATGCCAAGTGACGCAATCTAAAAAATTGAAGCAACGCTAGCGTTGCGGAAAAGCTGATTTGCTCTATGAATTGGTTGTTTTGACCCATGGTCAAGACGACGACAAGTTATGCCTGATGACCATAGCGAGGTGGTACCACTCCTTCCCATCCCGAACAGGACAGTGAAACGCCTCTGCGCCGATGATAGTGCGGATTCCCGTGTGAAAGTAGGACATCGTCAGGCTCTTACAGCCCGAAAGGCCCAGCAGAAATGCTGGGCCTTTTGTTTTTTGCGCGATTGAATTTGAACGGTCGGTAGCTGCCCTGAATTCATGAATTCAGTGAATTGCCCGAAAAGCCGGCCACCTTCCGACCACGCGATCAGGCGTTCTCGAGCCACTCGCCTTCGCGCCGCGCGGCTCCGGAGCGCACCAGGTCATCCGCCAAACGCTCGATCCAGGCGGGCAGGGTCAAGTCCGAGAACCACAGGTGGTGCACCATTTCGACGTATGGCGTGGCGCTGGCCCAGCGCTGCAGGTCGGCTACGCGCTGCCGCTGCAGTTCCAGCAGCTTGAACTTCAGCAGGACCTTGGCCGCATGCGCCGCATGTCGCATCGGATCCTTCACGAAGCTGTCGAGCCGGCGACGCGCGGCCGCAAGGGCTGCCTCGAAGTCGGTGAAGACCGGTCCGTGACCTGGGATGACGATCCGAGGCGCGAGCGACTCGATCAGATCCAAGGTAGCGCCCACTTCGTCAAAGGCGTCCTGCCCCTCGAGCTCCTGAAAGACGATGCCGAAGCCGTTGGCCCACAGTGAATCCGCGGAGATCAACACGCGGGAAACCGGCTCGAACAGAACGACCGAGTGCGGATCGTGGCCAGGTGCGCCGTGCACCTGCCAGATTCGCTCGCCCAGCAAGATCTCGGTCCTGGGTCGGAGCAAGCCGTCCATCCGGAAACGCGGGCATTGCTGTCCAGTTGGCACATAAGTGAGTGCCACCGGGTCCCAATGACGCACATGCTCGGCCTGGCCGGGGGGAATCAGCGTTTCGAGCGCCGGATATTGCGCCTGCAGCGCGGCGTTGCCGCCGCAGTGATCGCTATGCAAATGGGTGTTGAGCAACAGGTCGAGCGATCTTCCGGCCAACGCCTGGCCCGCCAGCGCAACAGTTTGCCCCGCATGGGTGGCATAGCCACTATCGACAAGAGCCGTGCGGCCGGTGCCAGTGAACAGCACGTTGTTGGCGGATAACCAACCGCGCTCCAAAACCGTGATGCCGGGCGGAAGCCCTTGCGTACCTGCCATGCCCAAGACTACCTGAAGAAAGCCAAACTCAGGTCTTCACGGTGCGAAGCTCGCGCCGCAGGATCTTCCCCACATTGGTCTTCGGCAGCTCGTCGCGGAACTCGATGTACCTGGGCACCTTGTAGCCCGTCAGGTTTCGCCGGCAGTAATTGGCCACGTCGTCCTCGGAAAGCGTCGGATCGTTCTTGATGATGAAGATCTTGATCGCCTCACCCTGCTTTTCGTCGGGGACGCCGATGGCGGCGCACTCCACAACGCCGGGACAAAGCGACACGACGTTCTCCAGCTCGTTGGGGAAGACGTTGAAGCCACTGACGTTGATCATGTCCTTCTTGCGGTCGACGATCTTGATGTAGCCCCGCGCGTCCATGGTGCCGATATCCCCGGTGCGCATGAAACCATCGGCCGTGAAGGCCTCTTTGGTCTCCGCCGGCTGCTGGTAATAGCCGCGCATGATGTTGGGCCCCTTGATGCAGATCTCGCCGGCCTCGCCCAGCGGCAGCGATGCGTCGTGATCGTCCTTGATCGCGATCTCGATACCCGGCAGCGGCAAGCCGATGGTGCCGGTGAAGTCCTTGCTGGTCACGATGTTGTTGGTGCCGATGGCGCAGGTCTCGCTCATGCCCCAGCCTTCGACCATCGCGCAGCCGGTGGCTTTCTGCCATTGGCGCGCGGTGCCTTCCGATGCGGCCATTCCGCCTGCCTGGGACAGGCACAGCTGGGAGAAGTCGACCGATTTGAATTGCGGATGCTGCAGCAGCGCGTTGAACAGGGTGTTCACCGCGGGGAACAGGTGGAACGGCCGTTTCTTGAGCACTTCGACGAACTTGCCGAAGTCGCGCGGGTTGGGGATCAAGGTCAGGTGCGATCCCCACCGGATCGCCAGCAAGCACAGCGTCAGCGCGAAGATGTGGTACAGCGGCAGCGCGGCGACACTGTTGGTCTTGCTGGGGTCGCCGATCTTCCTGAGCGCCGGCGTGAACCAGGCCTCGGCCTGCAAAATGGCGGCCACGATGTTGCCGTGCGTCAGTTCCGCGCCCTTCGACAGGCCGGTGGTTCCGCCTGTGTACTGCAGGAAAGCCAGCGAATCCAGCGTTTGTGCGCTGGGCTTGAGCGTCAACGAGGCGCCGGCTGCCACGGCCTTCTTGAAGGTCGTGACCTCGCGCCCCTTCGACAATGGCAGCCGATAAGCGGGCACCATCTTGGCCAAATGCCGAACCGCGAACGTGATCCACCGGCCGAACCAGAAACCCAGCAGGTCACCCATAGCCGCGACGACCACGCGCTTGACGGCGGTGTGACCTATCACTTCTTCCAGCGTCTTCGCGAAGTTCTCGAGGATGACGATCACGGTTGCGCCCGAGTCGCGCAACTGATGTTCCAGCTCGCGCGCCGTGTACAGCGGATTGACGTTCACGCAGGTGTAGCCCGCGCGCAGCACGCCCGCCATCGTGACCGCGAACTGAGGAATGTTGGGCAGCATGATCGCCACCCGCGCGCCCGGCTCCAGTCCCTGCGCCTGCAGCCAGGCGCCCAGCGCGGCGGAATACTCGTCGAGCTGTCCGTACGTCATCCAGCGTTCCATGCACACCGAAAACGGGCGAGCCGCGTTCTTCTTGAACGACTCCTCCAGCAGCTGCGTCAACGAGCGGTATTGCCCGGGGTCGATGTTGTGCGGCACTCCCTCGGGATAGCTCTTGAGCCAGTACTTTTCCATCGTTCTCTCCTTGGCGGCCATTGTCCAATCCCCCAGCGGGCTGCATCAGAGGGCTTGCCCCAGGACCCCGGCCAGTTCGGTCTCGCACGCGACAAGATTGCCCTCGAACAGCAACCGGATCAGCAGCGACTCTCGCGCCTCGATGACCTTCAGGAAGCCGGTAGCACCGCCTTTGCTTTTCGCCATTGCCGCGAACGTTTCGAAGCCGCTTTCCAGGAAGCGCTGCAGCGACCCCAGTCCGGCCGCCGCCCCGGGGCCGCGCATCATCCTGAGCATCATGCGCAGGCTGGGGTGGCGGGTGAGCCGCTCCATCTCCTCGCCCATGGCCATCACGACCGACAGCTGATTCTCCCGATCGGGCCGGCGCCCCACATCCCGCCAAGCCAGGATGTAGCGCCGCGCCAGCGACAGCCGTTCGTCCCCCTGCCCCAGCCAGGCCAGCGCCATCGCCTGGTCCAGTTCTTCGGTGACCGCGTGCAATTCCCCCATTGCCACCGCCGTCTCGACCGCCTGGGCTGGCAACAGTTTCTCGATCGCGCCGGCGATGCGCGAGAACTGGGCGTCGCGCTGCGCGAAGTCCTTGTCGCTGTACAGCTCGTCGAGGAAGAACCGGGCCGCGGCACTATAAGGGCCGCCGGCCAGCAGGTCTGCGTAGGTCCCGGCGAAGCGGCGCGACTGGACCGACTTGACCTCGGCCAATGCCGTCCCGAGAACGGGATTCGCTTCGACAGCCTGCCTCAGTAGCGACACCTTGGCTACTGCATTGCGGATTCTTCGTGCGGCTTCCATGCAATCTGCGAGTCTATCCAGGCACGCCCTAGCCCGGATTGGGTCGACCTACGGCATCGTCAAACGGATAGCGCCGGACCCGGCCAAGCCATTGAGCGCAAGGACGTCATACTGGCCTGATGGATTCGCTCTCGAAGCTGGCTCGGCTCCAACAATTCACCGCCGTGGCCGTGGCCGCGTGCGCGCTGGCGTGGCTGGCCTGGCAATGGCCCCATGCGCCGGTGCGTGCCAGCGTCGGCTTCGTGCTGATCGCCACCGGGTACTCGATCTTTCTCGCGATCGAGTTCGTGGCGCTGCGATTCGTGGATACGAAAGGCGGCGTTCCACGACCGAGCTGGGGCCAGCTGAGCCAGGCATGGCTGGACGAGACCGTGCAGGCGGCCCGGGTGTTCGGCTGGCGACAGCCCTTTCGTTGGCGCGAGATTCCCGACCAGCCTGAAGGCAAGCCGGGTTTGCCGCCGCGCCGTGGAGTGGTGTTTATCCACGGCTTTGTCTGCAATCGCGGGTTCTGGACACCCTGGCTTCGGGAGCTGTGCCGGCTCGGCCATCCGTTCATCGCCGTCAACCTCGAGCCGGTGTTCGGCTCCATCGATGAATACGTGGGCATCATCGAAGAGGCCGTCGAGCGCATCACACGCAGCACCGGCACGGCGCCGGTCCTGGTGTGCCACAGCATGGGCGGCCTCGCCGCGCGGGCCTGGCTGCGATCGAAGTCCGCCGACTCGCGCGTGCATCACGTCATCACCATCGGCTCACCGCACCACGGTACCTGGCTCGGACGCTTCAGCCGCGTCGCCAATGGCCGGCAGATGCAACTGGACAGCCGTTGGCTGCGCCGCCTGGGCGATCCCAGTGCGGTGCGCAAGTTCACCTGCTGGTACTCCAACTGCGACAACATCGTGTTTCCCGCCGTGACCGCGACCCTGGCCGGTGCTGACAACCGACTGATTGTCGGGGCCGCGCATGTCGAGCTGGCCTTCCATCCGAAGGTGATGACTGAATCGCTGGCCCTGATCGGCAGCAACCGGCCAAGCCCGCGCTGAAGCGCCGCTCTTCAGGCCGGTGCGTCCGCCGCCAGTTCGTCCATGGCCTGGACCCGCTGGTACAACGGCGTGAAATCCGGCGCGGTCTTGTCGAACAACTCCTGGATGCTGTCGATCACGAAGTAGGTCTGCTGGAAGCTGTCGATCTTGTAGCGGGTGCGCATGACCCGTTCGATGTCCAGCGGCAGGCGCTGCGGTTCCGCGCTCTCGACGGCGTAGCGCAACTCGCCCGGCGAGCTCAGGATCCCGGCGCCATAGGCGCGCAGGCCGCCGTGCTGGCGAATCAGGCCGAATTCGATGGTGTACCAGTACAGTCGGCTGAGCAACTCGCAAGCGCTGAGCCGGTGCGCCTTCAGGCCGCCCTTGCCGTATTGCTGCATGTGGTCGGCAAAGACCGGATTGAACAACATTGGGACATGCCCGAACAGGTCGTGGAAGACATCCGGCTCCACGATGTAGTCAAACTCCTGCGCCGTGCGAATCCAATCGGTGACCGGAAAGCGGCGATTGGCCAGCAAGGTGAAGAAGGGCAATTCCGGAATCAGGCCGGGCACGGCGACGATTTCCCAACGCGTCGCGCGGTACAGGCGCTCATTGATCTCCTCGAAACGCGGAATGCGGTCCTTCGCGCCCAGTGACGCCAGCGCACCCAGGAACTCGTCGCAAGCGCGGCCGGGCACCAAAGCTGCCTGCCGTTCGTACAGCCGGCGGTAAGTTTCGTGGTCGGCCGCGGTGTAGCCCTGGTAGTTCTGCCTGCAGGTGTAGTCGGCCCCGGCGCGCGAATAATCGCCGCGGGGCGGGCGTTCGCTGGCGCCATAGACAACGGGTTCGACGGCCATGCGGATCTTTCAGGCGGGCTGTTTCTTTTCAAGGACGCCGCGGCGCATCTGGTCCAGCTCGATGCTCTCGAACAGCGCCTTGAAATTGCCTTCGCCGAAACCCTCGTCGCCTTTGCGCTGGATGAACTCGAAGAAGATCGGCCCCAGCTGGTTCTCGCTGAAGATCTGCAACAGCAATGCGCCCCTCTTGCCGTCCACCAGAATCTTGCGCTTCTGCAGATCGGCGATGTTCTCGCCGTGACCCGGAATGCGCTTGTCGATCAGCTCGTAATAGGTGTCGATGGTGTCCAGCAGCTTCACGCCCCCCGCGCGCATCTTGTCCACCGTCGTGTGGAGATCGTTGGAGCCCAGCGCAATGTGCTGGATGCCTTCGCCGTGATACAGGTCCAGGTATTCCTGGATCTGGCCGGCCTTGTCGTTGCCCTCTTCGTTGATCGGGATGCGGATCTTGCCGCAGGGGCTGGTCATGGCCTTGCTCTTGACCCCGGTCACCTGGCCTTCGATATCGAAGTAGCGGATCTCGCGGAAATTGAACAGCAGCTCGTAGAATCCGGCCCATTCGCCCATGCGGCCGCGGTGCACGTTGTGCGTGAGGTGGTCGATGTAGGTCAGGCCGTAGCCCGCCGGGTCGAGCGCCTCATGCGAATCGACGCCGGGCAGCGCCTCGAAGTCCACGTCGTAAAAACCGATGTTGCCGATGTCGCCTTCGCGCGCGCCGTTCTTGCCGCGCCAGCGATCGACCAGGTAGATCAGGCTGTCGCCGATGCCCTTGATGGCGGGGATGTTCAGCTCGCCCGGCCCGGCCACGCCAGCGTAGCCCCAGGCGCCCAGCTGGATCGCCCGTTCATAGGCGGATTTGGCGTCCTGCACCCGGAACGCGATCGCGCAGATGCTGGGGCCGTGCTGCCGCGCGAAGCGCTGCGCGAACGAATCGGGCTCGGCATTGATGATGAAGTTGATGCCGCCCTGGCGGTAGAGCAGCACGTTCTTGTGGCGGTGCCGGGCGATCGGGATGAAGCCCATTCGTTCGAACAACCTTCCCATGGCCTTGGGGTCCGGCGCGGCGTATTCGATGAACTCGAAGCCGGCGGTTCCCATCGGGTTGTCCCAGGCTGACACCTGTGGGGCGACGGTACGGGGAAGGTCCTGATTCATGGGCTGTTTTTCGAAGGAAAAATGGTGCCCTCACGATAAGGCCGACGCCGCTCATTTTTTCGGCGTCTTGCTGGCGCGGCGTGCCCTGTCGCGCAATAATCCAGCGTAATGATGGAGCCGCAAGCATTGGACAAGCTCGACAAGGCCATCTTGCGCCATCTTCAGCTCAATGGCCGGGAGACTTACGACCTCGTAGGCGAGCGGGTGGGACTGTCCGCCAGCGCCGTCCTGCGCCGGGTCAAGCGCCTCGAGGAAGCCGGAGTGATCCACAGCTATGTGGCGCTGGTCAAGCCGGAAGCCGTCGGACTGGGCCTGTCGGCCTACCTGAACGTCCGGCTGGAAAAGCACACCGAAAGCCACAAGCGCAACCCGATGGACCTGTTCCGCGCCAGCGTCCAGACCTGGCCCGAGGTCGTCGAATGTGCCGCCGTGACCGGCGAGATGGACTACCTGTTGCGCGTGGTGGTGCGGGACATGGCCCACTACAGCAGCTTCATCATGGATACCCTGCTCAAGCACCCAAGCGTCGAGGATTGCAAGACCAGCTTCGTGCTCGATCAGGTCAAGGACACAACTGCGGTGCCGCTGTAGCGACGGGCACATGGGTTGCTACGAAAAAGGAAGCGATCTGATGAGCTATAGCTTGGGCTGTTTGATATTTGTCATGCGCATTAGGTAGAACTACCTGATCTCAACAGTTTTATGCCTTTTGACCTTGCCTGCCCCGTGAAAACCCTTAAATTGCTCTCATGACTGAACAACCGGAAAACCACCCGCAGCCTGTGGTGGTGCCCATCCGTTCCCTGGGGCCCAGCCACCGCAATCGCATTGCCAAGCACCTGCTCGCACTGGAGGAGCACGACCGTTACCTGCGGTTCGGCTACGCGGCCAATGACGAGCAGATCGCCCGCTATGTGCAGGGCCTGGACTTCGATCGCGACGATATTTTCGGTATCTACAACCGCAAGCTCGAGCTGCTGGCGATGGCCCACCTGGCATTCGCGGACGACCCGGCGCACCAGTCCTGCGCCGAGTTCGGGGTTTCGGTCCTCAAGAAGGCCCGGGGCCGCCGCTACGGCAGCCGGTTGTTCGAGCGGGCCGTGATGCATGCTCGCAACGAGGGTGTCGACATGCTCTTCATCCATGCGCTCAGCGAAAACACGGCCATGCTGAAGATCGCCCGCAATGCCGGCTCAGTGCTGGAGCGCGCGGGCAGCGAAACCGATGCGTACCTGCGGCTGCCGCCAGCCACACTGGACAGCCGCGTGGCGGAAATCGTCGAAGAGCAACTCGCCCAGACCGACTACCGGCTCAAGGCCCAGGCCAAGAATTTCTGGGATTTCCTGATGGGTGTGCAGGAGATCCGGCAGGGCGTGCGCGAGGCCCGCCACAAGTCGGCCGGCTGAGCCCGCCTGCGCCGAAGCGAGCTGGCGAGTCCGGGGTTCGGTGATCGGCAACAAAGTTTCTGGGGCGCGGGTTCGCTGCGGCCTTTCCGCTATCCTATTGATCCCGCAACTACCGCACGTCCTGCATCCCTAGGCTGTGTCCGACCCGCACCCTGCGCGCGTGGCTTCCGAGAAGGAAGACAAGCGCACGTTCCTGCAGAAGATCGCCGAGTTCATCCATCCGGGGCCGGACTCGAAGGCCGAGCTGATCGAGACGCTGGCCGACGCCGAAGACAACGACATCATCGGCGCCGATTCACGCGTGATGCTCGAGGGCGTCATCCGGATGTCCGAGCTTTCGGCCGGCGACGTGATGGTGGCCGCGCCGCGCATGGACCTGATCAACATCGATTCGCCGTATGACGAAATTCTCCACGTCGTCATCGACACGGCGCACTCGCGCTTCCCGGTGGTCGAGGGTGACCGTGAAAACATCATCGGTATCCTGCTGGCCAAGGACCTGCTCAAGCTGCAGCGCGCGCCCGAGCTGAACATCCGGGCGCTGCTGCGCCCCCCCGTGTTCGTGCCCGAGACCAAGGCCTTGAACGACCTGCTGCGCGAGTTCCGCGGCAACCGCAATCACCTGGCCATCGTGATCGACGAGTTCGGCCGGGTGGCGGGCCTGGTCACCATCGAGGACGTGCTCGAGCAGATCGTCGGCGAGATCGAGGACGAATTCGATATCGAGGAGGACGAGGGCGACATCTTCGGACTGGCCGATCGCACCTACCGGGTCAGCGGCGACACCTCGATCGAGCGGGTGGCGGAAGCCTTCGGCGTGACGCTGGCGCCCACCGACGATGAACAGGACTTCGACACCATCGGCGGGCTGATCGCGCACGAGATGGGCCACGTGCCCAAGCGGGGCGAGCACCACGCGCTGTCGGGCTTGAACTTCGTGGTGCTTCACACCAAGGGCGGCGCCGTGCGCTGGTTCAAGGTTTCGCCGGTGGATCTCGACGACGCGACGGGCTAATCCGCTTGGCCGCCGCCCTGGCCTCTTTTGTGATCGCCGTGTTGGCAGGTTGCCTGCAGGCCGTCGCCATGGTCGCGCCCTGGAATGGCCGGCCGCTCTGGTGGCTGCAACTGATTTCGCTGGCAACCCTCGCCACGCTGGTGGGACGCAGCGGCAGCTGGCAACGCGCCGGGCTGCTGGGCTGGGCCTTCGCCACCGCCTGGCTCACCGCCACGTTCTGGTGGCTGTTCATCTCCATGCATCGCTACGGCGGATTGGCCGCGCCGCTTGCCGCGGTCGCGGTGTTGGGGCTGGCGGCGTTCCTCGCTCTTTATTACGCCGCCGCCATGGCGGCGTTCGGGGCGGTCACGCGACCCGGCGCTACGGTCCGGGCCTTGCTGTTCGCCGCGCTCTGGCTCCTGGCGGAGCTCCTGCGCGTCACGTGGTTCACCGGATTCCCGTGGGGCGCCGGCGGCTACGCCCACGTCGATGGTCCGCTGTCGGCGCTGGCGCCCTGGGTGGGCGTCCACGGCATCGGTTTCATTGCGGCCGTGCTGGCCTACGGGCTGGCCTTGCTGCTTCATCCCGCCACGTTACGCTCATGGCGCTATTGGGTCGCGCTCGGCAGCTGCGTGGCGCTGCTGGCCGCCTGCAATCTGGCAGCGGCGCCGCATCCCGCGGCGTCGGCCCGGCCCTCGCTGTCGGTCGCGCTGCTGCAGGGCAATATCCCGCAAGACGAGAAGTTCCAGGGCGGCACCGGCATCCCGCTGGCGCTGGACTGGTATGGGCGCCAGTTGCGTGACAGCACGGCGAGCCTGGTGGTGGCGCCCGAGACCGCCATTCCGTTGCTGCCCCAGCAATTGCCCAATGGCTATTTCGAGGCGCTGCGGGCGCGTTTCGCGCAGGGCCGGCAGGCCGCGCTGATCGGCATACCGCTGGGCAGCCTGCGCGACGGCTACACCAATTCGGCCATCGGGCTGAAGCCCGGCGCCGACGTCTACCGGTATGACAAGCACCATCTGGTGCCGTTCGGCGAATTCATCCCGCCGCTGTTTCGCTGGTTCACCGACATGATGAACATACCGCTGGGGGACTTCAACCGCGGCAGAATCGGCCAGCCGTCCTTCGAGTGGCAAGGGCAGCGGCTGGCGCCCAACATCTGCTACGAGGACCTGTTCGGCGAGGAACTGGGTGCCCATTTCACCGACCCGGCCACGGCGCCCACGATCCTGGTCAACATCAGCAACATCGGCTGGTTCGGCGACACCGTCGCCGTCGACCAGCACCTGCAGATCAGTCGGATGCGGACGCTGGAGTTCGACCGGCCCATGATCCGCGCCACCAACACCGGTGCCACCGTGATCATCGACCACCGCGGTCAGGTGACGTATGCGCTGCCGAGGTACACACGGGGGGTGCTGGCCGGCGAAGTCGAGGGGCAGACCACCATCACGCCCTATGCCTGGTGGATCTCGCGAATGGGCCTGGCGCCGCTCTGGCTGCTCGCGCTGGCCATCGCGGCCGCGGCCCTGTGGCGCCAGCGCGGCCGCCCGCACCCGTAAAATCAACGGTTTGCCCGCGTCCCGGTTTCCCGCATGTTGACTTTCCAGCAAATCATCCTCAAGTTGCAGTCCTACTGGGACGCCCAGGGTTGCGCCTTGCTCCAGCCCTACGACATGGAAGTCGGGGCCGGCACATCGCACACTGCGACCTTCCTGCGCGCCCTGGGTCCGGAGCCCTGGAAAGCCGCCTATGTCCAGCCCAGCCGCCGCCCCAAGGACGGCCGCTATGGCGAAAATCCGAACCGGCTGCAGCATTACTACCAATACCAGGTGGTGCTCAAGCCGGCGCCGGCCAACATCCTGGCGCTGTACCTGGGCTCGCTCGAGGCCCTCGGGTTCGACCTGAAGAAGAACGACATCCGTTTCGTCGAGGACGATTGGGAGAATCCGACGCTGGGCGCCTGGGGCCTGGGCTGGGAGGTCTGGCTCAACGGGATGGAGGTGACGCAGTTCACCTATTTCCAGCAGGTCGGCGGCATCGACTGCAAGCCGATCACCGGCGAGATCACCTACGGTCTGGAGCGCCTGGCCATGTACCTGCAGGAAGTGGACAACGTCTACAACCTGACATGGACCGAGGGCCTGAGTTATGGCGACGTCTACCTGCAAAACGAGAAGGAGCAGTCGGCCTACAACTTCGAGCACAGCGATGCGCAGTTCCTGTTCACGGCCTTCACCGCGCATGAGAAGCAGGCGAAGTACCTGATGGAGCAGCAACTGGCGCTGCCCGCCTATGAGCAGGTGCTCAAGGCCGCGCACAGTTTCAACCTGCTGGACGCGCGCGGCGCGATCAGCGTCACCGAGCGCGCCGCCTACATCGGGCGAATCCGCAATCTCGCGCGCAGCGTGGCGCAGAGCTACTACGACAGCCGCGAGCGGCTGGGCTTCCCGATGGCCCCACGCGAGTGGGTCGCGGCCCTGCAGCAGAAAGCGGCGTGACGCGATGACCCAACGCAACCTGCTGGTCGAATTGTTCGTGGAAGAGCTGCCGCCCAAGGCGCTCAAGAAACTAGGTCACGCCTTTGCCGGCGCGCTGTTTGAGCAACTCAGAGACAGGAACCTCACGTCGCCAGAATCGAAACTCACCTCCTTTGCATCACCGCGAAGGCTGGCCGCCCATATCACAGCTGTTCGCAGCCAAGCTCCGGACAAGGAAATTCTTCAGAAACTGATGCCGCTGTCAGTTGCCATCAACGATGGAGCGCCAACCGAAGCATTTCGCAAGAGGCTGGAGAAGGAGGGCCGCGGGCACCTGGCTGATCTTTGGCCAAATGCCACAGACGGATCCGACAGTCTCTTGGTGCAAGGGGATGGGAAGGCAGAGGCTGTGTTCTTGCGGGGTGTGGCGGTTGGGTCGAGCTTGCCGGTGGGCCTTCAGAGTGCGTTGGAAGAAGCCTTGGCGAAGCTGCCCATCCCGAAAGTCATGACTTACCAATTGGCGGATGGTTGGAGTGATGTCAAGTTCGTGCGGCCCGCTCATTCGCTCATAGCGTTGCACGGCGCCGAGGTTAAGGCGGTAGGTGTTCTTGGGCTCGAGGCCGGAAACACCACCGGAGGCCATCGCTTCGAGGCCGCTGTCGATCCGGTCGTCATCAAGGACGCCGACAGCTATGCCGCCACCCTCGAAGAGGTCGGCGCCGTGATCGCCAGCTTCGAAGCGCGTCGCGCCGAGATCGTGCGGCAGCTGGCCGAGGCGGCCGCACGAGTGGGCGGCGGCGCCACGGCGATCCAGGACGACGCGCTGCTCGACGAAGTGACCGGCCTGGTCGAGCGCCCGAATGTGCTGGTCTGCGAGTTCGAGAAGGACTTTCTCGCTGTGCCGCAGGAGTGCCTGATTCTCACCATGAAGGCCAACCAGAAGTATTTCCCGCTGCTCGACTCCCGCGGCAAGCTCACCAACAAGTTCCTGGTGGTGAGCAACATCCGGCCGGCCGATCCCAGTGCGGTGATCGGCGGCAACGAGCGGGTGGTGCGGCCGAGGCTGGCCGACGCCAAGTTCTTCTTCGACCAGGACCGCAAGAAGACCCTGAAGTCGCGTGTCCCCGAACTGGCGAAGGTGGTCTATCACAACAAGCTCGGAACCCAGGGCGAGCGGGCGGAGCGGGTGCGCGCGATTGCCAAGGTCATCGGCGCGCAATTGGGCAGCGACACGCTCGCCGCGCAGGCTGACCATGCGGCCATGCTGGCCAAGGCCGACCTGGTGACCGACATGGTGGGCGAGTTTCCGGAATTGCAGGGCACGATGGGCCGCTATTACGCGCTCAACGACGGCCTGGGTCATGAGATCGCGGATGCGATCGAGGATCACTACAAGCCGCGCTTTGCCGGCGACACCCTGCCGCGCAACTCGGTTGGCCTCGCTGTCGCCCTGGCCGACAAGCTGGAGACCCTGGCCGGGTTGTTTGCCATCGGCCAACTGCCCACCGGCGAGAAGGACCCCTTCGCGCTGCGTCGTCATGCCCTGGGCATAGTCCGGATGTTGATGGAAAAGGATCTGCCGCTGGCACTGGACGAAATGCTCGCCGCGGCGGTGGGACTGTTTTCCCAGGCCGGCGCGAACACCGCGGGCCTGCTGTCCGAGTTCATCTACGAGCGCCTTGCCGGTTTGCTGCGCGAGCAGGGCTACAGCTCGCAGGAAGTGGAGGCGGTGCTGGCCCTCAGGCCGCAACGCCTGGGCGACGTCGCCAAGCGACTTGCTGCTGTCCGCCTCTTCGCGGCCCTGCCCGAAGCCGCGGCCCTGGCAGCCGCCAACAAGCGGATCGGCAACATCTTGAAGAAGGCCGACCAGGCCGACGCCCATGTGAGCGAGGCGCTGTTGCGCGAGCCGGCCGAGCAGGCCCTGTACGCGGCCATGAAGGACGTGGCGCCGCGCGCCGCCCGCCAGTTCGAAGGAGGCGACTACACGGGTTCGCTGCAGGCCCTGGCCGGATTGCGCAGCGCGGTGGATGCGTTCTTCGACCAGGTGATGGTCAATGCCGAAGAAGCCGACCTGCGCCTGAACCGTCTCGGCCTGCTGGCAACCCTGCACCTGGCCATGAACCGGGTTGCGGACCTGTCCCGCCTGGCGGCATGATCGCATCATGAAACTTGTCATCCTCGATCGCGACGGAACCATCAACGCCGACAGCGTTGAGTACATCAAGTCGCCCGAAGAGTGGAGGCCGCTGCCCGGCGCCATCGAAGCCATTGCGCGGCTCAACCATGCGGGGTGGCACACGGTGATCGCATCCAATCAGTCGGGCCTGGGCCGCGGGCTGTTCGACGTCGCTTCGCTCAACGCCATGCACGCCAAGATGCACAAGATGCTGGCGGCACAGGGCGCGCGGATCGATGCGGTGTTCTATTGTCCGCACAGCCCGGACGAAGGTTGCCATTGCCGCAAGCCCTTGCCGGGCCTGTTCGAGCAGATCGGCGAGCGCTTCGGCGTCGACCTCAAGGGCACTCCAACGGTGGGCGACGGGCTGCGCGACCTGCAGGCCGGCATCGCCGTGGGCTGCGAACCGCACCTGGTGCTGACCGGCAGGGGCGCCGCATTCCGCGACCAGCCCCTGCCCCCGGGGTTTCCGGCCGATACCCGGGTCCACGAAGACCTCTCGGCTTTCGCCGATTACCTGATTGCGCGAGGCGCCGGACCGAAGACGGCTTCCTGACGCCCGCCGCCATGGCTTTTCTCCGTTCGGTGCTGCACGCCGCCTGGATGCTGGCCACGGTGGTGCCGTGGGGGATCTACATGGTGCTGGCGTCCCGCTGGCGCGACAGCACGCAACTGTGGTGGATGGCGGTGCGCTGGGTGGGCTGGGCGGTGCAGGGCGCGCGGGTCATCCTGGGCATCCGGGTGCGCGTCACCGGCATGGACAACCTGCCGCTGGGCCAACGCAGCCCGGCGATCCTGCTGGTCAAGCACCAGTCGACCTTCGAAACCTTCCTGATGCCCACGCTGATGCCGCATCCGCTGGCCTATGTCTTCAAGCGCGAACTGCTGCGGGTGCCGTTCTTCGGCTGGGCGATGGGCCGGCTGGACATGATCCACATCGACCGCGGAGCGCGGGCCCAGGCGTTCAACCGGGTGGTCGAGCAGGGCAAGCGGTTGTTGGCGCAAGGCACCTGGATCATCATCTTCCCGGAAGGCACGCGGATCCCGCGCGGCCAGAAGGGCACCTACAAGCACGGCGGCACCCGGCTGGCGGTGGAGACCGGCGCCCCCGTGATCCCGATCGCCGTGACGTCGGCCAAGGTCTGGCCGCGCCGGGCCTTCATCAAGCATCCCGGCGTCGTGGACGTGGCGATCGGCAAGCCGATTCCCAGCCAGGGCCGCGAGCCCGACGAACTGATGCGCGAAGTCGAGGCCTGGATCGAATCGGAGATGCGCCGCCTCGACCCCGACGCTTACATTTAGCGCATGCTGCGGCCGCAGGCCGCGGATAAACTCGCTCCCCATGCACCGGCTGCTGCAGCTCACACTCGACTTCTTCGATTCCTCACCCGCACCGGATCCGGCCGCCGGCGCCAGGCAGCGTTCCCCGCGCCAGCCCCGTTCCAAGGCGCCCGCACCGTTGCCGACGCCGATATCGGCGCCGGTCGTTCCAGGCGAGCGGCTCGATGCGGTGCTGGTGCCCGCATCGTTCCGCCATCCGCGCGCCAACCGCGAAGCGGTGCTGGGCGACGCGGTGGTGGGGTACGAGTTCCGCCGCGGCCGGCGCCGCAACATCGGTTTCATGGTGGGGCCGGAAGGGCTCACGGTGAGCGCGCCCAAGTGGGTGCCGCTGTACGAGGTCGACGCCGCCTTGCAGGACAAGTCCGGCTGGATCGTGCGCAAGCTCGGCGACGCGAATGAACGGCGCCAGCGCGCCGAGTCGGCCCGCATCGAATGGCGCGACGGCGCGCTGTTTCCGTTCATGGGCCAGCAGGTGATCGTGGTGCTGGACCCGCGCCACGCTTTCGATGAAGTCGGCGCTGTGCTCAATAGCGCGGGGAATGCGCTGCCCGGCGTGCCGCGGCTCACGCTGCATGTTGGATTGGCGCAGAACGCCCAGCCCGACCAGGTGCGCGATGCCGTGCAGGCCTGGCTGATGCGCCAGGCCCGGCGGGTGTTCAGCGAGCGCCTCGATCACTTCGCGCCGCGATTGGGCGTGAAGTGGCGCAAGCTGGCCCTGAGCAACGCCGGCACCCGCTGGGGCACGGCGCATTCCGACGGCTTGATCCGTCTGAACTGGCGGTTGATTCACTTCCGGCTGCCGGTGATCGACTATGTCGTCGCGCACGAATTGAGCCATCTGCGGGTGATGGACCACAGTCCGCGTTTCTGGGACACCGTGGGGACCGTGGTGCCGGAATACGTGGACCTGCGACGCCAGCTCAAGGAAGAAGCGCTGGCCCCCTGGTGAAAGCCGGGATTCCTGGCGCGCGCGCCCTTTAGGCCGGGCCAAAGCGATAGACGCCGTCCGCGCCGGCGACCCGGCGCAGCGTGCCGGCGAACCACAGCGCGTGCAGGTGGGCGATGGATTCGCCCATCGCGAAGGTGGTCTGATGCAGGTCGAGCTTGCGCTTGAACAGCACCGGCAGCAGGTCGGCCGCGGTCTGCGGCCGCTGCGCACAGGCTTCGACGACTTCGGCGAGCCGGTCGCGGTGATGGTCGTTCAGCTGCTTGATGCGTTCGTGCAGGCCGCGGAACGGCTTGCCGTGCGAGGGCAGCACCAGCGTGTCATCGGGCAGGTCCTGGAACTTGGCGATCGACTCGAGGAACGACTTGAGCGGGTTGGACTCCGGCTCGATGTCGTGCACGCTCACATTGGTTGAAATGCGCGGCAGCATCATATCGCCGCTGACGAGGACCCGCAGCGAATCGCAATAGAGCGCGATGTGCTCGGGTGCATGGCCGTAGCCGCTGATACAGCGCCAGTCGCGCCCGCCGATGCGCACGATCCTGCCTTCCTGCAGACGGTGAAAGCTGCGCGGGACGTCCGGCACCATGCTCGGGTAATAGCTGGTGCGGCCGCGGATCTTCTCCAGCGACTCCGGGTCGGCCATGCCGTGGCTGGCGAAGAAGGTCGCCGCCGCCGGGCCGCCGAAACCGGTGGTACTCATCGAGGCGATCCGCGCCGCGCTGAAATCGGTGGCGCTGATCCACAGCGGCGCCTGCCAGCGCTCGCACAGCCAGTGCGCCAG
>JAANCK010219703.1_pt1 | contig 17784 bp, 11 predicted proteins | sample 7277841 | NCBI WGS metagenome assembly JAANCK01 (sample SAMN14222788, study PRJNA588281) | permafrost metagenome | isolation source: Arctic cryosol methane SIP | place: Canada:Nunavut | collected 2015-07 | reverse complement strand
CGCCGGCTGGAGACCGGAGGACAGCAATGAGTCAAAGCTCGCAAAGCTTGAATCGGTTCTCAAAGGCCAAAGCTTGCCGCTCGAACAAGCTGTACCCCTCTATGCCGAGCTGATGTCGCTGCCTATCCCCGATGACCGCTACCCGCCCCTCAATTTAAGCGCGCAGGAGCAACGTGAACAGACGCTGGATGCGATGGCGGGATGGTTGTTCGAGGAAGCGGAACGCAGACCCGTGATTCACGTGTGGGAAGACCTGCACTGGGCGGATCCCACCACGCTGGAGCTGCTGAGACTTTATATCGAGCAATCGCATACAGTCTCGATGATGAATGTTCTGACCTATCGTCCGGAATTCACCCCGCCCTGGGCGACGCGCTCTCATCTGACGCCGATTACGCTGAACCGGATGGAGCGCCAGGAGGTAGAGGCCCTGATCGTGCAACAGGCCGGCGGCAAGACAGTGCCAGAGGAGGTTGTCGAATATATCGTCGACAAGACCGACGGGGTGCCGCTCTACGTCGAAGAGTTGAGCAAAGCGATCCTGGAAGCGGGCTTTCTGCGCGAACAAGGGGACAGATATCAACTGACGCGCCCGCTGGCCGGAATCGCAATTCCTGCCACGCTACAAGATTTGCTGATGGCGCGGCTGGATCGGCTGCCGAGCATACGCGAGGTCGCCCAAGTCGGCTCGATTCTGGGACGGGAGTTTGCCTACGAAATGTTGCAGGCGATTGCCTCGCTGGAGGAGGCAGCTTTGCAGGATGGCCTGGACCAGTTGGTCGATGCCGAACTTTTGTACCAACGAGGACGGCGCCCGCGCGCAAAATACATCTTCAAGCACGCGTTGGTGCAGGACGCGGCATATCAGTCGCTTCTCAAGAAGACGCGGCAATATTACCACCGGCAAGTCGCCGGCTTACTGCAAAGCCGTTATCCCGAGATCGTGCAAACGCAGCCGGAACTCATGGCGCACCATTACTTGAGGGCAGAGGAGAATGAAAAGGCGGTTGAGTATCTGACTTGCGCTGCCGACAAAGCGGCCGGCATATATGCGCACGCGGAAGCCATCTCCACCATTGAAAAGGCCCGCCTTCATGCCGAACGTCTGCCGGCGGCAAATCGAGATCGTATTGTTCTCGCTCTGGTCGTTCGGCAAGCGCACTCTCTGCACTTCCTAGGCCGCCGGCAGGAGATCATCGATCTTCTTATCGCGCACCAGGATCGGCTGGACCGGCTCCAGGACCGCTCGCTTGCGGGCGAATACTACTTCTGGCTTGGCTTCGCGCATGCATGGCTCGGGCACAGGGCGGAGGCGTCAGAATGTCTGGACCGAAGTCTTGCGGAAGCAATGTCAATTGGCGACGAAGCAATTGCGGGGAGAGTTCATCGCGCCCTGGCGACAGAATGCGTCTATTCGGGCCGGCCGTTGGATGAGGCCATTGCGCACGGGCGCCAGGCTGCCTCCCTGCTTGAGCGCACCGACGACCGGTTCTGGCTTAGCCAAGCCCTGTTCACATTAAGTTACTGCTGTACTTTCGCGGGAGATTTCGATTCAGCCCAGGAGGCCGCATCCCGGCTGGCAGCCTTCGGCGATGCCACCGGCATCCGCCGCGCCCAAGCCAACGCCGCGATGCTTGCCGGCCTCAGTCGCGCCACGCGTGGAGAAGGTGAAGCCGGGATCGAGTTGTGTCAGCGCGCTCTCGAATTTTCCCCGGACGACTTCGAAAGAGCTTTCATCCTTGCCTGCCTCGGCAAGGCCAACTTGGAAGCGGGAGCCGCAAGCCGTGCGGTCGCCGTGTTGGAACAAGCCGTGCTGCTGGCGGACCAGGTTCGCTCGCTTCAGTTTCGTGCTTGGTTCAGAACGATGTTGGGCGAGGCCTATGTTTTGAGCGGCGAAAACGAGAAGGCCGCCGACGTGCTCGGCAATGCGCTAGAAGTGAGCGTGAAGAGCCAGTTCATCATTGGCGTCGGACTTTCGAAACAAGTCCTCGGCCGAATTGCCCGGGCGCAAGGCGCGCCCGCCGAGGCGCAGCGCAATTTCGAGCAGGCGGCCGAAATACTCGGCTCGGTCGGCGCGCAATTTGAACTCGGGCGCACGCGCTTGGAGCTTGCAGCGCTCGCCCATGACAACGGAAACGGCGAAGCGGCGACCGCTCACCTCAGCGAGGCCCGTTCGCTGTTCACGAGGTTGCATGTCCTCAAATATATCGAGCGTACCGATCGACTATCTGATCTCATCGCCGAGTCCCATCGAGGGTAGATCCGCGCGTCTAGCCAGCGGGGTTTATGATTCCGTAGCTTCACAATGTCCGAGCTTGGCACACTTCGCGTCATTCGCCGCGATGCGCCATCGAGGCCGCCATCGGCACATAACGGACATCGACGTCAAAGTCGGACAAACGGTGCACATCGGACAGACGCTCGGCAAGATCGGCTCGACCGGCCGCTCCACCGGCCCGCATCTGCATTACGAGACGCGCATTCACGGTGAGGCGGTCGATCCGCAGAAGTTTTTGCGCGCGGGCTTAAGGCTGGGCGGCGCGATTCTGGGCGGACAATGGCTGGAACCGATGTTGCATCGGTCGGTCGCGATTGCCCCGAAGCGGGCGTTTTAATCGAATATGCGAGTGGCCATCGGCGCTATCGTCGCTTTCAGGCCGCCCAGTTCCGATTTGGCCAAATCGAGCCGCCAGCCATAGGCATTGAGCACATCTTGGACGATGGCCAAGCCGAGGCCTGCGCCGCCGCCGCGCTCGTCGAGACGCGTGCCACGTTCAAGCACACGCGGCCATTGGGCGGGCAAAATTCCAGCACCGTCATCCTCGATGACAATCGATGCCCCGGAGCCGGCACTGATGCGGACGCGCTGTGCCGCATGGCGTGCGGCATTCTCAAGCAGGTTGCCCAGAACCTCGGCAAGGTCGGTGCGGTCAAGCGGCGCCTGCACGTCATCGGCAATGTGCGGCTCGAAGGTCACACGGGTGCCGGACGGCGTTCGCGACAGTGTAGCGACGAGCGAGCGCACAAGCGGCGCCAACGCGGTGGAATGGCCGGCCATATGTCCGACGGCTCCACGGACCCGGGCCCGCGTCAGTTCGCGGTCGACATGGCGGCTCATGGCATCGCCGACCGCCTCGATGTCCTGTGCGATGGCTTGTTCGCCACGGTCGCGTAAACGAGCGGCATCGGCCGCGAGCGCTGCCAGAGGCGTCTTGAGCCCGTGGGCAAGATCGGCCGCGCGGCTGCGCGACCGCTCGATTTCCTGCTCCTGAGCATCGAGCAGCGCATTGACTTCCTCGACCAATGGCCGCACCTCGGCCGGCACTTCGGCCGGCAGATGATGGCGACGGCCGGACCTGATCTCGGCTACGCCGCTGCGTAGCGCGTCGAGCGGACGCAGACCAAGACCAACCTGAATCGAGGTCGCAAACGCCAGCACCAGACCCAGCAAGCCGAGCGCAACAGCAATATCCCTGGCGAAGGCGGAGGCGGCCGCCGAGACGCGGGCCAGATCGACGGCGACGGCGATGCGTACCGGCACGCGCCGATCGGCGATCGTAAGAAGGACACTGCGCTCGGCGATCAGTACATGGGCATTGGCGGGGCCCACTATTTCGTGATGATGCAGCTCACCCGGCGACAGTTCGTCGGCGGGCAGCCGCAGCGTAGTATCCCACAGCGAGCGCGAGCGAAGGAGCTGACTGCGATCGTCTGACACCTGCCAGTAAAGTCCCGACAGCGGGTCGGCAAAACGCGGATCGGCCGGCGGTCGGGTCACAACAAGCTGACCCTGCGCATCGACATCGATCCCGGCGAGCAATTGATTCAGATGAACGTCGAGATCGTCGGCTAGCGAGCGGGTAATGTGACGTTCGAACAGCAGGATCAGCGCGGCGCCTGCAATCGCCAGCGCCACCAGGATCGCGACGATCCCGCCGGCGATGAGCCGCAGCCGCAGCGATCTCAATCTCATCCCTGTGTCTCCGGCACGATGTAGCCGATGCCACGCCGCGTCTCGATCAGATCGGGTCCCAATTTCTTGCGTACGCGGCCGATCAGCACTTCCAGGGCATTCGAATCGTGGTCCTCGCCATGGCCATAGACGTTTTCATCGAGCTCGTGTTGCGACACCACGCGGCCGCGGTGACGCAGCAGGTAGGTGACGAGGCGATATTCGAGCGGCGACAGCGTGACCGGCACGCCGCGCACGCTCACTTTCATCTGCCGCTCATCCAGCGTGATGTCGCCGGCGGAGACCACCGATGAGGCGTGGCCGGCGGAACGGCGAACGATCGAGCGCAGGCGCGCCAACAATTCCTCGATGCGGAACGGCTTCGGCAGATAGTCGTCGGCGCCGGCGTCGATGCCGTCGACGCGCTCGGCCCAACTGGCGCGCGCGGTCAGTATCAGCACCGGCATGTGGCGATCGTTCGCGCGCCAACGCTTGAGCACCGCCAGCCCGTCCATGCCGGGCAGCCCGAGATCGAGGACGACGGCGCCGTAATCCTCGGTATCGCCGCGGAACCACGCCTCTTCGCCGTCGCGCACCGTCTCGACCACGTAGCCAGCGGCTTCGAGCGCGCTCGCCACATCCGATGCGATCCGCCGGTCGTCCTCGACAAGAAGAACGCGCATCATTTCTCCTTGATACGCTCAATCGCGCCGCTGCGGGCGTCGACATAGACGTCGAACAGCCGGCCCTGGCCGTCGACGACACGGAATTCGTAGAGCCAGCGACCGTCCTTGCGTTCGACTTCGACACCGGCGACGTCGCCAGGCAATTTGCTGCGGACGGCGTTGAGAATGTCCGCCAGCGAGCGGATCTCGCCGGTCTCGACCGCGCGGCGGACCTCTTCGCGGCGCACCTCATCCTGACCACTGGCGTCCGCCACACGCGGCACGACCGCAATGAAGGCGGCCACCGCGAGCGGTAATGCCAATGCCGTTAAATTCCAACCTAAGCGCATGAGTTGTCACACCGATTGTCCCAGTTGCTATGTCACAAACTGACTGACAGGTCGCTGACATGGATCAACAGGCTGCCGTCAGCGCCGTTCCGGCAAGGTCCCCGTCATCGTCCACCGCAAGGTGCGGTGGAAACGCCAGAACGGGAGCCAGAAATGACTAAGATCTCGTCCCTTAAGATTGCCGCCGGGATGTTCGGTATCGCTGCCTTGGTGAAGGTGGCGGTTTTTGCAACTGCCATCGCGATGCTCGGCCTTACGACCTCCGCTCAAGCGGGCAGCCCCGGCAAGCCATGTACCGCTGCCGCGCAGAACCAATGGCTCTCGCTTGAAGCGCTACAGAGCAAGGTCGAATCGCTCGGCTACAAGGTGCAGAGGGCCAAGCTGAAAAATGCATGCGGCGAGCTGTACACGATCGACAAGAACGGCAATCGCGTAGAGCTGTTCGTCGACCCCACCAACGGCCAAATCGTCAGCCAGCTTTGACGCTTTCTATGAGCACCGTAGACACCGCGATCGAATCCGGCGGCGTGACGCCGCCGGCAACGGTCAAAGTCTGGGACCCGTTCGTGCGGGTGTTTCATTGGTCGCTGGCGACGCTGTTTCTGGTGACCTATGTGACCGGCGACGAGGTCGAGCAGGTACACATCGCCGCCGGCTACGCCATTGCCGGGTTGATTGCGTTGCGTGTCGTGTGGGGCTTCATCGGCCCAGCGCACGCGCGGTTCAGCAACTTCCTCAAGTCGCCACGCCAGGTCCTCGGCTATCTGCGCGACGTGGCCCTGTTCAGGGCGCCGCGTTACCTCGGCCATAATCCCGCCGGCGGCGCCATGATCATCGCGCTTCTCATCATGCTCACAGGCACCAGCATCACCGGCATTATGATGACGACGGATACGTACTGGGGCGCGAAGTGGGTCGAAGAGGTTCACGAAGCCTTCGCCAATCTGACTGTGGGACTCATCGTCTTCCACATCCTCGGCGTTCTCCTCGCCAGCTTCGAACACGGTGAGAACCTGGTGAAATCCATGATCACCGGCCGCAAGCGGCGCTCGTGATCCTATATTCCTAGACGTCGGGATTCGACGCGTCTGCAACGGGCGCGTCGAATCGACAAGCCAGTCTGCCGATTGATTGAGTCGTAACCAGAGGTAGTTATTGGCCCTTCGCGTTATTCGCCGCGTCACAACTTTTAGGTCGCTAGAGCGCTTTCCGTATCGATTGAATATGAAACGCGCCCTAGATTTCTTATTTGGTCGCATTTTCTACGTCGAACCGGTTCCCACTTCGCCGGGTTGCGCTCTAGCAACCTTTAACGATCCGCCGCGCCGGAGGTTGCCATCCGCCCCGCCATATAAGATGAATAGCTGACAGGATTTCCTAGAGCGCGTCCCGATTCGATTGAATCGGAAATGCGCTCTAGCTTCTTATTTGATCGCATTTTCTACGGCGAACCGGTTCCCACCCCCGGATCAAGTCCGGGGGCAAGCTTCGCCGGAAAATGCTTTGGGGGGCCGCTGTATGCGGATTGGACCAAGCCATCCCTGGCTCGGTGCGGCTGGGTTTCGTCTCACGCTGCCGCTGCTCGAACTGTTTTACCGCAAGCTGGCCATCCACCGGGTGGGAAGCCGCTTTGCCCGCGAGCGCGTGCGCGCCATCAAGGACAAGATCGAACGCGGGGAAACCGTTTATCTAGCCGGCATATCGTCGGCCGGAATCCACAATTCCGGCGTCGCTCTGGTCGAAGTGACGCGCAACGGCCCGCGCCTGCTGTTCAACAACGAGGAAGAGCGCTTTTCCGCTTTCAAGCACACCAATAAATATCCGGAAATGTCGATCGCCGCGCTGCGCGACGCCATGGCGCGCATGGGCCTCGACATCAGGAACATCGACGCCTGGTTCAGCGCCTGGGACTATGCCGGGCTTTCGGCGACGCTGATCCGTACGCTGCTGGAGGAATTGCCGGCCAATATCGGCATGACCAAGGGCGACCCGACCGGGCTGTTCAACCTGCGCGACTTCGACCGCGGCTCGCGCGCGCCGCGCCATATTGCCCGCCAATTGGGACTGAGCGAATGGGTCCCGCTGATCGGCACCCCGCATCACGACAATCATGCCTGGTTCTCGTTCGCGACCTCGCCGTTCGCGCACCATCCCGCGCCGGTGATGCTGGCGGTGCTCGACGGGCTCGGCGACATGGGCTCGATGACACTCTATGTCTGCGAGGGCGGCCGCATGCGGCAGCTCTACAGCAATGACAGCGTGTTCGACTCGCTGGGCATCTTCTATTCGGTGATCTCATCGACCCAGGGCGGCTGGACCTGGCTGTCGAGCGAAGGCCGCTACATGGGCGCCACCGCCTATGGCAACAACGACCGCAACAGCAACCCCTATTACGCCGCCATGAAGCCGATTTTGGCGCTGCTGCCGCAAGGCCGCATCGCCATCAACCGCGATCTCGCCAACTGGCAGTGCGATATTCTGCGCAAACCCTATACCCCCGCCTTGATCCGCATTCTTGGGGAACCGATCGCGCCGGAAAAGCTGTGGAATCCGGACGCGATGCTGCGCGTCGAGGACATCCACCACAAGGAGAACACGCAAGAGCGGCTCGACAAGGCGGCGGCGACGCAGATGGTGTTCGAGGACGCGCTGATGCACGTCATCGACCATTTCATCCGCTTAACCGGCAGCGACCGGCTGGTGTTCACCGGCGGCATCGGCCTCAACGCGCTCGGCAACATGCGGCTGCTGGAACATTTCGACCGCGACTTCTTCCGGCGCGAACTCCAGCGCGACACGCGGCTGCATCTGTGGGTGCCGCCGACGCCGAACGATTCCGGCGTCACCATGGGCGCGGCCTATATGGGCGCCTACCTCGCCGGCTACGGGCTGGGTGCGCCGATCGAACACGCGTTCTATTGCGGCGCGCCGCCAGTCGAGAACGACATCCGCAGCGCGCTCGAGGCCAGTCCCGATGTCGAATGGATTGAATTGATCTCTGCAAAAAGCGCGCCTGTGCTCGCACAGTTCGCCGATTTCATGGCTTACATGACCTCGCAGGACGCCATCTTCGCGCTGTACCAGGGCGCTGCCGAGACCGGCCCGCGCGCGCTCGGCCATCGCTCGATCCTTGCCAATCCGTGCAACCCGAACACGCGCGCGAATCTCAACGCGCGGGTGAAATATCGCGAAGAGATCCGCCCGCTGGCGCCGATGCTGACGCTGGAAGCCGCGCAAGAGTTTTTCGAATTGTCGGATGGCGCCAGCGACGCCGACTACAATGCCTACAACTACATGGTGCTGACCGCGCACGCCAAGCCGCAGGCGCGCGCGAAAATCCCCTCGGTGGTGCATGCCGACGGCACCGGGCGCCTGCAAATCGTGCGCGAGGCGACCGATCCGCTCACCTACGCTTATCTGAAAGCGCTCGGCCGCCGCATCGGCGTCGAGGTCGCGGTCAATACCTCGTTCAATGTCGCCGGCCCGATCGCGCAGACGCCGGCGCAGGCGCTCGATACGCTGCGCCGCTCCAAGGGCCTCGATGCGGTGCTGATGTTTTCCGACGAAGGCCCGGTGTTCGTGGCCTTGCATGGCGGCAGCGGCGGGGCTGGCGGCGGCGAACGGTTCCGCCAATGGCTGAAGGCGTGGCAAGCGGAGACGGGGAAGCGGCTGGAAGTATAGCGCCGCGTGCCCCGGACGCGGTGCAGCACGTAGTGCAACGGAGTGCTACACCGCAGAGCCGGGGCCTTACCAAACTCCGAATTCGTAACGGTCCCGGTTCTGCAGCGCATCACTTCGTGCTGCGCTGCGCCCGGGACACGACGGCGCTACTCCACATCCTCGACGCTCTCCGGCCCGCCGCCGAAGGCCTTCTGCGCCAGCGCGGCTTGCATGAACGCGTCGAGATCGCCGTCGAGCACGCCCGCCGTGTTGGACGTCGATACGCCCGTTCGCAGGTCCTTCACCATCTGATAGGGCTGCAACACGTAAGAGCGGATCTGGTGGCCCCAGCCGATGTCGGTCTTGGCGGCTTGATCGGCCACCGCCTTGTCCTCGCGCTTCTTCATCTCGGCCTCGAACATCTTGGCGCGCAACATGTCCCAGGCCATGGCGCGGTTGCGATGCTGCGAGCGGTCCTGCTGGCACTTCACCACGATGTTGGTGGGGATATGCGTGAGGCGAACCGCCGACTCGGTCTTGTTGACGTGCTGGCCGCCGGCGCCGCTCGATCGCATGACGTCGGTGCGCACGTCGTTCTCGTTGATGTCGATCTTGATGCGGTCGTCGACCACCGGAAACACCACGACGCTGGCGAAGGAAGTGTGCCGGCGCGCATTGGCGTCGAACGGCGAGATGCGCACCAGCCGGTGCACGCCGTTCTCGCTCTTGAGCCAGCCATAGGCGTTGTGGCCCTTGATCTGCACGGTCGCCGACTTGATGCCGGCGCCCTCGCCTTCGCTCTCTTCCAGCCACTCGACCTTGTAGCCGTGCGCCTCGGCCCAGCGCACATACATGCGCATCAGCATGCCGGCCCAGTCCTGGCTCTCGGTGCCGCCGGCGCCGGCATGCACTTCGAGATAGCAGTCGTTGGCGTCGGCCTCGCCCGACAGCAGCGCTTCGAGCTCGCGCCGCGCCACCTCCGCCTTCAGGCGCTTGAGGGCGGCTTCCGCCTCGGTGACGGTGTTGTCGTCCTTTTCGCCCTCGCCCAGCTCGATCAGCATGAGCTGGTCGGCGAGCTCCTGCTCGATGCGGCCGATGGCGTTGAGGCTGTCGTCCAACGCGTCGCGCTCGCGCATGGTGCGCTGCGCCTTGCTCGCGTCGTTCCAGAATGAGGGATCTTCGGCCGCCTTGTTCAGCTCGGCCAGCCGGCGCGTCGCGGTATCGACGTCAAAGATGCCTCCTCAGCAGTCGCACCGACTGCTTGATCTCTTCGACGAGGTTTAAGGTTTCCGCGCGCATATTGAAGTCCATGGCCGCAAAGCGGCGTTCGATTGTGTCGTGGGGATTTAGCGTTGCCGGTGACTTGGCGCAACTGTCGTCAATACAGCCCACCCGTGCCCGAGCGCACCGCGCGGTCGGCGTCGGGCGAGACGCCCCGCCCGAACAGGCTCGGTCCGTTGTCGCTCTCGCCATTGCCGAAGCCGACCACCGAATAGCTGTCGGGTGGCGCGGTGCCGGGCTTGAAGGCTTCCAGGATCGCCTTTTGGGTACTGGGGCCAACGCGCATGCCGGTCTTGGCGTCAACGCGGATCAGCTTGATGCCGGGCGGCACGCGGAACGGGATGCCCGGCTTGTCGGCGAGCGCGGCTTTCAGGAAATCCTTCACGATCGGCGCCGCCAGATGACCGCCGGTGGCGCCGCGCGCCAGATGCCGCGGCTTGTCGTAGCCGATATAGACGCCGACCACGATGTCCGGCGTGAAGCCGATGAACCAGGCGTCCTTCTCATCATTGGTGGTGCCGGTCTTGCCCGCCACCGGTTTGCCGACCTCCTTCTGGAAACCCGCCCCCGCCGCGGTGCCACGCAGGACCACGCCTTCCATCATCGAGGTGATCTGATAGGCGGTCATCGGGTCGAGCACCTGCTGGCGCCGGTCGATCAGCGAGGGCTCCGGCTGGTTCTGCCATTGCTTGGCATCGCAGCCGATGCATTCGCGCTCGTCGTGGCGATAGACGGTGTGGCCGTAGCGGTCCTGGATGCGGTCGATCAGCGTCGGCTTGATGCGGCGCCCGCCATTGTCGATCATGCCGTAGGCGGTGACCATGCGCAGCAGCGTGGTTTCGCCGGCACCGAGCGCGAACGACAGATAGGGCGGCAGGTCGTCATAGATGCCGACCCGCTTGGCGTATTCCGCGATCAGCGGCATGCCGACATCCTGCGCCAGCCGCACCGTCATGACGTTGCGTGAATGCTCGAGGCCGAAGCGCAGCGTCGATGGGCCGTAGAATTTGCCTTCGTAGTTTTCCGGCTTCCACACGCCGAGCCCCGGGCCCTGGTCGATCTCGAGCGGCGCGTCGAGCACCACGGTGGACGGCGTATAGCCGTTGTCGAGCGCGGCGGCGTAAACGATCGGCTTGAACGAGGAGCCGGGCTGGCGCAGCGCTTGCGTGGCGCGGTTGAACTGGCTCTGGTCGTAGGAGAAGCCGCCGACCATGGCGAGCACGCGCCCGGTCCAGGGGTCCTCGACCACCATGGCGCCGGAAACTTCCGGCACCTGATGCAGGCGGAACTGGCCTTCGTTCTTGGCCGGCGCGACATAGATCACATCGCCGGGATTGATCACCTGGCCGACTTTGGTCACCGCCTTGCCGCCGCTTCTCGCCCAGCGCAGCCCTTCGAGCGGAAGTATGCCGATCGCGCGGTCCTTGCTGACAAAGCCGCCCGGCTCGCGCCCCGGCTGCATGCCGATGCGGGCCGACTGATCGCTCGCCTCCAGCACCACCGCGAGACGCCATGGTGAAACGTCGCTGAGCGCTTTGACTTCCGCGAGCTTGGTGCCCCAGTCGCCCGAGATGTCAATCTTGGACACCGGACCACGCCAGCCTTGGCCCTCGTCGAATTTCACCAGGCCGTCGGTCAGGGTCTGGCGCGCCAGCACTTGCATCCTGGTATCGAGCGTGGTGCGGATCGACAATCCACCTTCATAGAGTTTCGTTTCGCCGTAGCGCTCGTACAGCTCGCGTCGCACTTCCTCGGTGAAATATTCGGCGGCGAAGATGTGCAGGCTGCTCGGCTTCTGTGACACGCCGAGCGCCGTGCGCTTGGCCTTGTCGGCATCGGCGGCCTTGATGAAGCCGGCCTCCGCCATACGATCGATCACCCAATTGCGCCGCTCGATGGCGCGCTCGCGCATGCGGAACGGATGATAATTGTTCGGCGCCTTCGGCAGCGCGGCGAGATAGGCGATTTCCGGAATCGTGAGTTTGTCGACGGATTTGTCGAAGTAGACGAGCGAGGCGGCGGCGATGCCATAGGCGCCGAGGCCGAGATAGATTTGGTTCAGGTACAGTTCGAGTATCTTCTCCTTGCTGTAGGTGCGCTCGATCTTGAGCGCCAGCAGCGCCTCCTTGACCTTGCGCGCGAGCGAAACCTCGTTGGTCAACAGGAAGTTCTTGGCGACTTGTTGCGTGATGGTCGACGCGCCCTGCGGCCTGCGGCCGGAGCCGTAGCTCTGGATATAGTTGAAGCCGGCGCGCGCGATGCCGGTGAAATCCAGTCCGCCATGCTCGTAGAAATTCTTGTCCTCGGCGGCGAGGAAACCGTTGATCACCAGTTTCGGTACCGCCTGGATCGGGATGTAGAGCCGGCGCTCGCGCGCATATTCGCCGATCAGGGCGCCGTCGCCGGCATGCACGCGCGTCATCACCGGCGGCTCGTAGTCCTGCAGCTGGGAATAGTCCGGCAGGTCCTTGGAGAAATGCCAGAGCAGCCCGGCGGCCCCAGCCACACCCACCACGAACAAGATGGTGCCGGCCGCGAACAGGAAACCCAGGAACCGGAGAAAGAGCCTCATGACCGTGCGGTCCTGTCTTCGTCAATCTGGGGGCCGCCGCCGACATCGCGCCGCCATGCCTGCCGCGCCGCCATTATATTCGCCGCCGCGCCGGCCTCGCCGCCAACCATGCTGGCGACGACGACCGCAGCCACCAGAGTGGCTGTAGCCGATAGCACCGTGCCGATGCGACGAATGAGCTTCATGCGCGAATGGTCCCGTCTCGAACCGGGTTCCTCACTCTATCCCAAACCGCGGCAAGTTGCCGTGATCGCTCGGTTTTACGTCGAAACTGAGGCCAATGACCGCCCATAGCACCCATCTCACTTGCCTCCCGCGCCGGCGCCGGCCAGCCGCGGCGCAAAGAAGGTGTCGATCGCCTGCATCAGCGCTCCGGCCGTCTTGGCCTGCCAGGCCGCCGAAGTCATCAGCTTGAGATCGCCCTTAGTCGACATGTAGCCGAGCTCGACCAGCACCGAAGGCACGTCCGGGGCGGTGAGCACCTTGAAGCCGGCCGACTTGACCGGGTTCTTGTGCAGCCGCGCCGTCGCCTTGAGCTCGCCCACCAGCTGCTTCGCGAATTGCACCGAATAGCTCTTGGTCTCGCGCTGCGCCAGGTCGACCAGGATATTGGCGATGTCGTCGGGCTCGGCGGTGAGATCGACGCCGGCGATGGCGTCGGCCCGGTTCTCGGCTTCGGCCAGCCGCGCGGCCTCGGTATCGGAGGCAGTTTCCGACAGCGTATAGACGGTGGCGCCCTCGGCCTGCCCCTCGCTGCGCGGAATGGCGTCGGCATGGATCGAGACGAACAGCGAGGCGCCATGCGCGCGGGCAAAGCGCACGCGCTCGGAGAGCGGGATGAAGGTGTCGTCGCTGCGCGTCATCGCCACCCGGTATTTGCCGGAGCGCTCGAGCCTGGCGCGCAGCGTGAGCGCGAATTTCAGCACCAGGTCCTTTTCCATTTCGCCGCTGGCGGCCTTGGTGCCGTTATCGATGCCGCCATGGCCGGGATCGAGCACCACCAGCGGCCGCGGATCGCTTTGTTTTGGCTGCGCTTCGCTTTGCTTGGCGGGCGCAACGCGCGCCGGGCGTTTCTCCAAGGCAATGCCGCGCAGGAAGCTGGCGCGGTCGGTGGCAACAAGATCGAGCACCAGCCGCGCCGGCTGGCCGTCGGTGGCGGCGAGCGCGAAGGCCTTGTCGATACGCACCGCTCCCTTGGTATCGAGCACGATGCGCGAGCCGCCCTGCATGATGAGGCCGTAGCGGAACGCCTTCACCAGGCCGCGGCCATGCTCCCCGGCCTTGGGCGGCAGCTTGAAAGTCACCTGCGGCAGGTCGATCACCACGCGATAGGGGTCGGCGAGCGTGAAGGCTGAGAGATCGATCTTCTGGCTGAGGTCGACCACCAGCCGCGTCTGCTTGTCGTCGCCGCCCAGGCGTATGTCGGTGGCCACGGGCAGCGAATCCGCCGCGCCGCCGGGCTGCGCCAACGCGCTGATGCCTTCGGGCGCGATGATGCTGCCGGCGAGCAAGGCGCCCATTCCTGACAGGATGGCGCAAACCAATGTGATCGTGCGGACAGCCACGAATCCAACCCTTTCGGGAGTGTTTTAACCCATTAGGGGGTGGGAGGGTTAAGGGAAGTTGAGCGGAACCGGATTTTTGGCGGTGGAGTGCGGTCAATCGACAAGGCTTCCCTTGCCATTAGGGGGTTTGAGCCGTATGTAAGGTCCTGCTGACGGTTATTAGTTCCGGTTGTGCCGCGTTCGGGCCTCCGGCCCGCCAGTCCAGGATCGCCCCCTCGAGGAAGCCGGGCGAACGGACGGCGAAACGAGCCGAAACCCTTGTGAAGGACATCCGGATCAGCGCCCGGCCACTTCTTGGCCGTTCGTGAGCTAACCGTGAGCGACGAGAAACCTCGGTAGCGCTTCGAAAAGCGCCGCCGCAGCGCTACGGGTCGCAAATTTCATGCTGCCAAGATTGCAGCAAAGGCAGTTCGAGGTCCACCGCTCTCGCGAACCAATCGCGACAGCGCATTTTGCTATGGGCCTTCGCCTCCCTTCGCGTGCAAACGCGCCCCTTTCCCTCCACATCCATCAGGCCGGCTCCCCTTCGCGTCGCCTTGCGCCGTCGACTACGCGCGAGAACGCAGGCGGGCACGCCTCAGTGAGAATACCCAATGGCCGACAAAATGCTCATCGACGCGGCCCATCCGGAGGAAACCCGGGTGGTGGTGCTACGCGGCAACCGCGTCGAGGAATTCGACTTCGAGTCCGCTAACCGCAAACAACTGCGCGGTAATATCTATCTCGCCAAGGTCACCCGCGTTGAGCCGTCGCTGCAGGCGGCCTTCGTCGACTACGGCGGCAACCGCCACGGCTTCCTGGCGTTTTCGGAAATCCATCCCGACTATTACCAGATCCCGGTCGCCGACCGGCAGGCGCTGATCGAGGCCGAAGCGCGCGCCGAGCGCGACGCCGATGCCGATGCCGACAACCGCAGCCGCCGTGGCGGACGCAATCGTCACCGCCGCTCCGATCGCCACCGCGACGTGCGGCGCAGCGAGCCGATTGCCAATGAGGCGCCCGCCAGCGGCGCGCAGCCACACCAGGAATTCGCCGCCGAAATTCCGCCGGGCGAAGCAGCCTTAGGCGGATTGCCGCCGGAACAGACGCCGGAAACTTTGATGCCGGCGTCCGAGACGCCGCCGGTTGAGCTCGCGGCGCAAGAAGAAGTGGCGCACGAAGTACCCGAGATTTCCGCCAGCGAGCCCGCGATGGAACCGGCGACGGCACCGGAAACAAGCGACGACCATGCCGAGACCGGCGACCGTCTCGCCTCCGATAGCGCCGAGGCGGCGCCGTCCGATGAGCAAAGCGGCCAAGCCCACCCAGAAACCGACCGGCAAGGCGAGCCGCAAGCCGAGCACGGCGCTCATGGCGACGGCGAAGGCGACGGCAATGGCGAAGACCACGCCGAGGACGAACAGGTGGAAAACGTCGGCGGCGCCGATGCGCTGGAGGAAGCGCAGGAACGCACCCGTCGCGTGCGCCCGCGCCAGTACAAGATTCAAGAGGTGATCAAGCGCCGCCAGGTCATGCTGGTGCAGGTGGTCAAGGAGGAACGCGGCTCCAAGGGCGCGGCCCTCACCACCTATCTCTCGCTCGCCGGCCGCTATTCGGTGCTCATGCCCAACACCGCGCGCGGCGGCGGCATCAGCCGCAAGATCACCAGCGGCGAAGACCGCAGTCGCTTGAAGGAAATCGCCCAGGAGCTGGAAGTGCCGGAAGGCATGGGCGTGATCCTGCGCACCGCCGGCGCCAGCCGCACCAAGACGGAAGTCAAACGCGATTTCGAATATCTGCTGCGCCTGTGGGAGACGGTGCGCGACCTCACGCTCAAATCGATGGCGCCCAAGCTTACCTACGAGGAAGGCTCGCTCACCAAGCGCTCGATCCGCGATCTCTACAGCAAGGAGATCGACGAGATCGTCGTCTCCGGCGACGAAGGCTACAAGGAAGCACGCGAATTCATGCGCATGCTGATGCCGAGCCACGCCAAGAACGTGAAGCTCTACAAGGACGGCACGCCGCTGTTCACGCGCTACGGCATCGAGAGCCAGCTCGACGCCATGTTCTCGCCGATCGTGCAACTGCGCTCGGGCGGCTACATCGTGATCAACCAAGCCGAGGCGCTGGTCGCCATCGACGTGAACTCGGGCAGAGCCACGCGCGAGCATCACATCGAGGACACCGCGCTCAAGACCAATTGCGAGGCGGCCGAGGAAGTCGCGCGCCAATTGCGCTTGCGCGATCTCGCCGGCCTCATCGTGATCGACTTCATCGACATGGACGAGGGCCGCAACAACCGCAGCGTGGAACGCCGCCTCAAGGACGCACTCAAGCACGACCGCGCCCGCATCCAGGTCGGCCGCATCTCGCATTTCGGCCTGATGGAGATGTCGCGTCAGCGCATCCGCACCTCGGTGCTGGAGAGCTCGACCGAAAAGTGCCCGGTCTGCGGCGGCAGCGGGCATGTACGCTCGGTGTCGTCGGTGGCGTTGCAGCTGCTGCGCGCCATCGAGGAAATGCTCAACAAGGGCGCCACGCACAATCTGATCGTGCGCACGCGCTCGGAGGTCGCGCTCTACGTACTCAACCACAAGCGCGGTCATCTGCGCGGACTGGAGGAGCGCTTCCGCATCACCATCACCATCTCCGCCGACCCCACGGTGAACGCCCAAGTGTCCTACATCGTCGATCGCGGCGAGCAGGTGCATACGCCGGAAGCCGCCCGGGCGCTGGCCGCGGCGCAGCCGCAACTCACCTCGCCGCTCGAGGCGGACGAGGACGTGCTCGACGCCGAGGCGGAAGCCGACGCCGAACACGATCCCGAACTTGCGGCCGCGGAAGCGGCTGAGGCCGACGAAGGCCCGATCCCGCAACATCAGGTCGTGGATGTCGGCTCGGACGACGAATTGCCGCGTGAGGCGAGCGAGCGCACCGAAGGCGAACGCGAAGGCGGCCGCAGGCGGCGCCGGCGCGGTCGCGGCCGTGGCCGCAGCGGAGAGCCGCGCGAAGGTGGAGCGCCGCGCGAAGGCGCGCAGCAATTCACCCACGAGACCGTGGCCGAGCACCCCATCGCGCATGAGGATCACGACGCCGGCTCGCCCGATGAGCAAGACGGCGAGCCGTCGCCGCGTCTCGATAGCGCCGCGCCGGGCGGCGAAGGCGCCGATACGCCGGAAGGCCGTCGTCGCCGCCGGCGTGGACGCCGCGGCGGACGCCGCAATCGTCACCGCAATGGCGATGCGCCGTTGCCGGCCGGCGAAGGCCACCCCGATGCTGACCTGCAGAGCGCGGGCGGCGATCTCGATCAACCGCCGCATGACGAAAACCAGCCGGCCTATGAGCCGCCGGTCGAGGCACGCTCGGCCTATGAGCAGCCGGCTCCTCCGCCGCCGGAGCCGCGACCGACTCCCGAAGCGCAGGCGCCCGCCAGCGAGCCGCCAGCGGAGCGGCAGGAACCGCCGCGCCGGCGCTCGACCATCCGCGAGCCCGCCCCGAGGGCGCTCGAGGGCGCTCCGCCGCCGCCGCCGCCGACGCCAACCATCCCGCCGCCGACGCCGGTGATCGTCACTACGGCGAGCGAGGACAGCGGGCAACCCAAGCGCGGCTGGTGGGCCAAGCGCCTGCTGGGCGACAAGAAGACCTATCAGCTGGATTTCGCCAACACCGACGAGGCCTTGCGCGAGGTGGCGCAGGACATCGAGGAAGGCGCCGACATGGTGATGGTGAAGCCCGGCATGCCGTATCTCGACATCGT
>JAANCK010249305.1_pt1 | contig 17866 bp, 16 predicted proteins | sample 7277841 | NCBI WGS metagenome assembly JAANCK01 (sample SAMN14222788, study PRJNA588281) | permafrost metagenome | isolation source: Arctic cryosol methane SIP | place: Canada:Nunavut | collected 2015-07 | reverse complement strand
TCATTAAAATTCCCAAAGGTTGAATTTTAGGGTTTCAACCCGAGTTAGGCGCAATGATCAACGTCACCCTGGAAAACTTTGAAGCCGAGGTCATCAGCGCCTCGAAGTCGCAGCCCGTGCTGGTGGACTTCTGGGCCCCCTGGTGCGGACCCTGCAAGGTCATCGGTCCACTGCTGGAAAAGCTCGAGGGCGAGTACGCCGACCGCTTCAAGCTGGTCAAGATCGACTCCGACCAGGAGCAGCAACTCGCTGCCGCCTTCGGTATCCGCAGCATCCCCACCTGCGTCCTGGTGATCAACGGCCAGCCGGTGGACGGCTTCATGGGCGCTTTGCCGGAAAGCAAGATCAAGGAATTCCTGGACAAGAACCTGCCACCGGCGCAAGAGGAAGCCCCGCAGGAACCGCAGGCGGACGAGGCCGAGGACGCCGACCCGGCCGCGCGCCTGGAAAAACTGCAGCACGCCGTCGCCACCGACCCGGCCAACGACGATGCCCGCTTCGACTACGTGAGGGCGCTCTTGCTGGCCGGCCGCATCGACGATGCCAAATTGGCTTTTGCGCCGGTGCTGGCCAAGATCGGGGCGGTGCGGCGCTTCGACTCGCTGCATAAATGGCAGGACGCGATCGATTTCGCGGCTGGCGTGGCCGATCCCGCGCGAGCCATGTCTGAATATGAATCGCGAATCGCCACCAACAAACGCGACTTCGACGCCCGGCTGGCGAAGGCCCGGCTGCTGATGGCGCAGCAGCGCTGGACCCAGGCGATGGATGAGCTGCTGGAGATTCTGATGCGCGACAAGAGCTGGGGCGACGAAATGGCGCGCAAGACCTGCATCGCAGTGCTCGACATCATCGAACCCCCCCGTCCCAAGGTGGCGGAAGGCCAGATTCCGCCCGACGACCCGACCGTGGCCACCTATCGGCGCCGCCTGTCCAGCGTGGTGCTGAGCTAGCGCGAGACGCGGCGCGCCTTCAGGCGGCCAGCCGTTGCAGCGCTTCGCGGTACTTGGCCGCGGTCTTTTCGATGACCTCCTGGGGCAAGCGCGGCGCCGGGGGCTTCTTGTTCCAGGGTTTGCCGTCGATGCGCACCTGCTCCAGCCAGTCGCGTACGAACTGCTTGTCGTAGCTGGGCGGATTGGCGCCGGAGCGAAAGGCGGCTTCGTAGGCCTCCACCGGCCAGTAGCGCGAGGAGTCGGGCGTGAGTACCTCGTCCATCAGGACCATGTTTCCGGCTTGATCTAGCCCAAACTCGAACTTGGTGTCGGCGATGATCATGCCCTTGGCCAACGCAACGGCGGCCGCCTCGCGGTAGAGGGCGATGCTGGTGTCGCGGATCTGCGCGGCCAGCGCAGGCCCGACGATCGCCACCACGTCCTGGAAGCTGATGTTCTCGTCGTGATCGCCGGCGGCCGCCTTGCCGGCCGGCGTGAAGATCGGCTCGGGCAGCTTGCTCGCGTTGCGCAGGCCCGGCGGCAGTTTCACACCGCAGACCGACTGCGAAGCCTGGTACTCGGTCCAGCCGCTGCCGGCCAGATAGCCGCGAACCACGGCTTCCACCGGGATGGGTTTGAGCCGGCGCACCAGCATGGAACGGCCCTTGACCTGCGGCACTTCGGCGGCGGTCACCACGGTTTCCGGCGCCACGCCGGTCAGGTGATTGGGGCAGACATGGCCGAGCTTGCCGAACCAGAACAGCGCCATCTGGGTGAGCAGTTCGCCCTTGCCCGGAATCGGCTCGCCCATGATCACGTCGAAGGCCGACAGGCGGTCGCTGGCGACCATCAGGATACGGTCGTCGCCGACGGCGTAGTTGTCGCGCACCTTGCCGCGCGCGAGCAGGGGCAGGCTTTGGATCGACGAAGTGTGCAAGCTGACAGGTGTGGACATGGAAAACGTCAAGGTGAACTCAGGCGCTGGAGCCCGCGGGACTGCCCATGAGCAGGTCGTCTGGCGCGCGCCGCGCCGAAAGCGGCGTTCGCGGCTTGAATCCGAGACAGACCTTTTCGACAAGGTGCCAGGAAAGGTAGGCCGCGAAGAACGTCAGGGCTACCGCCAGGGCGAGCGACGCGAAGACACCCAGCTGATTGGAGGTGGCCATGACGACCAATTGTTGTATCGGAAAGGCGAAGATGTACAGTCCGTAGGACGGGTCACCGAAGCGCCCGACGCGGCGGACCACCGGCGTCGCCGCATTGCCGAAGGCAATGAGCCCCAGCGGCAGGGCCAGGAAGATCGCCACATAAGGCCAGCCGGTCGCCCAGGCTACGCCCGCGAGCACCAACGCGATCCCGAACACGGCTTTCGCGCGATTCATCCAGACGTCACGCCACAGGTAGAGCACGCTGCCGGCGGCGAAGAACACGCCCAGCTCGTGGTTCCAGTTGCGGCTGGCGTACTCGCCGGGCGCCTCGAGGACGAACGCGACGAAAGCCAGGGTGAACAGGGCCGCGACCGACAACCATCGGATCCGCAGCGCACCCATCCAGCCCAGCAGCATCAGGACCAGGTAGCAGCGCACCTCCACGGGGATGGTCCAGAGCGAGCCGTTGACGCCGCCGGCATACGGGTTGTCCACGAAGACGCCAGGCAGGTTGAAATGGATCGTGAAGATCCTCAGCGCCGACAGGTAGGCCCAGGTTTCGGGCGAAGCCCAGTACGCGTCCAAGGGCAGGCGGGTCACCAGGGGGCCCAGCACGAACACCGTGGCCAGGGTGCCCACGGCCAGGGCCGGCCAGATGCGCAGGAAGCGGCGCGCCAGGTAGCGATGCGGCGCGGGGTCTTCGCACCAGCTCTTGGTCACCAGGAAGCCGCTGAGCACGAAGAACATGGCAACGCCGATCCCGCCCCACGTAAGATAAGGCAAGGCCGGGACCGGCTCCACGGTGCCTTGCAGGACGAACTGATGGGTGTACATCACCAGCAGCGCGGCCGTGATGCGCAGGAAATCGAAATTGTTGCGCCTCATAGCACTGTCTGTGCGAGCTCTCCTTGGGCGTACTTGGCCGCGACAGCCTGCAGACCCAGGCCTTTGATCTTGCCGCCCTGGCCTTCGCAGCCGAACTGGATGTAGCGCTGCTTGCAGATCTGCTTGGCCGCTTCACGCGCCGGCTTCATCCAGTCGCGCATGTCAAACTTCTCGGGGTTCTCGGCCAGGAACTTGCGCACCGCGCCAGTCATCGCGAGCCGGATATCGGTGTCGATGTTGATCTTGCGGACGCCGAACTTGATGGCGTGCTGGATCTCTTCGACCGGCACGCCGTAGGTTTCCTTCATGTTGCCGCCGTACTGGCGGATGATGGCCAGCAGCTCCTGCGGCACGCTGGAGCTGCCATGCATCACCAAGTGGGTATTGGGAATGCGCTTGTTGATTTCCTTGATCCGGTCGATCGCCAGGATGTCGCCCGTGGGCTTGCGAGTGAACTTGTAGGCGCCGTGGCTGGTGCCGATGGCGATCGCCAGCGCATCGAGCTGGGTGCGCTTGACGAAGTCGGCAGCCTGCTCGGGGTCGGTCAGCAGCTGTTCGCGGGTCATCGTCGATTCGGTGCCGTGGCCGTCTTCCTTGTCGCCCTTCATCGTCTCCAGGCTGCCCAGGCAGCCCAGTTCGCCTTCGACGGTGACGCCGACCTTGTGCGCCATGTCGACCACCTTGCGGGTAACGTCCACGTTGTAGTCGTAGCTGGCGATGGTCTTGCCGTCCGCTTCCAGCGAACCATCCATCATCACGGAGGAAAAGCCGAGGTTGATCGCGCCCTGGCAGACGTCGGGGCTCTGCCCGTGGTCCTGGTGCATCACCAGCGGAATGCTCGGGTAAGCCTCGACCGCCGCCTGGATCAGGTGCTTGATGAAGGACTCGCCCGCGTACTTGCGGGCCCCGGCGCTCGCCTGCAGTATCACCGGCGCGCCGGTTTCCTTGGCCGCCTCCATGACGGCCTGGACCTGCTCGAGGTTGTTGACGTTGAAGGCCGGGATGCCGTAGCCGTTGACGGCGGCATGGTCCAGCAGTTCGCGCATGGAAACGAGTGGCATGGTGTGAGTCCGGTGGGTGAGAAAAGCGGGGCCGGCGGCTGTTGCGAGCGCTGTGGCGACGTGCTGCGATTTTACTCGCGCCCCTGCCGCAGTTGCGGGACCGTCGCGCCCACGGCCGGGCGCCTGCCACGTTCGGCCCAGTCAGGCTCAGAAACCGGTGCCGCCGGGGCAGGGCGCCCCTCGGCAGCGCCTCACTCGGCCCGGCAGATCTTGAGCATGTTGGTGCCGCCCGGTGCTCCCATGGGCTCGCCGCAGGTGATGGCGTAGATGTCGCCGCTGCCGACGATACCGCGCTTCTTCAGATGGGCCTCGGCCTCCCCCAACGCGGTGTCGCGGTCGGCACTCTGGTCCAGGAGCAACGGCCGGACATTGCGATACAACGCCATCTTGCGCTGCGTGACCAGTTTTGGCGTGAGCGCGTAGATCGGGATGTGGATGCGATGCCGGCTCATCCACAGCGGCGTGGAGCCGGAATCGGTGAGCGCGACGATCGCCTTGCAGCCCAGGTGATGCGCGGTGAACAGCGCGCCCATGGCGATCGACTGGTCAATGCGCGAAAAAGCCATGTCGGTGAAGTCGGCGTCGAGTTTCACGTCCTCGGCCTTCTCCGCCTCCAGGCAGATGTTGGCCATCTCGACGATGGTCTCCAGGGGATAGCGCCCGGCCGCGGTTTCGGCGCTCAGCATCACGGCATCGGTGCCGTCGAGTACTGCGTTCGCCACGTCGCTGACTTCGGCGCGCGTGGGCACCGGATTGGCGATCATCGACTCCATCATCTGGGTCGCCGTGATCACCACCTTGTCGTGCGCACGGGCCATCCGGATCATGCGCTTCTGCAGCGCCGGCACCGCCGCGTTGCCCACTTCCACCGCCAGGTCGCCGCGCGCCACCATGATGCCGTCGCTGGCCTTGAGGATGGCCTCCAGGTTGGGGATGGCTTCGGCCCGCTCGATCTTGGCGATCAGCCCCGGCCGGTGGCGGAACTCGGCCCCGGCGACGTTGCACAGCTGGCGCGCCATTTCCATGTCGGTGGCGGTCTTGGGGAAACTCACGGCGACGTAATCGGCCTGGAAGCTCATAGCCGTGCGGATGTCCTCCATGTCCTTGGCCGTCAGCGCCGGCGCGGTAAGACCCCCGCCCTGTTTGTTGATGCCCTTGTTGTTGGACAGGTTTCCGCCCTGCCGCACGGTGGTGCGCACCTGCTCGCCTTTCACGCTGTCCACCGTCAGCACGATCAGCCCGTCGTTGAGCAGCAGCAGGTCGCCGGCATTCACATCGCGCGGCAGCTCCTTGTAATCCAGCCCGACCCCCTTGATGTCGCCCGGTTCGGTGCGCGAGGCGTCGAGCACGAATTTCATGCCCGGCTCAAGGAACACCTTGCCCTCGGCGAACTTGCCGACGCGGATCTTGGGCCCTTGCAGATCGGCCATGAGCGCCACTTCGCGGCCCGCGCGGGCGGCGGCCTTGCGCACCAGAGCGGCGCGGTCGACATAGTCCTGCCCGCTTCCATGGCTGAAATTGAGGCGGACCACGTTGACGCCCGCACGAATCATCTGCTCGAGGAGCGCGGGATCGCTGGAGGCGGGGCCGAGCGTGGCGACGATCTTGGTGGCACGGCGGGGCATGGTCAGGTCTCCCGCCGGTCGGTCTTCAGGAAGGCCTGCGCCCCTTCAGGATGTCGGGAACCAAAGTGAATTTGATGGGCCATGGCGCTCCGGGGGATGTCGATCATGAAAGTTCGGATTCTCGCCCAGTTGGGGCGATAGTCAGTGGCGGAGCCACTGCCCAGGAGCAAGCGAACGTAATGCCGCTTCAGCCCGCCGCACGCTTTTGCAGGATCTCGAAGGCCGGCAGCGTCTTGCCTTCGAGCACTTCCAGGAAGGCCCCGCCCCCGGTGGAGATGTAGCTGATGTCCTTCTCGATTCCGTACTTGGCGATCGCCGCGAGCGTGTCCCCGCCGCCGGCGATGCTGAACGCATCGGACTGCGCAATAGCCCGGGCCACGGTTTCGGTGCCGTGAGAAAAGGCCTCGAACTCGAACACACCCACCGGGCCGTTCCAGACGATGGTCCCGGCCGACTTGAGCTGCTGCGCCAGCGCGCGCGCGGTCTGCGGCCCGATGTCCAGGATCAGGTCGTCGTCCGCGACTTCGCTGGCCGCCTTGACCGTGGCTTTCGCATCGGCGGCGAAGGTCTTGGCCGTGACCACGTCGGTGGGGATCGGCACTGCGGCGCCGCGCGCCTTCATGGCCTCGATGACAGCCCGCGCTTCGCCCGCCAGGTCGGCTTCGGCCAGCGACTTGCCGATGTTCAGGCCGGCGGCCAGCATGAAGGTATTGGCGATGCCGCCTCCAACGATCAACTGGTCGACGTTGCGGGCCAGCGCTCGCAGGATGGTTAGCTTGGTCGAGACCTTGGAGCCGGCAACGATGGCGACGAGCGGCCTTTTCGGATGCGCCAGCGCCTGGGTAATGGCATCGATCTCGGCCGCCAGCAGCGGGCCGGCGCAGGCGATCTTTGCGTATTGCGCGATGCCGTAGGTCGAAGCCTCGGCGCGGTGCGCGGTGCCGAAGGCGTCATGCACGAAGATGTCGCACAAGGCGGCCATCTTCTGGGCGAGCGCGGGGCTGTTCTTCTTTTCTCCCTTGTTGACGCGGCAATTCTCCAGCAGGACCACCTGACCTGGCTCGACCACCACACCGTCGACCCAGTCGCGAACCAGGGGAACCTCGCGCCCCAGCAATTGCGACAGTCGCCGCGCCACCGGCGCCAGCGAATCCTGCGGCCTGAATTCGCCCTCGGTCGGGCGTCCAAGGTGCGATGTCACCATCACGGCGGCGCCGGCTTTCAGCGCCATTTCGATGCAGGGCACCGAGGCCCGCACCCGCGTGTCCTCGGTGATGCTGCCGACGTCGTCTAGCGGGACGTTCAGGTCGGCGCGAATGAAGACACGTTGCCCGGCAACCTTGCCTTGGGAACAGAGATCGGAGAAACGCAGGACATTCATGGTGGTAGCGATCGGACGAGGACGAAACCTCCTATTTTAGGAGGGCACCACTGTCGACCTTCCTCACCAGCCCAGCGCGAGGTGCAGCGGCAGGTACACCGCCATGCCGGCGACGATGGTGAGCAGCACGCTGTGGCGCCAGAAATACAGCACGGCGCCGACGACGGCGCCGAACAGGCGGGCGTCCTGCAGCGTGGCGATCAGCTCCCCCTGCTGCATCACGACCTCGGGTGCGACTACCCCGGCAAGCGCGGCGACGGGCGCGTATTGCAGGGCGCGCTGTGCCCACGCTGGCATGGGCCAGGGTTGGTCCAGGATGAAGAAGAAGCAGCGCGCCAGCACCGTGACGCCGGCCAGGCCGATGATCACCACGAGCGTCCACAGGTCGGTCTCGCCGCTCACGAAGGCTGCCTCCAGGCGCGCGGAAGCAGCCGGTCCAGCCAGAAGCTGGCCAGCACGGCGAACGCAACGGCCACGACGATGTTCAGCTTGAACGGCAAGGCATAGGCCGCCACTGCGGCGGCGCCGGCCAGCACGGCCGAGAGCTGGCGCAGCCGTGTGTTGGCGAGCGAACACAAGACGCCGACCAGGCAGAGCACGCCCGCGAACCCCAAGCCCCAGGCACTCGGAATGAGATTGGCCAGAGCAATGCCGGCCACGCTGGGCCCCATCCAGCTGCACCAGGTGACGAAATAGTTCCCGGCCAGGTAGGCCTCCTGCTCGGCGTGCTCGCCCGGCGTGGCACCGGGCCGGGCGAAGCGGCGCGTGAACAGCGCATAGCTCAGGTCCGCCGTCAGATAGCCGTTCACCAGCCGGCGCCAGCGCGGCAAGTGCATCAGATAGGGCCGCAGGTGCAGGCTGAACACCACAAAGCGCAGGTTCACGCAAAAGCCGGTCACCAGGACCACCCAGGCTGGCGCGGCGGCCATGATCAGCGGAATGGCCGCGAGCTGGGAACTGCCGGCGTAGACCAGGAAGGTCATGGCCAGGGCCTCGACCACGCTCATGCCCGACTTGACCATGGCAACCCCGGTCATCAGGCCCCATGCCGCGATACCGGTTGCCAGCGGGGCCATGTCGCGCGCTCCCTCGCGGAAGGCCGTATGGCGATGGACGGAACGAAAGAAGAACACCGGACGAGGGCAGGCGAAGGCTAAGCGCCGGGCTGGGCGAATACCATGCCGGGCTTCAGGTCGAAGCCGCGCAGGAAGTCTGCCGCCGCCAGGCGTTTGCCACCAGCCCGCTGCAGTTCGGTCAGGCGCAGCGCACCCCGGCCGCAAGCCACCACCACCCCGGTCTCATCGGTCCGCAGCACGGTTCCGGGCGCGCCGGCCTGGGCGTTGGGCTCCAGCTGGCAGCGCCACACTTTCACGGTCTCGTCGGCGATGCTTGCCGCAGCGCCCGGCATCGGATCGAACGCCCGGACCCGGCGTTCGATCACCTCGGCCGGCTGCGACCAAGCCACCAGCGCCTCCGCCTTGTCGATCTTGCGGGCGTAGGTAATGCCGACGTCCGGTTGCTTCACGGGTTGCAGGCCACCGCGGCCCGCCAGCTCCAGGGCCTGAACCACCAAGCGGGCACCCACCGCAGCCAATTTGTCCTGCAGCGAGCCGGTGGTGTCGCCGGGCGCGATGGCCACCCGTTCCACCCGCAACATGTCACCGGTGTCGAGGCCGGCATCCATTTGCATGATGGTCACACCGGTTTCGGTGTCGCCTGCCTCGATTGCGCGGTGGATCGGCGCGGCGCCGCGCCAGCGGGGCAGCAAGGAGGCGTGGATGTTGAGGCACCCCAGGCGCGGCGCCTGCAATACCCACTGTGGAAGGATCAAGCCGTAGGCAGCGACCACCATGACGTCGGCCGCGGCCGCGGCAATTGCCGACTGCGCGGGATGCGCGTCCTCGGGATACTTGCCGTCGAGCCTCAGGCTGCGCGGCTGGGCGACGGCGAGCGAGTGCTCGAGGGCCACTAGCTTGACCGGAGAGGCCTGCAGCTTCATGCCACGGCCCGCGGGCCGATCCGGCTGGGTCAGCACCAGCGGAACGGCAAAGCCTGCCGCGAGCAGGCGGTCAAGCGCCAGCCGGGCGAAGTCGGGCGTTCCCGCGAAGATGACGCGCAAGGGATCGACGCTCAGTTCCGGTCGTTGGGCGCGTTGACCCACTCGATGCCCGGGTGCGACCGCTGCACCACGTTGTTCGGATCGAGGTAGATGAAATAGAACATGTCGGTGTTGGCAGTGTCCTTCCACCGATAGGTCATGACGGTGCCATTCCAGCTTGCTACGCGATCGGTCCAGGCCGGCGGACCGAAATCGCGCTCCACATCCTCTCGCGTCCACTTGCCCTGCTGGAGCAGGTGGAAGTTGGCCTCGGTGAGCATCTGGCCCGCCTGGACCACCTTCCCGCTCGCATCCAGGTCCACGATCCACATGTACCGGCCGTAGGGCTGCAGCGAATACTGAAGCCGCTCGCCGTTGACCAGTCGAACCACCCGGGTCGGCTGGCCCATCCGGGCAAGAACCGCTTCACGGCTTGTGCCGGGCTCAATGTTGTCGCCGTTGAACGGATTGGCGGCGCAGCCGAACAACAGCGCGGCAACGCAGGCCAGCAGGAATTTGCGCATGGAACTCTCCAGGTCGCCGCTCAGGCGCGCTCGGTGTCGCGCCGCGTCTTCAGCATTTTCGTCTTGATCCGATTGCGTTTCAGCGGTGACAGGTATTCCACGAACACTTTACCCAGCAAATGATCCATCTCATGCTGGATGCAAACGGCCAGAATGCCCTCGGCCTCGATGACGCGTGAATGGCCCTCGGCGTCGAGCGCGCTGACCTTGACGGCCGCTGCCCGCTCGACCTCGTCATAAATCCCCGGCACCGACAGGCAGCCTTCATCGCTGACCTGCAGGTCGGGACTGGACCAAGTGAGCTCCGGATTGATGAGCACCAACGGTTTGTTGCGCTCCTCCGACTCGTCGATAACGATCACCCGCTCGTGGACGTCGACCTGGGTCGCCGCCAAACCGATGCCGCTGGCTTCGTACATGGTTTCCAGCATGTCGACAATCAGCTGCCGGATGCGCGCATCGACCTGGCGCACCGGTTTCGCCACCGTATGCAGGCGGGAGTCGGGGTAGTAAAGAATGGGTAGAAGTGCCATTGGGATTCCGCCGAAGGTGTCGCTATTTTCGCCACTTTTGCCGATCCGGGCCGAGCGCCAAGGCCACAAACGTTGCCCAATCAAGGGCTTGAGCGCAGAATCGCCAGTACTTTATCAAGACTTTCGACTGCGCCGGCGGCCGGGCGGTCGAGTTCCGCGATGCAAAAACACTGCGAAAAACGGATAGCCGCTGCCCACCGGGCGGCAACCGAACGTTCTAGTTCTCGCCTTGCGGGGGGATGCGCCGTGCTGGCGGCAGCGCTATCGGTCCTCCTGGCCGCCCCGGCTGCGCTGGGGCAGAACTTCCCGGTCACCCCCGGCCAGCGCTCAACCGCCGAACAGGTTGCACAGACCGGTGTTCCCCTGGCGGACTTGGCGCCCGACGCGCCGGATCAATACACGGTCAAGCGCGGCGACACGCTGTGGGCCATTTCCGGCATCTTCCTCACCAAGCCCTGGCGCTGGCCCGAGCTGTGGGGCATGAACATCAGCGACGTGCGCAATCCGCACCGGATCTACCCCGGCCAGACGTTGGTCCTGGACAAGCGCGACGGTCGGGCTACGCTGCGGATCGCGCGGTCGGAAGGGAGTGCGCCGACCGAGACCGTGCGGGTCTCGCCCCGCACGCGGATCGAGCCGATGGCCGACGCCTCCGTGCCGACATTGAATTCCCACTTGATCGAGGCCTTCCTGGCGGAGCCGGTGATCATCGACGAGGTCGAGCTGTTGCAGGCCCCGCGAATCGTCGCCGCGCCGGAAAGCCGGGTCCTGATCACCCGTGGCGACCGGGCTTACGCACGCGGCCTGATTCCCACTCCGCTGAAGCTGCGCACCGAGGGCCACCCGGATGACTACCGGGTGTTCCGCAACGCGCGCCCGCTAACGGACCCGCTGACCAACGTCGTGCTGGGCTACGAAGCCATGTACCTGGGCAAGGCAGCCCTGGTTCGAAGCGAGAGCGTGCAGGCCATTCCAAACGCCACGGGCGGCGAGGACAACATGATCGTGCCCGCAACCATCGACATCGTTTCGGCCAAGGAAGAGATGCGGGTCGGCGACCGGCTGCTGCCCGAGCCGCCGCGTGAATTTCTCAGTTATGTGCCGCACGCATCGACCCCGGGGCTGGACGGCAGCATCGTTTCGGTCTACGGCGATGCAGTGGTGAACGCCGGACAAAACCAGGTGGTCGTGATCAACCGCGGTATCGCGGATGGCGTTGAAATGGGCCATGTGATGGCCATCCTCAAGGATGGTCAGCGGCAGCGGGACTGGTCACAGCCCGGCGAGCGCGGCACCCCGATCAAGCTGCCGGACGAGCGTAATGGCCTGCTGATGGTGTTCCGGCCTTTCGAGCACCTGTCCTATGCGCTGATCCTCGAGATCAACGACGCCGTCAAGGTCGGCGACCGGGTCGCCAGCCCGCGGTAAGGCGCAGCCGCGGCGATGGAGCGCGAGGACCTGGCCGGCTGGCTCCGCCTGGTTCTCACGCCCGGAATCGGAAACTCGACAGCGCGCCGCCTGCTGGCAGCGTTTGGGTTGCCGGATGCCGTGTTCGGCCAGTCGCCCGAGGCCCTGCGCCAATTCCTGACCGAACCGCAAATCAGGTCGCTGCGCGCCGAGCCGCCTGCGTTGGCGGCGCAACTCGCCGCCAGCTGGCACTGGCTGCAAGAGGAAGTCGGACCGGGACAGCGCCGCATCGTGGCGCTAGGCGATGCCGACTATCCGCCCGATCTGCTGCACATAGAGGACCCGCCACCCGTCCTCTATGTGACTGGGATAGCGCCGGTGAGCTGGCCGACGGCCATTGCCGTGGTGGGCAGCCGCAATCCGACCCCTCAGGGCCTGGTCAATGCCCACCACTTCGCGCGCAGCTTCGCGCAGGCCGGGTTCGGGGTGGTGTCGGGGCTTGCACTGGGGGTTGACGGCGCCGCGCATGAGGGCGCACTGGAGGGCGCGGCCGATGGCCGGATGGCCACGGTGGCCGTGGTGGGCACCGGGCTCGACCGCGTCTATCCGCGCCAGCACCTCGCGCTGGCCCGGCGCATCGAGCAGGCGGGGCTGATCGTCAGCGAGTACCCGATCGGCACGCCGCCGCTTCCCGAAAACTTTCCCAAGCGCAACCGGATCATCGCGGCACTGAGCCGCGGCACGGTGGTGGTGGAGGCGGCGCTGCAATCAGGTTCGCTCATCACGGCGCGCCAGGCGGCCGAACAAGGCAAGGACGTGTTCGCGATTCCGGGCTCGATCCACTCACCCCAGTCCCGTGGTTGCCACGCATTGCTCAAGCAGGGCGCCAAGCTGGTCGAGACAGCCGAGGACGTGCTGGAGGAAATGCGCCTGCCGGACGGGCAGCCGGCCGCACGACAGCAGGTCGCCAACGCTGCGCCCGAAGCCTCCAGTCAACGGGCCGATGACACTCTCTTGGCCGCCCTGGGCTTCGACCCGGTCAGCCTGGACGCGTTGGTGGCCCGTACCGGCATATCGCCCGCATGGCTGCAGGGACAGCTGCTCGAACTCGAGCTCCAGGGCAAGGTCGCGCGATTGCCAGGCGGTCTATTTCAGCGTGTCGCCGCTGCCTGACCGGCGCTGTCATTTGTGACGCCGGCGCGCAACAACTTGCATGGCATTGTTGCCGTCAATCGGCTTGTTCTGGGCTATATTGAGGGATGTTTGAAGTGCTCGTTTTCGTGTACGAACACTATTGGCGCGGCGATGCGTGCCCCGAACTTCAACAGTTGGGGCGCAAACTCAGCGCTCACGGCTTCGACGCCGACGAGATTCAGGATGCCCTGACCTGGCTGGACGGCTTGCATCTCGCCGCGCAAAGCATGGCACCCGGCGACGACAATTCGCCTCAGGGCCAGGCGCCAGCCCTTCAATCTGCCTGCAGCATGCGCGTGTATTCGGTGGCCGAGCAGGATCACCTGGGGGCGCAGTGCCTGGGCTTCGTTTCGTTCCTCGAGTCGGCCGGCGTTCTGCCGGCCGAAATGCGCGAGATCGTCATCGATCGGGCGATGGCCGCCCCGGGCAACCCGGTGTCGCTCGACGATCTGAAGATCATCATCCTGATGGTCTACTGGAGTTTCGGCCGCGAGCCCGATGCCCTGGTCCTGGACGAGCTGTGCGACCCGGCGGAAGGCCGGCTGGCCCATTGACCGACGGGCGCAGCCTGTCAGTTGCGCTCGGCCGCACTGACAGGAGTTCGGCCGTTCACTGAAGCAGTCTTTCCGGATTGGCCTCGATCTTGGCCAGCGCGTCGCGAGTGGCCCGCACCGTCAGGGCCTCCTCCTCGGCCGGCAACAACAACCCGGCTTGCAAGTACGAGGCCAACCGACGAGCCTGGATCAGGTAGCTGCGTCCGGTGGTGGCGGCGAACAGGTGCAACTGTTTGCGCTCGCTGCGCCAGACGTACTGCACCTGGGTGGTCGCTCCATTGTGATCCAGGGCGAACCAATTGCCCAACTGCAACTCATTGGCCCAGGCCAGCATGGCCGCGCTTGGCTTGGACCCGCCGTCGGCGACAACCTCGATCATGGATGCGTCCATGCCCAGCATCAGCTCGATGCTCTCAGCGTCCAGCGGCAGATCGGTCGCCGGGTCATCGGCGACAAAATCCTCCAGATGCGCCAGGCGGCTGGCCATCTCTTCGATCCGGGCCTGCGGGATCGCCTCGGTCTTGGACAGGAAGGCATCGGCCAGGGTGTCGCCGATCACTTTGATGTGCGTTTCCTGGGCGGCGCCCTGGATGCCCACCAGCGTCATGCCCTGGCGCAAGCGCTGGAGCAACCGCGGCAGGTCCTGGATCACCCGCGATCGCTCGTTGCGATTGGGTTTGGCGCTGGCCGCCCAGACCAGCTCCGAGGCGCTGTTCTTCAGGGCCAGGGTGTCTTCGTGCTGCGGCCCGTTCTTGACGGCGGCCAGGGCCAGCACTTCGGCCCACACCTTGAACAGGAACTCGCGGATCTCGTCGCGAATCGGCATGTCCGCCAGCATGCTGCGCAGCTCGATGGTGTACTGGATCGCCAGGGTTTCCTTCTGTTCCACCTGCTGCGCCACGGAGACCAGGCGCTGGGTCGGCGCCTTTTCGGTCAGGAACTTCGAGATGAACTTCTGGAATTCGTCGTACACCAGCTGGAACACGCGGCGCCCGGTCTCGGGATATTGCTCGATCACCTGAACCACCCGCTTGATTTCGACTTCGAGCGCGCTGCCGCTGATTGCGGCAGCGTCGAAGCCCATCACGCAGGATCCCATGCGGTCGATCAGCTGGCGCGTCGGATGCTCAAGCGAACCGAAGAATTCGGGCTCGGCGATGGCCACCCTCAGCACCGGCATCTGCAATCGGGCAAACCAGACCCGGATGGCTGGCGGAATCCGCTCCTCGGCCAGGATGCTCTGGAACATGAGGGCCACGATTTCGATCGTGGCTTTCTCGGTCGATGTCGTGGCCTTCTTCTTCAGCTCGCCAGTGCGCCGCCGCAGGTCCACGGCCACTTCCTGCACGGCCGCGTCGTCGTAGTAAAGGGCGTCCTGCCCGGTGCCGCCGCGCAGGACCGTATCCTGGAGTTCGGTTCGTTGCTCCTGCAGGGCTTGGGCCAATGCCGGCGAGGGCCCGGCCTGCGGAGCCTGGTCGTAGCCCGCCACACGCTCGCTCAAGAGGCGCTTCAACCGGCCCAGGATGCCAGTGCCGCGCGAACGGCCGCCCAATGACGGTCTGGACGTCATCAATCGGGTCTCGTCGCTCACGTTGCGGCCCGCCGGACCGCCGGAGGATTCGCCTGGGCCCTGCTGGCCGGAATAGCCGCCCTGGCCCCCATAGCCGCCGCCGGGTCCATGTTGCCCCATGTGGCCGTAGTCTTCACCGCCGTTCCAGCTACCGGGCTGGCTGCTGGCATAGCCAGCCGACCCCGATCGGTTGCCGCCCCCCGACGGGCCCCACTGCCCCGACGAGCCCGATTGACCGGATTGGCCGGCCTGGCCCGGATCGTTCGGGTTGTCGGCACTGCCGCCGGGGCCCTTGCGACCGCCCCCGGACGACGAAGCGCCGCGCCTGACCCGCGAGCTCAGGTCGATATTGCGCATGACCCCCTGCTTGATCAGGAACTCGTTGGCCAGGTGATAGGCCTGCGGCACGTGCGCGAGCACCTCTCGGTGAATAACGTCCTGGACCAGCTCCCAGCACTGCCGTGTCATCTGGGCTTGGTCCCACTGCTCGACCAGCAGCTGGGCCAGGGCCTCGGGCCGCAGGATGTCAGTGGTGGCGAAATCCTCGCTGGCCTCCAGGTGACCGATGCGCACCCGCAGGTCGTTCAACTCCCACGAGGCCTTCTCGATGATCGCCAGCGCCAGCCGCGATGACAGGATCTTTCGCTCGACCACTTCATCGCCGATCAGCTCCAGGCTGGCGGCCAGCCGAACCAGTCCGGTTTCAGTGGGCGGAATCATCGCATCGTGCCACGCCTTGGCCGTGCCCTTGACCCAGAGCATCCCCTTGCGCTCGAAATCGACCAAGGCGTCGCGCCGCTCGTACATTTCGCGCGTTCCCGCGCTGTTTTCGACCAGCTCCGTCAGCCGCGTCCTGATAGCGAGCCCCATTGGCTCCAGTGCAGCCTCCGCATGCGTCACGAACTGCTCGCGCGCCCGGCGGGCCAGTCCGCCGGATCCTCGAGGCAATTGAGGCGCGTTCGCCATGGTCAGACCGTTGCGCCCGCGTTCGGGTCCTGGGGATCTTCGTCCTTGCGGACAGCGGACTTCACCAGGTCCTCGCGCTTGATGCCCAGCCACATGGCAATGGCAGCGGCCACGAAGACCGAGGAGTAGATGCCGAACAGGATGCCGATGGTCAGGGCCAAGGCAAAGTAGTGCAGCGTCGGGCCGCCGTACAGCAGCATCGACAACACCATGGCCTGGGTGCAGGCATGGGTGATGATGGTGCGGCTGATGGTGGAGGTGATCGCGTTATCGATGATCTGCACCGTATTCATCTTGCGATAGCGACGGAAATTCTCGCGGATCCGGTCGAAAATCACCACCGACTCATTCACCGAGTAGCCCAGGACGGCGAGCACGGCCGCCAGCACTGCCAGCGAGAACTCCCACTGGAAGAAGGCGAAAAAGCCCAGGATGATGACCACGTCGTGCAAGTTGGCGATGATCGCCGCCACGGCGAACTTCCACTCGAAGCGGAAGGCCAGGTAGATCATGATGCCGGCCACAACCATCGCCAGGGCCTTGAGCCCATCGGTCGCCAGCTCTTCGCCCACCTGGGGACCGACGAATTCGGTGCGCCGCAGGGCCACGCCGGGGTTGTCCGCCTTGAGCGCCGTAAGGACCTTCTCACTTTGCTGGGCCGAGCTCACGCCCTTTTGCGCCGGCAGCCTGATCAGCACGTCGTGGGAAGTGCCGAAATTCTGCACTTGCACATCGGCGAACCCCAAGCCCGAGACGAGCTTGCGGACGTTCTCGACGTCGGCGGCCTGCGAATAGCCCACCTCCATCACGGTGCCGCCGGTGAATTCGACCGAGAGGTGCAGGCCGCGGGTGGTCAGGAAGAACACCGCCGCGGCAAAGGTCAGGAAGGAGATCACGTTGAAGATCAACGCGTTCTCCATGAACGGGATGTCCCGGCGGATCTTGAAAAATTCCATTTTGTCCGTTCTTCCTCACTCGACCTTCGTTATAGCCGGATCGGCCGGCGGACGCCAGACCGTCCCGATCGATACCGTCCGCAGCTTCTTCTTCCGGCCATACCAGAGGTTGACCAGCCCGCGCGAGAAAAACACGGCCGAGAACATCGATGTCAGGATACCGATGCAGTGGACCACGGCGAAGCCGCGCACCGGTCCGGAGCCGAAAGCCAGCAACGCGATGCCAGCGATGAGGGTGGTGATGTTCGAGTCGAAAATCGTGGCCCAGGCGCGCTCATAGCCGGAGTTGATGGCGGCCTGGGCCGAGGCGCCGTTGCGCAATTCCTCGCGCACCCGCTCGTTGATCAGGACGTTGGAGTCGATGGCCATGCCCAGGGCCAGCGCCATGGCCGCCATGCCGGGCAAGGTCAGGGTCGCCTGCAGCATCGAAAGCACCGCCACCAGCAGCAACAGGTTCACAGCCAGCGCCAGGCCGGAGATCAGGCCGAACAGCATGTAATAAACCGCCATGAAGGCGCAGATCACGGCGAAGCCCCAGGCCACGCTGTGGAAGCCCTTGGTGATGTTCTCGGCGCCCAGGGTCGGCCCAATGGTGAACTCCTCGATGATCTCCATGGGCGCCGCCAGCGAGCCGGCCCGTAGCAGCAACGCCACGTCGTTGGCCTCGGTGGTCGTCATCCGCCCGGAAATCTGGACCCGGCCGCCGCCGATCTCGCTGCGGATCACCGGCGCCGTGACGACCTCGCCCTTGCCCTTCTCGAACAGCAGGATGGCCATCCGCTTGCCCACGTTCTCCCGGGTGATGTCCTTGAAAATCCGCGTGCCCTTGGCATCCAGCGTCAGGTGCACCGCCGCTTCCTGCGTCTGGTTGTCGAAACCGGGCTGGGCATCGGTCAGGTTGTCCCCGGTCAGGATCACCTGCTTCTTGACGACCACCGGCTGCCCGTTGCGCTCGAGATAACGCTCGTCGCCGAACGGAACCGGTCCGGTCCCCAGTTCGGCGGCCCGCGCCTCGGTGCTTTCGTCGACCAT
>JAANCK011062623.1_pt1 | contig 17970 bp, 15 predicted proteins | sample 7277841 | NCBI WGS metagenome assembly JAANCK01 (sample SAMN14222788, study PRJNA588281) | permafrost metagenome | isolation source: Arctic cryosol methane SIP | place: Canada:Nunavut | collected 2015-07 | reverse complement strand
GTTCTGCGTCGTCGTCCACAAGCCATCTGCGGCAAGCCGCCGCGAAACAACCTGAAACAACCTGTAGCGCCAGCGTAAGACCGCAGAAACCCCTGCCCGTGATACTGCGTCCACTGCCAGCGGAAACGAGTCCCTGGTGGCCATTCCCTCGCATCCATTCACAAGCCAAAGGAACAAAATCATGACTCAATCCAAATTCAAGATAGCCGCTTTTGCCGCCCTGATCGCACTAGGCACAACCCTTGATGCGCAAGCCGGCGGGAAAGGCAGCGGCATGGGCGGCGGCGTGGGGCAAATGCACAGCCAGGGTTCGGCCCAGATGGGTGGACAGGGCATGAGCCAGACCGGCGGCCAGTTCATGAATCAGCAACAGCATGCCCAGGGTAGCGGCAACATGACGCGCGAGCGGACTCAAACCCGCGAGCTGACCCAGACCCGGACGCAAACGCGAAGCAGCACGCCGGACATGCAACAAGACATGGCCCAGCGCCGCGCGATGAACCAGGATCAATATCAAATTCGGCAGACCACGCAGGCTGACGGAATGATGGCAGCGCAATAATCCTGTCCTTCCAGCGTGGCAGGTGGATTCATCCGCCTGCCACGTTCCCCCGTTCGTGAAACAACCTGTAACACCTGCGAAAACATCCGGAAGCACCTTCGCCGGATACTTTGCTCATCTGCTACGGAATTGAAACGCCATGTGGCTCAAACCCAGACACTTTTTCCTGTTGGCTCCCCTGCTGCTCGTCACGGCGGTTCAGGCTGCGCCAGGCAAGGGTTCGAGCGTGTCTTCACCGGCCCCCAAACCGAACTCGCCCAGCGCCCATCCGCAGGCGCACGGAAGCGCACACGCGAAAGACTACCCGCGCAGCGGCAGTCGATACGGAATCGGTTATGAGGCCCGCCATGGGATCAGTCCGGAGGCACGAAGTGATCGGGTCGATCGCATCGAGCGTCCTGACCGCCCTGAGCGGGTGGAGCGCCCAGAACGCATTGAACGTGATGATCGAGGGCGCTGACGCATCACTGGGCGCTCAATTTTTCATCCTGTCGGAGAATTAGAAATGTTCAAGCAATCAGTCGCTGCCCTCGCACTTGCATGGATCGTCGTCCTCAGCACGCCGCTTCATGCCGCCACCAGCATGAGCTCGGCGGTGTCGAGCCTGTCGCAGGCGGAAAGGAACGACCTGCTTTACATGCGCGAGGAAGAAAAACTGGCGCGCGATGTGTACCTGACCCTTTACGAAACCTGGCCGCTGGCGGTCTTCAGCAACATTGCCAGTTCCGAGCAGAGCCACATGGACGCCCTGCTCAAGCTGCTGCGCACGTACCGCCTGCCCGACCCGGCTGCCGGGAACGCGATCGGCGAATTCTCCAGCCAGACGCTGCAGTCGCTCTACAACACCTTGATGGACAAAGGCCGGCTCAGCGCAGTGGACGCGCTGCAGGTCGGCGGCATCATCGAGGAAACCGACATGCGCGATATCGTGGCCGCGATTGAACACAGCGACAACGCTGACATCGACGCCACCTATGACAACCTGCTGTGTGGCTCGCGCAATCACCTGCGCGCTTTCGCCCGCAACCTCGAGTCGATGACCGGCCAGCCTTATACGGCGCTGGTCCTCACGCAGGATGAGGTCGATGCCATACTGAACAGCCCGCTGGAGCGATGCGGCAAATAAGGCTGGCCCCACCCACGGGACAAAACCAGCCATGAATGCATCAGCGCTTGCTGACGGGGGCTGCAGCAGCGCTGATCTTCCTTATGGCCCCCAATGTTTCAGGAGCACGATCATGTTGAACAAGCCCTTGATGATTTCAATGCTGGCAGGCAGCCTGCTGCTTGCCTTCAACCCCGGCTTTGCTGCAGATTCGTCCGCGCAGAGCAAGACACAGACACAGGAACAGGTTTACGGCAGCCAGTTGATGACTCCGCAGGAACGCAGCGCGTATCAGACCAAGATGCGCGCCGCCAAAACCAACGAAGAGCGTGAACAAATCCGTGCCCAGCATCACCAGGAGATGCAGGTGCGCGCCAATCAGCAAGGCGTCACCTTGCCCGATATGCCGCCCGCGCCAGGAATGGGCGGCGGCATGGGGCCCGGAGGTGGTTCAGGCATGGGTGGCGGCATGGGCCCAGGGGGTGGCTCGGGTTCTGGCAGCGGCGGTCGATAACTCGCACTTAAGATGTGATGTGTCCTTAAAGGCGTCGCAACAGCGGCGCCTTTTACTTTGACGCGCCCTTTATGATGGGGGCGGAACAGCCTCAGGCGCATTGACCTGATCGGCGACGCCAAGACGGATAATGAAGCTGGCGAAGGGAGACCGCTATGAAACTGACTTTTCTGGGTGCAGCACGCGAGGTGACGGGTTCCAGTTATCTGGTGGAAGCCGACGGCGTGCGTTTTCTGGTGGATTGCGGGATGTTCCAGGGCGGCCGCGAAACGCGCGCCAAAAACTACCGCGCCTTTGATTTCGATCCGCGCAGCATCGATTTTGTCATTCTCACCCATGCCCACATCGACCATTCCGGGCTGTTGCCGCGGCTGGTCGCACTGGGCTTTCGGGGCACGATCCACACCACCCGCGCCACCTGCGACCTGCTGGCGGTGATGCTGCCGGATTCCGCCCACATCCAGGAAAAGGAAGCCGAGTACGCCAACCTCAACCGCTTCCGCCAGCACATGGCCAAGCGTGAAGCAGCACAGGGAATGCCGCCGCGCGACACGGCGCCGCTGTATACCGTGGCGCAGGCGCAGGCTTCGCTGAAGCAATTGAATCCGGTCGACTACGACCTGGAAATCACGCCGCATCCGCAGGTGCGCTGCACCTTTCGCGACGCCGGCCACATCCTCGGCTCGGCGATTGTCGAAGTGTGGGTGGGCGAGGGCACACGCCGCCGCAAGATCGTGTTTTCCGGCGACCTCGGCCAACCCGCGCGCCCCTTGTTGCGCGACCCCACGCATATCCACGACGCCGACTACCTGGTGGTCGAATCGACCTACGGCGACCGCGAGCACAAGAGCATGGAAGCCACCGAGGACGAACTGGTGGCGGCGATCAACGACACGATCGAGCGCAAGGGCGGCAACGTCATCATTCCTGCCTTCGCGGTGGGGCGAACCCAGGACATGCTCTATCTGCTGGCCGACCTCACCCGGCAGGCGCGTATCCCCAAACTGACCGTGTTCGTCGACTCACCGATGGCCACCGCCGCCACCGAGATCACCTACAAGCACATGGAACTGCTGGATGCCGAAACCCATGCTCTGATGGGCAAACATGGCGGCATGGCGCATTTCCGCAAGCTCGAATTCGTCGAGGACGTCGAAGAATCGAAGTCGCTCGACCGCATCCGCGGCGGCGCCGTCATCATTTCGGCCAGCGGCATGTGCGAAGCCGGGCGCATCAAGTTTCATCTGCGTGCCAACCTGGCGCGCCGCGAATCGACCATTCTCATCACCGGGTTTCAGGCCGCAGGCACCTTCGGCCGCCGCCTGGTCGATGGCGCCAAACGGGTGCGCCTGCTCGGCGAGGACATCCCGGTGCGCGCCGATCTCTATACCCTCGGCGGGCTGTCGGCGCATGCCGATCGCACTGCGCTGCTCGACTGGCTGGGCCACTTCCGCAGCAAGCCGCGCCGGGTATTCGTGGTGCACGGTGAAGACACCGTGGCAACCGGCTTCGCCGCCGAACTACAAACACGCCTGGGTTGGGATACGATGGCGCCGACGCCGGGGTTCAGCGTCGTCCTCGATTAGGCCAAGTCCACATGAAACGAAATCCCCCTCTGCGCGGAATCATTCCGCTCGCCTTGCTGTGCGCAGGCCTGCTGGGTCATGCGCAAGCCGCCTCGATGGCCGACTGGGAAGGCTGCAGCTCGATTCCGGCGGATGTCGATCGCCTGACGTGCTACGACCGTGTGTCAGGGCGCGCGCAACCAGAGGCGGCACCGGTTCCTCAAGCAACACCTGACGCCAAGTCGCCGCCCGCGCCGCAGCCCGTTGTCGCGCAAGCCGCCCCACCACCGAACCCCAAGCTGCTGTCGACCCTGTCGCGCCACTGGGAGCTGGACGACGAAGCCAAGCAGGGCGCGTTCCTGTTTCGCCCGCACCACGCCAATTATTTCCTGCCGCTCAAGGTCAGCAACCGGCCGAACAACACGCCGTTTCAGGACTCGCTTAGCCAACCCGATCAGGAACTCGACCCCGTCGAAACCGAATTGCAGCTGAGCTTCAAGATCAAGGCGATGGAGGGCATGTTTGGCTACGACAACGCCGACCTGTGGTTCGGCTACACCATCACCTCGTTCTGGCAGGCCTACAACAGCACCATTTCCTCGCCATTCCGCGAGTCCGACTATTCTCCGGAAGCGATGCTGGTGTTTCGCACCGACTACGAAATCGCCGGTTTGCGTGGACGCTTTCTCAATATCGGGGCGTTGCACCAGTCGAATGGCCGCTCGGAAGGCCTGTCGCGCAGCTGGAACCGCATTTACGCTCAGTTCGGGTTTGAACGTGACAACCTGGCGCTGCTGATCCGCCCGTGGTACCGCATCCCCGAAAGCGCCGGGAACGACGACAACCCCGACATCGAAGATTACCTGGGGCATGGCGACCTGACAGCGGTCTATCGCGATGAGCGCAACGCCTATTCAGTATTGCTGCGCAAGAACTTCGAGACCGGCTACGGCGCGATGGAACTGAATTGGAGCTTCCCGCTGGTTGGACGGCTGAAGGGCTATGTGCGGTATTTCAACGGCTATGGCGAGTCGCTGATCGACTACAACCACAGCCAACAGACGTTTGGCTTCGGGGTAAGTCTCACCGAAGGCATGTAGGCCGGGCTCATTTTTTTTCCGACAGCGCCCGATCCAGCATGGCGCGCACGTATTTCGCCGGGATGGCATAACTGATGCCGCTGGGCGCCGAGAGCGCCGCATCTTTCGAGCCTTTGACATAGACCGAATTGACCACGCCCAGCACTTCGCCCGTATCGGGGTGCCACACCGGACTGCCACTGTTGCCGGGATAGGCGACGGCGTCGAGCTCGAATACTTCGAACGGATCGCCTGCCTGCCTGAGCGCGCGCAGGTTGAGCTGGGCCGCACTTGCGACCGGCGTGTAGATGGGAATGATGGCGGCGAGCCCGGCGCGGTGGGTGGACGGGTTGAGCCCCAGCACCGAGCCGATGGGATAACCGGTGAAATAGAGCTGCCAGCCTTCGCGAGCCAGGGTCGAATCGCCCAGCTTCAACGTGGGGAGCGGCGCGCCGGCGACTTTCAGCAAGGCGAGATCATGCGCCTTGTCGATGAAGACCAATTGCGCACTGCGCACGTTCACCTGGCGGTCGCGGCCAATGAACACTGCAAACGATTCATTCTTTTCCGTATCCAGCGGCGCGACAAAAATATGCGCGCAGGACACCACATAGCTGCCGTCGAGCACGGCAAACCCCGTGCCTTTCAGGTTGGCAGGCGGGCGGCCGGTGGGGTTGTACGTACCGACACCTACAACGGCCGGCTTCACGCTGAGCAAGGTATCGGCAACGTCGGCGCGTGCAGAGACGCTCGGCATCCAGCCTGACAATACGGCCATCGCCCACCAGACGCATGCCGATGACCGCAAAGTGGTATGCCGCTTGCTAATTCGTGTAGCAGTCCTCTGCCGGACGCGGGCGGGCAATGCCACACAAATTCGATACAATCCGGGCAGAAGCATAGACAGACTATTCATAAGGGAATCCAAGCATGAGCGTTGTTGCGGTTGTTGGGCTGGGCTATGTGGGTCTGCCGTTGGCGGTGGAATTCGGCAAGAAGACGACCACCATCGGTTATGACCTGTCGGTTGAAAAAATCGCCAGCTACCGTCGATTCTGCGACCCCACCGGCGAGGTTTCAACGGACGACCTCAAGGCCGCCACCCAATTGACGGTGACCACCGACCCCGCCGATCTGGCGCAGGCCGACTTCATCATCGTCGCCGTGCCGACCCCGGTCGACGCCGCGCACATCCCCGACTTCTCGCCGCTGGTCGGCTCCTCCACCACCGTCGGCAAGTACCTGAAGAAGGGCGCCACGGTCATTTACGAATCCACAGTCTACCCCGGTGCCACCGAGGAGGTCTGCATCCCGATTCTGGAAAAACAGTCGGGTATGAAATGGCTACAGGACTTCCACGTCGGCTACTCGCCCGAACGCGTCAACCCCGGCGACAAGGAACGCACCATCACCAAGATCGTGAAAGTGGTGTCGGGTGACGATGCTGCCACCCTGGATAAAGTGGCGGATCTCTACAGCAGCGTGATCACCGCCGGCGTCCACCGCGCCAGCAGCATCAAGGTGGCCGAAGCCGCCAAGGTGATCGAAAACACCCAGCGCGACCTCAACATCGCGCTGATGAACGAACTCTCGCTGATCTTCCACCGCCTCGGCATCGACACCCTCGAAGTGCTGAAAGCCGCCGGCACCAAATGGAATTTCCTGCCGTTCCGCCCGGGCCTGGTGGGTGGCCACTGCATCGGCGTCGATCCCTACTACCTCACCCACAAGGCCGACATGCTGGGCTATCACCCGCAGGTGATCCTCGCCGGCCGCCGCATCAACGACGGCATGGGCGCCTATGTCGCGCAGGAAACCGTCAAGGGCATGATCGCCAACGGCGTGCAGGTCAAGGGCGCCAGGGTCAACGTGCTCGGCCTCACCTTCAAGGAAAACTGCCCCGACCTGCGCAACTCCAAAGTGGTCGACGTCATCCGCGAACTGCAGTCGTTCGGCTGCGATGTGCATGTGCACGACCCGCTCGGCGAAGCAAAGGAAGCCGAACACGAATACGGCATCAGCCTCACCGCATGGGACGACCTGCCCGCGTGTGACGCCATCGTCGCCGCGGTTTCGCACGCGGCCTACCTGGAAAAATCCTTTGCCGAACTGACCGCCAAGCTGAATCCGGGCGGCGCGTTCACCGACGTCAAATCGGCCTACGATCCGGACGTGGTCAAAGCGGCGGGCTTCAGGCTCTGGAGATTGTGATGAGCGCGTTCGACGCGCTCAAAGCGCAGCTCCCGGCCGCGCCCCGAACCTGGCTGGTGACCGGCGTCGCCGGCTTCATCGGCAGCAATCTGCTGGAAGCCTTGCTGCAACTTGATCAACGCGTGGTCGGACTGGACAACTTCGCCACCGGCCATCAGCGCAACCTCGATCAGGTGCAGGCCAGCGTCGGCGCCGAACGCTGGGCGCGCTTCAGCTTCACGCGCGGCGATATTCGCGATCCGGAAACCTGCCAGGCCGCCTGCCAAGGCGTGGATTACGTCCTGCACCAGGCCGCGCTCGGCTCGGTACCGCGCTCGCTCGAAGACCCGCTCACCACCCACGCCTCCAACAACACCGGCTTTCTCAACATGCTGGTCGCCGCGCGCGACGCCCAGGTCAAACGCTTCGTCTACGCCGCGTCGAGCTCCACCTACGGCGACCATCCCGGCCTGCCCAAGGTCGAGGACGTCATCGGCAAACCGCTGTCGCCCTACGCCGTCACCAAGCTGGTGAACGAGCTGTATGCCGACGTGTTCGGCCGCTGCTACGGCATGCAATCCATCGGCCTGCGCTATTTCAACATCTTCGGCCGCCGCCAGGATCCGAATGGCGCCTACGCTGCGGTGGTGCCGAAATGGGTGTCGAGCATGGTTCACAACGAGCCGGTGTACATCAACGGCGACGGCGAAACCAGCCGCGACTTCTGCTACATCGACAACGTCATCCAGGCCAACCTGCTCGCCGCCACCAGCACACACGCCGAGGCGGCCAACCAGGTCTACAACGTCGCCGTCGGCGACCGCACCACGCTCAACCAGCTGTTCGAAGCGATCCGCATGCTGCTTGCACCGAAGTTCCCCCACCTGGCCGACTTCAAGCCGGTGTACCGCGACTTCCGTGCCGGCGACGTGCGCCACTCGCTCGCCGACATTGCCAAGGCGCACACCCGGCTCGGTTACCAGCCCACTCACCGCATCGGCGAAGGACTGGCCGAGGCGATGGACTGGTATGTGGCGGACCTGGCGCGCTGAACGCCCGTGAGGCGCGGTAGCCGAAACATGACGCAACATGATGCCCCTGCCACAAACTGAATCCGGCGACGAACCCAAACCCAGCGCGCTGGATATCCTGTTGCGGCGCATGCAGCGCGAAAGCGACTTCCCCGCCTTGTCCGAGGCGATCGGCGCGATCAACCGTATTGCTTCTTCCGACAAGGAAGGCGTCAACGAACTGTCCAACAATATCCTCAGGGACTTCGCGCTCACCAACAAGCTGCTGAAGCTCGCCAACGTTGCGTTCTACAACCAGGTTGGCGGCGGCACCATCAGCACGATTTCGCGCGCGGTGGTGATCCTCGGATTCGATGCGGTGCGCTCGATCGCGCTGAGCCTGATCCTGTTCGACAACCTGGAAAACAAGGCGCACGCGCAGCAGCTCAAGGAAGAGTTCGTCAAAGTGCTGTACGCCGGCATGCTGGCGCGCGAACTGGCGGGCAGCACGCAAATCAGGGATGTGGAAGAGGCATTCATCAGCGCCATGCTGCACCACCTGGGACGCATGGTGGCGACGTTCTACTTTCCGATGGAAGCCGCTGCGATCAAGCAACGGGTTCAGGCAGACGCGCTAAGCGAAACCCAGGCCTCGATCGAGGTGCTGGGCGTGTCGTTCGAAAATCTCGGGATGGGTGTAGCCAAGAACTGGGGCTTTCCGGATCAGCTGGTGCTGAGCATGAAAAACCTGCCCGACGAAAAAATCAAAAAAGCCGCCATCAGTACTGAACCCTTGCGGGTACTGGCGGGGTTTTCGAACGCGTTATGCGAAGTCATCCTCAATACGCCGGACGCGGATCGCAGCAAGGCACTGGCCAAACTGACCCTGCGTTTCGGCGACTGCTTGCCGGTCACCGAGAAACAGCTGAACGGGCTGATGGAAAAGTCGATGCAGGACATCGCCCAGTTCGCCTTGGCCGTGAATGTGAATCTGAAACAGAGTGCGTTTGCGCAGCAAGTCACGAAATGGGCGGGAATGCCGATGCCGTCGGCGCCGGCGCCGGCCGAAAGCAAGCTTGCAGATGGAGCGCCTGACGACGCAACCGCGCCACAAACGGCGCTGGATGACAGCGTGCTGCACGAGCGCGCATCGATACTCGATGCCGAATCAGACGAAAGCGATCACACCGCTCAACGCAGCAGCGCACAGATACAGGCGGTTCTTACCTCGGGCCTGCAGGACGTCAGCAATTCGCTGATCGACGACGCGGTGTCCATCAACGATATCCTGCGCATGATTCTGGAGGCCATGTATACCGGCATGGGGTTCGCGCATGTGCTGTTGTGCATCAAGGATGGCCGCCACAACACCATGTGCGGCAAGTTCGGTTTCGGCGACAACGTGCAGGATTTGATCAGGGCCTTCGACTTTTCGCTGGCGGCACAGCCGGATGTGTTTCTGGTCGCCCTGCAAAACAATGCCGACATCCTCATCACCGACATCGACGAGCCGAAAATCGCAACCCGCATTCCGGCCTGGTACCGCAAACATGTCACGGCGCGCACGTTCGTATTGTTTCCGATCATCGTGAAGGGCAAGCCGATCGGCCTGATTTACGCCGACCGCCCCCATCCGGGCGACATCGCCATTCCCGAAAAAGAGCTGTCCCTGCTGAAGTCCTTGCGCAACCAGGCCATCCTGGCCATCCGGCAATCGCTGTAGGTTTTACCTGGCCTTGCTCGCAGGCTGAATCGGGTATTGTGCAAAGGCCGCAGCCACCGCTGCGTCAATGCTGGCCTGCAGGTTATCCAGCATGTCCTGCGTCACGATGTCAGTGACCAGTCCTTCCCACACCAGCTGTTTGCGTGCCGCGTCAACAACATCGATATTCAGCGTGCCCTCCTGATAGGGCATCACCGTGGTCAGATCCCGGTACAGCGGCCACGCGCCGTACATTCCCGCACGATAGCCATAGTAGCCAACCCCCACCATGGGTGCCGGCGTGGTGATCACGCGCATTTTTTCAGTCAGCGCCGTGTTGAAATTAACCAGCAGCTGCGGATTGCTGCTGACCCGATGCATGCCGCGCGCCTCCATTTCGCGCTGTGTCGCCGCCGCCAGATATTGCGACACCATGCTCTGGTAGCCGTTGCGGTCGGTACCGAGCGGGCTGACAAAACCGAAGGTCTGGTAGTGCGTGAAATCGGCCGAGCGGTCGTACTCCACCCGCACATCGGGTCCGCTGGCACAGCCGCCCAGCACCAGCAGCGAGGCCGCCACGGCGAGCGGCAACAGATTTCTCATCCATCCGGTTTTCATGTTTGGGCGTCTCCATCGTCGATTGGCAGCACTTATGCGAAGTATAGGATTCCCGTTTGCGGAAGGACATTTAAATGAGCCCGTCACCCGAACATGATGCAGGGCAAGCCGGCAATGCGGATCCGGCATAATGGCAAGATGCCTATTGACCGGATATTTCTACGCCTCGCCACCGCGCTGTTGCTCGCCAGCCTTTGGGGTTCCGCTTACGCTGCCGCTCTGCCTGCGGCCTTCATCGACGCGCTCAAACAAGCCGATATTCCGCTCGACCATGTAGCCGTGGTGATTCAACCGCTCGATGCAACCGAGCCGCTGCTCACTCACAACGCCGACGCCGCCATGAATCCAGCATCGGTGATGAAGCTGGTGACGAGCTTCGCTGCGCTGCAACAGCTGGGGCCGCGTTACACCTGGGCGACGGACGTGTGGGCGAACGGGCCGATTGAGAACGGTGTGCTGGAGGGCAATCTGGTCATCAAGGGCTATGGCGACCCGGCCCTGACGCTGGAACGCATGTGGCTGCTGCAACGCGAATTGCGCGCGCGCGGGGTGCGCCAGGTTCATGGCGATCTGGTGCTCGACACCAGCTATTTCGAATTGCCGCCAATCGACCCCGGCGCATTCGACGGCGAACCGCTGGAACTGTATAACGCAGCGCCCGGTGCACTGCTCGCCAATTTCAATGCGACGACGCTGCGCCTGAAACCGGATGGCGACGCCGTTCAAGTCGTGCCCGATTTTGCGCTGCCGGGCGTGACGATCCGCTCTAAGATCGCGTTGACCCCGGCCGCCGCCTGCAACGGCTGGAAAGATGACGTGACGCCGGGCATTGCCGATCCCGTACGCCGCGAACTGGTGCTGAGCGGGCATTACCCGCGCGGCTGCGGCGAGCAGACGCTGTCGCTGAATCTGTTTGACCCCGCAGCGACCTTCGATCTCATCTTTCGCGGCGTGTGGGCGGAGGCGGGCGGCACCCTGTCCGGCCCGACCGTGCCCGGCATCGCGCCCACGACCGCGCCGCTGCTGCATGTCGAGTCGCCGCCGCTGACCGATGCGCTGATCAGCCTCAACAAATATTCCAACAACCTGATGACGCGCAATCTGTTCCTGACGCTGGGCGCGGAAAGCTTCGGCGCGCCCGCGACCCTCGACAAGGGCGCGCGTGCTGTTCGCGCCGCGCTGATCCGGCAAGGGGTGACGGTGGACAAGCTGGTGCTGGAAAACGGCGCGGGTCTGTCGCGCATCGAGCGGGTCAATGCGCGGCTATTGGGAGAACTGCTGCGCGCGGCCTATGCCAGCCCGCTGTTTGCCGAATTCGAATCGGCGCTGCCCATCGTCGCCATCGACGGCACGCTCAAGCGCCGCTTCAACGGCAGCTCGCTTGCCGGCAACGCCCATCTCAAAACCGGCACCCTGCGCGACGCCAGCGCGCTGGCCGGTTATGTCTACACCGCCAGCGGACGCCGCGTCGTATTCGTCATGCTGGTCAATCACGACCTCGCCAGCCGGGCGATCGAGGCGCAACGGGCACTGCTGGAATGGGTGTGGGCCGACGCAGCCACGCCGCCCACTTTGCCAAACGAATGAGTTTTCCTGATTTGCCGGACTGGGTAGCATGGATTGCGCAGGATGCGAATGGCGCGCTCTGGGGTTACGAAGCCGAGCCCAACAAGCAGGATCACGGCTGGTATGAAAACGAGGTGGGGCGCATCGTGCGGTTGGGTTCAGGCACGCCACCCGTTGACTGGGAAGCAACGCTGATCCGGCGGGTGCGCGGTTAGCTGGCGCCGGAATAGCCTCGCAGTTTGGCCTATATTGAACGAAGAACATCACACGTGGGCCGAGATGGGCATTTACCCTGAAATTTCGCCAAGGCAGGTCCGCGTGGAGACACACGCCCAGCAGCCTTCTGATGCTCAAGATATGGGTATTCTTAGCCCACCGATCGCACGGAGCTTTCAGCAACTTCCGATATCGCTGATCGTCAATTTGGTAAACGGCCTCATTCTGTCAGTTGTTCTATGGGACGCCGCCTCTGCGCCCGTTCAGCTAATCTGGTTACTGTTGCTCATCGCCGTTACGGGTGCCCGCTTTCTGACCTTGCGGGCCTATAGAAAGGCCGCGCCGAGCACCGCGTCGGACCATGCTGCCTGGACGCGCCATTTCGTGGTGGGAGCATGCGCTGCGGGTGTCGTGTGGGGTGCGTCTGGCGTCCTCCTGTTTCACCCCAGTTCTCTTCCACACCAAGTCGTTCTCGCTTTTGTGCTGGGTGGAATGATGGCTGGCGCAATGCCTCTGCTCTCATCCGTGGGCCACGCCTATTGGTACTTCGCGATCCCGGCCGTGCTGCCTATCAGCCTACGCATGCTGTACGTGGGCGATACCATCCATCAAATTATGGGGTTGATGATAGCGATCTTCGCTATCGCCATGCTCGCCTCGTCGGCCCAGGTGCACCGACTGTTTCGTGATTTGGAAAGACTGCGCCGCGAACTGATTTCGTCAATGGAGCTGGGCAATGCGCTCGAAAATCTGGTCCGTCTGGATGCCCTCACAGGAATCCCCAACAGGCGCTTGTTCGAAGAAGAACTCAACAAGGAGTGGGGAAGAATGGAACGCGACAAAGAGACGCTGTCGGTCATCATCGCCGATATCGACCACTTCAAGGAATACAACGACTTCTATGGACACCCTGCCGGCGACACATGCCTGGTCAAGGTGGCGCAAACGATGCATCTCGCGCTGTCTCGTCCCGGTGATGTGGTGGCCAGGATCGGTGGAGAAGAGTTTGCGTTCCTGCTGCCGCGAACAAATTTGCACGGGGCCATCGCCGTGGCCGAGCAGATACGCGAGCACATCCTCGCATTGCATCTGCCCCACGAAGCAACGACCGTGGCCAAGCAGGTCACCTTGAGTTTCGGCGTTTCGTCGTCTGATTCCGGTTTGGTCTCCTCGCCTGCCGATCTGATCTGCGCTTCGGACGTGGCGCTATATGAGGCCAAACACCGCGGACGAAACCAGGTTGCACCAACTGCAACTTAGGCTGACCCGCCGCTCAATCAGTTGCGCGCGTCCTTCGGCTTGTTGCCCCTGGCGTAATCGTTTTTCGCCGGCGCATAGGCCGGGCGCGGCTGGTGCGAAACAAACTCAGCGACGTCGATCGCATCCTGCTCACTCAGCGTATTGCCTTGTCCCAGCGGCATGTTGTGCTGGATGAACGCGGCCGCGGTATAGGTGCGCGCCATGCCCGCGCCGATATTGAACGAGGCATTGCCCCACACCGGCGGGAAGAGATAGCCCCCGGTCGGGTTTTTCATGCCGTCGCCGTTGACACCGTGGCAGCTCGCGCATTTTTGCGCGTAAATCTGCTTGCCGTGTCCCGCATCCGGCACCAGCGCCGTGTTGACCTTGCCCATGCCGCGCCCCTCGACCGCCCTCCCGGCCGGCACGCCGGTCGACAGCCATTGCATGTACATCAGCATGGCGTTCATTTCCTTCGAATCGTAAGCCAGCGCCTTGCCGTTCATCGAGCGCTCAAAGCAATCGTTGATGCGCTGCTGCAAGGAATTGATATTGCCGTTCCGGCTGCGAAACTCCGGGAACACACCCCACAAGCCAACGTAAGGCCCGGCCAGCGCAACCGTTCCACCGCCGAGATGGCAATTGCTGCAGTTGAGACCATTGCCCACATTTTTCGGCAACTGCTTGCGGGTGTCGGTAACGAGCAACTTGCCCAGCCTGATCGCGTCGCCTTCCTGGCCTTTGGGAATCGTCGATTCGGCGGGCAGGCTGAACGGCGCGGGTGCGGCGTGAGCCGTCATCCCGGTCGTGGCTATAAGTGCGGCGAGCAAGCGGGCGGAAGAACGAAGTGGGTAAAACATGCTTGCTCCTTTTCTCGGGTTAAACCCTGGTTGTTCGTTGGATAGCACGATTAAGGGTAGCGTCCCCTTTATGGTCCTGTGTCATTGAGATACCCAACGTTTGACATGAGCGGCTCGATGGAAGGGTTAGGCGGCATTTCGCTCATACATGAGATTTGCGACCTCATGAGGCCGGTACTGCCGGTGATATTGGGCTACTTCTTCCCACAGATTGCGAAGCGTGATTTGAAGCGGATCTCGAATTTCAGTAGGAGTTGCACCTGACGGGCCGCGCGGTGTACTTACGAAGGATTCAAGTTCATCCTCGTCAGCCCAGCCCCAGATGGCCATTCGCTTGACGTATACGAGTACGTTAGCGTGGACGCCAACTGCTTGCAGTATCTGGAGGCAGCAGACACCTTCAAAGATGCAGAGCTCGTGCAAACGCAGCGCGGCAGCTAGTTCTTCGAGCTTCAAGTATTGGAAGAACGCGCCTTGATTCTTGGTCACGTAGTCGTCAGCACTAATAACAGGGAGTTTCAACTGATCAGAAACCTGAAGCTTGGAAGCCATCGATGGCGATCACGCGGGTGGTATCTAACGAGATTGCTGAGGCAACCGCTTCGGGCGTGGGGCAAGGGCTCATTGATGCTGCCTAACGTTCAAATTCAGAGGCGGGCAACACGCAAGTGTTGCCCGTCCACTGGAATGAGGGGTTAGGCGACTTCGTGTGGATAAAGGCGGCAATCTCCCTCCATACCTCTTCCCCTCGTTGATTAGTCGCCCATACGTTTTGATTTGTATCGACTCGGTAACGAAGCCCCTGGAACTCAAACTCTACGCCTAAATCCTGGCAGGGCGTGCGCTCCGTCCCGTCAACGCAGTAATGAATGACTGAACGGCCTTTAGGTTTGAATTCGTGACAATCGGTCTTACTTACAAGGCGAAATAAAGCTTTCTCGCACCATGTGGGGCCCTGCTGATCCTGTGTCTCACAAGGATCTTCGACCATGAGAAAGAAACGTGACGTTGAAATAACTTGAGCCTGTACATGGACGACCGTAAAGGTGAGCATCGCCATCGAAGCTAAAGTAAAAATTTTTCGCCATGTAAAGTGCATTGAACCGCCTAACGTGAAATATGCACCTTGATAGGTGCATATTTACTCGGCCTGAAGGTGTCTAATCCGAACAATTTCTGTCCTGTCTCTTGTTTTCACTGGCCTTCTGTTTGTAAAACGGGCTCGCCTGTAAAAACAAACACCCCGCCCCGGAACTCACGCCTCACACATCCAGATTCCGCACGCCCAGCGCATTGGTCTCGATGAAATTCCTGCGCGGCTCGACCTCATCGCCCATCAGGGTAGTGAAAATCTGGTCCGCCGAAATCGCGTCATCGATCTGCACTTTCATCAGACGGCGCACTTTCGGATCCATGGTGGTTTCCCACAACTGCGCGGGGTTCATTTCGCCCAGTCCCTTGTAGCGCTGGATGCTCATGCCGCGTTTGACTTCGGCCAGCAACCAGTCCATCGCTTCGCGGAAGCTCTGCACGGGCGTTTCTTTTTCGCCCCGTTTGGCGCGCGCGCCCAGGCCAATCAGGTCGCGCAACAAGTCGCCCACTTTGACCAGCTGGTTGTAGTCACCGGTTTCAAGCAGGTCAGCTTCGAGGAAGTTGACGTGGATGTTGCCGTGCGCATGACGCGTGATGCGCAAGCGATGGCTGTCGGTCTCGCTGATGTACTCGGCGGCGACTTCAAATTTTTGTGCGTCCAGCGCGGCGCCCAGACTGGCTTCGCTTAGCATCGCTGCGCCGCTGTCCGACAGATCCAGACGCGGGATGCGCATCAGCGTCTGCAATACATCGTTGGGCAACAGACGGGCCAGGCGATCGCAGACCGCTTCAGCCAGGAAGTATTCGCGTGCCAGCGATTCGAGCGCATCCCCGACGATGGGCATGGCGCCATCCATTGGGATGAGCTCGGCCTCTTTCATCGCCTCGGCCATCAGGTGTTCCTTCATGGCGTGTTCGTCCTTGAGGTAACGCTCGGCACGTCCATGCTTGACCTTGTACAGCGGCGGCTGGGCAATGTAGATGTGGCCGCGCTCGACCAGTTCGGGCATCTGACGGTAGAAGAAGGTCAGCAGCAGGGTGCGGATGTGTGCGCCGTCGACGTCGGCGTCGGTCATGATGATGATGCGGTGATAACGCAGCTTGTCCGGGTTGTAATCGTCCTTGCCGATGCTGGTGCCAAGCGCGGTGATCAGCGTGGCGATTTCCTGGCTGCTGATGACCTTGTCGAAACGCGCGCGTTCCACGTTCAGGATTTTGCCCTTGAGCGGCAGGATTGCCTGGAACTTGCGGTCGCGTCCCTGCTTGGCGGAGCCGCCTGCGGAATCGCCCTCGACCAGATAGATTTCGCACAGGGAGGGGTCTTTTTCCTGACAGTCCGCCAGCTTGCCGGGCAAGCCGAGGCCGTCCATGATGCCTTTGCGGCGGGTGATCTCGCGCGCCTTGCGCGCGGCTTCGCGGGCGCGGGCGGCATCGACAATCTTGCCGCACAGGATTTTGGCATCGGCGGGGTTTTCGAGCAGGAATTCAGCGAGTTTCTGGCCGACTACCTCCTGCACGACCGGCTGTACTTCGCTCGATACCAGCTTGTCCTTGGTTTGCGAGGAGAACTTGGGTTCGGGCACTTTGACCGACAGCACGCAGGTCAAGCCTTCGCGCATGTCGTCGCCGGTGGTTTCGACCTTGGCTTTTTTTGCGAACTCGTTTTCTTCGATGTATTTGTTCAGCACCCGGGTCATCGCCATGCGCATGCCGGTGAGGTGGGTGCCGCCGTCGCGTTGCGGAATGTTGTTGGTGAAACACTGCACGGTTTCGGAGTAGCTGTCGTTCCACTGCATGGCGACTTCAATCGTCATGCCGTCTTTTTCGCCGACCGCGTGAAAAATCTTGGGGTGCAGCACCGATTTGACCCGGTTCATGTAGTTGACGAAACCCTTGACGCCGCCCGAATGCGCGAAGTTTTCGGTTTTGCCGTCGCGGTGATCGATCAGCTCGATCTTCACCCCGTTGTTGAGGAAAGACAGTTCGCGAATGCGTTTGGCGAGAATGTCGAAGTGATATTCGATTTTGCCCTCACCAAAAATTTCTTCGTCGGCCAGAAAGTGCACTTCGGTGCCGCGGGTTTGCGTATCACCGATAACCTGCATGGGTGACACTTCGACGCCGTTCTGAATTTCTATCGGTCGATCAAGCACCTTGCCCTGGTTGAAGGTCATGGCGTATTTCTTGCCATCACGACGAACGATCAGCTTCAGCCATTTCGACAAGCCGTTGACGCACGACACGCCCACGCCGTGCAAACCACCCGACACCTTGTAGCTGTTCTGGTTGAACTTGCCGCCGGCATGCAGCACGGTCATCACGATTTCGGCCGCGCTGCGCTTGGGTTCGTGCTTGTCGTCAAATTTGACGCCAACCGGAATGCCGCGCCCATTGTCGGAAATCGAAATGGAATTATCGGGATGGATGATGACCTTGATGTCGTCGCACCAGCCGGCCAGCGCTTCGTCGATCGCGTTGTCCAGCACTTCGAACACCATGTGATGCAAGCCGCTGCCATCGGACGTGTCGCCGATGTACATGCCGGGACGTTTGCGTACGGCTTCCAGGCCTTCCAACTGCTGGATGCTGTCTTCGTCGTAGCCTCCGTTCACGTCATCGGGCTTCGCGTTGTCGGGCTTGTCGCTCATGGTG
>JAANCK011311065.1_pt1 | contig 18066 bp, 16 predicted proteins | sample 7277841 | NCBI WGS metagenome assembly JAANCK01 (sample SAMN14222788, study PRJNA588281) | permafrost metagenome | isolation source: Arctic cryosol methane SIP | place: Canada:Nunavut | collected 2015-07 | reverse complement strand
TTCATAGGCAGTCGCGGCGCTGCCCTGCGCGCGCCAATCGGCCAACACCTGCGCGGTGGCGGCGTTGTCCACCGCCATATCGTTCGCATTGGTAACCACGATGATCGCCGCCGGCCCCGGCGCCGCGCGGCGGGCCAGCCCACGCACGGCGAACCCCAGGCGCACAATTTGCGCCAGCCCATGCCGCGAGTAGCCCGGAGAGGCGTAGCTGGGCGGCAGCGCCGCTTGCAGCGCCGGGTCCCACCACATAAAAGCGTCCGGCAGCAGCAGCGTGGCGTTGTCGGCCAGCACCGTCAGCGGGCCGGGGATGGCCTTGAGGCCAAAGCTGGGCGCAATCAGCACCGCCTGATCCAGGTCGGTGCGCGTCTGCGCCGCCCAGCCCGCCGCCACGTTGAAGCTGATATACGCCACGCCCTGTGGCGTTAGATGACGGCGACAGAGTTCAAGCAGCGCCTGCTGCACCGCCGGCGGCACCCAGGAAAACACGCCGTGGGCGATGATGTAGTCGAATGCGCCGAGATCGGCCGGCAACGCCGCCAGATCGCCATGCACGATCTGCACATTGGACAGGCCCAGGCGCTGAATGAACGCTGCACCGGCTTCAGCCTGCACCCGCGACAGTTCCACCCCCATGCATTCGGAGTGCGGCCAGCGCCACGCCAGCGGGATGAGGTTGCCGCCTTGCGCGCAGCCGAGTTCGAGGATGCGCGCGTGCGCCGGATCAGGCGCGTCGAAGCCGTGCAGGCGCGCGATGGCCGCCAGAAAATCCGGCTGGGTTTCCGGCAGCGGCAGGCTATCGTAGGGGAGTTCGTCGTAGCTGACGAGGGTGTGCATGGCGGCGATTGTCCCTGCTAATGGGAAGCCGTGATTGTATGGCCGACAAGTCAGCAACAACCACGCACTCGCGCCGCCATGCAGCGGGGTTTAGTGCCCGCGCGTACCGGGTTTGGACGAGAACAAGGCGGCTGGCGGACGCGGTTTGCGTGGCTGGCTGGAGGGTGTGGTGCCGGTCGGGCTCGGCGCGGCACGACTGGCTGCGGGCTTGCCCTGCGGCGCACGGCCTGACGCATTGCGGCCGCCGCCGGGCTGGCCCTGACGCTGCCCCGCATTCTGGCCCTGGCGCGGCGCGCCGCGACCCTGCGGCGGACGCGGCGGGCGCTCCTCGGACATCAGGTCAGCCTTGGCGGGCGGGGTGAAGCCTTCCACCTCGACGCGCACGATCGAGCGCTTGATCAGCTTTTCGATATCGCGCAGATAGCCGATTTCCTCGTCGTCCACCAGCGACAGCGCCGAGCCGGTGCTGCCTGCACGGCCGGTGCGGCCGATGCGGTGCACATAGTCTTCCGGCACGTTGGGCAGCTCGAAATTCACCACCTGCGGCAGCTGGTCGATGTCGATGCCGCGCGCGGCGATATCGGTGGCGACCAGGATGCGGACGTCGCCGTCCTTGAAGCTGGCCAGCGCCTTGGTGCGCGCCGACTGGCTCTTGTTGCCGTGGATTGCGGCGGCGCTGATGCCGTCCTTGATCAGTTTTTCGGCCAGCTTGTTGGCGCCGTGCTTGGTGCGGGTGAACACCAGCACCTGCTGCCAGTTGTTCTGCCGCACCAGGTGCACCAGCAGATCGCGCTTGTGCGCCTGCGGCACGCGGTGCATCGATTGCTCGATGACCTCCACCGTGGTGTTGCGGCGCGCGACTTCGACGCAGCCGGGGTTGTGCAGCAGGCCATTGGCCAGCGCCTTGATCTCGTCGGAAAAAGTAGCCGAGAACAGCAGGGTCTGGCGCTGCTTCGGCACCACCGCGAGCACCTTCTTGATGTCGCGGATGAAGCCCATGTCGAGCATGCGGTCGGCTTCGTCGAGCACCAGGATTTCGACGCCGGACAAGTCCACCGTCTTCTGTCCCATGTGGTCGAGCAGGCGGCCCGGCGTCGCGACCAGAATGTCGACGCGCGATTTCAGCGCCTTGAGCTGCGGATTGATGTTGACGCCGCCGAACATCACCATCGAGGTGAGCGACAGATATTTGCCGTAGGTTTTGACCGATTCCTCGACCTGCGCGGCAAGCTCGCGCGTCGGCACCAGAATCAGGCAGCGCGGGCGGCCCGGCTTGGGCGCTTGCGCGGCGCGGGTCGACAGCTGATGCAGAATCGGCAGGGTGAAGCCAGCGGTTTTGCCGGTGCCGGTCTGGGCAGCGGCGAGCAGATCGCCACCGACCAGCACTTGCGGAATCGCCTGCGCCTGGATCGGGGTGGGCGTGGTGTAGCCGGCATCGGCAATCGCACGCAAGATGGGTTCGGCCAGCGCGAGGCTGGCAAAGGTGGTTTCGGTAGTCATAGGGGTCCTGCGACGGCCTGTTGCACTGACTTCAGGCAACACCAATCGGGGCAGAAGAATCGTGATCGGATGATCGGGTATAAAACCCGCGACGATTGGTGGAAGCGGGGTGTCTGGACTTGTACCTGCCAGACAGGAGGCGTTCGGGTGGTGGGCAGTACAGGGTTTGAACCTGTGACCCCCGCCGTGTGAAGGCGATGCTCTACCGCTGAGCTAACTGCCCCGAAGCGGCGCGAATTAAACCACAAGCGGGCGTGCAAGGCAATTTTGCTGCGCGCGATCCGGTAAAATGGCGGGCTTTTGCTCCGTCTGCCGCCATGATCCGCACCCGTTTCGCTCCTTCTCCCACCGGTTTTCTGCACATCGGCGGCGCGCGCACCGCGCTGTTCTCGTGGGCGTTTGCGCGTCATCACGGCGGCCAGTTCATCCTGCGCATCGAAGACACCGACATCGCGCGCTCGACCCCCGAGGCGGTGCAGGCGATTCTCGACGGCATGGCCTGGCTCGACCTCAACCACGACGAGGGCCCGTTCTACCAGACCAAGCGCCTCTATCGCTACAAGGAAGTGATCGAGCAGATGCTGGCCAACGGCCAGGCCTATCTGTGCTATTGCAGCCCGGAAGAACTGGATGAAATGCGCGAGGCGCAGCGCGTGCGCGGCGAAAAACCGCGCTACGACGGCCGCTGGCGGCCCGAAGCCGGCAAGACGCTGCCGGTGCCTCCTTCCGGCGTGCAACCGGTGGTGCGCTTCAAGAATCCCACCGAAGGCGTGGTGGCGTGGAAGGACCTGGTCAAGGGCACCATCGAATTTTCCAACGCCGAGCTCGACGACCTCATCATCGCGCGCGGCGACGGCACGCCCACCTACAACTTCTGCGTGGTGGTGGACGACCTGGACATGCAGATCAGCCACGTCATCCGCGGTGACGACCACGTCAACAACACGCCGCGCCAGATCAACATCCTGAAGGCGCTGGGCGCGACGGTGCCGCAATACGCCCACCTGTCGATGATCCTCGGCGACGACGGCACCAAGCTGTCGAAGCGCCATGGCGCGGTGTCGGTGATGCAGTATTCAGACGAGGGCTATCTGCCGGAAGCAGTCATCAACTATCTCGCGCGACTCGGCTGGTCGCATGGCGATGCCGAGCTATTCAACCGCGAGCAGTTCGTGCAGTGGTTCGACCTCGACCACATCACGCCGTCCGCCGCCCAGTTCAACACCGAAAAGCTGCGCTGGCTCAATCAGCACTACATCAAGGCCGCCGATGACACGCGGCTGGCCGAGCTTGCCCGTCCGTTTCTCATTCGCAACGGCGCCAATCCTGATGACGGCCCCAGCCTCGCCGCAGTGTGCGCGCTGGTGAAAGAACGTGCCGCAACCATCGTGGAACTGGCCGAGGCCGCCACGCTGTTCTACCGTACCCTGCATCCCACGCCCGAACTGCTGGCGCAGCACGTCACCCCCGAAGTGTTGCCCGCGCTCGCCGATCTGGCTGACCGTTTCAAGGCGCTGACCTGGGAACGCAGCGCCATCAGCGCCGCATTCAAGGAAACCCTCGCCGCCCACGGCCTCAAAATGCCCAAGCTGGCGATGCCGGTGCGCGTGCTGGTCACCGGCGAACCGCAAACCCCGGCCATCGACGCCACGCTGGAACTGATCGGTCAGGACAAGGTGGTCGCGCGCCTGCAAGCGGGTCTGCAGGCTGTCCAAGCCTGAGCGATTCCGCGTGTATAATGCGCGCTGTTTTTCGCCGTTGTAGCTCAGTTGGTAGAGCAGCGCATTCGTAATGCGAAGGTCGCCAGTTCGATTCCGGCCAACGGCACCAGTTGTAAAAAAACGCCGCTCAATGAGCGGCGTTTTCCATTTGGGCTTGGGCGATAACTTTGAGAGTTTGCGGCCATGAGCTGTCAGTGGCTGACTGCCTGGGAACGACAGCAGAGAACCTAAGCGGCCATTGACTCAAACAGCTCAGGGCTTCCGTTGCCGCCCCACGGCCGTTTAGTGGCAAAGCGGTCGTCAATCCGTTTCAATTCATTTCGCTTATTTGTATAAGCTGACACAATGTCGCGGCTTTGGTGTAACGAGCAAAGGCTCCCCTGATGATACATACCATATTACGCATCATATTGATGGGGGCGGCACTGCTTCCACTGGCTGCTCAAGCATTTAATGTTGGCCCCTATAGAATCGGCATGACTGCAGTAGAGGCTCGTAGAGTGGGGATTGGTAGATGCTCTCCTGACATCAGCAATCCCTATGTCCGCAATCGCATAGTCTGCGAAGTTAGTGGAGAGGCAACACCACTTAATGGGACTCGTGAAGCGAAAATATGGTTTGATTCGAGTCGAAGAGTCAATGAAATCTACGTGGTTATAGATGACGCCGCAGCGGGAACTGTTGAGCCAAAACTCAAGATGGCACCTTGCCCTGCGAAGTGGGAAAACGGGCCATGGTGTTATAAACAGCCTGATTTAGTTAGAAAAGTCTGGCGCGACTCGTCGAGAGGATTTAAGCCCCACTGGTTACGCGACATGAAAGAGCCATTACGTATCCACGTAGAATACGACCGCGCTCATGTTAAAAGCTTCATAGCAGCTCGTGAGCGACAAACACGGCAAGACCGAGAAGTCGCGGCTATTCAAGGTCATCGGTAGAAACTATGCTACCTCAGTCTCAGTCGTCTGAGGATAGCAATGTAACTTCAGCTATTGGATTGGATGCAGTATTTTCAAAACTGCCGTATGGGTTATTCAACCGGCAAACTTTGATCAACGACGTCAATCCCGCGTGTGGCATCCTATGACCGAAATGAGGCGGTAGCCGCCCGAGAGCTTGTAAGCGCCAATGACCGAAACGGGTCGAGAACAGAAGTTTCTGTTGACCAGCTTTCGATTCCGGCCATCGCACCAGTTGTAAAAAATGCCGCTCATTGAGCGGCGTTTTCCATTTGGGCTTGGGTGATTACGCGGACTGTTAGCGGCCTTGGGGTTCTGGCGCGACAGCTTCGAATACCTGCTCGCCATTGAACCAACGGGCTTGTGCCGTGGGGTCAAGCAGCGCGAGCAGGACCGCGCGGACCAGTTCGTGCGCCGATCCATCCAGGCCGCGCTGACGGTACGCACCGGATGTGCCGCCGATCAGCGCCTCGGCGTCGAGAATCAAGTCGAGGTGTTGCGGAATCACGGGCGCATGCGCCGCGCATGCGCCGGCATCGGTCGAATGACCCTTGCGACAGGTTGCGGGACGGACCGGGTAGATGGAGCACAAGTGGTCTTCGAGGAAGGGACAGCTTTTCCTCTGGGCCCAGGGCAAGGCCTCTTGGTCTGACGCAGTGAGATGAGCTTGTAGCCGGCCGACAATTTCGGCCAACTTTAATGTTGAGCGCTGGACGAGTGCTCCCGCAATCAGGAATATCTCGGGCGCGATGGCCTCGACGCGTGCGCTGCAGCAATGACTGCACCCCGCTTTGCAGTCGAGGTGTGTGCCTCGATCAACCGCTGTGTCAACTACGCGGTCCACCGCCTGGTGGAGGCTGCGAACGAAGGTGACTACCGAATGTTCGGCAGGGTGCGCGCCCAAGTAGCTCACCGCTGCCTGCTGCACATTCTCGACCGACTGCAAGAAAGCAGTCTGTTCATCGGGGCTCAACACGCCATGGTTCGGGCTCATTTGGGGCTTGCCTATAGTTTCAGGCTGGCGAGGTCGCTGCCTGCAAGCGCGTTGAGATTCGCGTCGCCGTGTGCGGGGTCACGCTGCCAGGTGGCGGTCAGGCGTTGCGCGGTATCCAGCCAGTGCGTGGCGGCGGCATTGACCACGCGAGCGAGCTGGGGGGTGTCGTGGTCGTTGAGCCATTGATCGTATGCGTGCGTCAACGCCGGAAACAGGGCGCGTCGCAGGCCGGACAGATTCGCCAGGTAAAAGTGCAGCGAGCCATACGCCTCGTGTTCGAGCAGCGTCGGTAGCGTCACCATGCAGTCGGCCAGATGATCGCGCACGGCGCGCACCAGCAGTTCGGCGTGTCTGGAGCTGAGCTGGCCGAGCATGCTGTTCCAGTCTTCGCCGAGCAGTTTTTCGGCGCGTGCCTCGCCCACTTCGTGCAGGATCATGGCTTCGCTTTCGGCTTCGCTCATGCGGTCGAGTCCATGCTCGATATCCCGCTCGAAATCATAGTGGGCGAAGGCGCGGCCGAGCGCGGTGTCTTTTTCCTTCCATTGCCATTCTTCGAACTTGTTCCACAGCAGGCGCCGCACTGCATCCATCCGCAGGAAAATGGCGCCGTCGCGCATGGCGGCGGGTGGCGCAATCAGGTCGCGCGCGTATTCGCAGCCGGCCACGTAGACTTTCACGCCTTCGCGCACCTCGGCGCGCTTGAGTTCGGCCAGCACAAAATGGGGTTTGCGGAAATGCCCGAGTCCGCTGCTATAGACCAGACCGAGCGGAAGCAGGGCGCGGTTGACGTCGTCGGCATCGAACGGGTCGATACCGCCGCCACTCACCGGCAGGGGAATAAATGATTCTTCCTCCACCGTATCCCACAGGCTTTCCCGCGCGTTGAGCCAGTCGCCGAGTTCGTCCTTGGGCAGGCGCGCGCCATAGGGGATTTCCATTTCCCAGCGGTAGTACTCGCGCATCTCCAGCAGAAAGGTGCAGATCGTCATGTCACGCGCGTGGCGCGCATCGGCGATGGTGCAGTTCTTCTGTACGGTGTCGATGAGGGCAGAGAGGTTTTCGACCATAGACGGCTCCAGAAAACAGTTTCACCCTTGAAGTGTACAAACAAAAACAGCCCGTTCAACCGGGCTGTTTTCAGGGGTATTGCACGTGACTTAGTGGCGGCGGGCGCTACCAAAATAATTGAGGTCGGCGCGCGAGCGGCGGCTCAGTTCAAAGCGTGCCGCATCGCTGCCGGTGAATTGCCCGGCAAGCTTGGAATACGCTTCGGTGGCCCAGGTTTTGTCATTGAGCGCATCGGCGATGCCTTCGGCCCAGCGCAGCTTGTCGGCGGGCGCTTTCATGTGTCCGCCACATTCGGCATACCATTTTTTCAACGCCTCGGCCGGCAGGGCAAAGCCTTTCAGACGGTCGATGAACTGGATGCAGGCGTCGCCGTTGGTGCAGGCGGCAGCGGCGGCGGTAAACAGTTCGTCGGCCTTGGCGGCGTTGCCCATCGAGGCGTACAAATGGCCGATGTGGATCAGCGCGTAGTGATCCTTGGCCTGGGCGCGCGCGGCTTCGAGCAGGCGGTTGGCTTCGGCGGCATCCTGGATGGCGGCAAAGCTGGCTTCGGCCAGTTTGGCGGTGTCGTAGACGCCGGCGTTGGCATCGGCTGCCAGCGCGGCTTCGCGTGCGGCCAGGTAAGCACGCGCCTTGGATACGCCGAGTTCGCGATGTTTCAGGGTCGCGGCAGTGACCACCAGATCCTTGAATGCGATGGAGTCGGTGGCGTTTTCCGCTGCGCGGTCGAGCAGGCGGCCGAGCCAGTCGGTGTCGTCGAGGTTTTTGTCGACTGCCACGAGTATCGGTTTGTAGCGCGAGAACTGGTAGCCGGTGCCGTCGAGCAGGGTTTCCGCCGCCACGATCAGCTTGGCAGCGTAGAACGGGTCTTCCAGTTCCAGCCGCACGCGCTCGGCCAGTGCGAGGAATTGCTTGACGTTGCTGGCGTCTTTTTCCAGTTGCTGGAATTCCATATAGCGCGCGTGATTGGCCTGGCGCTTTTCCAGCTTGACCTTGACGCGGGCCAAGCGCTCGGCATCGTCAGCCAGATGGGCTTCCACCGCCGTCACCAGCCGCTGCATCTCGTCCAGCCCGGCCACGGCTTCTTCGGCCTTGTCCAGCAGGGCTGCCGCACCCGGCTTGTCGCCGACGCTGGCCAGGCCTTCGGCCAGATCGATGTATTCGCCGGTGGCCGTGGCCAGATCGCCGGCCTTCTTCAAGGCCGCCTGCATGAATACGGTGTCGCCGGTCTGCTTGGCCGAATCAATCAGCGTCTTGGCGGCGGTGAAATCGGTCGCGCCGGCGAGTGCGCGCTCGTACAGCGCCTTGGCCTTTTGCGGGTCGCCCAGGGTTTTGGTGACTTCAGCGGCCAGCGACAGCAGATCGGGCACGCTGGTCAGTTTGTCGGCGGCCTTGCTGAAAATCGCCGCAGCGTATTCCTTGTCCAGCACGTGTTCGGCGGCGGCAGCGGCCAGCTTGCTGTATTCCACCGCGCGGGCGATTTTGGTCTCGGCTTTTTCCAGCACTTTTTTGGCAAACGCGCTGTCGGCGATGACGCGCATGACGTTCTTGGCCAGATCGATCAGCGGATCGAGATTGCCGGTTTCCTTCAGCGCCTTTTCATACGCGCCGACCGCCGCCGCCTTGTCGCCCAGCACCTTGAACTTGGCCTCGGCCAGCGCCACTTGTTCCTCGCCCGACATGCAGTAGTCTTCAGCGGTTTGCAGCAGCTCCTCGGCACGGCTCTGTTCGCCCAGCGCCTGATACGCGATGGCGCAGGCCGCCAGGTCTTTGGTGAACTGGCAGCCGTCCGCTTCCCGATCCATCAGTTCCTTGGCGTAGGCCGCATCGGCGGGCTCCTGCAAGGCTTCCAGTGCGAGCGCTGCATAATCGGCGCCGCTGCTGCATTGGGATTCTTTCGGGCTGAGGGTGTCGCGAGTTGCCATGACGGGGTCTTCGTGTATGGAGTCGCGGGATTTTCCGCTCCGGGCGGTGGGGCAGCCAATAAGTAATGTCGATGGCGGTATTAGTGCATTGCAATGATGGGGGCGACGCCGCCCCCTGTTGGCGGGGCAGTTAGTGTGCGGACGTGGTTGCCTGCGTCGCTGGGCTGAAGCGCAGCGTGGCAGCCAGCCCGTGGCCGCCATCCGCGCGCGGCAATCCGTCACCCAGTTCGAGCGTCGCATGGGACAGCGTGGCGATGCGGGCGACGATGGACAGCCCGAGCCCGCAGCCTTCGCTCTCAACTTCGCCGCGCACAAAGCGCGCGCTCAGTTGTGCGCGCAAATCCGGCGCCACCCCCGGCCCATTGTCCGCGACGGTGAGGGTGCAGGCCGGGCCGCTGTGTGCGAGGCGCACTTCGATGCGCGCGCCTTCGCCCGCATAGCGCAGGGCGTTGTCCACCAGGTTGCGCAGCGCGATTTGCAGCCAGGCCGCCGTCACCGCGATCGAGCAGCCTTCGGCCGCCTCGACGACCAGGGATTGCGCGTGTCGCCCGGCCTGCGGCTGCAATTCGGCGCATACCGTCGCAACGATTCCAGCCGGATCCAGCGGCGGCGGGGTGCTGCCCTGGCTGGCCGGGTCGACCCGCGCCAGTGTCAGCAATTGCCCGACCAGATGCGTCATCCGGTCCACCCCGGCGATCACCTGTGCCAGCGCGTGCTGGCGGCTGTCGGTCGTTTGCGCGCGCTGCGCCACTTGAGCCTGTATTTTGAGTGCCGCCAGCGGGGTGCGCAGTTCGTGCGCAGCATCGGCGGTGAAACGGCGTTCGTTTTCAAATGCTTCGGTGACGCGCCGGATCAGCGCATTGAGCGCCGCGCGCAGCGGTGCGATTTCGTTCGGCAGCGCGGGCGATGCGTCGAGCGGCGCCAGGGCCTGCGCGTCCAGCGTGCCGACCTGGCGCGCCAGCGCATCCACCGGCCGCAAGCTGCGACCGACGCCCCACCACACCGCCAGCGCCATCAGCGGCAGCGCGAGTGCGGCGGGTATCAGCAGCGACAGGCCGATTTCGCGTGCCAGATGTTCACGCGAGGCGTGCGCCTGCCCCACCACGACCTGATAGTCCGCCTCGGCATCCTGCACCGCATAAAAACGCCAGCGTGCGCCCTGGTAGGGATGTTCGCTGAATCCCGGCACGCCCGCCGATTCAAACCCGCCGTGCTTGCTTGACGTGACCAGGCGCTGCATTTGCCCGTGTTTGCGGTGCCACACCTCAAATGCGATGGGCACCGGCTCGGGGCGGCTGTCTTCGTGCAGCTCATTCACAAAATGCTCGACCTCGCCGCCCGCCACGATCGCCAGCAGGGTGTCGGCCACCTGCGTGAGCTGGGCGTCGAGCAAGGTATCCGCTTCGTGGTGCGCCCGTTGATACACCACCCACGCGGACAACAGCCAGATCGCCGCTACCGCGCTGGTCAGCAGCCACACCAGCCGGCGGCGCAGGGAATAGGCAGGGGCGTTGCTCATGCGTGGGGCGTCGCCGCCGATGCGATATAGCCGACGCCGCGCACGGTGCGGATCAGCTCGTTGCCGAGCTTGCGCCGCAGGTGATGGATGTGGACCTCGAGCGCGTTGCTGTCGACTGCGTCGTTCCAGGTGTAGAGCTGTTCTTCCAGCGTACGGCGGGTCAGCACGCGGTCGGCGTTTTGCAGCAGCAGGTGCAGCAGATCGAATTCGCGCGGGGTCAGCTCGATGAGTTGATCGCCGCGTGTCACCGTGCGCGCCGCCGGATTCAATTCGATCCCGCCCAGGCTGAGCACGGGCTCCGGGCGGCCATGGGCGCGCCGCACCAGCGCGCGCAGCCGGGCGCTGATCTCGTCCAGATCGAATGGTTTCAGTACGTAGTCGTCGGCGCCCAGATCGAGGCCGCGCACCTTGTCTTCCAACTGGTCGCGGGCGGTGAGGATCAGCACCGGTGTGGCGTCATGGCGTCCGCGTAGCCACTGCAATACCGACAGGCCATCGCGCTTCGGCAGTCCCAGGTCGAGCACAACTGCGGCGAAGCTTTCGGTCGACAACGCTGCCACCGCCGCTTCGCCGTCGCGCAGCCAGTCGACGGCATAGCCTGCCTGCGTCAACCCCGCCTGTAGCCCGTCGCCCAGCATCCGGTCGTCTTCCACCAACAATATGCGCATGGACTGCCTTCGGTTATTTGGGAATCCTGACCGCGTCTTCGTTGAATACGCCCTGATCCGCCTGGCGGTGGCAGGCCGCGCAGTTTGCGGCAGAGCCGACCGATTTGCGTGACCATACCGCGCGTGACACCTCGTCGTGCTTGCGCACAAACCAGCGGGTTTCGGTGATGCGCATGGGCGCATCCTTCGCTCCCATGCTCCGCATGACCCGATTGCCCATCTGGCTGGTGCCGCTATCGGCGGCATTGGCCTCCAGAAAGCGCAGGATATCAGCCTGGGTGACCGGATCAAGGCTGGCGTTTTCGCCGAAGTGTTGGTCGAGCCCGCCCATCACGCGCCGCCAGGATGCCTTCGGCAGGAAGGCCGGCGCATACGCGATATGGCAACTCGCGCATTCCTGTTGCCAGTTTTTGTGGGTCAGCTTGGGAAGTGCTTCGCCGCCGCCATCGCCGCGCGCCTCGCCCGAAGGTGAAGGCAGTGAAAATGCCAGCAGGCTGATTACACCAACTGCCGCGACGACCCCGATGCCACGCAATAGATAGTTCATGGTCTGTTCCTTTATTTGATTTGACTCAGCCAGGCGATGAAATCGCCTTTTTCCTGCGCGCTGCATTCGCGTTGCAACACATCCGTGCAGTTGCGGCGAAACCATTTCTCGACCTTGGCCGCATCGGTGAAACGCTGCGGATTGGCCGCCGGTGCCATGGGCTCGATCAGTTTGTTGACGCGTGTGCGCCCGGGCTGCGTTGGGTTGGCGGTATGGCAGGCGGCGCAGCTCACCGGCTGGCCATTGCGCCCGGGATGCTCGGTGCGATACACCATTTCGCCCCGTTTGGCCGACAGACCCGACACCGGAACGCCCGCCACCTGCGCATAGGTGGCCATCAGACTGGCTGGGGTATCGGCAGCCGCAGCGACGGTCGAGACCAGCCCCAATATTGCCAGGCTGCCACGGAACGTTTTCTTAATCATGCTGCACCCCGCTTTCTGCATTGAGATATTGCTTGCCGGTGACCATGCTTTGCGCCACCCGATCGCCACGGATCTGGTGATAAACCAATGCCGCCACATGCAGGCCGATAAAGCCCAGCATCAAGGTGAAGCCAACTTCGTGCGGCTCGCCCAGCACGTCTTCCAGCCACTTTGCGTTGCCCAGCCAGCCGGCGAGCGGACCTGCCTGAAACTCGCTGGCGGCGAGCCCCAGCCCGGTGGCGACCATGAATGCCATCACGCCGTAGGCAAACAGATAGCCCAGACTGGCAATGGCATCGTGTCCCGCGCGATGCTTCGTCGGCAGGCGCAGTTTCCTGAGACTGTCCTTCCACACAGCGGGGTGCCACAGATCGCGCCAGCGCGCGCTGACCGGCCCCACCACACCCCACAGCAGGCGCGTCAGCAAGCCTGCCGCCAGTACATAGCCGCTGAGAATATGCAGGTTCCACAGCGTCTTTTCAGTCGGGGTGTGCTCATACCAGTCGGCGATCTGACTGGTGGCGATGAGCGCGACGATCGCCAGGGCGATGACCCAGTGCAGCAACCGCAGCAGGGGATCGAACACACGATGCGGATGGGTGGATGAATGCGGCATGACAGTCTCCTGAGAGGGGAATGCAGCAGACTGTATGCGCGCAGGCTTAGGGGAATCTTAAGGAGGGAATTATTTTCTGCCAGGCCGCTGGCGCGATTCCCTGCGGCTATGGCTCTGCTTATAGCGCGTGGCGTGAACTGAATCGATACAGCTGGCGCTCGGTCAATACCGCGTCGAGCGGCATGTCCCACGGGTCATGCGGCAGCGATTCAACCCGCTGGCATTCGTAGGCCATTCCCACCAGGCGCGGTTTGCGCCAGTTGCGCCGGTGCCGCATGAACGCCAGCGTCGCGTCGTAGAAGCCGCCGCCCATACCCAGGCGAAATCCCTGGTGATCGAAGCCGACCAGCGGCATCAGCAGCAGGTCGAGCTGGCGCGCGCGCAACGGCCGCGCATCGAGCGGCTCGGCGATGCCGTAGCGATTGCGAATCATGCGCGAGTCGTGTTCGATGCGGGCGAACCGCAGCACGCGGCCGCGCTGCGGCAACACCGGCACATAACATTCACGCCGCATCAACAGGATCTGGTTGAGCAACAGGTGTGCATCGAACTCGCCGCCGTGCGGCAAATACACGCCGATGCGCCGGGCGCGCAACAACAGCCCGTGGCGCAAGGCCAGCCGCAGTGAGGCGCGCGCGGCCTGACGGCGGGCAGGCGGTGCAAGCGCGTTGCGCGTCGCCTTGAGCTGGCGTCTGAGGGTGGATTTGGTCATGGAAAAAGAAAGGCTCCCCGCCTGTGCCGTGACGAGCCGCAGACTCTTGAACCGGGGTCCAAGACGGCCGCAATCAAAGGTACTTTGGGCACATGAAACGTGTCACGCGCACACCCGCACCGGAATAGACCGCAGCCTTGCACGTATGCATTGGTTCAGAGAAATTGCAGCCCATCTCGAACACCGCAGGGAGCATCGCCAGTTTAGAAGAGTTTGTCCTGATCTTCCAGCACTGAATCGAGCAGCGTGTTGCAATGCTGCACCCGCGTGCGCGCCTCTTCGATCAACCCACCGCCGCCGTGGGTCAGCAGGTCGTGCGCCAGGTTGAGTCCCGCCATGATGGCGATGCGTTCGGCGCCGATTATCTTGCTGTTGTCGCGGATCACGTGCATTTTTTCGTCCAGATAATCGGCCGCTGCAATGAGCGCCGCCTCTTCTTCGCGCGAACACGCCACTTTGAAAGAGCGGCCCAGAATATGGATATCGATCGAGCGCGGGCCAGCCATCAGTCTTCCTCCGGCAAGGTTTCGAGCAGCGCCTGCAGCCGTGTTTTGGCGGCATCCAGACGGGTTGTCAGTTGTTTGTTGTCCTGCTGCGAGACCAGCAATTGCTGGCGCAGCGCGATGTTGTCGCGGCGCAGCGTGTGGCACAACTCGGCCACCTGGCGGATTTTTGCTTCGAGGGTTTCGAGTTCGGCATGCATGGCAGCGACTATAGGGGGCGGCGTGCGGGCGGTCAATCGCTCGCGCCCGCGCCACGGTACAATGCGCGGCTTCAGGTGCCGACGCAGCAATCAGCTGCCGAGGATAAACGGGAAACAGGTGTGCGGTTTTGACTGCCAAACCTGTGCTGCCCCCGCAACGGTAAGCGTTGTTGTCCGGCGTTTCACACAGCCACTGTCGCAAGATGGGAAGGCGAAACGCCTCATGCGCGAGCCCGGATACCGGCCTGAGCCCTGTCGGTTGATGGCAGCGGATCGTGCAACGCGCCTGCGGGGAACCAGGCGCCCCAACCGGAAACTCATCATGCGTCACACCCCTCTCGCACTCGCCCTGGGCGTTGTTTGTATTGCGTCCGCTCGCGCGGAATCCCTGCCGGAATACGTCGGCGAAACCATCGTCGTCACCCCGACCCGGTTTCCGCAAGCCTTGTCCGGCCAGACCACCAATACCACGGTGATCACCCGGCAGGATATTGCGAATAGTCCGCAGACCACGCTGCCCGGGATCCTCGCGGAGCAGGCCGGGATCGGCATGCGCGATTTATACGGCAACAATGCCGCCAGGAGCACGGTCGACATGCGCGGCTTTGGCGCCGCCGCCGGACAGAACACGCTGATTTTGCTGGATGGCCGACGCCTCAACGATATCGACCTCTCCGAAGTCGATTGGTCGGCATTGCCGCTGTCCGCCATCGAGCGTATCGAAATCGTGCGCGGCGGTTCCAGCGTGCTCCACGGATCGGGCGCGGTGGCGGGGGTGATCAACATCATCACGCGTTCTCCGCTGGGGCTGCCGAATCAGGTATCGGGCAAGGTGCAGGCGGGCAGTTTCAACACCCAGGATTATCAAGTGAGCGGCAACTATTCCGGTGAGACGGGCGGCATCCGGCTGGCGGCCGACCATTACCGCTCCGACGGCTGGCGCGACAACAACGAGAGCACGCAAAGCAGCCTGAACGGCGATGCGCGTTTTCGCCATGATCTAGGCGAGCTGGTGTTCAAGTTTGGCGGATCTACCCAGGATGTGCGTCTGCCCGGCCCGCGCACGGTCGATTCCAGCATCGGCCTGAACCAGCTGGCAACCGATCCGCAGGGCACCAACACGCCGCTCGACTGGTCGAAGCTCAAGGGTTATCAGGCGGGACTGAGCAACCGCTTCGAGTTCGGCCGCAACGAACTGATGCTCGATCTGGACTACCGCAACAAGCAGCAGCAATCCTATTTCGATTTCGGCGGCTTTCCCGACTACCGCGATGCCGATCTCGACATGTGGAGTTTTTCGCCGCGCCTGCTGCTGCCGTTTGAAACGGGCGACATCGCACATAAACTCATTCTCGGGGTTGATTTCCAGTGGTGGGATTACGCGCTGCGCACCTCGAATGTCGAGGCCAATATCGGTACCCCGATCAATCGCGTGACGGCCGATCAAAACACCGCCGGCCTGTATGCGCGGGATGAAATGCAATTGGATCCGGCCACGCGCTTGACGCTGGGCGCCCGTTACGAGTGGTTTGAGATCAAGGCGGCGGACCAGTACTACGCCACGGCGCCCGGCGCCTCCGGTAGCGCCGCATTGCCGGGCAGTCAGGACGCGCCGCAATATGCCTTGGAGTTGGGGATCAATCATCGCCTGAATTCGCAGCATGCGTTGTTCGCCCGGTTGGCGCGCAGCTTTCGCTTCGCCACCGTGGATGAAATTTATGAATCTGGCCCCTTCGATTTCATCACTTCTACGTCCCTCAGGGAATTCCAGTTTCTCAAACCGCAAACCTCGCAGGATGCCCAAGTGGGCTGGGAATGGGGCGGCGGTTCCGACCGGCTGCGTGCGGCAGCGTATTACATGAAGGTGGAGGATGAAATCCATCTCGACGTCTACAGCAACGGCATCGGCAACACCAATCTGCCGCCGCTGCAACGCTACGGCCTCGAACTCGAAGCGCATGGCCGCGTCAGCGCAGTCGATCTGAGCGCGGCCTACACGCTGGCCTACGCGCAATTCACTGACGGCACGCTCAACGGTATCGAACTCGACGGCAAGGACGTGCCGCTGGTGCCGCGCAACAAGCTGTCGCTCGGCGCAATGTGGCATATCGACGAACAGACCCGGCTGAGCGCCGACGCCAGCTATGTCGGCAGCCAGTTGATGGATAACGACGAGACCAATAGATTTGCGCAGAAAATTCCGGCGTACACCCTGGTCGATCTGAAGCTCGCGCACCAGGTCGGCAACTGGCAACTGACCGCTACGTTCAACAACCTGTTCGACCAGGACTATTACACTTACGCCGTCCACAGCTCGTTCAACGCCGACCGCTTCAATGCCTATCCGCTACCGGGACGCAATGGCTGGGTGAGCGTGGAGTACATGTTCAAATAAGGGGTGTGCAAATAAGAGGTGCCAGGACGATCATGCAAGAGGACTCAAAAAGTGCGCGCCATGCGGCACGCATGGCGCGCAAGAAAGCGGTCATCGATGCGACCATCGCTGCCGCCACTGACGAGCACGGACTGCTGATCGTCATCACCGGCAACGGCAAGGGCAAGAGCACCTCGGCCTTCGGTACCGTAGCGCGCGCATTGGGTCACGGCATGAAGGTGGGCGTGGTGCAGTTCATCAAGAGCCGAACGGATACCGGCGAGGAAGCCTTCCTCGGCCGGCACGCCGAGTGGCACGTCACCGGCGATGGCTTCACCTGGGACACGCAAAATCGCGAGCAGGATATCGCTACCGCGCATCGCGGCTGGGCGATTGCTGCGCGCATGCTAAGTGACCCGACGTATCAGTTGGTGGTGCTGGACGAACTCACTTACCTGTTGAGTTATGGCTATCTTGATGCCGACGATGTGCTGGATGCGCTCGCCCAGCGCCCGAAAATGCAGCATGTCATCGTCACCGGGCGGGGTGCGCCGGATGCATTGATCGAGCTGGCCGATACGGTGTCGGTCATCGCCGATGAGAAGCACGCCTATCGCGCAGGGGTCAAGGCGCAGCGCGGCATCGACCTGTGAGCTTGGACCTCAATCTCCCGCTGTTCGAAAAATATCACCACTGTCTGCCTTTTGCCGAAATCACGGCTGGGCGCGTCCAAATTTCAGATTTGCGCCCCTGCCGCCACGCGGCTTGACCCGGGTGGATGGCAATGCAAGCATGTCCGCTGACGTCACCCCGCCCGCCCGCTGCCTTGAATCTGCTTGCGTCACCTTATGTTGGCCGCTTTGCCCCATCGCCTACTGGACCGCTGCACCTTGGTTCGCTGGTCGCCGCGGTGGCCAGCTGGCTCGACGCGCGTGCAGCAGGCGGGCGCTGGCTGGTGCGGATGGAGGACCTCGACCGTCCGCGCTGTGTGGCGGGCGCGGCAGATACCATCCTGCGCCAGCTGGAAACCTATGGATTGCACTGGGATGGCACGGTGCAGCTGCAATCGACGCGTGACGATGCCTACGCCGCCGCGCTCGATACCTTGAAGGCGCAAGGTCTGGCCTATCCGTGCGCCTGCTCCCGCGCCCAGCTCGCGCAGGCGCAGCGCAATCCGGAAGGTGAAATTCTCTATCCGGGAACCTGTCGTAACGGTTTGCCCTCTGGTGCGGGGGCGCGCGCCTGGCGGGTGCGCGTGCCGCAGGGGGAAGTGGGGTTTCACGACCGCATCCACGGCGATCTGACGCAGGACCTGTCGCGTGAAGTCGGCGATTTCATCGTCAAGCGCGCGGATCACCTGTTTGCCTACCAGCTCGCCGTGGTGGTGGACGATGCGTGGCAGGGCATCACCGATGTCGTGCGCGGCGCCGATCTGCTGTGGAACACGCCACGCCAGATTTATCTGCAAACCCTGCTTGGCTGGCCGACGCCACGGTATGCGCAC
>JAANCK010805505.1_pt1 | contig 18087 bp, 18 predicted proteins | sample 7277841 | NCBI WGS metagenome assembly JAANCK01 (sample SAMN14222788, study PRJNA588281) | permafrost metagenome | isolation source: Arctic cryosol methane SIP | place: Canada:Nunavut | collected 2015-07 | reverse complement strand
CCGGTCCCAAGGGACGCATCACGCAGGAAGATGTGCAGGCCTTCGTCAAGGGCGCGCTGGCGCAGGCGCCGCTGCCGGCGCCCGCGGCGCCTGCGGGCGGCGTGCCGTTCAACCTGCCGGAGTGGCCGCAGGTGGATTTTGCCAAATTCGGCCCGGTCGAAATCAAACCGCTGTCGCGCATCAAGAAACTCTCCGGCGCCAATCTGCACCGCAACTGGATATCGATTCCGCACGTTACGCAGTTCGACGAGGCCGACATCACCGAACTCGAGGCCTTCCGCAAGGAAAGCGGCGCGGCGAGCGAGAAGCAAGGCTTCAAGCTCACCATGCTCGCCTTCCTGATCAAGGCCTGCGTCACCGCTTTGCGCCAGTATCCGGAGTTCAACGCCTCGCTCGAACGCGGCGGCGAAAACCTGGTGCTGAAGAAATATTTCCATATCGGCGTTGCCGTGGATACGCCCGACGGGCTGGTGGTGCCGGTGATACGCGATGCCGACCGCAAGGGGGTATACGAACTCGCGCGCGAACTGGCCGAGGTGTCCAAACTCGCGCGCGACAAGAAACTCAAGCCCGGCGACATGCAGGGCGGGACCTTCAGCATTTCCAGTCTGGGCGGCATCGGCGGCACCGCCTTTACGCCCATCATCAACGCCCCGGAAGTCGCCATACTTGGTGTATCGCGGTCGGCGATGCGCCCGGTGTGGGTGGGCGGAAAAGGCGAAGACGGCCAGTTCATGCCGCGGCTGATGCTGCCCCTGTCGCTTTCCTACGACCACCGGGTGATCGACGGCGCGTCGGCCGCGCGCTTCACCTCCTATCTCGCCTCGGTGCTCTCGGACATTCGCCGCTCGCTGCTCTAGCGCGATGGCGACGGCAGGCCTATCGCACCTCATCGAATTCAAGCGGGGAAACAAATGAGAGACACGGTCGAGATCAAAGTCCCGGACATCGGCGATTTCAAGGAGGTCGAGGTCATCGAGGTCCTGGTCAAGCCGGGCGATGCGGTGCAGAAGGAAACCGCCCTAATCACCGTGGAATCGGACAAGGCCACGATGGAAATTCCTTCGCCTGCCGCCGGTGTGGTGCAGGAAATCAAAATCAAGGTGGGGGACAAGGTGGCCGAGGGCACACTGATCATGCTGCTGGCGAGCGCAGTTGCCGCGGACGGAGCCTCAGCCGCGGCTGCGCCGGTGGCGAATCCTGCACCGCCTGCTCCCGCGAGCCCGGCGGCCGCGGCGCCGGCGCCGGCGCCCGGGGTGGCATCGGGCAACGCCGACCTGCATGCAGAGGTGCTGGTACTCGGCGCGGGCCCCGGCGGCTATACCGCCGCGTTTCGCGCGGCCGACCTGGGCAAGAACGTGGTGCTGATCGAGCGCCATGCGACGCTGGGCGGCGTATGCCTCAACGTCGGTTGCATCCCGTCCAAGGCGCTGCTGCACGCGGCCAAGGTGGTGACCGAGGCTGAGGAAATGTCGCATGCGGGGATTGCGTTCGGCAAGCCGAAAATCGACATCGACAAGCTGCGCGGCTGGAAGGACGCGGTGGTCGGCCGGCTGACCAAAGGCCTGGTGTCGCTGGCGAAGCAGCGCAAGGTGACCACGCTGCAGGGCGTGGGGAAATTCGAATCGCCCAATCAGATTGCGGTCCAGACCGCCGCTGGGGTAAAGCGCGTCTCCTTCGATCACTGCATCATCGCGACGGGCTCGCGCGTGGCGCGGATTCCGGGATTCCCCTACGACGACGCGCGCCTGATGGATTCCACCGGGGCACTCCAGCTGGCGGACATTCCGCGGCGCCTGCTGGTGATCGGCGGCGGCATCATCGGCCTGGAAATGGCCTGCGTATACGATGCGCTCGGCGCCAAAGTCACGGTGGTGGAACTCGCCGACGGGCTGATTCCCGGTGCCGACCGCGACCTGATCCGCCCGCTCGCGAAACGCATCGAGAAGCGCTATGAGGCGATTTATCTCAATACCAAGGTGGCGAAACTCGAGCCCAAGCCCGAGGGCCTGCTCGCCACCTTCGAGGGCGAGGTGAAGCCGCAGCAACAGATGTTCAATCGCGTGCTGCTGGCGGTGGGGCGCCGCCCCAACGGCGCGGAGATCGGCGCCGAGCTGGCCGGCGTCGCGGTCGACGCGCGCGGCTTCATCGCGGTGGACAAGCAGCAGCGCAGCAACGTGCCCCACATTTTCGCGATCGGCGACGTCTGTGGCGAACCGATGCTCGCGCACAAGGCCACGCATGAGGCCAAGGTGGCAGCCGAGACCATCGCCGGGCACAAGGTCGCGTTCGATGCCATGACCATTCCCTCGGTTGCCTACACCGACCCGGAGGTCGCCTGGATGGGGCTGACCGAGACTGAGGCGAAGAAGCAGGGGATCGCCTACGACAAGGCGAGCTTCCCCTGGGCCGCGAGCGGGCGCGCGCTTTCGATCGGTCGCGACGAAGGCCTGACCAAGCTGCTCTACGACAAGACCACCAAACGCATACTCGGCGCCGGCATCGTCGGCGTGAACGCGGGCGAGTTGATCGCCGAAATGGTGCTGGCGCTGGAGATGGGCGCGGACATGGAGGACATAGGCTTGAGCATCCATCCGCACCCGACGCTGTCGGAGACGCCTTTCTTCGCGGCGGAGATGGCGCTGGGCAGCATCACCGATCTGTACCTGCCCAAGAAGCCGTGAATCATATCCGGAAAATAAAATGACCCAGGATGAGCTGAAGCTGGCTGTTGCCAAGGAGGCAATCAAATACGTGGTGGAGGACGCCGTCATCGGCGTCGGCTCCGGCTCGACCGCGGATCGCTTCATCGACGAGCTGGCGAAGATCAAGCACCGGATAGAGGGTGCCGTGGCGAGTTCGCAAAAGACCGCGGACCGCCTCAAATCCCACGGCATCCGCGTGGTCGATCTGAACAGCGTGGGCGAACTGCCGGTCTACGTCGACGGCGCCGACGAAATCACCGAGCATCTCGCGATGATCAAGGGCGGCGGCGGCGCGCTCACGCGCGAAAAGATCGTCGCCGCGGTGGCGCGCAAATTCGTCTGCATCGCCGACGAATCGAAGCTGGTCGGCGTGCTCGGAAAGTTCCCGCTGCCGGTCGAGGTGATCCCGATGGCGCGCTCGCACGTGGGGCGCGAACTGGTCAGGCTCGGCGGGCAGCCCGAGCTGCGCCAGGGGTTCACCACCGACAACGGCAACCTGATCCTCGACGTATACGGCCTCTCCATCCTGAAGCCGCTGGAGCTCGAAGCCGAACTCAACAATATCGTCGGCGTGGTCACCAACGGCCTGTTCGCCCGGCGCGGCGCGGACCTGCTGCTGCTGGGAACAAGCGCAGGCGTGAAGTCGATCGGCAGGGCAAGGTGATGCAGCACCGCATGCTGGCGCGCACGGTAACCGATCTGTCACAATATGCTGCTAGCCTGCCGGTCTGATAGAGGTAGAGGAAATGCCTGAACATATTTCGAAGCAGTTCGACGCCGAACTGGAAGCGGTGCGCTCGCGCGTGCTGCAGATGGGCGGCCTGGTGGAAGAACAGATCGTCAAGGCGGTCGATGCGCTCGCCAGCGGCGATATCGCAGTGCTCGACGCCGTGATCGAGGACGACCACCGCGTCAATGCCATGGAAGTCGGGCTGGACGAGAGCTGCAGCCACATCATCGCGCGGCGCCAGCCCGCGGCCGGCGATCTGCGCCTGGTCATGGCCATCATCAAGACCATCACCGACCTCGAGCGCATCGGCGACGAGGCGGAAAAAATCGCGCGCATGGCCAAACTGATCCACGGCGCCGAACGCGTCAACCTGCCGCGGCTGGAACTCAGGCACGTGGCGAATCTGGCCCTGTCGATGCTGCGCAAGGCGCTCGACGCCTTCGCCCGCCTCGACGTCCAGGCGGCGCTTGAGGTGGTAAAGCAGGACCGCGGGGTCGACGACGAATTCCGCTCCATCCTGCGCCAGCTGATCACCTTCATGATGGAAGACCCGCGCACCATCACGCGCTCCCTCGAAATCCTGTTCGTCGCCAAGGCGATCGAGCGCATCGGCGATCACGCCAAGAACATGGCGGAATACGTGGTCTACATGGTCGAAGGCCGCGACGTGCGGCACACGCGCGAGGAATTCCACATCGAAGGGCTGTAGCCCCGTCCCGCGCTACTGTTGCGCGCGTCCAGCCGGCGGCGCGGTCGAGCCCCGCACGATCAATTCGACCGCGAGTTCGGTGCGCTTCTCGGTTTCCTCTCCATTCAAGCGCGCCAGCATGTGCTGCGCGGTGCGGCGCCCGATCTCAACCGTGGGAATGCGTACCGTGGTCAGGCCCGGGGCCAGATGTGTCGAAAGCTCCATGTCATCGACGCCGGTAATCGACAGCGCCCGCGGAATTTCGATGCCAAGCGCGTGCGCCTCTATCAACGCGCCTTGGGCGAGAATATCGTTGCCGCAGATGACGGCGCTCGGATGCGGCGCGGGCTGCATCAGTGCAGCCAGGGCTTCCCGGCCGCTTTGTACCGAGAATGAGGTTTCCACCACGCGCTGCGGCGGAAGTTCAATGCCGCGCGCGAGCAGCGCCTCGCGCACACCGGTGATGCGGTCGCGGGCACGATCGTTATGTGCGGAATATCCTGAAATTGCCGCAAACTCCCGGTGGCCAAGCTGGTAGAGATATTGCGCGACGCGCGCACCTACCTCCCGGTTGTTGAATCCGACGCAGTAGTGATGCGCGCTCTCGTCCAGGGACCAGGTCAGGACATAAGGGCTCCTGAAGCCGAGTAGCAGCTGGTACAGCTCCGGACTGTGATCGGTGCCGACGAGCACCAGTCCGTCCACGCCACGCTCGAGCAGCGCGCGGGTGACCTGGACTTCGCGCTCCGGGTCGTATTCATGCGAGCCGAGCAGCAGCTGATAGCCGTGTTCCCCAAGTTCACGCTGCAACGCCTGCGTGGAGCCCGCAAAAATGGCGTTGTCCAGGGTGGGGATGACGGCACCGATGGTGTGCGTGCGCCGCGATGCCAGAGCGCGCGCGGCGCCGTGCGGCATGTAGCCGAGCAAGCGCGCAGCGTCCCGAACCCGGCTCAGCGTGGCTGGCTTGAGCAAATGCGGCGTGGACAGGGCGCGCGAAGCGGTGGCCAGGGACACCCCCGCCACGCGCGCTACGTCATCCAGCTTCGCCTTGCCTTGGTCGACCGACATGATTCCTGGCCTCCAAAAATGGGCAGGAATGGAAGCGCATTCATCTTAGCACGCCTTGCGCTGCAACATGAAATAGGCTTGACTGTGTCGAATTTCCGTGCGTAAAATGAAAGCGCTTACATTCAATGGGGAATGCAAACCCAGAAACCGAACGCGCCATGTGGCTGCAGCGATTGTCCGTGGCGCAGACCTGTTTGCGGCAGCGGCGCCGGAACACCGCGAGTTCGTGCTGACGCGCCTGCGCGAACGCGCTTCGGGGCGATTAAGCCCGTTCGGAGTTGAGACCTCGGCGAATCCAACACCATATTCTTGAAAGGCAGCTTACATGTCAGTCACCTATTTGAAGAAGGCCAGCAAGACGGCCGCGACGGAAACGGCGGTCGCGCAGAAGGTGGTAAAGGAAATGCTGGCGGCAATCCAGCAGCGCGGTGAAGCGGCGGTGCGCGAATACGCACGCGAACTCGACAAATGGGAAGGCGACATCATCATGTCGCCGGAAGCCATTGCCGCCGTCACCAAGGATGTTCCGGACAGCGTGAAACGCGATATCGAATTTGCCTCGAAACAGGTATTCGATTTTGCCCTTGCACAAAAAAACAGCATGCTCGAGTTTTCCACCGGCTTGCATCGAGGCGTAACCGCCGGACAGCGCGTGATACCCGTCAATGTGGTCGGCTGCTATGCGCCGTCGGGGCGCTACGCGCATATAGCCTCGGCCTACATGACCGTGGCTACCGCCAAGGCAGCCGGCGCAAAAACCATCATCGCCTGTTCCAGCCCGTACCGTGGCGGCGGCATGCACCCCTATCTGCTGTATGCCTTCAAGACAGCGGGCGCCGACATCATCATGACGCTGGGCGGTGTGCAGGCGATAGCGAGCATGGCCTTCGGCTTGTTTACGGGCAAACCGGCGGATGTCGTCGTCGGTCCGGGCAACAAGTTCGTCGCCGAAGCCAAACGCACGCTGTTCGGCAAGGTCGGCATCGACGTGTTCGCCGGTCCTTCGGAAGTTGCGGTCATTGCCGATGACAGCGCAGACCCCGATATCGTCGCCAGCGATCTGGTGGGCCAGGCCGAGCATGGGCACGAATCTCCGGCCTGGTTGTTTACGACCAGCGAGTCCCTGGCAAAGAAAGTGATGCAACTGGTGCCGCAATTGATAGCCAAGCTGCCGCCCACCGCCAAGGATGCCGCCGGAGCGGCCTGGCGCGACTACGGGGAAGTCATCGTTTGCGGCTCGCGCGAGGAGCTTGCGGAAATATCCGACAAGTACGCGAGCGAGCACCTCGAAGTGCATGCCAGGGATCTCGATTGGTGGCTGGACACGCTGACCTGCTACGGTTCCCTGTTCCTGGGAGAGGAAACTACGGTGGCCTACGGCGACAAGGCCGCCGGCCCCAATCACGTGCTGCCTACCATGGGTGCCGCCCGCTATTCCGGCGGTCTGTCGGTGCACAAGTTCATGAAGGTATTGACCTGGCAAAGGATGACGCGCGAAGCCAGCCGTGACATTGGATTGGTGAGCGCCCGCATCAGCCGGCTGGAGGGCATGGAAGCGCATGCGCGCACTGCCGATGACCGCCTGCGCAAATATTTCCCGGGCGGCAAGTTTGAACTGGGCGCTCCGGTCGAAGTCTGAAGGCAAATCGATGAGCACGACACCCGGCAACGAGGTAACGGCCCTGTTCGATCTGCGGGGACGTCTAGCCCTGGTCACCGGCGGCAGCCGCGGCATCGGCGCCGCCATCGCCTACGCCCTGGGAAAAGCCGGCGCGAAGCTGATACTGGCGGCCACCGGCAAGGGACTGTCCGAGACAGCGGACAAGCTGAAATCGGACGGCGTCGACGTTGCGCGCACCCTAACCGCAGACCTGGGGAGCCACGCGGGGATAGGCAAGCTGGCCGACGCCCTAGCAAACGACGGCGAACCGGTAGACATCCTGGTCAACTGCGCCGGCGTCAATCTGCGCCAGAGCTTCGCCGAGGTCACGCCACAAACCTGGGATACGCACATGCTGATGCATCTGGCCGCGCCGTTCTTTCTTACTCAGGCCCTGGCGCCCGGCATGAAGCAGCGCGGCTGGGGGCGCATCATCAATATTGCATCGCTGCAAAGTTACCGCGCTTTTGCCAATAGCGCGCCCTACGGCGCTGCCAAAGGAGGCATTGTGCAACTCACCCGCGCCATCGCCCAGGAATGGTCGCGCTACGGCATCACCTGCAATGCCATCGGTCCGGGATTTTTCCCGACCCGGCTGACGTCAGCCGTGTTCGATGATGAACGCCTGGCATCCAGACACGCCGAGCAGACGGCGATCGGCCGCAACGGCTCGATGGCGGATCTGCATGGCGTCGCCGTATTCCTTGCGAGCAATGCTTCCGCCTACATCACCGGTCAAACGATCATGCTAGACGGCGGCTATACCGCCAAATGAGATAAGACCATGCACGCTCTCGTCTATACCCAAGCAAATGAAGTCCGCGTCCAGGACCGGCCCTATCCGGAGATGGCCGAGGGCGAGGTGATCATCAGGATCGAAGCCGCCGGGATCTGCGGCAGCGATATGCACGCCTATCATGGCCAGGATCCAAGGCGAAACCCCGGACTGGTATTGGGCCATGAATTTGCCGGCACGGTCGTCGAAAGCCGGGATGCTTCGATCGCCGTCGGTGACCGCGTCTCGGGCAATCCCTCGGTCACCTGCGGCGTTTGCGACAACTGCCTGCAGGGGCGCAGCAATCTATGCAGCAAGCGGACCATGGTCGGCATGACGCGGCCGGGCGCGTTTGCCGAATACATGAGTATTCCCGCCGCCTCCCTGATCAAACTGCCGGGCGACCTTTCGTCCGATGCTGCGGCGCTGACCGAACCGGCGGCAACGGCGCTGCATGCGATCAACCTGGCACAGAGGATTCTGTACCGGCCCGTTCAGGAAGGCCGGGTCCTGATATTGGGCGGCGGCGCGATCGGGATGCTTGCCGCGCTCCTGCTCACGCACTATGGAGTGAAACAACTGGCGGTGGTCGAATTGAACGCCAAGCGGGGCCAGTCGATACGCCATCACGTCGGTTGCGAAGTGCTGGACACGGGCAAGGAGGCATCGGCCGAATCCGCCTGCGAACTTGTGCTAGATTGCGTGGGCGCGGCGGCAACCCGCAAGGCAGCATTCGCCGCGGTAAAGCCGGGCGGCGCCATCGTGCATATCGGCTTGCAGGACTGGGCCAGCGAGATCGACATGCGCAAGCTTACCTTGGGCGAAATTACCCTGACCGGCGCATTCATCTACACGCTGGCGGACATGCGCGCAAGCGTGCACCTGTTGCGCCAGGGCGTGTTTGGTGATCTGGCCTGGGTGGAGAAGCGCAGTCTTGCCGATGGTCCGGCTGCGTTCGCCGATTTGCACCACGGCAGGACCGCCGCGGCCAAAGTGCTGTTGAAGCCCGGTTGATTCGAACAATAGGTTTTTGAGGAGGAGGCATAGTGGACAACGGCAAGGGCGGAAGAGGATGGTTCATGCTCGCGGGCTTGTTTGCCCTATCATTTGGCGTCAACGTTGCGCTGCGCCTCCTGTCTATCAAGTACCACATATCCATCTGGCACTTCGGCGACGTCGGCGAGTTCTTGCTCGTTCTCGTCGCCATGGCGTTCTTTGTTTCCGGCGTTCTCTCCGTTGAGGAAGTCACGGAATCTTCTGCAGCACCCACTCACAATAACCCGCAAGGAGGTCACTCATGAATTTACCCAAGCGCAGTTCACTCCCACAATCGCCCGAGCGCCGGCGCTTTTTTGAAGTTACCAAGCGCTACGGTTTCACCACCGCAATACTGGCCCTCAGCGGCGGCTTTCTCTGGTCGGAATCCGATCTGGCTCGTGCGGCCGCCGACGAGGCCGCCAAGCAGAAGGCAGCCAAGTACTCCATGATCTTCGCCACCGAGTACGCAAACGACGCTTTCCACACCTATCCCATCATGCAGACCCAGTTCAAGGCCAATCTCGAGGCGCTGAGCAAAGAGTCGGTCTACGTGAAGCTGTACCCGTCGGGGCAACTCGGCGTCGGCGGCGCACTGGCACAGAAGATACAGGCGGGCACGATCCAGGGCGGCTCGGTGTCGCTGTCGAACTTCTCGCCGTTTTCGCCGGTGGTCGACCTCATCAACATCCCGTACTGGTGCGGCGAGAATCAGCAGTTCGCGAACCTGGTCACGTCCGCGGCCTGGAACGGGGAGGTCACGCCGAAGGTCACCGTGAAGGGCTATAAGCCGATGTTCTATTTCAACATCGATCCGCGCACGGTGGCGGTGCGCAAAGGCTACGGCAAGCTCGTGAAGGTGCCTGCCGATATGAAGGGCATGAAAATGCGGGTGCCGTCGTCCGAACTGCTGCAGCAGTTCTACCGCCTGGCCGGCGCCAACCCGACGGTAGTCGCCTGGGGTGAGACACCGAGTGCGCTGAAGCAGGGCGTGGCCGACGGTCTCGACCCCTCAGTCGGCGCGCTCTATACCTTCGGTTTTATCGATATCCTGGAGTCCATTACGCTCGTCGAATCGGTTCCAGACGCCCAGATGTTCGCCGCCAATTACAAGTGGTTCGAGAGCCTGCCGAAGGATCTCCAGGCTAAGTTCGACGCGGCCAGCACCAAGACCCAGGCAGAGAGCTTTGCGCAGATCCCGGTGGCGCGGAAGAATTCGACGGATGCCCTGAGCAAGGCCGGCATCAAATTTTACACGCCCACCGCGGCCGAGAAGAAACAGTGGGTCGAGACCTGCGGTGAGCAACGCGCGGAGTGGAACGACATCAAGAAGAAGCTGGCAGGCTCCATCGACGTGTTCGACAAGCTGAAGGCGGCCGCCAACACCAAAGGTCCGATCACGGTCCAGGGCTAATCGTCGCAATATCATGCACAGGGGCGGCGCTGGCCGCTCCTGGCGGAGGCTAATCCATGCGTAAGCTGTTGCGACAGCTCGACAAGAACGGCGAGCGCTACCTAATGCTCGTCTTTTATTGTTTCATCGTATTCGTGATCGTGATCGAAGTGGTGCGCCGCTTCGTGCTCAATTTTTCGTCCCTGTGGGGCGAAGAAGCTGCCCGGTTTGCATTCATCTACCTCGGCTGGGTGGGCGCGTCCTATGGCGTGAAACAACGCGCGCACATCCGCTTCGACATCCTGCAGCATATACTGCCGCTGCGCTGGCACGGCTATATGTACCTGTTCGGCGAGGCCTGTACTTTGGTGTTCGCCGCCTTCGCCCTCTATTGGTCGCTCGACTCCATTTTCACCATGCTGCAGTTCGACACCCTTACGCCGGCACTGCGGGTGAGCCGGGTCTGGTTCGAGGCGGCCGTGCCGCTGGGATTCTCGATGATGGTAGTGCGGGTGTTGCAATCGGCCTGGCGCGACATCCAGGACATCCGTGCCGGACGCGACGCCTACGCCGGCACCAAGCTGTTCGACTGAGCTCTGCGGATACGCCCTCACCATGCTAGTCGGACTCTGCATCTGTCTCATTCTGCTGCTGCTGTTTCTGGCGGTACCGTTCTGGGTGGCGCTCGGCCTGGGCACCATCGCTCTGCTGCTCTCAACCGGCGCCCTGCCGCTGTCGCTGCTCGGCGAAGCCCTGTTCCAGGGTGTGGACTCATTCGCGCTGATCGCCATTCCACTGTTCGTGCTCACCGGCGATGTCATGGTGCGCTCGGGACTTGCCTACAAGTTGCTGGATTTCGCCGAAGCCACCACCGGCAGCCTGCGTTCCGGGTTCGGCACTTCCACGGTGCTCGGCTGTGGTTTCTTCGCCTGCATTTCCGGGTCGGACGCCGCCGATGCGGCCGCCATCGGCCGCATCACCATGGGACGGCTGGTGGAGCTTGGCTATCCCAAGCCCTACGCCTGCGCGCTGGTGGCGAGCGGCGCCTGCACCGGCATCCTGATCCCACCGTCCATCGCCTACATCATCATCGGTCTGGTGCTGGGTATTTCATCGTCGACACTGTTCATCGCGGCCGCGACTCCCGGCGTGATCGTGTTGCTGGGTGTGGTATCGACCAACGTGGTGCTGAATCACATCTACGGCTATGAGAACTCGCGCACCCGGTTTTCCTGGGGACGGTGGTTCCGTGCGCTGAACGAAGCCAAGTGGGCACTGTCGGTGCCGTTCATCATTCTCGGCGGTATCTACTCGGGCATTTTCACCCCCACGGAATCGGCAGCGGTTGCGGTTGCGGTGGCGCTGCTGGTGGGTATGGTTCAGCGCACCATCCGGCTGAAGGATTTTCCGGCGATGCTGGAAACCTCGGCACGCGTCAACGGTGTGATCCTCCCCATCATCGGCATCGCCATGCTGTTCGCGCAGGCCCTCACCGTTCTCGATGTGCCGCAGGACCTGGTGCGTTTGCTTACTTCCATTACCAGCGACCCATCGGGGCTGATCCTGATCATGCTCGCGATCTTTATCATCGCCGGCATGTTCATGGAGACCACGCCCAACATCGTGATCCTGGCGCCGCTGCTCTACCCGGTGGCGAAGGAGATCGGCATGAATGAGATCCACTTCTGCGTGTTCATGATCACCTCTCTCGGGCTGGGATTCATCACGCCGCCGATGGGGCTCAACCTGTTCGTCATGTCGGGGCTGACCGGAACGCCGATCATGGCGATTGCGTACCGCGCGATCCCTTTCGTCATCGCGATGATCGCAATCTCGATCCTGATCGGGTTCGTGCCCGAGCTTTCGCTCTGGGCGCTGCGCTAGGCCGGAGGGCAGAGCTGGACGGACGCTGCTCCCCGTAACCAATGCCTGCGGCCCGGGCGTGAGCCCGGGCTCGAAGAGGCGTTGCCGGTGCGCTTACTTGCGCGGGGGGACGTATCCCGCCGCCACGTCGGCGCCGCCGCCGAAGAAATGCTTCTCCAGCTGCTCGGCCAGGTATTTGCGCGCGGCACTGTCGGCCAGGTTGAGGCGGTTTTCGTTGATCAGCATGGTCTGGTGCTTGATCCACTGCTGCCAGGCTTCCTTGGATACGCTTTGCCAGATGCGCTTGCCCAGTTCGCCCGGGTAGGGCGGAAAATCCATTCCTTCGGCTTCGCGCCCGAGCTTGATGCAGTTCACCATTCTTGCCATTGCCACGACTCCAGTCGATACACCGCGCCATTTTATCGCATACGGCGGCGCCGAATTCGACGAAGAGTCCCTTCTGCAATAGGGGATATCCCGGTTTCAAGGGTCCGGAATCAGGCTGTTCGGCAATTCCGAATCGGCCGTTTAGCCTGGCGTGCGCGTGAGTTCGCCGCTGTTGTAATCCCTGATCGCCTGCTCGATTTCCTCGCGCGTGTTCATCACGAACGGGCCGTGCTGCACCACTGGTTCGCCCAGCGGCCTGCCCGCGAGCAGCAGGAAGCGCGCGCCTTCTGCACCGGCCACGACTTCGGTCAGATCCCCCGGGCCGAGCACGCCGGCGCTGTGCGTGGCCAGTGCGCGCCCCGTCGCCGCCGCGCCAACGGTCAGGCTGCCCTCGAAAACGTAGATGAAAGCATTGTGCCCGCGCGCGACCGGCTGCGTGAACGCGGCGCCCGCGGGCAGCTCCACGTCGAGGTACAGCGGCTCGGTGGCGAGACCCTGAATCGGCCCGGCGACGCTTTGCCCGTCGACCTGCAGCGTGCCTGCGATGACTTTGGCGCGGCCGCCTCCGTGCAGCGCGACCGCCGGGATTTCTGCAGGATCGATATCGCGGTAGCCCGCCGGTTTCATTTTTTCGCGCGCGGGCAGGTTGATCCACAGCTGGAAGCCGCGCATGCGCCCGCGTTCCTGCTGCGGCATTTCCGAATGGATGATGCCCCGGCCGGCGCTCATCCATTGCACCGCGCCGCTTTTCAGGTCGCCGCGATTGCCCAGGTGGTCCTCGTGCAGCATGTGGCCGTCGAGCAGATACGTGACCGTTTCGAAGCCGCGGTGCGGATGCGCCGGAAAACCGGCGATGTAGTCGTTCGCGTCGAACGACGAAAACTCGTCCAGCATCAGGAACGGGTCGAGGCGCGTGTGGGGCGATTGCCCCAGGCTGCGCCGCAGTTTCACGCCGGCGCCGTCGGAGGTCGCGGCCGATGCGATGGTGCGCTGCAGTTCGCGTGTGTCCATGAGCCTTTCCTTTCGGATCTAACAGCGAATGATGAAAGAATTCCGATCGCGCTCCGTCGAGCCGGACCGCAACAGCATGACTACTGTTACGGCTTCTTCGACCATATCGGCCGCGATGGATCGTTGATCCATTCGCTCCAGGAGCCGACGTACAGCTTGCCGCCCGGCAATCCGGCTATTTCCAGCGCGAGCAGATTGTGACAGGCGGTGACGCCGGAGCCGCACATGTGGATAGCGTCGCCGGGTCGCGCACCGCGCAACAGCGTCTCGTACTGCGCGCGCAATTCCTCCGGCGTAAGGAAGTTTCCGCGCAGGTCCAGATTGTCTTCGAATGGCGAATTCACGCTGCCCGGAATATGTCCGGCGACTTTGTCGAACGGCTCGATCAGCGCGAGGTAGCGCTCCTCCTGGCGCGCGTCGATGAGCACGCGTTCGCGCTGCAGCGCATCCAGCACGGCACTGCTGTCCACCCACAGACTGTCGTCCTGTCGCGGACTGAATTCGACCGCGTGGAGCTGCGGAAGTTCGGCAGTGAGCTCGCGCCCCTGCTTCTGCCAGGCCGGAAAGCCGCCATCCAGCACCGCGACGGCGTCATGGCCGAGCCAGCGCAGCAGCCACCACAGGCGCACCGCCATTGCACCGAAGCTGTCATCGTAGGCGACGACTTGCGTGTCCGGGCCCACACCCCACAGGCCGAGCTTGCGCGCGAGTGCGGCCGGGTCGGGCAGGGGATGGCGGCCGCTGGCGGGCGTAATCGGACCCGACAGATCCTCGTTTAGGTGCGCATAGCGCGCGCCTGGAATGTGCGATTTGACATAGGCAGCGCGGCCGGATTGCGGGCGCGTCAAAGCGAAGCGGCAGTCGAAAACCGCCCAGTGCGGGTCGCGCAGGTGCTGCGCCAAGGCGTCCGGGCTGACGAGGGTGGTGAATTTCATCGATCGCATGCCGAAGAATCCATTTCAAAATGAGGGGACACGTCCCCTCATGCTCCACTATATTGGCTGTTGCAAAAATCATTTTGCAACAGGTTCTAAGGGATACCTGCATTTTGCGACACCAATGACTGCTTGCGCCAGCGTTTCGCCGGACTCAGAATACGCTCCCCGGTGAGCAGTGCGCGGCCCCCCATGCAATTTGCGAGGCAATATGATCGATCCGATACCCGCAGCTGAGCGCAGCGGCCGCTTGCAGCGCGCCGGACTGCCCGAGGCGGCGGCGCAGTCCTTTCTGCGCGAGCTGGATGCCGCGCGCGTTGCGGCGGCGGGATCGCTGCCCGCCGATGCCGCGCGTATGGGCCAGGCCTGCCGCCGCGGCCGCGAGTTGCTCGCGCGCCTGCCGCCCAAGTCCCGGCGCAATGCCGACGAAAAGGCTGCGGGCCACGCGATCGCGCATTTGCTCGCCGACGCCGTCTGGGGCTTTTTCCGCGCCTATCGCACCCCGATCTACGACAGCCTGACGGCACAGCGCACGCGCGCCCTGCGCCTGGAGGACCTGGCCGCCGCCGGCGCCGAACTGCTGCCCGGAATCCTGCCGACCCAGACCGAACTTGCCCAGGAAAGCATGAGTCTGCAGGCGGACAAGGACGGGCTGGAAATCCATCAGGGACTGTTCTTCGGCCAACTGCTGAGCGAACGCGACATAGGCTTGCACCTGTGCACGGCGATGCTGCTGCCGACCGCCGCGGCGCGCGAGCGCCTGGCGGAATTCCAGTCGCGCGGCAAGCTCGACCTGGGCGCGGTACATCTCGAGGCGAAGGGCGACGCGGGCTATCTGTATTTCCATCATCCGCGCCACCTCAACGCCGAGGACGATGAAACCCTGGGCGCGCAGGAGCTGGCCTGCGACCTGATCCTGCTGCATCCGGGCCTGCGCATGGGCGTGCTGCGCGGCGCGCCGGTGGCGCATGCGAAATATGCGGGCAGGCGTATCTTCTCGGCCGGCATCAACCTCACGCGCATCTACCAGGGCAAGCAGAGCTACCTGTTCTACCTCACGCGCGACATGGGCCTGCTGAACAAGATGTTCCGCGGCCTGGCCGCCACCGACGAGGCCGGCCGCATGGCCTTGCACCCGGAAGAGCCGGAGCAGACACTGGAGAAGCCCTGGCTCGCCGTGGTCGACGGCTTCGCCATCGGCGGCGGCTGCCAGCTGCTGCTGGTCATGGACTATGTGATCGCCGAGTCCGGCGCGTATTTCAACCTGCCCGCGCGCAAGGAGGGCATCATCCCGGGCTGCGCCAACCTGCGCCTGCCGCGCTTCATGGGCGAGCGCATGGCGCGCGAGGCAATCATGTTCGACAAGACGTTTCCTGTGGACGATGCCGATGCGCGCACGCTGGTGAGCGAAGTGCATGCGCGCGAGCGTCTGGACGAGGCGGTGGAAGCGTGCCTCGCGAACGCCCTCGGCTCGGGCATGGTCAGCGCCGGCGGCAACCGCAAGGCGATCCGGATTCAGTCCGAGCCGCTGGATACCTTCCGTGCCTACATGGCGACCTACGCCTACGAACAGGCGTTCTGCCACACCAGCGAGCAGTTGGTGCACAATCTGGAACGCCACTGGAACGCAAAGGCGCGCAAGCTCTGATCTCCATGTTTTCCAGCGCGCCGGTCAACCTGGGAGTATCCATATGAAGCCAATCATCCTCGTCATTGCGCTTGCCGCTCTCGCGGGCTGCGGCGTAGACACCGCAACGACTGCCGCAGCCGTGGCCGCGGCGAAGAAGCAGGAAATCGAGCAGGGCAAGAAGACCATGGAGCAGATGCAGCAGGACATCGGCAAGTCGATGGAACAGGCGCAGCAGAAAACAGAGCGGACAGAAGAGGCGGTGAAGTATTAGCGCTGATTTCATTGCGAGGGGATATCTCCCCTCGTGCTCCCCTAAATCGGAGGCAATTTCGGCAATTCTGAAATGGCCTCTCAGTTCGGTGGGAAGAGAAACCCTACACCGCGGCGGGTGATCTACCCCTGCAGTAGCGGCGTGGAAATTTGGAGGTAGGGCGCGTCTGCCGCGGCGGCCGCTGCTAAGATAGTCCGGTCGATTTTCCGGAGCCGCCCGCATGAGCTATCCCACCCAAATCCTGCCCGATCATCATCGCCACTGCGACGATCTGTTCGTCGCCGCGGAAGAGGCGGTACAGCGCGGCGACTGGGCCGCGGCCGCACCGGCCTTCGCACGCTTCAACGGGCAGATGCAGGCGCACTTCGCCGCCGAGGAGGACTTGCTGTTCCCGGCGTTCGAGGCGGCGACCGGCATGAGCGCCGGCCCGACGCAAATGATGCGCCATGAGCACGAGCAGATGCGCGCCCTGCTGGGGCAGCTCGAGGCGGCGTGCGCCGCGCGCGATGGCGAAGGCTACGCCGGCGCCGCCGAGACCCTGCTGATGCTGATGCAGCAGCACAACATGAAGGAGGAGAATATCCTCTATCCGATGTGCGACCAGGCACTGGGCGCGGAGGCCGAACGCGTCGGTACGAACATGGACGCCATGCTCGAAAAAGGGCATGCCTGAAGCGCGCGTGATCGACGGCCGCGGCATGGAGCCGCCGGAACCGCTGGAGCTGGCGGTGGCGGAACTCGCGACCCTGCCTGCCGGCGGCGAACTGGTGCTGCTGCTGAACTGCGAGCCCTACCCGCTGTATGCGATCCTCGACCGCCGGGGTTACCGCCACCGTTCCGAGCGCCAGCCCGACGGCAGCAACAGGATTCACATCAAGAAAGCCTGAATGCAGCCGACCCTGTCGTTCGAGCAGGCGCCGCCGATATCGGTGCCTTACCGCTTCTTTCTGACCGCGCCGCTGTCGGCGCGGCAGCCGGACTGGTGCTCGCGTGGCTGGGGCCGGCGGCGCTGGACTCACGCTGGGCGCCCGGTGCGCTGGCGATGACCCATCTGATCGTGGTCGACTTCATGCTGCAGGTGATGTGCGGCGCGCTGCTGCAGTTCGTGGCAGTGGTCGCGGGCGCGAACATCTGGCGGCCGCGCCTGGTGGCGACGCTGGTGCACCCGCTGATCACCGCCGGCGCGGTGTTCCTCGCGAGCGCGTTCCTGCTGGAGCAGCAGCTGTTGTTCCTTGCGGCGGCGCTCGCCTTCGCCGCGGCGCTCGGCCTGTTCCTCTCGGTCATGGCGGTTTCCCTGCTGCGCACGCCCGCGCGCGGCATGCCCATACACGTGCTGCGCCTGGCGGTGTTCGGCCTGCTGGTGACGGTGGTGCTCGGCGTGACCCTGGCCGCCACCCTGGGCCTGCACGAGAACCTGCAATCGGTCTGGTCGCTGCTCACGCTGATCAATGTGCACGTCGCCTGGGGACTGGGCGGCTGGGCGCTGATGCTGGTGATCGGCGTGTCCTACCTGGTGGTGCCGATGTTCCAGCTCACGCCCGCCTACCCGCTGTGGCTGACGCGCCTGCTGCCGGCGGGCCTGCTGCTGGTCTTGGGTTTGTGGTCGCTGCAGCTGCTGCCCGGCCTCGGCGAGGCGCAGGCATGGCAGGCGGGCGTGCTGTGCGCCGGCATGCTGCTTGCCGGCGTCTATGCCGCGGTTACGCTGTGGCTGCAATCGCGCCGGCGGCGGCGCCAGGCCGACGTCACGCTCGTATTCTGGCGCGGCGCCATGCTGTCGCTGCTCGTGCTGGCGCTGTCCGCGCTGCTGTTCGCGGCACTGCCGCGGCTGGGCGAGCATGCGCGCGCGCCCTTGTGGCTGGGCGTGCTCGCCCTGCCGGGCCTGTTCCTGTCCGTGATCATGGGGATGCTGTACAAGATCATGCCCTTCCTCAACTGG
>JAANCK010799633.1_pt1 | contig 18251 bp, 6 predicted proteins | sample 7277841 | NCBI WGS metagenome assembly JAANCK01 (sample SAMN14222788, study PRJNA588281) | permafrost metagenome | isolation source: Arctic cryosol methane SIP | place: Canada:Nunavut | collected 2015-07 | reverse complement strand
GTGCTGGGGCAGGTCGACGATGCGGCGGCGGCGCGTGAGGTCGCACGCCGCGTGGTGGCGTGTCTGTGTCAGCCGATCCCGCTGGCTGGCGGCGGCGCCGCCCAGATCGGGGCGTCGGTGGGGATCGCCCTATACAGCGGCAAGGACACGCTGGACGAATTGCTGAAGAAAGCCGACGCGGCACTCTACGCGGCCAAACGCGAAGGCAAGAACACCTTCCGCGAGGCTGACGCTACTGGCGTGTAAAGCCGCTCCAACGATGGGACGCCGCGACCACTATCACGTCTATGTGATCGAACTGTCGAAAGACGTTTTATACGAAGGCCGATTCAGGAAAGCCAATCCCGGTTACATCGCCGGCAAGCCGTGCATTTACGTCGGCATGACGGGGCTGGATCCCGACGTACGCTTCGACAAGCACAAGGCAGGGATCCAGTCCAACCGCTTCGTCAAACAATTCGGCCTGCGCTTGTTGCCTGAGCTGTATGCGCTTTACAACCCGCTGTCGTATGACCACGCGCGCGACCTGGAAGTGGAATTGGCGATCGATTTCCGTGAAGCGGGGTACGGGGTTTGGCAGGCGTGAGGGGATACCGTGAATGATCGCCCGGCCCGCAGCGGCGGGCTGGACAGGTGCCAGGGCGCGGATGGATGCATGTCAGTCGTCTTCAACTCAATTCCACCTCGACATAGTGCTCCTGGCGGTCGTCCACCAGGGGAATCAGGCCTTGCGGCCGCGCTATCCCGGTTGCAACCGTCCCGCCCACACCGGCTCCGTCTGTCACGGCACCGTCCACCGTCACGCGGATCACCTGTCCCGTTTGCTCACCCACCCGCTTGACGGTGATGTGGTAGACGGTCTCGCGATAGCGGTAGTGGATTTTGTACGAATCCCAATCGGCCGGGACGCACGGCGCAATGCGCAGATGGTCCACTTCCAGTTGCAGGCCGAGCAGGGTTTCCACGGTCAGCCGGTACATCCAGCCAGCTGCCCCGGTGTACCAGGTCCAGCCGCCGCGGCCGGTGTGTGGCGACACGGCATAGATGTCGGCGCACATCACGTAGGGCTCGACCTTGTAGCGTGCGATCGCCTCCGCCGTGCTGCCGTGATGAACGGGATTGAGCATGGCGAAGAATTCCCACGCGCGTTCTGTGTCGCCCATCATGGCAAATGCCATCGTGGTCCAGATCGCGGCATGGGTGTATTGGCCGCCGTTCTCGCGGACACCAGGGATGTAGCCCTTGATGTAGCCGGGCTCCAGATCCGATTTGTCGAAGGGCGGATCGAGCAGCTGGATGATCTGCTTGTCGCGCCGCACCAGGCGCTGGTCCACCGCCGCCATCGCCTGGCGGGCACGGACGGGATCGCCGCCGCCCGAGATGACCGCCCAGCTCTGGCTGATCGAATCGATCTGGCATTCGTCGTTGGTGGACGAGCCCAGCGGGGTGCCGTCGTCGAAATAAGCGCGCCGGTACCAGTTGCCGTCCCAGGCCTGGGCCTCGATGTTGCTGCGTAACTGCCCGGCGTGACCGCTGCACAGGTCGGCAAAATCATGATCGTTGCGGTCGTGCGCCAGCCCGGCAAACAGTTCAAGGTTCTCGTACAGGAACCACGCCAGCCACACGCTTTCTCCCTTGCCATCGCGGCCGACCAGATTCATGCCGTCGTTCCAGTCGCCGCAGCCCATCAGCGGCAATTCATGGATACCGAAACGCAAACCGTGCTTGATGGCACGCACGCAGTGCTCATAGAGGCTGGCCGCTTCGGGCGAGCGCTGCGGCTGGTCGTAGTAGGCCTCCTCTTCCGCATACAGCTCGCGGCCTTCCAGAAAATGGATGGGCTCGTCGAGCACGCCGGTATCGCCGGTCGCCCGTACGTAACGACAGGTGGCATACGGCAGCCATAGATAGTCATCCGAGAAATGGGTGCGCACGCCCTGTCCGTGGGGCGGGGGCCACCAGTGCTGCACGTCGCCCTTGAGAAACTGGCGCCCGGCGTGCCGGATCAGCTGCTCGCGTGCGAGCCACGGTGTCGCATGGATCAGCGCCATGGTGTCCTGCAATTGATCGCGGAAGCCGTAGGCCCCGCCGGACTGGTAATAGCCGCTGCGCCCCCACAGCCTGCAGGACAGGGTCTGGTAGACCAGCCAGCCGTTGGCCAACACGTTCAGCGCGGGGTCGGGCGTGTCCACATTCACCGCGCCGAGGGTATGGTTCCAGTGTTCCCACACCGTTTCCAGTGCCTGCCGCGCGCCCGCGCGCCCGCCGAAGCGCTGGATGAAATGCCGCGCTTCGTCGGCGTTGCCGGCCGCACCGAAGACGAACACGATCTCGCGCGTCTGTCCGGCGGCCAGCTCGACCCGGGTCTGGATCGCGGCGCACGGATCGAGGCTGGCCCCGGTCCTGCCCGACAGCCGCTTGCGGCGCATCGCCGCCGGGCTGGCCAGCGAGCCGTTGCGGCCGATGAATTCGGTCCGGTTTCCACTCACCGTCCGCTCGCGCTCGTTGACATGGGCAAACACCACCCGGTTGGCGCATTCACGGCCGTAGGCATTGCGGGCAAACAGCGCACCGCTGTGCGGATCGGTTTCGGTGACGATGTGCATCAGGTTGGCGTGCCGCCATTCGCCGAGCACGAGTTCCCAATACCCGGTCAGCGACAGGCTGCGCGCGCGCTTGGACTGGTTGTGCAGCTTGACCACCACGAATTTGACCGGTGCGTCCATGGCGACGTAGGTGAACATTTCCGAGGCGATGCCGGCCTCATAGTGCTCGAACACGCTGTAGCCGAAGCCGTGCCGGCACACATAGCCGGCGCGGCCGCGGGCGGGTAGCGGCGTCGGCGACCAGAACGCACCCGTTTCCTCGTCGCGGATGTAGAGCGCCTCGCCGCTGCTGTCGGACAGCGGATCGTTGTTCCAGGTAGTCAGCCGGAACTCGTGCGCGTTTTCCACCCAGGTGTACGCGCTGCCGCTCTCGCTGACGACGGTGCCGATGTGCGGGCTGGCGATGACATTGGCCCACGGCGCCGGCGTGGTCTGGCCGGGTTCGAGGGTGACGACGTATTCGTGCCCGTCGGGCGTGAAGCCGCCGAGGCCGTTGCTGAAAATGCGCTCGCGCGCGGCCAGCGGATAAACCGGTTCGGCGGTCGCCTGCTGCGTGGGCACCAGAAGGTCCGATGCACGCTCTGCCGACACGCGGCGTTCCACCTGCTCGATCAGGGTCTCGGCGGTATCGCTGAAGACGATGCGGGCGACCGTCCGCAGCAATACCCGCTCATCCTCGGAAAGCTCTTCGGCGCGCCGCACGAACACCCCGCCCGGCTTGTCGATCACCTGCGCCTCGGGCCCGGCGTTGATCAGCCCCATGATCAGGTCCTGCAGCACGGCCCGGTAGCCCGAGAAGTCCTCGTTGACGATCACCAGGTCGGCGGCCAGGCCCTTCATGCGCCAATAGGCGTGCGCCTGCAGCACCTGCTTGACCAGGTCGATGCGGTTGATATCGCCGATGCGCAGCTTGACGATCGGCAGATCGCCCGAGATGCCGAAGCGCCACAACCCGGACTGCCCCAGCTGGTTGCGGGCGATGATGCCGGGCGCGGCGCGGCGCAGGGCATTGCCGTAAATCACGGAGTTGGCCAGGCGGCCATAGACCTGGGCATCGGCTTCGGTCGCGCTGAGGTGACGCAGCACCTCCTGGCTCTGGAACCAGGCCATCTCGAACGCGCGCTCGACGAAGTGACGGTCGCAATACTTTTCAATCAAGGCCAATGCGGCCTCGCGCGTGTCCGCGACACCGGAGATGATCTGCACGGTCGCCGATTTGTCGGGTGACAGGGTCAGGGTGCGGCGGATCGCCACGATGGGATCGAGCACCGATCCCGCGGTGTTCGACAGGTTAGGCGAACGGTCGCTGCTATCCAGCACCAGCGGGTTGGCCGCGGTGCGACCGCGCCCGATGAAGCGGGCGCGATCGGTCTCGTAGGACGGCGCGTGGGCCACCGCGCCCGGTGTGGCCAACAGGTGGAACATCCACGGCACCTGCTCGCCCGGCGTGCGGGGACGCCGGGTGCACAGGATCGCCTGCCGCTCGGGCAGGATTTCGGTCTGCACGAACAGGTTGCTGAACGAGCGATGCGCGAGGTCGGCATTCAACGGCGCCAGCACCACTTCCGCGTAGCTCGTCACCTCGATGTGGCGCAACCGCGACGACTGGTTGGTGAGGGTGACACGCCGTATCTCAACGTCGTCCTCAGGGGACACGCTGATCTCGGTATGCGCTTCGATCGCATGGTCGCGCCGACGGTATTCGGCGCGCGCCTGCACGAAGATCGCCTCGTAGTGGTCGGCACGGCGCAGCGTGGGTTGATGTGCGGCCGACCAATACTTTCCGCTGTCGCGGTCGCGCAGGTAGATGAAGGTGCCCCAGCCATCAGAGGTGGCGTCCTCGCGCCAGCGGGTGACGGCGAGGTCGCGCCAGCGACTGTAACTGCCGCCGGCATGGGTCGCCATGACGTGATAGCGGCCGTTCGACAACAGGTGCACTTCAGGGACTTGCGTGTTCGGATCGGTGAACACGCGCATGATCGTGCCGGCGTCCGCGCTGGGGGGATGGGCGGCGGCGCTCACTTCGGCCGCGTGCGGGTGCAGGGTGGCGCCCTGCTTCGGCACCCGTTCCTGCAGCAACAATTCGGTCGCCCGCGCGAGCGGATCGGACATGAAGCGGCGCTGCATCGGCTGGTCGAGCAGGACATGCGCAAAGGCCAGCATGCTCATGCCCTGGTGATGCGCCATGAAGGCGCGCACGATGGCGTGCGGCTTGCCGCGCGGTACCCGCGACGGCGTGTAATCGACTGCCTCATAGAAGCCGTAAGCGCCGAGGAATCCATGCTCGGCCAGCGTCTGCAGGTTGTGACAGGCTTCCTGCGGCATCACCGTCAGCGCCAGTGCGCTGGCATAGGGCGCGATGACCAGATCGTCTCCCAGCCCCCGCTTGAAGCCGAGGCCAGGCACGCCGAACGCCCGGTACTGATAGACCTGGTGCATGTCGGTGGCGTTGTAGCAGGACTCGGAGATGCCCCACGGCACCGCACGTTGCCGGCCATATTCGATCTGGCGCGACACCGCTGCCTTGCAGGTCTGCTCCAGCAGGGTGTTCGGGTAGCTCGGCATCATCAGCTGCGGCATCAGGTACTCGAACATCGAGCCGCTCCACGAAATCAGGCTGACATCACCGCCGTAACTGGTCAGCAGGCGGCCGAGCGCGAACCAGTGCTTCTGCGGCACCTTTCCCTGCGCGATGAGCAGGAAACTGGCCAGGCGCGCTTCCGATGCCAGCAGGTCGTAGCAGGATGGATCGCGGCGACGTTCGCCGACGTCGTAGCCGATGGTCAAGAGGCCGCACGCGGCGTCATAGAGGAACTCGAAATCCATCACCGCCAGTGCGCTGCAACGGTTCATCAGATCGTCGATGATGCCGAGCCGCTCCAGTGCGCGCCTGCCTGCTGCACCCGCGCCGGCCAATTCCGCCAGGGTCGGGATGGCGCTGAAGTGCTGCGGCTCGGGCACCAGATATGCCAGCTCATCCCGCAGGGCGCTGGATTGCTGGTCGAATGCCTGCGCCCAGTAAAACAATTCGCCATCGACATCGATATCGGTTGGCAGCCAGGCAACCAGCCCCTCGCCCGTGCGGTGAACCGCATCCAGCACGCTGGCGGCGGCGGCCAGGGTCTGCGGCGGCCCATCGAGCGTGAGGGCGCGCAGGGTGTCCTGCAGCACGCGGATCTTCTTCGCCAGATCCGGGGTGGGTAATGCTGGCACGTGTTCGGCCAGCACTTGCAGGGTGTCCTGCAGTCCTTTCAGCGCGTTGGCTGACAGCACTGGCTGATGTTTCAGTTCGGCCAGCCCTGCCTGCAGGGTGAGCAGGCTGCCGGCGAGGTTGCCACTGTCCACCGACGAGACGTATTGCGGGTGCAGCGGTTGCAGTGTGCGGGTGTCGTACCAGTTCAAAAAGTGGCCGCGGTAGCGTTCCAGCTTTTCCATCGTCGCCAGGGTATTGCCGACGCGCTGCAGGCATTCACCGGCCGTGAGATAACCGAAATCATAGGCTGCCAGGTCTGCCAGCAGCGCCATGCCGATGTTGGTGGGCGAGGTGCGCGAGGCAATGGCGGGGGCCGGATATTCCTGGAAGTTGTCGGGCGGCAGCCAGTTGTCCTCCGGTCCGACAAAATCCGCGAAGTAGCGCCAGGTGCGCCGGGCCGACGTCCGCAGGAACGCCCGTTGATCGGCGCTCAGGTCCGGGGCCGGGGACACCAGCGGCCGGCTGATCCACCAGCCGGCGACGGGCGACACCAGCCACAGCAACAGGATGGGGGCTGCGGCGAGCCACGCCGCCGGTCGGATACCCGCCATGACCAGCGCCACACCCAGCGCTGCCGCGAGCACCGGCGCGATCCACATTTCGCTGAAGAAACCGGCCAGCGTCCGGCGTGCGTTGCGGCGTGCGTAGGACGGCAGTTGCCACAGCAGCAAGCCGCGTCGCGTGAACAGCATGCGCACGCCCGAGCGCAGGATCGCCCCTAGGCCTATCAGCGTGTCATAGGGCAAAAAGGCCAGCGTCAGCAAGACGAGCGCGAGCGGGCGGCCCGCGGATTGGCTGGTCAGGCTCAGGTGCACTAGCCAGTCGCGCTCTTCCGGCTTGCGGATGAGCTCGATCACGCTGGACAGCAGGGTGGGCAGGCACACGACAGCCACGACCAGCAGAGCCCACAACCAGACCGGCCCCACACCCAGCAGCCACCCACCTGCCAGCAAGGCAAGCAGCGATGGGGAGACGAGGCTGCGCCGCAGATTGTCAAACAGTTTCCACAGCGACAGGGCCGAGAGCGGGTTTGCTTGCCGCTTTCCCTTCAATCCATCCGGGCCGGGTGGTCCCGGTACGCGCGGCAGCAGCCAGCCGGCCAACTGCCAGTCGCCGCGTATCCAGCGGTGGCGCCGGCTGGCATCGATGGCGACACTGGCCGGATGCTCTTCGATGAGCTCGACATCGGTCACCAATGCTGAACGCGCATAGCCGCTTTCCAGCAAATCGTGACTGAGGATGAGATTCTCCGGAAAGCGTCCGTCGACAGCCTGGCGAAATGCATCCACGTCGTAGATGCCCTTGCCGATGAACGAGCCTTCGCCGAACACATCCTGGTAGACATCCGACACCTCGCGCGTGTAGGGATCGAGCCCCGAGTCGCCCGCGAACAGTTTGGTAAAGCGGGACTGGCCGGCGCTGGTCAGGCTGATCGACGCACGCGGTTGCAGGATTGCGTAGCCTTCCACAATGCGCCCCTTGGCGGCGTCGTAGACCGGCCGGTTGAGCGGATGCGCGAGGTTGCCGACCAGCGTGCGCGCCGCGTCACGCGGCAATTGCGTGTCGGTATCCAGGGTGATGACGTACTGGATCGAACCGAGAATGGACTGGTCGCCGACGATATCGGAGAAGGCCGTGTGCGCCTCGCCCCGGAGCCGGGCATTGAACTGCTCGAGCTTGCCGCGCTTGCGCTCGTAGCCCATCCACACCCGCTCGAACGGGTTCCACACCCGCGGCCGGTGAAACAGATAGAAGATGCACGGACGATCCTCGCGGTAAGTCTCATTGAGCGCCTGCACTGCAGCGCGTGCATAGGCGAGCAAGGCCTCATCGTCCGCCAGCGTTTGCTCGGGTGCGTCGCGAAAATCCGTCAGCAGTGCAAAGAACAGATTGGGATCGCGATTGCCGAGATAGCGGATCTCCATGGCTTCGAGCAGATCATCGACGTCCTGCGGACTTGCCAGCAGGGTGGGGACGATCACCATGGTGCGATGGCTGTCCGGGATCCCTTTGGAAAAATTCAGCCGGGGCAATGCGCGCGGATGCAGGGAAAGCGTAACCAGCAGGTTCACCAGCGGGACGGCCAGCGCCGAGGCGGCAATGACGAGCGGAAGCGCAAGCCACCAGAGCCGCCCGTCAGCCGGATCGAACCCGCCGAGCGCGCAGACCACGACCGCTGTCGCAAGCAGCGTAAGCAGCAGGATCGGACCGAGATAAAGGGGAAGGCGGACATGCCGGCTCACCCGGCTGATGCGGGATCGCAATGGCAGCCGGCAGCCGACCGCACGCTCCAGATCAGGCCGTCCGTGATCGATCAGGTAGTAGCCGACATGCGCGCTGCGGTCGTGTGCGCCCAATTGCGTGGCGGCCGTCTGTGCGAGCACGATGGCTTCGCGTGCCACCGCCATTTCGCTGCGTGTGCTGTGTCGAGCCAGATCTTCGATGACATGCCGGTAGCGGTCGCGAGTGGCGAAATCCTGGCTGGCATGCATCCCCGCCGGGTCTTCACGCAAGGTCTGTTCGACGGCACTGAGCGACTCGACGAAATTGCGCCAGTCCATGGTGCCGATAAAGCGCAGGCTGCCGATGCTGTTGGCGATGGAGATCTGGTTGGCCGCTGCGGTGCGGCCAGCCGCTTCCGACAGCTCGCTTGCAGTCACCCCCTGTTCAAGCAGCTTGTGCTCGACCCAGGTTTGCACGAAGGCCATGGCGGGCCCCTGCGCCTGCAGCCGGTCGTAAAACTCCTCCACAAACGGCGCGGTCAGCGGCACATCGGCGTTGGCAAACTCGGCCAGCAACTGGATCAGCTGCTTGGGTTCGGTTTCGGCCGTGGCGAGCATGCGGTCCGCCCAGGTGATGGCCGCATCGCGCTCCTCGCGCCGCTGGGCGATACGCACCCCGACGCGGCGCAGGTTTTCCAGCAGCGCCAGCTGCAGCATGATCGGGAAGGCCCACAGTTCGCCCAGCTTCAAGGGCTCGACGGTCTGGTAGGCGGCGATGAACTGGGTGGTGTTGTTGCCGTCGACGCGGCCGTCCATATGGGAGATCAGTTCCAGCGCCAGATCGTAGATGCGCGGGATGCCGGCCGACAGGCCGTCGGCCAGCCGTGGCAACTGCCGGCTGTATCCGCGCGGCAGATGCCGACGCGCCATACCGATCTGCTGCTCGATCAGATAGAAGTTGTCGAGCAGCCAGGCCTCTGCCGGCACGATCCGTTGCCCAGGCATGGCTGCGGCTGTGACGACGTCATACGCCGCCAACAGAACCCGCGCATTGTCCGCCAGCCGTGGCAGCAAGCGGTCCGCCCCCGGGCGCGGATCGATTTGATGCTGGCCCGCCAGCGTGACCGCGTGGCGCTTGAGCTGCTCAAGGCTGAACAGCTCCGAGCGCAGCAGCTCGGTATCACGGTCGTTACGCAGCGCATGACGTGCGCGTGCCGTTAATCCGAACTCTTTGATGTTTATGACATTCTCCTTGGCCGAACGTTGGTTGTCAGCATTGAAGGCAAGTCCGGTTTGGTTGTTGGGAACGTCAAACCGTCAGCCATTTAATCGCTTTTCAATGTAGGTGATTTTGAGGAATTGGGGTTTCAGACGACTGTTGCAATTACGCCTCACCGGCGATTCTCAACAGAATGGTTTTGATGCAGATGTTCTGACCGCAAGACGTAACAGACTATTCCGGATCGGCAGGGTCAGCTCAACTATTTCTGAAAGCAGTCGCCTGACTCTAGGGAGTTGATTGCTTCGATAGTAAACGCGATCAGCAACGGCGGTGAGTTATTCCGTCCCCATGGCGCTGCGCGCCTGCTTGACCATCCCGGCTAATTGGCTCCAGTCAGCTCCGACAGGGGTGCCCTCGTGCGTCACGATCAAATGATGTGGGTATCGGCTGCAGCCTGAACGCTGTAATGCTGGAGGGCCAGGCCAGCTTATTTGGTCAGCGCCATGAACAGCTGCGGCAACTGCCAGCGCGTGTTGTCGCTTTTCAAGCAGGCCTGGAGCCGATCCACTTCAGCAAATCCGCTTCGGAAAGAGGCTTCGCAAACAGATAGCCTTGGAAATTCTCGCACCCCAGCTTGAGCAGAATATCGCGCTGCATCGTGGTTTCCACGCCCTCCGCGATCACGCCCAGCCGCATGTGCCGGCCGATGGCGATCATCGTTTCGACCAGCGGGTGGTCGGTATCGCCATTGAGTTCCTGGACAAATGCCTGGTCGATCTTCAACAGGTCGAGAGGCAGGTCTCTTAGATAAGCGAGAGATGAATAACCGGTGCCAAAGTCATCCAACGCCACGCCGAGTCCAAGTGCACGCAGCGCATGCAATTTCCGAATCGTTCCTTCGAGGTCATACAGCAGCGCGGACTCGGTGAGTTCCAGCATCAGGCGCTCGGGCGGCAGCTTGCATTTTCCAAGCACATCGGTGACCTGCTGCACGAAGTCTTCGCGCGCGAATTGCCACGGGCTGACGTTGATCGACAGGTGGCCGGAAAAGGCCACGCCTTCCCGCAGCCAGGCGGCAAGCCTGTCGCAGGCCTGCTCCAGCACCCAGGCGCCGATGGGATGAATCAGGCCGCTCGCCTCGGCGACCGGCACGAATTCGCCCGGCGATACCGCGCCCCGCTCGGGGTGGTTCCAGCGCAACAAGGCCTCGGCCCCGACCATCCGCCCCGCGGCATCGATCTGCGGCTGGAAATGCAGAATCAGTTCATTGTTCGCGATGGCGCGGCGCAAGCCTTCTTCCAGCTGAAGCCGGGATTCCGCCATGGCCTGCAGGCTCGGCAGGAAAAACTGGACGTTGCCGCGCCCCATGCTCTTGGCGTGGTACAGGGCGATTTCCGCCTGGCGCAACACATCCAGTTCCGATTCGTCATGACGTCCCGGAAACAGTACTGCGCCGATGCTCGCGCCGACGTTGAGGACACCTTCCCCCACAATGAGCGGCTTCGACAACGCCAGCAGAATCTGCTCCGCGACGTTTCTGGCCTGTTGCGCGGCCTCCTCGCGGCTGAGGTAATCGGGCGGGATGAGCACGGCGAACTCGTCTCCGCCCAGACGCGCGAGCAGGCTGTGTTCGCCGCCCGCCCCGGCCAGCCGGTGCGCCACCGCGCGCAACACTTCGTCGCCAACGTCGTGGCTGAGCGCGTCGTTGATGGTCTTGAAGTGATCCAGGTCGATCAGCAGCATCGCGCCGAAACGAGAAGCCAGCCGGCCTTGCCCCAGCAACTCCGCGAGGCGCTCGTTCAGTTGCGCGCGGTTGGCAAGGCCAGTCAGATAATCCTGATAGGCCATCTGGCGGATACTCGCTTCGGCGCGAATCCGCTGGATCTCGACGCTGGCGCGGGCGGCGAAGATATCCAGGATGGGCTGCGCCTGGCCTGTGTCGACCATGGGCCGGGTATCGAGCACGACGATGATGCCGATCGACTTGCCAGCGGCGTCGAACAAGGGCGTACCGACATAACTTTCCACGTTCAACTGCTGCAACAGGACATACTCTGGAAACAATTGCTGCACATGGGCCGGATAGACGCGGGTGCTATGACCCACCACATTGGCGCAGGGCGAGTGTTCGAGACGGCAGGTGAAGTTGTCGGTGATGGCGCCGTCCGTGCTCACGGCGATGGTTTTGATCTGTTCCAGATCGGCCTCGTCGAGCAGGCCGATGAAAGCGTATCGGGCATCGAACAGCTTGCCGAGCTGCAGCACCAGGTGCTGGAAAAACGCCTCGCCGGTTGCGGCCGAGACGCCCACGGCGATGTTGCGGATGGCGTCTTCCGTGCGCTTGCGTTCGGTGACGTCGCGAATGATGGCCAGCAGGGAGCGCCTGTTTTCCAGTTCCATGGCGACCAGGCTGACTTCCGCATGAAAGGACGTGCCGTCCGCACGCGTATGCATCCACTCGAAACGCTGCGGCACGCCGGCATAGGCGGTCTGGATTTTCTCCAGGGCCGCCTCGGCCGAGTCGCGGCCATCGGGCTGGAGGGGCGGCGAGAACGCCACCGGCGTGTTGCCGAGGATATCTTCCCGGCGACATCCGAATAATTCCAGCGCCTTGGGATTGCAGTCGGTGAAGCAGTCATCCTCAAACAGCAGGATCGCATCATTGGCCCGCTCGAACAGGCTCTGATAACGCGCCTCGCTCTGGCGCAGGGATTCTTCCATCTGCTTCTGCTCGGTGACATCGATGGAGATGCCGCACACGGCGTAAAGAGTGCCGTCGCCGTGATAGACCGGAAACTTGAGCGAGTTGTATGTGTGTGACTCGCCGGCCTGGTTAGCCACCTCCACGAACGTCTGCGGGCGGCCCGAATCCTGAACCATCTTGTCGTTGGCGCGGAAAGCCCGGGCCTGGTTTGCGGGAAACAGGTCCGCGTCGACCTTGCCGAACATGCGGCTGCCCTCCACATGAAACAGGGCTTCGTAGTGATGGTTGATGAAAAGATAGCTGCCGTCCGGATCCTTCATGTACACGACCGCCGGGACATGGTCGAGAACCGTCCGCATGCGCTGGCCGCTCTGCCGCAGCTCGTAGTTGAGCGCCATGCTCATGACAATGACCATGGACAGATAGCCGAACGGCCCGAGATGGATAAACTGGAACACCCCGAGCCGGACCAGGATGCCCTGGGTTGAAGCGAGCAGGCTCAGCCCGATGGCGGCCATCATGATCAGCGTTTCGCGGCGCCGGCCGCGCCGGTACAGGATGGCAAGCGCATACAGCGCGAACCCGAAAGCCAGGTAGACCAATGCCAGAGCGACGGCAAACCAGGGGCTGGTGCGGCCGATGGGCAGGCTGACTATTTCCCCCCAGGGCAGGTGCAGGCGTTCAAGCCCCTGAATCTCCTGGTACTGGAGGCTGAAAGGCTGAATGAAATTGGCGACGAGCACCCCCGCAAACAGCACGCCGTGTCCAATCAGCAAGGGCTTGGGGTGCACGCCAGTGTATTCGGCAATGAACCAGGGAAACAGGATGAAAAACAGCCCGGCGAGGCCCAAGCCCCACTTGAGCGTGAGAATGGCGCCCGAAACCGTTGTCACCTGATAACCCAGTCCATTGGCCAAACCGAGCAACGCCATCAACATGCACATGCCGGCAAACAGCAAATGTGTCCGGTCCCGCGGCCGCCGTGCACCAGCGGCAAGGTGAGTGACCGCGGCATAGGCGCAGATGCCGGACAACAGAAATATGCCCGGAACTACGATGTCGTTCATTATTGTGTCTCCGTGTTTAAAACGGAGTGTAGCGCTGATTCTTGGCTATTTCGTCAGCGCCATGAACAGTTGCGGCAAGCGTTCCGGCAGCCGTTCGATGTGATCGATGACGGTGAACTGGCGGCCGAAGATGTCGCCGACGTATTCGTCGGCCTTGGGATCGAGGCTGATGCAGTAGGTAAAAATGCCGCCCTGATCAAGTTCCTTCACCGCTTGCCGGGCGTCTTCGATCAGCAGGCGTTCGTCGTGGGTATCGACGTCGGACGGCTTGCCGTCGGTGAGGATGAGCATCAGCTTTTTGTCGGCGGATCGCGCGCCGAGGTAATGCGCGGCGTGGCGCATCGCCGCGCCCATGCGGGTGGAATAACCCGCCTGCATTGCGGCCAGGCGCGCTTTCACTTCGTCGTTGAAGTGTTCGCCGTAGCCCTTAATGTGCAGGTAACGCACGTCGTGGCGGGTGTTGGAATGGAAGCCGGCGATGGCAAACGAGTCGCCGAGTTTTTCAATCGCCCAGGCTAATAGCGACACCGCTTCCTGGCTCAGTTCGAGGATGGTCTGATCGGAGCCGGCGGCTTTTTCGTTGAGCGACTCCGACAGATCGAGCAGTAGCATCACGGCGATGTCGCGGCCGTCAGTGCGGTGGCTCATGTTGATGCGCGGGTCGGGGGTGGCGCCGCCCTTGAAGTCGATCAGTGAGCGGATGGCGACGTCGAGGTCGAGTTCGCTGCCTTCTTCCTGATAGCGGATGCGCACCTTGTCCTGCGGCTTCAGGAGATCGAGCATTTTCTTCAGCTGCTTGGCGAGCGCGCTGTGCTTGGCGAGCAGGCGGTCGATGTCGGCCGGGTTGCCGCTGGCGTGCAGGGCTTCGTACACGCTGGCCCAGTCCGGGCGATAGGTCTGGCTGTTGTAGTCCCACTCGGGGTAATGGCGCGGCGGCAGGCCTTTTATTTCGGCGTCCGGCGCGGCCTTGCGGTCTTCGTCGAAAGCTTCTTCCTCGTCGCCGGCCTCGATGAATTGCCACATGTGGCGGTTGTCGTCGCGGTAATCGACGACGGTGTTGTCGAAGTGGACCTTGGCGAACTGGTCGCTCTGACGGCGGGTTTTGGCAACGTAGGAAAGCGCCAGCGCGGCGATCTCTTTTGTGCTGGATTCGCCCGTGTCCATCAGTGCGTGGAAGCGCGCGACGAAGGTGTTGAGGTCGGTATCAACGTAGCCGTGAGCGGGATCGAGCAGCGCGCGCGACAGCATCGCCATGCGGTGGCGCAGACAGGAGGTGGTTTGCGGATCGCAGGCGTTTTCCAGCGGCTGCGGGTGCAGCGCGAGGAACAGGCGGCGCAGGCCGGGGTATTCGCGAATCAGCAGCGTCTCGATGCGGCAGTCCTCGAAAAACTCCACCGCCATGCGCTGGAACGGGCTCCAGTTGTCGGCGATCTGCGGCCGGGTCCAGCGGCGGTGGCCAACCATATGGGCGAGCGTGGCGCGGTAGCGATCCAGACCGCTGATGGCGCCGGCGTCGTCCTGCACGTCGGGCACGCGCATGCCGAGCTTGTCGTAATACGGAACCGGCTTGCGCAATTCGTCGAAGGCGGTGGAATACGGCACCAGTTGTTCCGCATCGTTCCACAGGCCGCGCAGGTACAGATCGAGCTTGCGTTCGACGTCCATGAACAGGGTGCCGTGGCGCTCGCGCTGCAGCACCGCGCGGCTGTCGGCGGACTGCACGCTGAAGTAGTCCTTCTGCCGCTCGGGATGGGTGCGGTAATTGCGGATGCCGTATTCCACCCAGTTTTTCAGGCCGGCCAGCGTCAGCTGGTTCAGCAGGTTCGGCGCCTGGGCGAAAAACTCCGGCAGGCCTGGGCTGGGAAAAGTGGTGTGGTGGCCGTGAATGGAGCCAGTGGTTCGCTCCATGAAATCCAGCGTGATATCCAGATAGTGCTGCATCTGCTCCTGCGCATGCAGGCGGCGCGCGACCGGCGCCAGCGTTTGCAGGAAAGGCGTGATGGCATTGCCGTTGGGCGATTTCTGCATGCGCTGGACCAGCGCCATCACCGCCGGCAAGGCCGCTTCGCCAACGGATTTTGCAGTCGACGGCCACTCTTCCAGAAACGCCAGCATCGGCTCGACGCCGCGCCCCAGCTTGCCGATGACGCGCGCGGCTTCGAGATAGGCGTCGATTCCTTCGCGGGAGAGCACCGCCAGCGCCTCGGCCATGACATCCTCGAACACCGCTTCGACCTGCGGGAAGCGGGTGTCGATCTGCGCCCAGTAGGCGCGCATCAGGGGGTGCTGGTATTCAGTTTCCGTGGTCACGTTTACACCTTAGGCAAACGTGGCGTCGATCGCGTGGTCAAGGGTGTCGCGAATATCCGCGTCGTCGGTGATCGGCCGCACCAGCGCCATGCGGCAGGCGTCGCGCGGGTCGACGCCGTCCTTGATCAGCGTCGCTGCATACACCAGCAGGCGCGTCGAGATGCCTTCGTCGAGACCGTGACCCTTGAGACCGCGCGCGACCGCGCCGATCTTCACCAGCTTGGCCGCCATTGCGGCATCGGCGCCGGTTTCCTTCGCCACGATCCCGGTTTCAAGCGCGGCGTTGGGGTAGTCAAAATCGAAGCCAGTGAAGCGCTGCTTGGTCGACTGCTTGAGATCCTTCATCAAGGTCTGATAACCCGGATTGTAGGAAATCACCAGCTGGAAATCCGGATGCGCATGGATCAGCTCTCCCTTCTTGTCCAGCGGCAGGGTGCGGCGGTGGTCGGTGAGCGGGTGGATCACCACGGTGGTGTCCTGGCGCGCCTCCACGATTTCATCGAGATAACAGATGGCGCCGATGCGCGCGGCGGTGGTGAGCGGGCCGTCGAGCCAGCGGGTGCCGTTGGCTTCCAGCAGATAACGGCCGACCAGATCGCTGGCGGTCATGTCCTCGTTGCAGGCCACGGTGATCAGCGGCTTGCCGAGCTTCCACGCCATGTATTCGACGAAGCGCGACTTGCCGCAGCCGGTGGGGCCTTTCACCATCACCGGCAAGCGGTTGCGATAGGCGGCTTCGTACAGCGCGACTTCGTTCTTCTGCTGCTGATAGAACGGTTCCTGCTGGATTTTGTATTGGTCTTTATCGGTCATGATTTTTCCTTGTGCGGAAGAAAAACGCCCCCAGCGAACCGGAGGCGTCTCTTGCAGCTCAATGCACAGCCACGATTATTTGGACATCACTTATGCACGCCCAGCTTTTCACGCCAGCCGGGGAAGATCTTGTCGGCGTCGCCGGGGAAGGACTCGAACGCGCGCGCAAATTCATTGTGCTCTTTCGCGTATTCGATCGGGTCCGCGCCCGACTTCCAGCACTCGTACGACTGACGCAGCGAGATCGCGCCGGCAGCGGGGCTGTCGATGTGACCGTAGGAGCCGCCGCCGGAGGTGTTGATGACGTTGCCGTGACCCAGGTTCTCGAAGAAGCCGGGCAGACGCAGCGCGTTCATGCCGCCGGAGATGATTGGGGTGGTGGGCTTCATGCCATACCACTTCTGGAAGTAGACCGGGCCCTGGCACTCGTCGCGCTCGATCATGTAGGCGATGTTCTTGTCGCTGTTCTCGCCTTCCATCTTGCCGTAACCCATGGTGCCCACGTGGATGCCGGACGCTCCCTGCAGACGCGAGATCTTGGCCAGCACGAACGCGGTGTAGCCACGCAGTGCGGACGGGGAGGTGATCATGCCGTGGCCGGCGCGGTGATAGTGCAGGTACTGGTTGGGGTACTGACGGCGGGCGGTGGTGATCATGCCGGGGCCGCCGACGAAACCGTCGACCAGGAACGCGACCTTGTCCGCATCCGGGCCGAAGGCTTCCAGGATGAAGTCGGCGCGGGCGCACATTTCGTAGTGGTCGTCAGCCGTGATGTTGGCGGAGAACAGCTTGGCCTGGCCGGTTTCGTCCTGGGCGCGCTTCATCGCGTCGTACACCAGCGGATACACCTTCTTGGCCGGACAGAACACCTGGTTGCCCTGCGGTTCGTCGTTCTTGATGAAGTCGCCGCCCAGCCAGAACTGGTAGGCAGCAGCCGCGAACGGCTCGGGACGCAGGCCCAGCTTCGGCTTGATGATGGTGCCGGAGATGTAGCCGCCGTTGACGACCGGGCGGCCGAGGATGCGCCACATGTCGCTGATGTCCTTGGACGGGCCGTCGAACAGCTGGATGGCGCGCTCGGGCATGTAGAAGTCATGGATCTTGGCGTGCTCGATGTCGCCCATGCCCTGGTTGTTGCCGATCACCAGCGTCAGGAAGGAGACGATCATCATGCGGCCGTCGGTGATGTTGCGGTCGAACAGCTCGATCGGATAGGCGATCCGCATATCTTCGGTCGCTTCGTCGATGTAGTACACCAGCGCGTCGACGCCCTTGGTGAAGTCGTCGGTGGTGGAGACTTCGACGTTGGTGCCGGTCGAGGACTCGGCAGCGAAGTGAGCCGCGCAGGACAGGTAGCTGCCGAAGCCGGGCTTCGGCTTCATTTTGTAGGCGACGAGGATGTGCTTGCCACCCTTGATGAGGTCTGCTTCTTTGAGGCTGAGGTCGGCGTAACGTGCGGATTGATCCATTGCATGACTCCTGCGGGTGATAAACAAAGCGTCAGGAGCATTGCCCCTGGACACGACAGGGGCGGACTATACGCAGCCACTTATATAATTAAAATTCAATTGTTATGATACAAACCATATCATTAGACTTATACATCTATTATGCGCCGATTGACGCTGCGCCAATTCCGGGTATTCGAGGCGGTTGCCCGCAACCTGTCGTTTTCGCGGGCGGCCGAGGAGCTGCACCTATCGCAGCCGGCCGTCTCGATGCAGATCAAGGGAATCGAGGCCATCCTCGGGCTGCCACTCACCGAACAGCTCGGCAAGAAAATCTTCCTGACCGAAGCCGGACGCGAGGTGCTGTACGCCAGCCAGAGCATCACCGCGCGGCTGGACGATCTGCAGGCCAATCTGGCGCAACTGCGCAGCATGGATAGCGGCCTGCTCAACATTGCGGTAACGACCACCGTGAGCGCGGTCGCCACCCGTATCCTGGCCAGCTTTCGCGGCAAGCACCCCAAGGTGTCGATTCATCTGGACGTATCCAATCGCGAATCCGTGTTGAGCCAGCTTGCGACCAACCGCATCGACCTGGCCATCATG
>JAANCK010458984.1_pt1 | contig 18346 bp, 18 predicted proteins | sample 7277841 | NCBI WGS metagenome assembly JAANCK01 (sample SAMN14222788, study PRJNA588281) | permafrost metagenome | isolation source: Arctic cryosol methane SIP | place: Canada:Nunavut | collected 2015-07 | reverse complement strand
CGCGCTCCGAGGTGCGCTCGGACCTGGAGCGGGTCTACGGGTACTTCCCGCGGCTCAAGCAGCGCCGCGGTTCCCTCGCCGGCTACACCTCGGGCGGCGAGCAGCAGATGACCGCGCTTGGGCGCGCCCTCATGGCCCGCCCGCGCATGATCCTGCTCGACGAGCCGTCCATGGGGCTCGCCCCGCAGATCGTCGAGGAGATCTTCGAGATCGTGCGCAACCTGAACGCGGACGACAAGGTGAGCTTCCTGCTCGCCGAGCAGAACACGATGGTGGCGCTGCGCTTCGCGGACTTCGGCTACATCCTGGAGAACGGACGCGTGGTGATGGAGGGCAACGCGAAGGCCCTTTCGGACAACGAGGACGTGAAGGAGTTCTACCTGGGCATTTCGAGCGGCGGACGGCAGAGCTTCCGCGAGACGAAGAACTACCGGCGCCGCAAGCGCTGGCTCGCCTGAAGGCGATGGGCGAGTTCTACGACGCGCTCGAGGCGCGCGATCCCGCCGAGCGCGAGCGATCGATCTTCGCGCGCCTCGCCGAGCAGGTCCGGCACGCGCGCGATCGCAGCGCCTACTACGGTCGTGTGCTGCAGGGGGTGGAACCCGAGGCCGTGGTCTCGCGCGCAGCACTCGCGGCACTGCCGGTCACCCGCAAGTCCGACCTTCCGGACCTGCAGCGATCCGAGTTGCCCTTCGGCGGGCTCAATGCGACGCCGCTTTCGGGCCTCGCGCGCATCTTCCTGTCGCCCGGACCCATCTACGACCCCGAGGGGCGGCGCGAAGACTACTGGCACGCGGCGCGCACGCTTTTCGCGGCGGGCTTCCGGCGCGGCGACGTGGTGCTCAATTGCTTTTCCTACCATCTCACGCCCGCGGGCAGCATGTTCGAGACCGGCCTGCAGAAGCTGGGATGCGCGGTGATCCCGGGCGGCGTGGGCCAGACGGAGCTGCAGGCGCGCGCGATCGCCGACCTCGCGCCCTCGGGCTACGTGGGCACGCCTTCGTTCCTCAAGCTGATCCTCGAGAAGTGCGACGAGCTGGGCTTGTCCGCGGCGAGCGTGCGCCGCGCGCTCGTCTCGGGCGAGGCGTTCCTCCCGCCGGTGCGCGAATTGCTCGCGGCCCGGGGCATCGAGGGTTTCCAGGCCTATGGCACGGCCGACCTCGGCATGGTCGCCTACGAGACGCGCGCCCGCTCGGGGCTGGTCCTGAACGAGGACATGATCCTCGAGATCGTGCGGCCCGGCACCGGCGATCCCGTCCCCGAAGGCGAGGTGGGCGAGGTCGTCGTGACCACGTTCAACGCCGACTATCCGCTGCTGCGCTTCGCCACCGGGGACCTTTCCGCGGTGCTCGCGGGGACGAGCCCGTGCGGGCGCACCAACATGCGCATCAAGGGGTGGATGGGCCGCGCCGACCAGGCCACCAAGGTGCGCGGCATGTTCGTCCACCCCCATCAGGTCGCGGAAGTTCTGCGCCGTCACGGGTTCGCACGCGCGCGCCTGGTGGTGGAGAACGACGCGGGGGAAGATCGCATGACCCTGCGGGTGGAAAGCGATGCGACGGACGCGGCGCTCGCCCGCGCGGTGGAGGACAGCGTGCGGGAAGTCATGAAGGTGCGCGGCGGCGTCGCCTGGCACGCGCCCGGATCGCTGCCCAACGACGGCAAGGTGATCGAGGATGCGCGCAAGTATTCGTGAGCCGTTTTCGCGGCTATGATGTACGCCGTTTGTCCGAAAGGAACCGGGAACCCATGAAGAATCGCCATCCGAAGAGTTCGCTCCTCCTGTCGTGCGCCGCGCTCGCTTGCCTGTGCGCGGGATGCGCCCTGGATCCCGCCGACCAGGCCTCTGCCCGCGACCGGGGAGAGGCGGTGTACGTTACCGGAAGCAACCTTCCGAACCATCACGGCGCGGGCGCCGTTTCCTCGGTCTCCAAGGAGGAAATCGATCGTGAAGGGGGCTCGATCCTGACTCCCGCCATGCCCATGCCCAGACCCGGCGGCATGAACTGAGGCACGCGCCGGACGGCTGCGAGCCGGGCCCCGGGGCGCCGCCCCCGTGGCTGTTTAACTACTTGTTTATAAGACGTAATTCTAGAGCTGGTGCCGCCGATCCGGAATGATCCCAGCGGCCCACTGCCTATTGTTTGATTAGGCCCCGACGGTGGGCTAAACTTACGGGCTTTTGATGGCCGTTCCCCGGACCCCCGGGGCCGGGCCGTCGAGCCCACGCAGCGAGGTTCAATGGCGAGCAAAGCAAAGATCCTGACCGAGGCGGAAATCGTGAAGATGCCGAAGTCGGACTACATGAACGCGGCACAACTCAAGTTCTTCCGCGAGCGGCTGATGGACCTGCAAAAACAGCTGCGCGAGAACGCGGGCGCCACGACGGAACACCTGCGCGAGCTTTCCTTCGCCCCCGATCCCGCCGACCGCGCGACCCTCGAGGAGGAACATGCCCTCGAGCTTCGCACCCGCGACCGCGAGAGGAAGCTGCTGAAGAAGATCGACCAGGCGCTGGCGCGCATCGACGACGGCAGCTATGGCTATTGCGAGGAGACCGGCGAGCCCATCGGCATCCAGCGGCTGCTGGCACGCCCCACGGCGACCCTCACCATCGAGGCCCAGGAACGCCGGGAGATGAAACAGAAGCTCTACGGCGAGTAATCCGCATGCGAATTCCACGGCCCCGGCCCTCGAAGCCGGGGCCGTTTGCTTTGCGCCGCGCCTGGACTGGCCTCGCGGCGGGGACGGCGGAATCCAGCGAATGTTGCCGGGATTTCGCGGCCCCGGCTCGGGCGGGCACCGTCCTATAATCGCAGGACGCTTCGAATTCCGCCGCAACGCCCGCCGCGGGATATTCGAGGCCCCATTCCGAGGAGATTCGCCGATGCGCAATCCCGATCCCGTTCCCATCGAAGGCAGCCCAGGCTGCTCGCGGCGCGAGTTCGTCACGGGAGCGCTGGCAGTAGGCTTCGCCGCGGCCGTGCAGCCGGTGGCCGCGCAGACGCAGATCACGACCGACACCGCCGGCCTCGCCGCGGGCGAAGTGAAGATCGCCGTGAAGGACGGACAGATGCCCGCCTATCGGGCGATGCCCGCCGGCGGAAGCAAGCTTCCCACCGTGCTCGTCGTCCAGGAGATCTTCGGCGTGCACGAGCACATCAAGGACATCGCGCGCCGGCTCGCGAAGGCGGGCTATCTCGCCGTGGCTCCCGAGCTCTACGCGCGCCAGGGTGACGTGTCGAAGCTCGCCAGCATCGACGACATCCGGCCGATCGTGGCGAGCGTGCCCGATGCGCAGGTGATGTCGGACCTGGATGCGGCGGCAACCTGGGCCGCGGCCAACGGCGGGGACGGGCGCAGGCTCGGTATCACCGGCTTCTGCTGGGGCGGGCGCATCGTGTGGCTGTACGCCGCGCACAACCCGGACCTCAAGGCGGGAGTGGCCTGGTATGGCCGCGTCGAGGGCGCGGGCACGCCATTGCAGCCGAAGAATCCGATCGAGCTGGTGCACAACATCCGGGCGCCGGTGCTGGGCCTGTACGGCGGCGCCGACGCCGGCATCCCGAAGGAGGGCGTCGAGCGCATGGCCGCCGCGCTGAAGGCCGCGGGCAAGCCGGGCGAGATCCACATCTATCCGGATGCGCCCCACGCATTCCTCGCCGATTACCGGCCTTCCTATCGCCGGGAGGCCGCCGAGGACGGTTGGAAGCGGCTTCTCGACTGGTTCCGGAAGAACGGGGTGGCATAGCGCGCGGCACCCCGGGACGAGAGCGTGAACGACGAGGTCAACAGGATTCGCGAGGACGTCTCGCAGCAGCTGCACCGGGTGCTGGGCGATCGCAGCCTCGCCACGGTGTTCCAGCCCATATTCGGCTTCCGGGAGGGGCGGATGCTGGGCTACGAGGCGCTCGTGCGCGGGCCCGAGGGATCGCTCATCCAGACCCCCGCGGAGCTCTTCGCCGCCGCCCAGGTGGAGAACCTCTCGGTCGAGCTGAACCTGCTTTGCATACAGCAGATCCTGCGCACCTTCGCCTCGAGCGGGCTCGACGGAAGCCTCTTCCTCAACGTGTCGCCGCAGCTCGTCGTGCAGCGCGGGCACGACCAGGAACGCGCCGCGCGGTACATGGCGAGCCTCGGTCTCGAGCCCGACCGCGTGGTGATCGAGCTCACCGAGGACTATCCCACGGTGGACTTCCGCCTCGTGCACGAGTCGCTGATGCTCTACCGGTCGATGGGATTGCGCATCGCCATCGACGACCTCGGCGAGGGTTTCGCGAGCCTGAGGCTGTGGTCGGAGCTGCGCCCGGAATACGTGAAGGCGGACAAGCATTTCGTGACCGGGATCGCCACCGACCCGGTGAAGGTGCAGTTCCTGCGCGCGATCCAGCACATCGCCGAGAACTGCGGTTCGCTCGTGATCGCCGAAGGCATCGAGAACGCCGCCGACTTCAAGGTGGTGAAGGACATCGGCATCGCGTACGGGCAGGGCTGGTTCATCGGACGTCCCTCCGAAAATCCCGCCGGCGAGCTGCCCGAAGAAGCGCGTCGCGCCCAGGCAGACGCGCGCCTGCCGGTGATTCCCGCGCCGCGCCTGCGCGCGGGCACGGAGCCGCGCGCCCACGATTTCGTGCGCGCGGTGGACGCCGCCACGCCCCAGGCCACCCTCGGGGCGCTGCGCAGGCGCTTCGCCGCTTCGCCCGGCCTCGCGGCGATCCCGGTGATCGGGACCGCGGGCGTGGAAGGCGTGGTATCCCGGATGTGGCTCGACCTCGCGGCGGCGGGCGCGGATACCGCGGCGCTGGATGCCCGCCCGTGCCTCGATTTCGCCGACCGGGCGCCGATCCGCGTCGAGGCCGAGCTGGACCTGGCCGCCCTCACGGCGATCCTGGTCGAGTCCGACGCGCGGCGCTTCGCCGACGGCTTCGTGCTCGTGGATCGGGGCCGCTACCTGGGCATGGGAAACTGCCGCGACGTAATGCGCTCCCTGCAGACGTCGCGGGTCCTCGCGGCGCGCTACACCAATCCGCTGACCCTCCTGCCCGGGCAGGTCCCGATCAACGAGCACCTGGCGCGTCTGCTCGCGCGCCAGGTTCCCTTCTGCGCCTGGTTCGTCGAGGTGGACCAGATGCGCGGGCTCAACGATTCGGGCGGATTCGCCCAGGGCGACGCGCTGATTCATGGGTGCGCGCGCCTGCTCGAGGAGGCGTGCGAGCCGGGCATCGATTTCGCCGGGCACGTCTCCGGCGGACGGTTCGTCGTGCTGGCGCAAAGCGAGGACTGGAAGGCGCGCGCCCACGCGCTGCTCGCGAAATTTCCCGCGCTGGTGGAGGACCAGGTCCCCTCGGACGTGTTCGAACGGGGCTATTTCACCCGCACGCTGCGCGACGGAAGCCTCAGCGTGCGGCCTTTGCCCCGGCTCGTGATCGGCATCGTTCCCGTGCTGCCGGGCGTGTTCGAGTCGCGCCACGAGGTGGTCGCGGCGGCCAAGCGAGCGGCCGAGGCAGCCATGGAGCGCTCCGGCAGCGCGATCCACGTGGACGAGCAGCATGCCAACGCCTATCCGCAGTCGCTGCTCTTCGGGCAGCCGTAATCCCCCTCAACCGCGGCGACGCCAAACCTGCCAACGCTCCTTGCCCTCGAACACCGGAATCGAGTCGTCCACGGGGACGTCCTCGAGGCGCTCGAACGCGCCCTCGAGCAGCGCCGCAAGCTCGGCCTGCGAATTGAGCGCAAAGGGTGGCCCGCGATCCCCCGCGTCGAAGTAGAAGAATCCCGCGAGCAGGCCGCCGGGCGCCACGAGCTCGGCCACGCGCTTCGACCAGGCCTCCCACATCCGCCGCGGCAGCGCGCACAGGAAGGCCCGTTCGTACACCACCTCGAAAGGGGCTTCGGCGATCGGCGCGAAGAAGTCGCCGCGGCGCACCCGGTCCGCGTATTCCCCGAGCTCGCCCGCCGCCGCCGCGAGCGCCTCGGCGCTGAAATCGATTCCCACCACGGTCCAGCCGCTTTGTGCGAAGTACCGTACGTCGCGCGCGCTTCCGCAGCCGGGGACGAGCACCGTTCGCGCCCGGCCGCCGGAAGCCACGAATTCGCGCAGGCGCGCCGGGACCTTGCGCGCGTCCCACGGCGCGAAACACGCTTCGTAGCGCAGGTCCCAGAATTCCGGCCCGGACGGATCGCGTTTCGGAAAGGTGGGCGTGCTCACGCCCGAATGGTATCCCCGAACGGATATACTTCGCGCCGCACCCCGCGTTCCCCGAGATGAAGCGCCTCCTGCTTTGCGCCGCCGCCGGCCTCGTGCTGGCATCCTGCAACCCCGGTCCCGAAACCGCCCATCGCACGGTGAGCCTTTCCGCGTGCCGGCTTCCGGGCGTCGAGTCCGAGGCCCAATGCGGGAAGTACGAGGTCTGGGAGAACCGCGCGACGCGCTCCGGCCGGCGCATCGCGATCAACATCGCGATCGTGCCCGCGCGCATGCGGGCCCGGGAACCGGATCCGGTCTTCGTGCTCGCGGGCGGCCCGGGGCAGGGCGCCGTGTCCCTCGCCGGCCAGGTGATGCCGCTCTTCGCCAAGCTGAACGACTCGCGCGACGTGGTGTTCGTCGACCAGCGGGGCACGGGCGAATCCAATCCGCTCGATTGCGAGGACGACGACGACGCGCCGCTGCAGTCGCTGTTCGAGGATTCGCTCCCGGGCGACGTGGTGCGCAAGTGCCTGGCGGGCCTCGACGCCGATCCGCGCCAGTACGTCACTTCCATCGCGATCGAGGACCTGGACGAGGTGCGTTCCGCGCTGGGCTACGACAAGCTCAACTTGTGGGGCGGCTCCTACGGCACCCGCGCCGCCCTCGAGTACCTGCGCCGGCACGGGGACCACGTGCGCACCATGGTGCTCGACGGGGTGGCGCCCCCTTCGATGAAGATGCCGCTGTCGTTCGTGGCCGACGGGGAGGCGGCCCTGCGCAAGCTCGTGGCCGGATGCGAGGCGCAGGCGCGATGCCGCCACGCCTATCCCGACCTGGGCGGCACCATCCGCGACCTGCGCGAGGAGCTCGCCCTGCATCCCGAGCGCGTGGGCATCCAGGACCCGCGCACGGGGGAGCGCGAGACCATCCGCGTGAACCAGAACGTGTTCCTCTCCGGATTGTTCCGGCCGCTTTACGTGGCCGAGCTCGCGAGCCTGTTGCCCTATGGAATCGAGTCGGCCGCCCACGGAGACTTCAATCCGCTGCTCGCCCAGAACCTTGAGTTCGCCGACGACGTCTCGGAGAACCTCTCGCTCGGCATGCACCTTTCCGTTGTGTGCGCCGAGGACATCCCGCGCATCACGGCCGAGGACCTCGCGGCGGCGAGCCATTCCTTCTTCGGCCGGGCGCTCGTGGACGATTTCATCTCCGCGTGCCGCATCTGGCCGCGCGGTCCGGTGCCCGCCGATTACTACGACCCGGTGCGCTCCAAGGTGCCCGCGCTGCTGCTGTCCGGCGGGATCGATCCGGCCACTCCCCCGCGGCACGCCGAGGAGGTGGCCGCGACGCTGCCCAATGCGAAGCACCTCATCGCGCCCCAGGTGGGGCACGGCGTGAGCGAGCGCGGCTGTGCCCCGCGCCTGATCGAGGCGTTCGTGCGCGCGGGAACCGCACGGGGCATCGACGGCAAGTGCCTCGAGCGCATTCCGCGGCCGCTGTTCGTGCTGCCCGTGGGATCCTCGCCTTGATCGTCGCCGAGAACCTCGCCAAGCGCTTTGGCGGCGTGCAGGCGGTGAGCCGCGTCTCCTTCACCGCGCCCGACGGCTCGATCACCGCGCTGCTCGGGCCCAACGGGGCGGGCAAGACCACGACGCTGCGCATGATTTCCACGCTCGTGGCTCCCACCCACGGCACCGCGCGGGTCGACGGCCTCGACGTGGGGCGCGACGCGCTCGCCGTGCGCGCGCGCATCGGCCTGCTTTCGGACGCCCGGGGACTCTACGGCCGGCTCACCGCGCGGGAGAACGTCGCGTATTACGGCGCGCTTCGCGGCCTGGCGCCGGCGGCGATCGAGGCGTCCCTCGCCCGCCTAGCCGGCGTGCTCGAGCTCACGGCGCTGCTGGACCGGCGCACCGACGGATTTTCCCAGGGCGAGCGCATGAAGGTCGCGATCGCGCGGGCACTCGTGCACGATCCGCCCAACGTGATCCTCGACGAGCCCGGCAACGGGCTGGACGTCATGACCACGCGCAACCTGCGCGACGTGATCCGCCGGCTGCGCGACGCCGGCAAATGCGTGCTCTTCTCGAGCCATGTGATGCAGGAAGTCTCGGCCCTCTGCGACCAGATCGTGATCGTGGCGAAGGGGGAGGTGGCCGCCCACGGCACCGCGGGCGAGCTGCTCGAGGCAAGCGGCTGCACGAACCTCGAGGACGCGTTCGTGCGCCTCTCGGGCGAGGCGCCGGAACCGTGAGGATCCCCGCGCTTACCGTGTACCTGAAGGAGATGCGCGATGCGCTGCGCGACCGGCGCACCGCGATCATGGTCCTCGTGGCTTCCATCCTCACGGGGCCGCTCACCCTGGTGCTGGTGGCCCATTTCGTTTCCGGCCTCGAGAAGAAGGGCTCCGACCTCAAGGTCGTCGTCGCGGGCGAGGAGCGGGCCCCGGCGCTGGTGAACTTCCTGCAGCGCAACGACATCCGCATCGAGCGCGCACCCGGCGACTACGAAACGCGCGTGCGCGACGGGCGCCTGGACGCGGTGATCGTGGTGCCCGAGGATTTCGACGAGCACTGGCTTTCGGGCGACGGGGCCAAGCTCGAGATCGTCTTCGACGATTCCCGAGCCGACGCGGGGCCCGCCATCCGCCAGGCCGAGCGGCTGCTGCGCGGGTTCAACCGCGAGACGGGGATGCTGCGCATGATGGCGCGCGGCGTGAGCCCGGACCTGGGGCAGCCGGTGGAGATCGAGCGGTTCAACACCGCCACGCCGCGGCAGAAGGGCGCCTTCCTGCTCTTCCTCATCCCGATGTTCGCCCTGCTCTCGCCGCTGCTGGGGGGGATGACGATCGCGATCGACTCCACCGCCGGGGAGCGCGAGCGCGGCTCCCTCGAACCGCTGCTGGGAAATCCGGTGCCGGTGGCGCACATCGTGGCGGGCAAGTGGCTCGCGGCGTGGACGTTCGCCTGCGCGGTCGCGACCCTCACGCTCGCGGGCTTCGTCACCGCTTCCGTGCTCTACGCGCAGAAGCAGCTTGCCGCGATGATGGCCTTCGGCGCACCGGAGTTCGTGCTGTTCGTGGCGATGGTGGTGCCCTTCGCCGCCATGACCTCGGCGCTGCAGATGCTGATCTGTACCTACGGGCGCTCCTACCGCGAGGCCCAGACCTACGTGAGCTACCTCGCCACGGCGGTCTCGTTCGTACCGGCGATCGTCCTCTTCTCGGGATTGAAGGAAGTCCCGTGGCACCTGCTCGTTCCCGTGCTGGGGCAGCAGGCGGTGCTGTCGCGGGTGGTGCGCGGGGACGCGGTGGGATTCACAGACTGGGCCGTACCCTCGCTCGTGGCGGCGACGATCGCGGCGGCGTGCCTCGTGCTCCTCGTGCGCTTGCTGCGCGACGAGCGCATCGTGTTCGGGCGGTCGTGAACGATCGGGCTCGCGCCGCCGTCGACCTCGACGCCTTGTTCTCCCAGGACGGAGCGATCGGCCGCGCCGTGGCGGGCTTCCGGCACCGGCCGCAGCAGGTGGAATTCGCCCGCGCCGTGCTGGACGCCATCGAATCGTCGGGCGTGCTCATCGCCGAGGCGGGCACGGGAACGGGCAAGACCTTCGCGTACCTCGTTCCCGCGCTGATGGCGGGCGGGCGCGTGATCGTCTCGACCGGCACCAAGACGCTGCAGGACCAGCTCTTCCACCGCGACCTGCCGCTCGTGCGCCGAGCCCTCGGAGTCGCCGTGGACGTGGCCCTGCTCAAGGGTCGCGCCAACTACGTGTGCCTGCACCACCTCGAGGTCGCCGCCGCCGAGGGCACCTTCGCCGCGCGGGAAGACGTGGCACACCTGCACAAGATCCGCAGCTTCGCGAAGCGCACCATGACCGGCGACAGGGGCGATTGCGCCGACGTGCCGGAGTCCTCGCCCGCGTGGGCGCAGGCCACCTCGACGCGGGAGAACTGCCTGGGCTCGGCGTGCGGGCATTACCAGGATTGCTTCGTGATGAAAGCGCGCAAGAGGGCCTCCGAGGCGGACGTGATCGTGGTGAACCACCACCTCTTTTTCGCCGACGTGGCCCTGCGCGACGAGGGCGCGGCCGACCTGCTGCCGGCGGCCAACACGGTGATCTTCGACGAGGCGCACCACCTGCCGGACCTGGCGCGGCTTTTCTTCGGACAATCGCTTTCCACGACCCAGCTGGTCGAGCTCGCCCGGGATGCCCGCCTCGCGGAAGCCCAACATGCCCGCGAAAGCTCGGACCTGGGAGACGCCGCGGCGCGGGTCGAACGCGCCGCGCGCGACCTGCGCCTGGCGCTGGGAGCCGCGGCGGGGCGCACCGCGCTTTCCGCCGTGCGCGACCGCGCGGGATTCGACGCCGCCCTGGACGCGCTCGCCGCGCGCCTGGCCGAGCTGGCCGAAGCGCTTCGCGGCCAGGAGGAGCGGGCCGAGGAGATCCGCAACGCGCGGGTCCGCGCCGAAGAGTTCCTCGGTCGCATCGCCGAGTGGCGGGAGGCCGACGCGCGTCCGCGGGAAGACGCGTTCGGCGAGGCGGCGGCCGTCGACGTCGTGCGCTGGATCGAGGCCTACGCGCAATCGGCCGCCCTGTACGTGACGCCGCTCGACGTGGCGCGCATCTTCCGGAGCCAGATGGAGGACGCGAAGCGGGCGTGGATCTTCACCTCGGCGACCCTGGCCGTGAATGGCGATTTTTCCCATTACCAGGGCGAGATGGGCCTCGCCGAGGCGCGCACCTTGAGCTGGCCCAGCCCGTACGATTTCGAGCGCCAGGCGCTGCTCTACGTTCCGGAGGGATTGCCGGACCCGAATGCCGAAGGCTACGTGGAGGCCGTCATCGACGCGGCCTGGCCCGTGGTCCGTGCAAGCGGCGGGCACGCTTTCCTGCTGTTCACGAGCCTGCGCGCGATGGAGCGCGGCCACGACCGGCTCGCGGGCAAGCTCAAGGCCGAGGGGCTCGACTGGCCGCTCTTCCTGCAGGGAAGCGGCTCGAAGAACGAGCTGCTGGAGCGGTTCCGCCGCTCACCCCACGGGATCCTCGTGGGATCGCAATCCTTCTGGGAAGGCGTGGACGTGAAGGGCGAGCAGCTTTCGGTGGTGGTGATCGACCGGCTGCCGTTCAACCCTCCCGACGAGCCGGTGCTCGCGGCCTGCATCGAACGCATCAACCGTGCCGGAGGCAACGCCTTCATGGATTACCAACTGCCGCGCGCGGTGATCGCTTTGAAGCAGGGCGCGGGACGGCTCATTCGCGACGAGACGGACCGCGGGGCGCTGGTGATCTGCGACCCGCGGCTCGTGGAAAAGCCCTACGGCAAGCGCATCTGGCGAGCGCTGCCGCCGTTCCGCCGCACGCGATCGCTCGCGGAGGTCGAGGCGTTCTTCGCCGCGAGGGCCCCGCAGGTCAGCGCGAAGGAATGAACTTCCACCCCTCGGGGCACTTCGTGACCTTGGGGTAGTACGCCTTCGCCGATTCGCAGTAGTTCATGTACGTGGGCCCCTGCGCGGGCATGCCTTCGGCAGGCGCAGCCTCCGTGGTCGGGGCCTCGGAAGTCGGCTCGTCCTCGTACGCCGGCTCCGGATAGCTCTCCACGTCCCGGTAGATCACCGTCTCGCGCGGGTAGCTGTCGTAGTAGCCGTAGGGCGCGCCCCAGTAGTATGACGACCAGAGCAGCGGAACGCCCAGGTAGAAGCCCAGGCCGGGGCTCCAGCTGCGGTGATAGCCGCCCCAGTGCCCTCCGGACCAGTGCCCGCCGCCGGACCAGTGCCCGCCGCCGGACCAATGTCCGCCGCCGTGGGACCCGCCGGATACGTGGCCGCCACCGCCACGGGCGGCGAGCGCGGACCCCGTCACTGCCAAGCCAACCGCGGCGAGCGCCACGGCCAGCAGGGTTTTCGTTGATTTCATCTTCAGCCTCCTTGCAACGTCTTCGTACAGGGTACTCGACTTAAGCGTGAACGCCCGACACCCCGTTTCGGATGACACCGGACAGCAATTCCCGGCACGTGCTTCGACCCCGGGCGACTCCGTTGATTCCCCGATCCCGCGCCCTTGCCGCTAGGCGGAGCAGGGCAAGGTGACGCGCGCCTCGAGGCCGCCGCCTTCCCGGGCGATCAGGTCCAGGCGCCCGCCGTGCAGCGTGGCGACGCGATCGGCGATCGCGAGGCCCAATCCCGCGCCGGACAGGCCGCTGCGCGCCTCGTCCCTGCGCGTGAAGGGCTGCTTCAGGTGCTCCGTGAGAGCGGCGGGGATTCCGGGACCGCGATCGAGGACCGAGAGGATCGCGTGTCCCGCGCGGGCCGACACCCGCACGACAATTTCGCCGCCGGCGTGGCGCACCGCGTTGACGAGGAGGTTGTCCACCAGGCGCTGCAGGGCGAGCGGGCGCAGCATGAGCAAGGGCACCTCGTCCAGCTCGCAACGAACCGATGCGCCCGTGCGCAATGCACGCTCCGCGCACGAGCGCGCGAGCTCCGCGAGGTTCACCGCGGAGCTCGGCTCCGCGGCCTCGCTGCGGGTGAAATCGATGAACTGGTCGATGATCGCGTTCATGTCGTCCAGGTCCTGGACGATCCCGCGCTGGGTCTCCCCGTCCACTTTCGCGCCGAGCATCTCGACTTCGAGGCGCAGGCGCGAAAGCGGCGTGCGCAGGTCGTGGGAGATGCCGGCGAGGAACGTCGCGCGCTCGCGCTGGCTGTGCTGCAGGTCATCCTTCATCTGGTTGAAGGCGCGCGCGACGGCGCGGATTTCCGAAGGTCCCGTTTCCGAGACCGGAGGAGGGTCGCCGCCCTTGCCCAGCTTGACCGCCGCGCGCGCGAGCTCGCCCAGGGGCCGATTGAGGCGCCACATCAGGAAGAACGTGGCCGCCACCGCGATCACCAGCCCCACGGCGCCCCACGCGATCAGCGCCTCGAGGGGATCGCGTTCCACGCGCCCGATGGGGAACGCGACCCAGTAGCCGCGATCCCCGGTGGGAATGCGGATCCAGAGGTCCCGGGGATGGGGGTGTGCGGGGTCCCGAGGCCCTTCGTTGCCGCGCACGTAGATCTCGGCGCCGGGCCCGAAGATCTCGTGGATGCGCTCCCGCAGCAGGTGCAGGCCCGCGACGGGACGCATGCGCTCGTCGCCGCGGACCGGCACGATGCGGATGCCTTCCTGCTCGTCGACGCGTCCGATGAACTCGTCCCGCTGCGCCGGACCCATCGTGTTCAGGGCGGCGCCGATGGTCTTCAGGTGGCTCACGAACTGGCCGATGCCCGCGGCATGCCGGGGCTGGGTCACGTAGCGGTGCAGGACCCACACCGCGGCGACCTGGGAGAGGATCAGCGCCACGATCAGGACGACCAACGTGCGCCACAGCAGCGAAGCGGGAAACAGCTTCACTTCGCGGCCACGCCGTCGGGAATGAACACGTAGCCGAAGCCCCACACGGTCTGGATGTAGCGCGGGCTCTGGGGATCCTCGCCGAGGAGCTTGCGCAGCCGCGAGACCTGGACGTCGATCGAGCGGTCGTAGCTCTCGTGCTCCCGGCCCCGGGCGAGCTCCATCAGCTTGTCGCGCGACATCGGCTCGCGCGGATGCAGGGCCAGCGCCTTGAGCAGGGCGAATTCGCCGGTGGTGAGGGGCACGGGCTTGCCGTCGCGCGTGAGCGCCCGGCTGGCCAGGTGCAGGGCGAACGGGCCGAAATCCACCACCTTCGCCTGGGCCGTGGGCGCGCCCGGCGTCTCGGCGGGCGCCTGCCGGCGCAGCACCGCGTGGATGCGCGCGACCAGCTCGCGGGGATTGAACGGCTTGGCGAGGTAGTCGTCTGCGCCCATCTCGAGGCCCACGATGCGGTCCACGTCGTCGCCCTTGGCGGTGAGCATGATCACGGCCACGGCGTTGCCCGCGGCGCGCAGCCTCCGGCAGATCGCGAGCCCGTCCTCGCCGGGAAGCATGAGGTCGAGGACCAGCAGGTCGTAGCGCATGCGCGTGAAGTTGCGGTCCATGGCGGCCGCGTCGGCCACGGTGTCCACGGCGAAGCCCTGCTCCGAGAGATAGCGCTTGAGCAGATCCCGCAGGCGCAGGTCGTCGTCGACGACGAGGATCTTCTGGCGTTGCGCGCTTTGCATGGAGTGATCGTACGGGTATCGGAGGGCATTCCGCCCGCCAGATGTAATGGAATGTTAACAGCGGCGCCACGGACAGCATCCTCCTTACAACCGGTTACCACTGGCCGTGCGCGGTGCGGGCATCGGCGCGTTGTACCGCCTACGCTCGCGACATCCGGTTCGGGCGACAACCTCGATGCATATCCTGAAGGAGCACTCCATGAAATACGTTGCCATCCTCGCCGCGCTGGGCTTCGCCTCCGCGGCCGTCCTCGCCGTGGCTTCGCCGCAAGGCGCGGGCCCCGGGCGCGGTCCCGCATTCGATCGCCTCAAGGCCGCCGACACCAACGGCGACGGCATGATCAGCCGCGAGGAAGCGGCCGCGCTGCCGAAGCTCGCGAAGCGCTTCGATCAGCTCGATGCCAACGGCGACGGGCAGATCAGCGCCGACGAATTGCGCGCCCACCGGGAACAGGCGCGTGCCGATCGCTGGAAGAAGCTCGACGCCGACGGCGACGGCCGTATCAGCCTCGCCGAAGCCCAGGCCAACGCACCGCGGCTCGCGCGGCACTTCGCGGCGCTCGACGGGAACCAGGACGGTTTTCTCACGTCCGACGAGCTGAAGGCGGCGCACCAACGCCATCGCGGGGCGCAGGCGAAGTAAGGTCGTCCCGACTGCGCCGGCGAGACTCGGATCGGGCTTCGCCGACGCATCTCTGCTTCATCCGCGCGATCCATCGCCGCCACCGCTCCTGAACGCCATCTCGGACCATCGGAGGGGTCGGACTCCGCCGGCGCGACACTTCGAATAATTCTCATGTGATACATTAGGTAATATAGATATAAGTCTGATTCTTAAGCATTACAATCTGGCATTGAGGGTGCCGTGGTCGGGTATAATGCGATCGTGAACATCCTGGCCGTAGAGACCTCCACCGAGCTTTGTTCCGTGGCCCTGCTGCGAGGCGCGGAGCTCTTCGTGGAGGAGGCGATGGCCGAAAATCGCCATTCCGAGATGCTGGTGCCGATGCTGCGCAGGGTGCTCGAGCGCTCGCACCTCGACGCCCGGGACATGGACGCGTTCGCGTTCGGACAAGGGCCGGGTTCCTTCACCGGCATCCGCATCGCATGCGGCATCGTCCAGGGCCTCGCGTTCGCATCGGATCGACCGGTGGTGCCGGTGCCGTCGCTTTTGGCGCTCGCGGAGCAATCCAACGAGCGCCGCGTCCTCGCCGCGTTCGATGCGAGGATGAACGAGGCCTACCTCGCGGCATACGCGCGCAACGGCGCCGATTGGGATGAGATCGTCGCACCCCGGCTGGCCGACGCGACTGGGCTGCCATCCCTCCCCGGACGCCGATGGATCGCCACGGGCAGCGGCTTCGAGCGCCTGCCGTGGCTGCGCGAAGCCTATCGGGAGACGGTGGAGATGCGCCTGGCGGGCGACCTCCCCCGTGCAGGAGCCGTCGCCCGCCTCGCCGCCCGGGCGCTCGCGCGCGGGGATGCGGTCGCCGCGGAGCGCGCCGTGCCCCTATACTTGCGCGACAAGGTGGCCCTCACAATCGAGGAAAGAAGGGCAAGACGGTGAGCGCGGTCCCGATTCCCCAGCTCCATTACCGCCGGATGCGCCCCGCGGACCTCACGGAGGTGGCGCGCCTCGAGAAGTCGCTGTACGCGTTCCCCTGGAGCATCGGGAATTTCCGCGATTCGGTGACCGCCGGCTACGACTGCTGGACCGTGACCCACGGCGAGACCGTCATCGGCTACGCGATCCTCATGATCGCCCTCGACGAGGCGCACCTGCTGAATTTCGCGGTCGCCCCGGAGTGGCAGAACCAGGGCATAGGGCGCGAATTCCTCACCCACATGATCGAGGGCGCGCGCGACGGGGGATGCCAGATCGTGTACCTGGAGGTGCGCCCGTCCAATCTCGCCGCGCGCCACCTCTACCGCAAGGTGGGTTTCCAGCAGATCGCCATCCGCCCCGAGTACTACCCCGCGGTGTCGGGGCGCGAAGACGCGCTCTTCCTGGGCCTCACGCTTTGATGGACGAGCGCTCGCTGAGGGAGCTGGAGCTCGCGCCGGTCGCGCGGCTCTTCGGCCTGGTCGATGCAGCGGTCCATGCCGCTCCTGTCGCAGTGGTTCCCCCCAGCGTCCAGGCCGCGGCGCCGGACACTTCGGATCCCGGCAGCGCGCTGTCGGTGGCGGCGCTCGGGTGGGAAGCGCTGCGGCAAGTGGTGCGCGCATGCACCGCCTGCGGGCTGTGCGCGAAGCGCAAGCAGGCGGTGTTCGGCGTGGGCTGTGAGACGGGACCGTGGATGTTCATCGGGGAAGGGCCCGGCGCGGACGAAGACGAACAGGGCGATCCGTTCGTGGGACAGGCGGGTCGCCTGCTCGATTCGATGCTCGGCGCCGCGGGGCTGCAGCGGGGGCGCGACGTCTACATCGCCAACGTGGTGAAGTGCCGCCCGCCGGGAAACCGCACGCCCACGCCCGAGGAAGCGGCGGCGTGCGCGCCGTTCCTCGACCGGCAGATCGAGCTGGTCAAGCCGAGGATGATCGTGGCCTTGGGCAAGACCGCGGCGATGCGCCTGCTCGCCACCGAGGCGAGCCTGGGAAGCCTGCGGGGGCGCCTGCACCAGTACCGGGGCACGCCGCTCGTGGTGACCTATCACCCGGCCTACCTGCTGCGCAACCTGCCGGACAAGGCGAAAGCGTGGGAGGACCTGCTGCTCGCCCGGCGCGCAATGCGCGAATCGGCTTGAAAAGGCGGTTTGCGGCCCCCATCATTCGCGCAGGCGGGATCTCCGCCCTTCGAGGAGAGGGAAAAATGCGCAAGCTCCTGTGGGCCCTGCCGCTTCTGGCGGCGCTCACGCTGTCCGGCTGCGGCTACAACGATTTCCAGACCAAGGACGAGCAGGTGAAGGCGGCCTGGTCCGAGGTCCTGAACCAGTACAAGCGGCGCGCCGACCTCATTCCCAACCTGGTGGCGACGGTGCAGGGTTACGCGTCCCAGGAAAAGGACGTGCTGCTGGGCGTGACCCAGGCGCGCGCCCGGGTGGGCTCGATGCAGCTCACGCCCGAGGCGCTCAATGACCCCCAGGCGATGAAGCAGTTCCAGGCCGCCCAGGGCCAGCTCACCAGCGCGCTTTCGAGGCTGCTCGTGGTGGCGGAGAACTATCCGCAGCTGAAGAGCGACGCGAACTTCCGCGAGCTGCAGGCCCAGCTGGAGGGCACCGAGAACCGCATCACTACCGCGCGCAACCGCTTCATCAAGGCGACCCAGGACTACAACATCCTGGCGCGCCAGTTCCCGACCAACCTCACCGCCATGATGTTCGGCTACAAGCCGAAGGAGAGCTTCACGGTCGAGAACGAGAAGGCGATCGCCGAGCCGCCGAAGGTGGATTTCGCGCCGAAGTCCGCGGTGCCCGCCGCGCCGTCGCCCACTCCGGCGACGCCTCCCGCGGCCAAGTAGCATGACGCGATCCCTGGGCCGCCTCCTCACGGGGGCGCTCGCCCTGTTCCTTCCGGCGATGGCCGCGCTCGCGGCCGCGCCCGCGGATCCGATCCCGGTTCCCCGGCTCACCGCCCGGGTGATCGACCAGACCGGGACCCTCACCGCGCAGGAGCGCGACTCCCTCGAAGCGAAGCTGCGCGCCTTCGAGCAGGCCCGCGGCTCGCAGGTCGCGGTGCTGCTGGTGCCCTCCATCGGAACGGAGCCGATCGAGGATTTCTCCACCCGCGTGACCGATGCGTGGCAGCTCGGCCGCAAGGGGGTGGACGACGGCGTGCTCTTCGTGATCGCCAAGCAGGAGCGCAAGATGCGCATCCAGACCGGGCGGGGTGTCCAGGGAACCCTCACCGACGCGCTGTCCAAGCGGATCATCGCCGAGATCGTCGCGCCGCGCTTTCGCACCGGAGACTTCGCCGGCGGAATCGACGCGGGCGTGGACGCCATCGTGAAGGCGATCGAGGGCGAGGAGCTGCCGCTGCCGGAGATGAAGCCGTCCGCGCGCAAGGTCGGGACATCCTCGTCGTACTCGGACTTCGTCTGGCT
>JAANCK010506174.1_pt1 | contig 18379 bp, 9 predicted proteins | sample 7277841 | NCBI WGS metagenome assembly JAANCK01 (sample SAMN14222788, study PRJNA588281) | permafrost metagenome | isolation source: Arctic cryosol methane SIP | place: Canada:Nunavut | collected 2015-07 | reverse complement strand
GCCCGTCCGAGCGTGCGCCCGAAGACTTCGTTCCAGGCGTCCCACATCAGCTTGAGTAAGGCGGCAGCATCCCACTGGCTAATCGCCCGGGTGCCGTTGATTCTGTCTTCTGTCGGCAGCAGTCGCTTCGCCTCTGTCGCAGCCTTGTCCTTATGGGCATTCGCGAATTCGCGTTCCACGTAAGGCGCCAGCCCTGCGCGCAGCAAATCGACTGCCTTCCCGACACGTTCCTGGTTGGTGATCGCCATGCTCGTCCTATGAATTCATTCCGGCGCCGCTCTGCGCTGCAGAGGCTCCCGCCGCAACCGCGCGGCGGATCATCTGGTCTACCGCGGGTTCGGTGTTGACGGGTGTAATCCTGATCGCGGGATGAGCGGCCGCGAACACGCGGAACAACTCGTCGGCAAAAGCCTGCCCGAGCTCGGATACGCCGGCAAAGTCCAGCTCGACGCGGTTGAAACGCTCGAACCGGCTTGCCACCCGCTTGGCCTGGGAGCGAGATACTAGCTTCTCGCCTTCGTATTGCGCCAGGCGCAATGGCACCACGGTCTTGTCGAACGTGAATTCCTCGGGGTCCATGTACGCGGTGAAGATGTCCCGCATGACACGTGGACTTTGATTGGCCAGCCACATGTGGATGCGTGTGCCCCGCGTGTCCTGCACCTGTTCGACGATTGCGTCTTCAACTTTGGGCGCGTGCCTGAAGCGCAGGTGGTGCGACTCGATCTCGAAGAAATCGACCCCGCGCGACGTGAAGAAGATCCCTTCGCCCGTGTGCTGCTCGGGAGCCGTCGTCAACTTGCCCTTGGCGAGTTCGAGAATCGACTCGCGCGGGTCGCGAAGATCGAGCGCCTGCTGAATCTTGACGAAGATGCCCTGGCCGTCGTCGGCGACCAGCACGTCCGTGTACAGCGCGTTCCTGCGAACCTCGACCTGCACGTGCGCGGCGCCCGAGTGATCGATCGCGTTGTTGATCATTTCCGTGCTGGCGTAGTGCCAGATGTTGCTCACGTTGTCCGGCAGGTCTGCCACCACGGGCTTCACCAGCTCGCGCCAGACGACGTCTTCCTCCAGGCCTTCGCGCGTGTAGCGCCGCGACACTTCGGTGAGAGTCTTCAATCTATAGACACGGGCCAACGTCGTCCCTTCGGCATCCAGCAGGCCATCGCGCACAAGGGCTTGCAGGTAGCCGTTGGCAACCTGGCGGGACACGCCGCCCACCTGCGCGAGCCGGGTGCCGACCCGGTGACCGTCGGCTGCGATCAGCTCCAGCGCCTTTAGGCGAAGGGAGTTTTTGTCATTTTCCATCTTTTGTATTGTCATACATAAGTGATGTTATTGACAAGAATAGAATGGATATTTGACGTGCGTGTTCGCGTTGGCGCGACGCGAGCAAGCCACTTCGGCTCTCCTTCAAAACAAGCCGCTTTGCTCGACAGGTGCCTGTTGCGAACCTTCCTGCGCCATCCGCATGATCTCGGGCCAGCTCAGCACCAAGCCGTTGTATGAGAGCGCCTCGGTCGCGCGCTTCTTGCGCTCGCATAGCGTGTACAGCCGGTAGCAGAGTTCGCGCGCAATCTCGGCCTTGGCGCCGAGCTTGGCCACCAACACGGCTGCCGCAGCTTCGCCGCCCGACTCTAGCGCGCGAATCAGTTGATGGACCATCTCCCATGCTGTCAGGCGTGGGTCCGTGCTCGGGTCCCAGTCGGCGGGCAGTTCGTCGGGCTTCAGCAGGCGCACATGGCCGCCCTTCGACGCAACGATGCCCGCTTCGACCAGGCCGTTCATCCCCGTGTTCTTGGCCTGTGCCAGCACGTTGGCCACGCCAAACGCGCCCTCATCGAAGCCGGACTGCTCGAACCAGGTCAACGCCCAGCGGCTGTCGGCGTCGAAGTCGCCCTCCTGCTCGGCCAGCGCCTCGTCGAGGGTCTGGTTGATGAGCGCCAGCGCCTCGCGCACGCTGAGGGGCTTGCCCTCGGCGTCTAGCACCCTGGCGTAACGGGTGTAGACCGCCATGCCCGGGCCGATGGCCGCCTGTGCCAAGTCCACCGGCGCGATGTTGCCGCGCTGCAGGTGGGCGAGCGCTTGCGGCAGTTCGGCCTTCAGCGCGGCAACGAATTCGCGGCGCGTGGCGGTAGGCGCAGCGGTCGCGCGCTTTCGGCAGACTAGGATGATACTGGAGGCGAGTGCGTTCGAGTCCATTCCCCGCATGCGGTTCCCCATCTCCGTGCGCATGGGCCAGGTTCCGGTCGTTGCGAAGCCGGCACGAATGACGGCATCGAGGAAGGTCTCCCAGCCGGTGCTTGCGGTGCCTTCGCCGGCATCGCTCTCAGCCTGCTTGAAGGCGTAATAGATCGTGACCGGGAAGGCTGGGTGCGCCTGCTCCGCAAGGCGGTGCATCGCCTGCGTCATACCTTCCAGAAAGAACTTCTCTGCATGGTCTTTGGTGCCATGGCGGTAGTGCAAGGCGACCAACTCCTCGGCTTTGGGAACGGCGAGTGTGGCAAAGAGGTCTGGGAAGACGCTCCGCTGGGAATGCCGGAGCCATACGTAGAAGAAGTCCGACAGGTCGGCGTAGGCGATGTTGTCGTAGTAGGGCGGGTCAGTAGAGACAACGCGACCTGACGACACGTCTTGTGTCTGCGCGTCGCCCTGCACTGCAAATCCGCGCGCCGTCGCTGGGAACGCGCAGATTGCCTTCTGCGCCCACTCTATGCCGCTCGAAACATTGCCTGATGAGTCAGAGAAGATGTTGGTTTCCACATAGTCCCAGGACATCGGGATAGCTTGCCGGCCGAACGTATTGCGGATCAGCTCTTTGCTCGAATGCCACGTGCAGACCGTCGACCAATAGTCGGCGGCCTTATCGACCGAGAACGCCAAGTACACCGCCACCGCCTCGGCGTAGGCGGTGGCGCCGATGCCGCCGTCGCGGAGGAGCTTGGGGTCGGCGGGAAGGCCGGCTTTGAGGGCGTCGCGCTTCACCCGTTCACGTGCTTCCTGCACCAGGTCGGAGAGCGTTGTCAATGCCACTAGTTGGCGGGGAGCAAAGAGGTCCGCCCAAGTCGTCAGGCCGTATCTATTCGCCTGTGCGCCGCCACCCGTGAGTTGCGATGGTGTGTCACCGAGTGGCTTCCATGCTGGCTCTTCCTCCCGGGCAACGGCCTCATGCTCCGTTGTCGGCGTCAGGTAAACGCGCCCACGCTGGCCCTCTGCGACGATCGCCATCAGTCGGACGCCCATTCGGCCGGCCCGACCTTCGGCCATGACGTAGTCGCTGGCAATGGGTGTTCCGGAAATCAGGCAGTTGAAGTTCGCCCCGCGCGACAGCTTGGTTCCGTTCTTCGCCCCCTCGGTGTCCTTCGGTTTGCCCACCTTCACTGTGAAGCGGTAGCCGCCCTTCTCGATCACCGGCTCGACGTACGCCTCCTTGCCCGGCTTGGTGGAGAGCATGAAAGTCGAGGCGAGCGGCACGTCCACCTGCGCGAAGGCAGGGTTCGGACTCTTCACCGTCCGCACCCAGAACCAGGCAATCACGGTGAGCTTCTGCCCCGCATACGTCTTCAGGTCCGGCCGTACCTTCACCATCTCGGCGGTGACCTCGACCTTCGGGTAGAGGTGGCCGATGCGGTTCTCGGCCTCGTCGCGCATCCACTGGCCGTAGTAGCGCACGTCCTCGGCCAACCCCTGCGCGCCGCGCCAACTCCCCGAGTGGCCGGTGCCCTTGCGTGAATCCGGATTCACCGGCGGCTTGCCCGCGAACTTAGGCGGTATTTCGATCATCGCCTTGTTGATCAGCACCGCCACCGGGTTCAGGTCGCTGGCATAACTCTCCAGCCCGAGCCGCTGGGCTTCCAGCGGAATCGCGCCACCGCCGGCAAACGGGTCGTGAAACGCGGGCAACTTGTGCCGATCGAACAGCTCTTTTGCCCGCGGGTGGTCCGCGTTTTCAGCACAAGTGCGCCGCCAGCTTTGCCAGATCTCGTCGCGCGCCGCCTGCAGCACTGTCTCGTTGGAGGTGTTTTCCCATTTCACCAGTTCCTCGATGATGCGGAACAGGCGCTGCCGCTCCTGGTCGGCCAGCACGTCGTCGAGCGTCGGTACTGGGCCGGGCTCCGGGGCCGGCGCGGTCGTACCTTTGGTCTTCTCGGCGAGGGACTTGGCCTCCTCCCACAGCTTTAGCCGTACCTTCAATGCTGCCTCAGCCGCACGCTTGAGCTTGGTGTCGGCGCGGAGCACGTCCACGTAGCCGGACGGGTCATCAACCATCTGGGCGAAGATGACCGCCCGCGCCGCGGCCAGCGGCCGACGCGCCCACCACAGGTGCAACGTGCTCGGGTGGCCGTGCCGGATGGATTTCTCGCGCGCAGAGGCCTTGTTGATGGCCTCCAGCGGCAGGGCGACTTCGATCAGCTTCTTGTTTTGCAGTGTCATGCTGGGGACCCCGAGATTTCATGGTTGAGCCAAGTCATGAGTGGGCATCGCGAACGAGTCGCGGGATGCGCAAGGCCTGAACCGGCGTTGGCGCGAACTCGGCAGCATGGCACACCAAGTCTCGCAATTCCTTTAGGCCTTTGATCTCGCGATACCGTTCATCGTGACCCTTGAACAGGCCCATTCCCTCGGCAGCCTGAATCTCATGGCCGAAGCTAGCCAAGGCGAGTTTGTCGATTGCCAGGTCTCGCTGCACCGCATCTTGCCAATAGCGCTCAATCATGCCTCGCTGGCGTGGGCCCAAGTGGTCCAGCCAGGCGTCGGGCGTGTCGCCGCTGGCCTGGCGCAGCCAATCCATCAGCAGAAGTTGCACGGCCACCAGCAAGCCAAATAGCAAGGCATAGACAGGCAGCTTCTGAACGTCTGAAAGGGTCACCATCCCCGTCACCGCACCGCCTTCCACAAGGAGCCGGAAGCGCTGGCGATCGGCCGTCTCCAAAAAGTCGATCAATGGTGCTCCGGCAGACATGAACATGGTTTCCTGCAGTTCGACGGGACCGATGCCTCGCGCGTAGATTCCCGTGATGACCCGGCCCGACTCGTCTGTGAGCGGCACATGATCAAAATCGCTCAGGGCGACTTCGCGTTCTACCGCGGCCCAGTCCTGTTGCGGTCGACATTGCATTTGGGTGCCCGGCGTGGCGATAAGCGCAACCGGCCCCTGCGACCGAACCGTAGCCAGGTAACGTTCGGCGGCGGCAGGCCCTGTCGCGCGAGCAGCCCAACGCTTCACGTCGGATCCTGCGCGCGCGCGAGCAATTCGGCGAACGGGAAATCCACGCTGGCGCCGTTAAAGTCGGTGGTGATGCCGCTGCGCTCAAAAGGACGGCGCAGGTAGCGAACTCGGTGCTGCGTCTCATCGAGAAATTCGACCAGCGCCAGAATGAAGTCGTCCGGTTTGTTCAAGGAGTACAGGATCTCATTCTTCGTCACGGTCACCGCATCGGCGCCCGTGACTCGGCCCTTCACTTCGATGAAGCGCAGCTTGCCCGTCCCGGGTACCCGGCTTTCGACATCGTAGCCAAGGCGTTCGAACTCGCGATCAGTCGGATCGAAACCGAGCCCCCGTTCGATCTCGAGGATGACGGCGCGCGCCCGGGCGGCGCTGGCCTGGGTGTCGGCCCCCACGAGGGCAGGCGGCGCGCTTTGCCCGCGCATGGCAGCCAATAGTCCTAAGGGCACAACCATCAGCCCACCCAGGACCACAGGCGGCAACGGCGAGATCTGTGCTTCGAGCTTTAAGTCCTGCAACCGCTTTTCCAGCCGTCCCTGGAGCAGATCGGCACGCTTGCGGGCCTCGGCCGAATTGAGGCGCGCATTGGGCTGTCCGGCCTGTTCCTGCAGCTTGAGTTGCTCGGCCCGATGGTCCCAGTACGTGATCTCTTTAGTCAACCGGTCTTTCACGGCGGCCTCGGTCTTGGCAATGAGTGCAAGCTTGCCGCCGCGGACTTCTGCCAGGTGCTCCGGCACTACGTTCGCAACGGCGTGTCCCAGTGCCTTTTGCTCAACGTCGCGGTTGATCCAGGCGCACTCGGGCCTGACGAGGAGTGCATCTACATCGGGTTCGCCATCAGCCAATGGCCGGTAGTCTAGGTAGGGCGCGTACTGAATGTGGCGCATGGTGCCATCGGCGCACAATTCGACGTACAGCATCCGCTTGGAGACTACGCGGCGCTCGCCCGAGCGCGTGAGGCTGGCGTCCTGGATCGAATGTTCCAGAAAGAACAGCATGCGGGGTTGCGTTCCTAGGTCCCGATCGTCCACCAGCACGGTGCCTCGCTTGAGCAGGTCGCGATGACGCTCGAGGGTGAGGTCGATCACCGAATCGAGCAAGGGATGGCCCGGGCAGACGAACGCGGCCAGAGGCTGCCCCTGCGGCGAGACCAGGGCCTTGTCAAAAGCAATTCGTTCGTAACGCGGCAGCACCGGCTCGCCGGTGCCGATCAGTCGGTCCCGATGGCGCACGGGCGCCGGTACGTGAGTAACTTCGTAGCGTCGCGGCTCGCGTTGCTTTGCCGTGCCGCCCAAGCGCCTGAAGGCCTCATGGAAGAACGATTCGATGTAGTGCGGCTGCAGGCGGCGCGCGTCGGCCCGCTCCATGTCTTCGCGAATGCGTTGCACACGGCTGACGTCCATGGCGTCGCGCGCCAGCGCACGGTCTTCAAGCAAGTCCTGCAAGTGCCCACGGTCGAGCGCCTGGTCGAGCACGGTGGAAAGGTACGCCCTGACCTCAGGGCGTTCGCCGAAGCGGATGGCCTGGATCATGAGATCGCGCAGCGAATGGCCCTCGAACTGCAGCTTACCGAGCACGTCGAACACTTGTCCGCCGAGCGATTGACGGGCCTGTTCAAGCTTTTCCAGCAGCTTGCGGTAGACGTCGCCTTCGCGCGTCTCTTCGGCCACGAGATTCCACAGGTGGCACACCTCCGTCTGGCCGATCCGATGGATGCGGCCAAAGCGCTGCTCGATGCGATTGGGGTTCCATGGCAGGTCGTAGTTCACCATCAGGTGCGCGCGCTGCAGGTTGATGCCCTCGCCCGCAGCATCGGTTGCCAGCAGCACCTGTACTTCCGGGACGTGCTTGAACGACTCCTGCACCTTCAGGCGATCCTCGCGACCAATCCCGCCGTGAATGATGACCACGGCGTCTTTCCGACCCAGCAGCGTGGTGATGCGGCTCGCCAAATAGTTGAGCGTGTCGCGGTGCTCAGTGAAGATCACAAGCTTCTGGTGGGGAGATGGTTTCGGCCCAGGGATTGGGCCCGCTCCATAGAGGACCTCCGGCTCCGCAACGCGCGTGGACACGTGGCCAACGGAGAAGATTTCGTCCAGCAGGCTGGCCAGTTCACGCCACTTGGTGTCGGCTCCGCTTCGGCGAACGTTGAGGGCAAGGTTCTCCAGCGTTTTCAGTGTTTGTATTTCCGCTCGCAGCTCGGCCATCGTCCGCGCCGCGGTGGCCTGATCCAGGATTTCCTCTTCAGCTGCCTCGACCTCGTTGTCGGGCGCATCTTCGAGGTCGTCGACATCCTCGGCATCGAGTGATGGCTGGCCCTGCGCCATGACTGGAGCGGCCTGGCCGCCACGCTGTAGCACTTCCAGTTCCCGCAACCGGCTTTCAAGCCGCTCTCGTCGCCGCCGAAGTGATTGATAGATAGCCTCCGGCGAAGACGCGAGCCGGCGTTGCAGGATGGTCAGCGCAAAGCCCACCGTTCCGGCGCGTTTGTCGTTCTCAAGGGCGTCGGCTCGATTGAACTCGTCGCGCACGTAGTCGGTGACCGCTCGATAAAGTTGGGCCTCTGCATCCGAGAGCTTGTAGGGGACGGTGTACGCGATGCGTTGGGGGAACAGCGGCGTGCCGTCGAACTTGAGCAGGTCCTCCTTCACCATCCGGCGCATCAGGTCGGAGACATCGGCGGCGTGCACGCCATCGCGGAACCGACCCTCGAACCGGTCTCCGTCCAGCAGTGCCATGAACAGTTGGAAGTCCTCCTCCTTGCCGTTGTGCGGCGTGGCCGTCATGAGCAGGAAGTGCCTTGTGAGCGTGGAGAGCAATTGGCCAAGTCGGTAGCGCTTCGTGTACTTGATCTCGCCGCCGAAGAGGGTGGCAGACATCTTGTGTGCCTCGTCGCAGACCACGAGGTCCCAACGGCAATCCGGCGCCTGGAGCTTGAGTTGGACGTCTTCGTTTCGCGACAGCTTGTCGAGGCGAGCGATGACGAGGTTAGTCTCCATGAACCAGTTGCCGGTGCGAGCCGCTTCGAGCTTGTCATTGGTGAGGATCTCGAATGGCAAATGGAGCCGGCGATTGAGGTCGTCCTGCCATTGCTCGGCCAAGCTGCCGGGGCACACGATCAGGCAGCGCTGCAGGTCGCCACGTGCGATCAACTCCTTTATGAGAAGCCCGGCCATGATCGTCTTGCCGGCGCCGGGATCATCGGCCAGGAGAAACCGCAGAGGCTGCCGCGGCAGCATGGATTCGTAGACGGCAGTGATCTGGTGAGGCAGCGGATCCACGACGGATGTATGTACGGCGAGCACTGGATCGAAGAGGTGTGCCAGGCGAATGCGCTGCGCCTCGGAAACTAGGCGAAAAAGGGCTCCATCTCCGTCAAAACTCCAAGGCCGACCTTGTTCGACGACTTCAAGGCGAGGCTCGTCGTGTCGGTAGAGGAGCTCGTTGGCGACCCGGCCGGCGGGTGTCTTGTAAGTCAATTCCAGCGCTTCGGACCCAAACCACTGCACGCCGACCACGGTGACAAGCGCGTCAGACAGGATGCCCCGGATGGCGGAGTTTGGCTGGAGTTCTTCGAGTTTCATGCCGTGCCAGTGAAGAAATGGACCTCGTCCTCTTCGTCAGTCGCCCTAACTGCAGTCCAGGCTACCGACAGCGACCGCATGCTTATGCTGTCGATATACTGCAATGTACTGCAATGTGCCGTGCGATCCGATGACCAGCGCAGCGCATAGCGGTCGGCACGGCACGCCGTGTGCACGACCGCGGAGACGGGCTGGAGAAAGGACATGAAAGTCGACTCCCCATTTCTTAAGTTTTGCCAGGATGGCAGCATCTGACTGAGGTTCGCGATGACAAACAGCGCCGATTCGTGTGCCCGTAGCCCCAGCGTCGAAATCCTCGAGCGCAACCGGTTTTCGATGGTCAGCAGCTGGACGGACGCCATCGTCGTCAGCCGGACACCGAGGGGGATGTTCGGCGTGTACAGCCGAAAACAGCTCGATGCGTCAGAGGGCGGTAGGTGGATAACGCTCGGCCAGGACACGGGCCTAGCCACACCCGTAGCACTCCTGGCTGCCATCAGGGAAGCCGAGTGCCTCACCAACTCGGATGTCGAATGGGATGAGGCGCTTCCGAAGGTCGCTGAGCTAGACTGGGCCATGGGCGCGGCTCTTGCCAACGCACTCGAACGGGACGTGCCGGTGCCGCCGAAGGCCAAGGACCTACCTGCGCAAGGCCGCTTTCGCAAGAGCGACGTTGTCACCGTATCGGTTCCCTGGGACAACGAGGAGTATTCGCTCGACGTACCAATTCACCTGTGGGCGGAGGTATGCGCCGGAAAGTCGCTTCGCCGCAGGAGCCGACAGCACTATGAAGGAACGCACTTCGGACTGACCTGGAATTTCGACATCACTCAGGAAGACGCCTTGGTCGTTGCCAGCGACGAAGGCGGCGGCGACTGGGAGAATTCTCTGGACGAAGCCTACATTCACGGTCCTGAGGTCTTCGGCCTCAACATGGGAAAACTGATGGTGAGCGCGGCGATCAAGGACTTGGTCGAGGGCGAGACGAAGTGCCCCTATTGCGGCAGCCGCGAAGACTGTGGCCACCTGCTGCTCATTGTGGACAAGACGTTCCGCAATGCTGAGGGTGGCGTTCTATGCGACGCCTTCAACGACCGGTGGTCAGACATCGTCGAGCAGGCAGGCGAAGACTTCGACGAAGGAGATGCCTTTAACGAACTCCTAGAGGAAGTCGATAACCTGGCTGGGGTAATCGTCCCCGTGGACCAAGAAGGCGCCCCTGGGATGTCTTCGGCAAAGGAGATGTACTTCGCGTCGTCTAAAGCCAAAGCGGCAGAAGCCCGCAGGCGCTTTGCGGCGGAGTAAGCGCAGCTATAAGGGGTGCTGCGACGAAGGCTCCCGCCGCCACCGCGGGCGTCGCAACCAAAGCTCGCGGCTTACTTCCCGCGCACCGAACAATCGAGCACGTGGATCGTGATGGAGGCCTTCTCTTCCTCCGACAAGCCCGCCTCGAGCATTGCCTGGAGTTCCTCAGGCGTCTGCGGTCGCACGCCCGATGGCGGCAGGGGAATCTGCTTCGGGTCGCCGAACCAGAGCACTACGTAAATACCGCGCCCTTTTGCCCGGGGATCGGTCGCATAGCGCGCTATCAGTTGTCCCCGGGTGGCGGTCCACAGTTCGCCGTGGCGATCGCGCTTGACCTCGATCGGGACGCCGCCCAGTGTGCCCCTGGTGCACCATACGTCGGAGCGCTTGCCGTCGGCGTGGTAGGTCTCCGGCAAGCAGGCAACCTCGAATCGCTCCAGCCGGACGCGTAACTGGTCAACGAACGTGTCGCGGCAAAGCTCTTCATGGCGAGGCGTCGTCGCCTTCTTGTGCGAATCGGCGTTCCAGTATTGATGGTTGAGGTTCAGGTCGCTACGTCGAACCTGTTCCTTCAGGTCCTCGATCGTGTCGTTCACGACGGCGGCGATCTCCGCAGGGCTGGAAGGCGACCCCTGCTGCAAGGCCGCGCAAATTTGGGGCCACGCGGGCCGCTGGTATGTTGCATCGCGCCGGACGACCTGCTGCGCAGCTCGGGCGTCCCGCAGCTTTGACGCCCATTTAGCGAGCGTGGGCAGGCTCTCGAGGCGTTTGAGCTGCTCGGCGTTCTCCGCATCCGGCCTACCCGCCAAGTCGTCCAGGAAGCGCTTGACGAGATCGGCACGATTCATCTCGGGGCTCACCCAGCCGGATCCGGTGAACTGGGCGGGCGAGCACCCAACTGCGAAATGCTCAATCAGGAATCCCAGTACGTTCGACGGCCACGGAATGCCGTCGCCACCGCCCTCGCGGCGGTAGTGCAGGAAGTCAGCGAGGTGTTGTATAGCAGGCGGGCGGCGCTGCAGGTAGCAGCTTGCGAGCGGCAAGTAGCGATCGGGGTCCAGGAGCAGCCCCGCAGCCAGCCAGTAGGCGCGCTGGGGCCCGTCCACTTTCGGTGCGTCGAGCCGGACCTGGATCAAGGGAAGCAGCTCGTCGCGCTCAGCAAGCGTCAGCGCCGAGTGCAGCATGTCCGTGAGTGCGCTGCGGAGGTTGGAACGTGCACGCAGAGGGAACTGCGCCAGGAGCGGCAGTAGGCACCTCCTTGTGACTTCCGCATAGACCTGGTCGCGAAAGAGATGGGTGACATTCGGACTGCGGCTCTTCCACTGCATCGCGGCCGTGAGGTAGGCACTCAAGGCGTCGGCCATGCATTGCGGCCGAGATGCGACGGTCGCCGCCACCCAGGTGTCCTGGTCCTCGACCGAGTGCACCAGGTGGGCCACCAACGCAGCCACGAGGCGATCGTCGGACCTCGAGTCGAGGAAAGCGTGATCCTGGCGATAGGCCAGCTCCAGGCTGATCAGCGCCGGCGCGTTCAGCACCATCACCTTGTTCTCCGCGATGGCCGCCAGGGTCTCTTCCACGGTCGGCAGGTCCTCCCTGCCGATCGTGTTCCGGAGCGCTGCGAGCGCAGCCTGAACGAGTTCCTCGTCGCCTGCGAAGAGATTGGTCAGCCGCTCCAGGGGCGTTTCGCCGTCGACTTCGTAGTGCCTGTGCTCATACACCTCGGTGACGGGACGCAGGATGTCGAGCGGCACGAGCGGCACCCCGAAATCGGCCAGCCGTGCACGATAGAGGTCGCGCCGTTCGGCGGCCTCGCGCTCGCGTTCCTGCCGGCGTGAAGCTTCGTCCAATTTCCACTGCCACTCCTCGAAGCTGCAAGTGAGCCTGCCGGCGAGCGAATCTTGCCACCCTCGTGACGCCGCCAGGTTTTCGCACGTGATCAGCATCTCCTCTAGCCCGGGTCCGGGTTCGTCACGGATGGCGTGCAGGGCCTGGACGAAGTACTCTTTCGCCCACGCCTCATCCTCAGTCGCCTGAGCTTTGGCAAGCCACCACGCCGCCTCGTTCGCGGGCGCCTTGGCCCCGTGCATCCGGGACTCAGCCGGCCACGCCCGGTTCTGCTTGTTCACGTACCGCGTCAATGCCAGATCCAGCAGCGAGAAGTAGCGCTGGGGGCGGGCTTGCAGCCACTGCTGGACAACCTGCTTGTCGTCGTTCTCCAGCAAGCTCTCAGCGTGCTTTCCGCAAGCCGCGTCCAGCCAGTTCAGCAATCGCCCGTCGGGAATTTCGTCCGCCCCTTCCTTCAGCACTCGGGCCAGTAGGCCGCCGACGGCCTCGACGTACTCGCGCAGGGCGTCTCCTTTGCTCAGTTCTGTCCGCGCCGCGAACGCGTCGAGCAAGTATGGCGCTTCCGCGGAGTCGATCTTGTCCAGATCCCGCCGCCAAAACATCATGTAGTTGCCAATGAGGTTGTCTTCTTTCGGCGCGTGAAGGAACGCAGGGAGATCCGCGGACGAAAGCGCGCGCGGGTACATCGCCTTCAGCAGTTCGCCAAGAAGCTCGTCGTCGCTGTCCGTCACCGCGCCGATGCCGACGTCGTCAAGCAAGGTGCGCAGGGAAGGATCGTTCACGCCAACCCACCTCCGATAGATTTTCAATGCTCGCCCGCGCACGGCTGGCCACCGGGACGCATCCCGGACCATAGAGAGCAGGAGAGCCGTCAGAGCGGCGTCTGGTGGCGCTTGGACCAGTCCCTCGAGCAGGGCGAGCACGAGGAGTTGATGGTTTTCTGAGCGGTCGGCGTCGGCCATCCGCTGGTTGGCCACCTGCCGCATTTCCTGTGAGACCAATGCTGCGAACGGCCGGCCCTTCCATTCGTACCAGCGGAAGGACGCTGAAACCGCGATGTCTCCGCCAAGCCGGTCCATGAGTGCCGATTTCTCGGCGATCGAGAAATTCCTCGCGTCCCCATAGAGGAGGATGCCAAGCGAGTCGAGCCGGGCGAGCGTGGCGCGCGCCGCTGCGGACACCGACGCCAGCCAGCCAGCCAGGCCGCGCATGCTGCTGACGACTCCACCGTCCGAGCCGCAGATCAGCGCGAGCACACGCCGCAGCGTGAGCTTCTCCTGGAGACGATCTGCCAGGCAGCGTGCGGTGAGGAATTCGGCCACGGTCCGGTGCACAGGGGCGAACACGTCGCGACCGATCGACTTAAATAGGCGGCTGGCCAATGCTTCGTCCAGCGGCAGTCCTTCGGGATTGGGCACGGTGTTCAGCCTGAGCACCCGGTCCGGTGGGTTCGGTGAGTGCGTGAAACCGGCGAGGTCCGCGATCAACTGGATGGCGCAAAGATAGGCGGCGGCCCTTTGAAGCGCGCCTTGATCCGGCGCAGTCTTGCGGGTGGCGGCGACGTGCTCCTCGTTATGCTCCTGCACCAGCCGCTCGCACGCCATTTCGTAAACAGCCAGTCGCGTCTCCGGCCAGCGGTTGTCGGGGCCGACCGCCGTGGCGAGCATGCCCAGGGTCTGCGGGTTGAACAGGAGATCGGTCAGCCCATAGTGCTCGGCCGAGGCGATGAAGGCCAGAGGATCTGTGATGCCGTGATTGGTCGGAAGGATGGCGGCAACGTCAACCAACGTCAGTGGCTGCAAGGTGAAAACTTGGATTTGTTCGCCCGTGAGGAGCAGCGACTGCAGCTTGGCCGCGTCTGGGTTCCCCAGCCAGTCGGCAGCGCGACACGAGAGGCGGAAGCTGCGGCATGCCAACTGCTGGAGCTTCTTGCGGATGTTGTCCAGCGGAACCCTGCCGTCGAGCGTGCCCGCACGCGTTTCGTCGAGGCCGTCGATGAACACCGGTAGTGCCGAGCCCTTCAGTTCAGGATGGTCCAGTGCCAGAAAGTCGCCCGCGCTGATGCGATGGCCGCGGCCGGCATCGGCTTCCTGCCCGAAGGCCTCGCTCTTGCCCAAGCCCGGATCGCCGAGCAACACGTATGCCGTCAAGGCTCGCGTGTCGCTCAGCGGGGTCGGCTGTGCAGCCGGCTCGGTTTTAGCGTCGGATTGGAGCACGCATGTGCGCGGGACCAGGAGCATCTGCGCCTTTTATCTCTTGCGGGTCATCGCTCAGAGAGTTCCAACGGTAAACCGACATCGGGACCGCTCGCGCAGCGTGCGCGGCGCGTCATGTCTGGTTTGGGTCGGCTGCGACAATCGGATCCCTTGGCCAGCAGACATACGGCGGGCCCTTGATGGTGGCTGGCATCGCAGTGCGGTGAACGTCTTTCCAAGAAGACAAAGCCGCTGCTTCGTCGCTGAAATTGGCATCCCCAAGAACGCCGCTGCTGTCTTGATCACATGCATCATATTGACGAGAAGCCCCGGCAGGCCCCGCTGCCTACTATGTGCCTACTAAAGAGAAAAGGGTTAGCGGCTCCTAACCTGCTAACCCTTTAAATGGTGGCTCCTCGACCTGGGCTCGAACCAGGGACCTACGGATTAACAGTCCGCAACTCCTCGCGCCCGGATTCAACCGGCGGTCGATTGTTGTGTGCTGCTCAATTGAAATTGAAGTGCAGTTCCCGTCTCTGTCGCGGGTTTGCAGATGAGTGCAGGTAGATGCGACAAGCCCTACCGATCCAAGAAGGTCCATGCTCACTACCGTAAGTAATGACAGTCTTTATTTTCTTCTGACACTCTTTATTTATACGATCAATCTCACACTGACGGACCCGGCCGTTATTCGACAGTCACCGACTTGGCGAGATTGCGAGGTTTGTCCACATCCGTGCCGCGGGCGCAGGCGGTGTGGTACGCCAGCAGTTGAAGCGGCACCACGTGGAGCAACGGGCTGAGCGGGCCGTAGTGCTCGGGCATTCGGATCACGTGGATGCCCTCCTCGCTTTCGATGCGCGAGTCGGCGTCGGCCAGCACATAGAGCACGCCGCCGCGGGCCCGCACTTCCTGCATGTTGCTCTTGAGCTTTTCCAGCAGCGCGTCGTTGGGCGCCACGGTGACCACCGGCATCTCGCTGGTGACCAGCGCCAGCGGTCCGTGTTTGAGCTCGCCGGCGGCATAGGCCTCGGCGTGGATGTAGGTGATCTCCTTGAGCTTGAGGGCGCCTTCGAGCGCGATCGGGTAGTGCAGGCCACGGCCGAGGAACAGCGCGTGCTCCTTGCCCGCGAAATCCTCCGACCAGCTGATCACCTGCGGCTCCAGCGCCAGCACAGCCGAGAGCGCAGCCGGCAGATGGCGCATGGCCTTCAGGTGCGCGGCTTCCTGCGATTCGGTCAGGCGTCCCTTGACCTGGGCCAGCGCCAGCGTCAGCAGGAACAGGCCGGCCAACTGGGTCGTGAAGGCCTTGGTCGATGCCACGCCGATCTCGACGCCGGCGCGCGTGATGTACGCCAGTTTGCATTCGCGCGCCATCGCCGAGGTGGCGACATTGCACACCGTCAGCGTCTGGTTCATGCCCAGGCTCTGCGCATGGCGCAGGGCCGCCAGCGTGTCGGCGGTTTCGCCCGACTGGCTGATCGTCACCACCAGCGTGCCCGGGTTCGGCACGGATTCACGGTAACGGTACTCGCTGGCGATCTCGACCTGAGTCGGTATTTTGGCGATGCCCTCCAGCCAGTACTTGGCGGTGCAGCCGCTGTAGTAACTGGTGCCGCACGCCAGGATCAGCACCGAGTCGATCTCCTTGAAGACGCGGTAAGCGCCGTCACCGAACAACTCGGGCACGATGCCCTGCACGCCTTCGAGCGTATCGGCCACGGCGCGCGGCTGCTCGAAGATTTCCTTTTGCATGTAGTGGCGGTAAGGCCCCAATTCGGCCGCGCCGCTGTGGGCCTGCACTGTCTTGACGGGGCGCGCCGCCGGCTTGCCCCAACGATCCACCACCCAATACTTGCCCAGCTGCAGGTCGACCACATCGCCTTCTTCCAGGTAGACGATCTGGTCGGTGACGCCGGCCAGGGCCATCGCATCGCTGGCCAGGAAGGTCTCGCCGTGCTCCACTCCCACGCCCAGCACCAGCGGCGACCCGGCCCGCGCGCCGACCACGCGGTGCGGCTCGTCCTTGCACATCACCGCGATCGCATAGGCGCCGTGCAACTGCGAAATGGCCGACTTCACGGCGTCACACAGGTCGCCATCGTAGAGGCTGTCGACCAGGTGGCTGACCACTTCGGTGTCGGTCTGGCTGTTGAAGACGTAGCCTTTGGCCTGCAGTCCAGCGCGCAGTTCCTGGTAGTTCTCGATGATGCCGTTGTGGACCAGGGCGATGCGCCCGGCCTTGCCGCCAGCCTCCTTGCCCGGTCCGTGGCTGAAGTGGGGGTGCGCGTTGTGGACCGCCGGCGCACCGTGAGTGGCCCATCGGGTGTGGGCGATGCCGGTCGTGCCGGTCAGGTGCTCGGCCTCGACCTGGGCCAGCAGCTTGGCAACCCGGTCGGTGCTGCGGGCGCGCTTGAGGCCGTCGCTATGGACCGCGATGCCGCAGGAATCGTAGCCCCGGTATTCCAGCCGCTGCAGGCCCTGGACCAGGATGGGAACGATGTTGCGGGCTGAAACGGCCCCGACGATGCCACACATGGGAACTCCTTGGTTGAGGCGTCACTGTATGGGTTCGCTTGTGAAATATGCAATCAAGTTTCAAGTAAAGTCAACTTGTTATTTCATCATTTTCAGCTATTGAAATATAATTCTACTGTGTCATCACCTTCGAAAGAATCGATCCATCTCGATGGAGTGGACATCGGCCTGTTGGAACAGCTCCAGACCGATGCTTCCCTCAGCAACCAGGACCTGGCGCAGCGCGTCCACGTGTCGCCGCCGACCTGCCTGAGGCGCGTCAAGCGCCTGCACGATGCCGGGTTGATCGAGCGGCAGATTGCCATCCTCAGCACCGAACGGCTCGCGCCAGTTCTGGGCCACGGCTTGCAGGCGGTGGTGGAGATCACGCTGGACCGCCAGGGCCAGGAGGAGCAGGAAGCGTTCGAGGCGAAAGTTGTGCGCGACAGCGCGGTGCAGCAGTGCTACCGGGTGTCGCCCGGTCCCGATTTCATCCTTGTCGTCCACACGCCGGACATGCCGGGCTACCTCGCGCTGACGCAACGGCTATTCACGGGCGACGCCAACGTGCGCAACGTGAAGGCCTTCTTTTCGGTGCACCGCGCCAAGTTCGAGCCCAAGGTCCCGCTGACGCGCGGCAACGCCTGAGCACGCCCGCGGGCTACTTCGGCTTCTTCTGCGGACGCTGCCAGTTGGCGATGCTGACCTGCCTGCCGCGCGCGACCGACAGCGCGCCCGGCGGGGTGTCCTTGGTAATCGTCGAGCCGCCGCCCACGGTGCCGCCACGGCCCAGGGTCACCGGCGCCACCAGCACGCAATTGCTGCCCACGTGCACATCGTCCTCGATCACCGTGCGGTGCTTGTTGGCGCCGTCGTAATTGGCGGTGATTGAGCCGGCGCCGTAATTGACGCGCTCGCCCACCACCGAATCGCCCAGGTAGGCCAGGTGGTTGGCCTTGGAACCGCGTCCCAGTGACGAGCTCTTGATCTCCACGAAGTTGCCCACGTGCACTTCGGGTCCCAGGTCGGCGCCAGGCCGCAGCCTTGCGAACGGGCCAACCCGGGCTTCTTCGCCGACCTTCACGCCGGCCTTCTCGCCGTCGATGTGGGTGAAGGGATGGATGACGGCGCCGGCGGCGATGCTGGCGTTCGAGATCACGCAGTTCGCGCCGATCGTCACGCCATCGCCAAGGGTGACGTTGCCCTGGAACACGCAGTTGACGTCGATCTCCACGTCCTGCCCGCATTCCAGCCGGCCGCGCAGGTCGAAGCGGGCCGGGTCGGCCAGGCGCACGCCGGCTTCCATCTGGGAGCGCGCCTGCCGCAGCTGGAATGCGCGCTCCAGTTGCGCGAGTTGCAGCGGGCTGTTGACGCCGTCGACCTGAAGCGGGTCCGGCGCCGTGACCGCCACCACCCCGGCTGCATCCTGCACCGCCAGAGCGACGATGTCGGTGAGGTAGTACTCGCCCTGCGCATTCTGGTTGGACAGCTTCGGCAACCAGCGCTTGAGCATCGCGTTGGGCACGGCCATGAAGCCGGTGTAGACCTCGCGCAGGCGCCGCTGTGCCTCGGTCGCGTCCTTGTGCTCGACGATGGCGCGCACCTGGTCGCCCTCGCGCAGGATGCGGCCATAGCCGGTCGGGTCGGTCAGCTCCACGCCCAGCAGCGCCAGCCGTTCGCCGCCGCAGCTGGCCAGCAGTTTC
>JAANCK010059048.1_pt1 | contig 18453 bp, 19 predicted proteins | sample 7277841 | NCBI WGS metagenome assembly JAANCK01 (sample SAMN14222788, study PRJNA588281) | permafrost metagenome | isolation source: Arctic cryosol methane SIP | place: Canada:Nunavut | collected 2015-07 | reverse complement strand
CGGGGTCCCGGTGCATCCGCACCTGCTGAAGGCGGTGGAGGACTCGAAGACCCACGAGCTGCGCCCGTTCGCCGCGGCCGGCGCTCCTTCGGCCGCGATCGTGAAGCCGGAGAACCTCGCGATCGTGCGCGACGCCATGGCGGACGTGACCCGGCCCGGCGGAACCGCCGTGCAGGCGGCCGCGGGCGCTCCCTACTCGATCGCGGCCAAGACGGGCACCGCGCAGGTGGTCGGCATGAAGCAGGGGGAGCGCTACGACGAGAAGCGCATGAAGCGCGAGCACTGGGACCATGCGCTCTTCATCGCCTTCGCGCCCGCCGACGATCCCAAGCTCGCGATGGCGATCCTGGTGGAGAACGGGCAGCACGGCGGCTCGACGGCCGGCCCGATCGCGCGCCAGGGGTTCGACTACTATCTGCTGGGCAAGCGCCCGCAGGCGAAGCCCGCGCCGCCGCCGCCCGACCAAGCGATCGACGAGGAACATGATTAGCCGCGCCTTCGATTTCCTCTCCCGCCGCATCGACGGCCCGCTCATGGCCGCACTGGCGCTCACCCTCGCCCTGGGGCTCACCGTGGTGTATTCCGCCTCGGGCTCCTCGGTGGACCGCGTGGCCTCCCAGGGCCGCAACCTCGCCCTCGCGCTCTTCGCGCTCTGGCTCTTCGCCCATATCCACCCGCAGACGCTCATGCGGCTCGCGGTGCCGGCGTACGTGGCCGGCATGGGGCTGCTGATCGCGGTGGCCCTCTTCGGCGAGGTGCGCAACGGCGCGCGGCGCTGGCTCAACCTGGGCTTCACCACGCTGCAGCCCTCGGAGGTGATGAAGATCGCCGTGCCGCTGGCACTCGCGTGGTACTTCCATCGCCACGAGGAAGGACTCCGGCTGCGCGATTTCGCCGTCGCGGCGATCATCCTCGCGCTTCCCGTGGGCCTCGTCGTGCGCCAGCCGGACCTGGGCACGGCGCTGCTCATCTTCGCCTCCGGCTTCTTCGTGATATTCCTCGCCGGACTGTCGTGGCGGGTGCTGCTCTCGGTCCTCACCGCGGCGGTGGTGAGCATTCCGTTCGTGTGGCCGATGCTCCACGACTACCAGCGCCAGCGCATCCTCACGCTCCTCAATCCCCTGGACGATCCGCTGGGCTCGGGCTACCACATCATCCAGTCGACGATCGCCATCGGCTCCGGGGGCATCCTGGGCAAGGGCTGGCTCAACGGCACCCAGGCCCAGCTCGACTTCGTGCCGGAGCGCTCCACCGACTTCATCCTCGCCGTCTTCGGGGAGGAGTTCGGCCTCGCGGGCAACGTCATCCTGATCATCCTCTACGTGCTCATCATCACCCGCGGCATGATGATCGCCGCCAACGCCTCCACGGTCTTCTCCCGGCTCACCGCCGGGGCCATCACGCTCACGTTCTTCACCTACGCGTTCGTGAACATGGGAATGGTGAGCGGCATCCTGCCGGTGGTCGGGGTCCCGCTGCCGATGGTGAGCTACGGCGGCACGGCGCTGCTGTCGATCCTCGCGGGCTTCGGCATCCTCATGTCGATCTCCACCCACAAGCAGCTGGTGTCGAGCTGATGCGCGCCGCCGGGATCGCGGTGTTGCTCGCGCTGGCGCTCGCCGGCTGCGGTTCGGCCCCGAAGCGCCCGTCGGCCGCAGGCCCGAGGTCGCCCGCCTATTACTCCGACGACGGGCCGCCCGCGTCGGTGCCCGACGATATCGCCCGGATTCCCGATGCGGTGCCGCGGGACGAGGCCTTCCACCGTTACGCCAACCGCCCCTACACGGTGCTGGGGCAGACCTACGTTCCGGTGGCGGACCGGCAGCCGTGGAAGCAGCGCGGCATCGCCTCCTGGTACGGGCGCAAGTTCCAGGGCCAGCGCACCGCATCGGGCGAGCCCTACGACATGTTCAAGATGACCGCGGCCCACAAGACGCTGCCGATCCCCAGCTACGCCCGGGTGACGAACCTCAAGAACGGCAAATCCGTGGTGGTGCGCATCAACGACCGGGGCCCGTTCCTGTCCAACCGCATCATCGACCTTTCGTATGCCGCGGCCTCGCGCATCGGAATCGCGGCGGCGGGCAGCGGGATGGTGGACGTCGAGCGGGTGTTCGAGGACAGCGCGCCACAGGCGGTCTCCACGACGGCCTCCCCGCCCACCGCGGCGCAGGCAGTGCCGGCGAGTGCGGGCGGGCAGGCCGCGCTGGTCAGCGGGGAAAGCGGGGGCATCTGGCTGCAGCTGGGCGCCTTCTCCAGCGCCGAGGGCGCGGAGAGCTTCCGCGACAAGGTCGCGCGCGCGATGCCCTGGATCCTCGAGCCGATCGAGGTCGCCCAGCGGGACGGCCTGCACCGCGTGCGGCTCGGGCCGTACCGCAACCGGGCCGAGGCGGACGCCATCGCCGAGAAGGTGCGCCGTTCCCTCGGCCTCTCGCCGTCCGTCATCGTGCGCTGATGGTCCATTCCACGGGACGACGGCTCGCCGCGCTGCTCGCGGCCGCGGCGGCCGCGCTCGCCGCCCTGGCCGTCGCGCCCTGCGGCGCGCAACCCGTCTCCGCGCCGCCCATCGCCGCGCGCGCGTTCTTCCTCGTGGACACGTTGAGCGGGAGCACCCTCGCCGCCGGATCCGAGAACGACCGCTTCGATCCCGCCTCGCTCACCAAACTGATGACCGCCTATGTCGTGTTCGCCGCGCTGCGCGACCACCGCATCGAGGCGCAGCAGGAGGTCAAGGTGTCCCCGGCGGCTTACGGCGCGCAGGGCTCGCGCATGTTCCTCGACCCGGCCCATCCGGCCACGGTGGCCGAGTTGCTGCAGGGGCTCATCGTCGACTCGGGCAACGACGCCGCCATCGCCCTCGCCGAGGCCGTGGGCGGCACGCAGGAAGCGTTCGTCGCGGCGATGAACCGCGAGGCCCGGCGCATGGGCCTCGCGAACACGCACTTCGCGAACCCTACGGGCCAGCCCGCGCCCGGCCACCACACCACGGCCCGCGACCTGGCGCGGCTCGCCGCGGCGCTCATCCGCGATTTCCCCGACCGCTACCCGCTCTTCGCGCAGAAGGAATTCACCTACAACCGCATCGCGCAGAGCAACCGCAACCGCCTGCTGTGGACCGACCCCACGGTGGACGGGGTGAAGACCGGGTTCACCGAAGCGGCCGAGTACTGCATCGTCGCCGCGGCGCGCCGCGGCGAACGGCGGCTCGTGTCGGTGCTGCTCGGCGCGAAATCGGACACGCTGCGCACGACCGAATCCCAGCGGCTGCTCAACTTCGGCTTCCAGGCGTACGACACGCGCCGCCTGTACCGCAAGGGGCAGGCGGTGGCGAGCCCCGCGATCTACAAGGGCACGCGCTCGACCGTGCCCCTGGGCTTCGACCGCGACGTGTGGATCACCCTGCCGCGCGACCATTTCGACGGCCTGCGCACCACGCTGGAGACGCGCCAGCCCATAGTCGCCCCGCTTGCCGCGGGGGAGAAAGCGGGGATAATGAGGCTCATGCGCGACAACGCGCCGATCGCCGAATTTCCCGTCGTGGCGCTCGAGGAAGTGCCCGTCGGCGGCTTCCTTTCCCGCGGCTGGGACACCCTCCGGATGATGTTCCTTCCATCGCCATGAACGCACCCATCGCGCACTTCAACGGCCGGCTGCTGCCCCTGGACCGCATCTCGATATCCCCCCTGGACCGGGGATTCATCTTCGGCGACGGGGTCTACGAGGTGATCCCGGTCTACGAAGGGGTGGCGCTGCGCGCGCGCGAGCACTTCGAGAGGCTGCAGCGCTCGATGGACGAGATCCGGCTCGCCAATCCGCACACCGTGGACGAATGGCTGGCGATCACCCGCGAGCTCCTCGAGCACCATCCCGGCAACCAGTCGGTGTACATCCAGGTCACGCGGGGGGCGCCCAGCAAGCGCGACCACGTGATGCCCAAGGATCTCGCGCCCACGGTCTTCATGATGTGCCAGCCTCTCGCCTCGCCCTCGAAGGAAGCGGTGGAAAACGGGGTGGCCTGCATCACCGCACGGGATTTCCGCTGGGAGAAGTGCCACATCAAGTCCACGTCGCTGCTGGGCAATGTGATGGCGCGCCAGCTGTCGGCCGATGCCGGCGCCACGGAGACGATCCTGATCCGCGATGGCTTCGTGACCGAGGCCTCCGCGTCGAACGTATTCGTGGTGAAGGACGGGCGCGTGGCCGCCCCGCTCCAGGACAACCTGATCCTGCTGGGCATTACCTACGACCTCCTGGTGCGCCTGGCGGGCGAAGGAGCGGTCGAGCTCGAGATCCGCCCGGTGACCGAGGCCGAGCTGCGCTCGGCCGACGAGATCTGGCTCTCTTCGTCGACCAAGGAAGTGCTCGCGGTGACGAGCCTCGACGGCAAGCCCGTGGGCCCCGGCAAGCCGGGCCCCGTGTTCCGGCGCATGCACGCGCTCTACCAGGAACATAAAGCGAAATCGCGCCGCCAGAGCGCCGTGTCGGCTTGAACGCGCGGCCCGCGGCACCCATTTAGCCACCATGGACAAGACTCCCGTGCAGGGCCCGGACGATCCCCAGAACCCATCGCTGCTCACTTTCCCGTGCGTGTTCCCGATGAAGGTGATGGGAAGGCGCGAGGACGGGTTCGCGCAGACCGTCACCGAGATCGTGCTGCGCCACGCCTCGGATTTCCATCCCGAGACCATCGAGATGCGCTCCTCGAAGAACGCGCGCTACCTCTCGCTCACCGTGACCATCAACGCGCGATCGCGCGAGCAGCTCGACGCCCTGTATTCGGAGCTGTCGAGGCACCCGATGATCATGATGGTGTTGTGAAGGTCCGACGCCTGGGGCGCGTCGCGTACGAGCCCACCTGGCGCGCGATGCAGGCGTTCAACGCCGCGCGCACGGCCGCCACCGGCGACGAGCTCTGGCTCCTGGAGCATCCGGGCGTCTTCACCCTGGGCCTCGCGGCCCGGCGCGAGCACCTCCTCGATCCGGGCGGCATTCCCGTCGTCGCGACGGACCGCGGCGGCCAGGTCACGTACCACGGACCGGGCCAAGCCGTCGCCTACGCGCTGGTGGATGTGCGCCGGGCCGGATTCGGCGTGAAGGAGCTGGTGCGCAGGCTCGAGGACGGCGCCCTCGCGGTGCTGGAAGCATACGGCGTGCGCGGCGAGCGCAGGCCCGGGATGCCCGGCGTGTACGTGGACGGGGCGAAGATCGCCGCGGTGGGACTGCGGATCGCGCGCGGCTGCAGCTACCACGGGCTCGCGCTGAACGCCGACGTGGACCTCGCCCCCTTCGGGCGCATCGACCCCTGCGGATATCCGGGTCTCGCGTACACGCGGCTGGCGGACCTGGGCGTGCGTGATAGCATCGATGGGGTTCAGCAAAAGCTCGCCGATTGCCTCGTGCGCGCCCTTTCGTGATGCCCGATCCCGACCTCAAGCTCCGGCAGAAGCGTTCCCTCAAGACCTCCCGCATTCCCATCAAGGTCGTGCCGGGCGAGGCGCTGCGCAAGCCCGAATGGATCCGGGTGCGCGCCGGCGGGGGCGAGCGCTTCACCGAGATCAAGCGCATCCTGCGGGAGGCGAACCTGCACACCGTGTGCGAGGAAGCGTCGTGTCCCAACATCGGCGAGTGTTTCGGCCACGGCACGGCGACCTTCATGATCATGGGCAGCCTCTGCACGCGCCGCTGCCCCTTCTGCGACGTGGCCCACGGCCGGCCGCTGCCCCTCGACCCCGAAGAGCCGCGCCACCTCGGGGAGACGATCGCGCGGATGAAGCTCGCCTACGTGGTGATCACGAGCGTGGACCGCGACGACCTGCGCGACGGCGGGGCCCGGCATTTCGTCGACTGCATCCGCTCCGTGCGTGCGCTCTCGCCCGGCACCCGCATCGAGATCCTCACGCCGGATTTCCGCGGCCGCCTCGAGCGGGCGCTCGCCGTGCTGGACGAGGCCCCGCCCGACGTGATGAACCACAACCTGGAGACCGTGCCCCGGCTCTACCGCCAGGCGCGGCCCGGGTCCGATTATGCCCACTCGCTCGCGCTGCTGCGCGACTTCAAGGCCGCCCATCCGGAGATCCCGGCCAAGTCGGGCCTCATGGTGGGGCTGGGCGAGACCCCCGAGGAGATCCTCGACGTGATGCGCGACCTGCGCGCGCACCGCGTGGACATGCTCACCATAGGGCAATACCTGCAGCCCTCGAAGCACCACCTTCCCGTCGCGCGGTTCGCCCATCCCGACGAATTCCGCATGTACGAGCAGCAGGCGGCGGCGATGGGATTCGCGAACGCCGCGTGCGGGCCGATGGTGCGCTCGAGCTACCACGCCGACCGCCAGGCGGGCGGGGCGGGACACGGCTGATCCGGCGCGCGGCTAGTCGATCTTCCCGTACGCGGGAAGGGTCAGGAATTCCACGTAGGCGTCCGAAGTGGTGATCTCCTCGAAGAGCCGCGCGCCCTCGGCGTAGCGCCCGTTCGCGTACGCATCGGCGCCCACGATCGCGGGCGTCTTTTTCAGCTCTTCCACGAGGACTTCGTGGAAGAGCTCCCTCGTCACCTTGCGCCCGTCGGCGAGGACGCCCTTGGGCGAGCGGATCCATTGCCACACCTGCGAGCGGGAGATTTCCGCGGTGGCCGCGTCCTCCATCAGGTTGAAGATCGGCACGCAGCCGTTGCCCGCGAGCCACGAGCCGATGTACTGGATTCCCACCTGCACGTTGTTGCGCAGGCCCGCTTCGGTGATGGGCGCCTCGGGCCTGAACTCGAGCAGGTCGCGGGCGGCCACGTGCACGTCGGGCCTCTGCTTGCCGTACTGGTTGGGCCCGGGCATGTGCCGGTCGAACACCTCCTTGGCGATCGGCACGAGGCCCGGATGCGCCACCCACGTTCCGTCGCAGCCGTCGGTCGCCTCGCGCTCCTTGTCGGCCCGCACCTTGGCCATCGCCGCTTCGTTGGCCGCGGGGTCGTTCTTGATCGGGATCTGCGCGGCCATGCCGCCCATCGCCGGGGCGTTGCGGCGGTGGCACGTCTTGACCAGCAGGAGCGCGTAGGCGCGCATGAAGGGCGAGGTCATCGTCACCTGTGCGCGGTCGGCGAGGCAGAATTCGCGGTGGGAGCGCAGTTTCTTGATGCACGAGAAGATGTAGTCCCAGCGCCCGATGTTGAGTCCCGCCGAGTGGCTGCGCAGCTCCCACAGGATCTCGTCCATCTCGAAGGCCGCGGGCATGGTCTCGATCAGCACCGTGGCCCGCACCGAGCCCTCCGGGACCCCGAGCTCCTTCTGCGCCGCGGTGAAGACGTCGTTCCAGAGCCGCGCCTCGAGGTGCGACTCGATCTTCGGCAGGTAGTAATAGGGGCCGCTGCCGCGCGCCATGAGCTCCTTCGCGTTATGGAAGAAGTGCAGGGCGAAGTCGAAAAGGCTCGCCGGGACGGGCTCGCCGTCGAGCAGCGCGTGCTTCTCTTCCAGGTGCCAGCCCCGGGGTCTGGGAATGAGCACCGCGGTGCGCTCGTTCAGCTGGTAGTGCTTGCCAGACTGGTCGAACGTGATGTCGCGGCGCACCGCGTCCATGAGGTTCGCCTGTCCCGACACCATGTTGTCCCAGGTGGGACAGTTGGCGTCCTCGAAATCGGCCATGAAGGTCGACGCGCCGGAATTGAGCGCGTTGATGACCATCTTGCGATCGGTGGGACCGGTGATCTCGACCCGGCGATCGAGGAGGTCCCGCGGCTGCGCGGCGATGGTCCATTCCGATTCGCGGATCGCCTTCGTCGCGGGAAGGAAATCGGGCATGCGCCCGGCGTCGAATTCCTTCTGGCGCTCGGCGCGCCGGGCGAGCAGCTCGCGCCTGCGCGGTCCGAACGCGCGGCAGAGCGAGGCGACGAACGCGAGGGCTTCGGGCGTGAGCACGCGGGAGTATTCCGGCGGGGACGGAGCTGCGATCCGCAGTCCGTCGGGCAGTGCGATGCGAGTTTCCATGGGGTGTCTTTCCGGGGAGCTTGCAGTGTATTACCTTACTCGCATACCATTAATGGGTCCGAATGGCTAAGCGTCTTTTACTTTTCCTGACACATGGACCGATTCAAGGAGCTCACGACCTTCGTCGAAGTGGCGCAGCGCGGAAGCCTCTCCGCCGCCGCCCGCGAGGAAGGCATCACCCCCGCGATGGTCGGGCGGCGCATCGACCAGCTCGAGGAGCGCCTGGGGGTGAAACTCTTCAAGCGCTCCACGCGCAAGGTTACGCTCACCCCCGAGGGCGGCACGTTCTACGAGGATTGCCACCGGATCCTGGACGAGCTGCGCAGCGCCGAGGACGCGCTCGCCGTCGGCGCGAGGAGCGCTTCCGGCCGCCTCATCGTGACGGCGCCGACCGCGTTCGGCCGCAAGCACATCGCGCCCCACCTGCCGGGCTTCATCGCGGAGCACCCGAATCTCGCGATCACGCTGCACCTTTCGGAACGACTGGTGGACCTGAAGAACGAGCGCTTCGACCTCGCGATCCGCATCGCCGACCTGAAGAGCGCCGACCTCATCGCCGCCAAGCTCGCGCGCAACCACCGCGTGGTGTGCGCCGCGCCCGCCTATTTCAAGCGCGCGGGCAAGCCGAAGGCGCTGGCCGACCTCGCCCAGCACAACTGCCTCGTCACGAGCACCGAGGACGGGGCCGTGGACGCCTGGAGCTTCCAGGAAAAGGGCAGGCCCGTGGCGGTCAAGGTCGCCGGCAACCTCCAGTGCAACGACGGCGAAGTGCTCACGCGCTGGGCGATCGCGGGCGAGGGCATCGCGTGGCGCAGCGCATGGGAGGTGAGCGAGGAGGTGAAGCGGGGCCGGCTGGTGACCGCGCTCGACGAGTTCGCCTTCCCCGGCAACAACATCTACGCCGTCTACCCGGAGCGCCGCCTCCTTCCGGCCAAGGTGAAGTTCTTCATCGAGTTCTTGCGCAAGGCGTTCGGCGATCCCCCGTACTGGGAATAGGCGCTAGCGGAACTCCTTCACCACGTGGTGCTGGCGGCGGCTCACCGGGAGCTTTTCCCCGGTGGCCTTGATCACCACCGCCCACCCCGACTCGCTTTCCTCCGCGTTGCGCTCGAAGCCCGCGATGGCGTGGCGCGCGACCAGGCAGTTGCGGTGCACGCGGACGAACTCGGCAGCGAATTCCTCCTCGAGGTGGGTGAGGGATTCCTCCACCAGGTATTCCCGCTCGGCGGTGCGCACCGTCACGTACTTGAGCTCCGCCCTGAGGTAGAGCACTTCGGACAGCGGCACGAGGTGGATCTTGCCGCGCTCGTGCACGGACCGGTGGCGGCGGGGCAGGTTGGCGGCCGCCTCGAGTGCTTCGCGGGAGACGGGGGGCGCGGCCCCGGTCTTGCGCAACGCCGTGAGCAGCCGCTCGACGCGGATGGGCTTTAGCAGGTAGTCGATCGCGTTCACCTCGAACGCCTTGATCGCGTAGGCGTCGAACGCGGTGGTGAAGATGATGGCGGGCGGAGCGGCCATGCCCGCGATGTGCCGGGCGGTCTCGAGGCCGTCGATCTCCGGCATGCGGATGTCGAGGAGCACGATATCCACCTTCTCCCGGTTGATCACGTCCAGGGCCTCGCGGCCGTTGCGCGCCTCGTCGACGATGACCAGCGGAAAACTCTCGCGGCACTCGTCGAGCAGGTCCCGCAGGCGCGCGCGCGCCGGCGCCTCGTCGTCGGCGATCAGGATGCGGGGCACCTCAGAGCGGGCGAAGCTCACGCCGTCGCCGTGAGGTAGGGAAGCCGGATCGTCACGCGGTAGACGCCGTCGCGCACCTCCGAGTGCATGCTCGCCTCGGCGTCGAAATGCAGCTGCAGGCGCTCGCGGATGTTGGCGATCGCCATGCGATTGCCCGAGGCGTGGCGCCCTTCGGCCGGAAACGGGTTGGTGAGCTCCATGAAGATCTGCTTGCCGGTGGCGCGCACCTCGATCGTGATCTCCCCGCCGCCCGGGGAGGGCTCGATTCCATGATAGACGGCGTTTTCCACCAGGGGCTGGAGCATGAGGGGGGGCACCAGGGCATCGGACGGCATCGAATCGATCTTCCAGGTGACGCGCAGGCGCTCTCCCAGCCTGAGGGTCTCGATCGCCAGGTACTGGCGCGCGAGCTCCACTTCCGCGGCGATCGGGGCGAGGGTGCGGTTGTCGGCCATCAGCACGCGGAAGAGGTCGGCCATGTCCTCGAGCGCCCGTTCGGCCCGGCGAGGCTCCGAGCGGATGAGCGACAGGACCGCGTTGATGCTGTTGTAGAGGAAATGCGGCCGGATGCGCGCCTGCAGCGCCTGGATGCGCGCCTCGGCGATGGCGGGCGAAAGCGCCCGCGAGCGCAGGTCGAAGTAGGCGATGGTGATGCCGGTCGCGAAGAGCACGAGGACGGCCACCTGGGGGAACGACAGGGATCGCCGGTCCGAAAACACGTCGCCCACCGTTTGCGACAGGACCCACGCCGCCGCCAGCTCGAAGGCGGCCACCGCGGCGATGGAGCGCGCATAGCCCAGCGCGTGCAGCCAGCGGCGGCCCGCGCAAAGCGCCACGAGGCTCATGATGAGGATCGGCTCGCCGAACGCGGCGAGGACCTGGAATTCGAGCCAGATCGCCTGCGGCTGCGGCGCGCGAAGTACCGCCGCGGCGGCCAGCAGCAGGTTCACCACGACCAGCGAGCGCAGCATCACGCCGAGGTTGCAGAAGTTCGGCAACCGGATGCCCGTACCGGTCTGATTTATACTCGCCACGTTCCCCATTTGGCCATCGCCGCGCATTCCATGCAACAGGACGACGCGCCGCCCGGCAAGGCAGGCACCGGCAAGGCATGGTCCGGGCGCTTCGCGGAGCCCCTCGACGCCCTTACCCAGCGCTTCAACGCCTCGGTCGGATTCGACCGGAGGCTGGCGGAATTCGACATCCAGGGCTCGCTCGCCCACGCCCGGATGCTCGAGCGCTGCAAGCTCATCGCCGCCGCCGACCTCGCCGCCATCGAGCACGGCATGGGGCAGATCCTGGAGGAAGTGCGCTCCGGGAGCTTCCCGTGGTCGATCGAGCGCGAGGACGTCCATTTCAACATCGAGCACCGTCTCACGGAGCTCGTGGGGGAGGCGGGCAAGCGGCTGCATACCGCGCGCTCCCGCAACGACCAGGTCGCCACCGACATGCGCCTTTGGCTGCGCAGCGAGATCGACGCGCTCGCGGGCCTGCTGCGCCGCGTGCGCGAAAGGCTGCTCGACCTGGCCGAAGGCAACGTGGAGACCCTGATGCCCGGGTTCACCCACATGCAGGTGGCGCAGCCGATCACTTTCGGCCACCACCTCATGGCGTACTACGAGATGTTCACCCGCGACGCGGAGCGGCTGGCGGACTGCCGGCGGCGCATGAACCGCCTGCCCCTGGGGGCCTCGGCCCTCGCCGGGACGAGCTATCCGATCGACCGGGAGTGGGTGGCGCGCGAGCTGGGATTCGACGGGGTGTGCGAGAACTCCCTCGACGCGGTGTCCGACCGCGACTTCGCGGTGGAATTCCTCGCCGCCGCCGCCCTCGCGATGGCCCACGTCTCGCGCCTCGCCGAGGAGCTGGTGATCTGGATGAACCCGCGCTTCGGGTTCGTGGAGATCGCCGACCGGTTCTGCACCGGCTCCTCGATCATGCCGCAGAAGAAGAATCCCGACGTGCCGGAGCTGATGCGCGGCAAGACGGGCCGGGTCTACGGTTCCCTGGTGGCGCTGCTCACGATCATCAAGGGCCAGCCGCTCGCGTACAACAAGGACAACCAGGAGGACAAGGAGCCGCTCTTCGACGCGGCCGACACCCTGCGCGACGTGCTCGCCCTGCTGGCCGAGATGCTGCCGGGAGTGAAGGCGCGGCCCGAGAAGATGCGCTCCGCCCTGCTCGAGGGCCATGCGACGGCCACCGACCTGGCCGACTACCTGGTGCGCAAGGGATTGGCCTTCCGCGACGCCCACGAGGCCGTTGCGCGCGCCGTGCGCGCGGCCGAGGAGGAGGGCAAGGACCTCGCCCAGCTGGGCGTGGAGGCGCTGAGGCGTTTTTCGCCCCTCGTGGACGAGGATGCCCTGGAGGTCCTCACGCCGGAGGGCTCCATCGCCTCCCGCAGCCACATCGGCGGCACCGCGCCGCAAGCCGTGCGTGCCGCCATCGCGCGGGCGCGCGCTCGCCTCTAGCTAGGCCGCTTCCTCGGTCTTCGCCTCGTAGATCCGGCAGATCTTGCGGGTCTCGGGTCCGGAGAGCCGATCGCCCATCTGCCCGCAGCGGTAGATGCGCTGCGAGAGCTTCTGGCACCACGAGCAGCTGTGGCACACGCCGAAAGGCGCCCCTTCGTTGTCCTGCTGGAGGGTGACCAGCGCCTCGCGCAGGGCGGAGACCGCGTTGCGGATGCGGTTGGGGCTGATGTTGCGTGTGGCGTTCTGCCACGGCAGGGCGGGCTGCGACTCGTAGAGCAGGCGCTCGCCCGCGCTCGACAGGCGCAGGCGCACCACCCGGCGGTCGATGTCGTCCTCGAATCGTTCGATCAGCCCGCGCCGGTCGAGCAGCAGCAGCGTCTGGGAGACGGTACCCTTGGTGAGGCCCAGGTACTCGGCGAGCGCCTGCGGCGTGTTCGAGTAGCGGTTCGCCTTGCTGATGTAGATCAGCGCCTGCAAGTGGACCGGCTGGAGGGATTCCTCGGCGCCGGCCTTGCGCAGCTCGGAGCGCATCAGGTTGCCGAGCCGCTCCACCAGCTCCAGCAGGACGATCGGATTCTTGTCCAGGCGCGCCTCCTTCGCGGAAACGACCGCGTCCCCGCATTAGTATCGGGTCGATACGACATTGTCAAGGTTTTGATTCGACGATTTATCGTATCGACTCGAAACCAATCGGGGCCGCCGGCCTCTCGCCGGCGATTTTCGTCGCTTTGCGACGCTTCCGGATCAGCTCCAGGCGACGCGGGCGCCGCCCTGCAACTCGATGAGGCGCGCGAGCGACGCGAAGAGCTCCTCGCCGCTGCGCGTGTCGCGCCAGGCGCCCTCGCGCCACGCGAAGTGGAAGCCTCCCGAGCGCGCGGCCACCCAGATCTCCCGGTTGGGCGTCTGGCGGTTCACGATGATCCGGCTCGCGTCGGGGCACTCGATGGTGAGCACGCCCGCCTCGAGGTCCACGTCGAGCCCGTCGATCGATTCCACCGCCGATTCGATGCGCGCGAGGACCAGATCCGCCGCCCGATGGAATTCCGATTCCGTCATAATGCCGGCCATGATACGCGCGCTCGCCATCGTGGCACTCGCGCTGGCGCTGGCCGCCTGCGGCCAGAAAGGTGCGCTGCGCCTTCCCGAACCGTCGCCGGCAGGGCCCGCGCCGAACTCCCATCCATGAGCTTCCTCGCGCGGGTGGAAGGCGAGCTGCGCCTGGACGGAATGCCGCTCGCGGACGTGGCGCGCGAATTCGGCACTCCCTGCTACGTCTACTCGCGCTCGGCGATAGAGTCCGCGTACCGCGAGTTCGACCAGGGCCTGGGCGGCGTGGACCACCTGGTTTGCTACGCGGTCAAGGCGAGCTCCAACCTCGCGATCCTCGACGCGCTCGCGCGCCTCGGGGCGGGCTTCGACATCGTGTCCGGAGGCGAGCTCGCGCGGGTGCTCGCCGCGGGAGGATCCGCCGAGCGCGTGATCTTCTCGGGCGTGGGCAAGTCGGAAGCGGAGATGCGCACGGCGCTCGCCGCGGGGATCAAGTGCTTCAACGTGGAAAGCGAGCCCGAGCTCGAGCGCCTGGACGCGCTGGCGGGCGCCATGGGGCTGAGCGCGCCCGTTTCCCTGCGCATCAACCCGGATGTCGACGCCCGCACCCATCCCTACATCTCGACGGGCCTCGCGGGAAACAAGTTCGGCATCCCGCACGGCCGCGCGCTCGAGGCCTACGCCCGGGCGGCACGGCTTTCCAACCTGCGCATCACCGGGATCGGATGCCATATCGGCTCGCAGATCCTCGAGACCGCTCCCCTGGACGAAGCGCTCGAGCGCGTGATGGAGCTCGTGGCCGCCCTTGCCGGCGAGGGAATCGCGCTCGCGCACGTGGACCTGGGCGGCGGACTCGGGATCCGCTATCGCGACGAGGTCGCGCCCGACATCCGCGGCTACTGCGAGCGGCTCGCCCGGCGCTTCGCGGGCAGCGGCTTCCAGCTGCTGCTCGAACCGGGCCGCGCCATCGTGGGATCGGCGGGCGTGCTGCTCACTCGCGTCGAGTACCTCAAGCTCGACAAGGCGAAGCGCTTTGCGGTGGTGGATGCCTCGATGAGCGAACTGCTGCGCCCCGCGCTGTACGAGTCCTGGCACGACATCGTCCCGGTGGAGCCATCGCGCGCGGCCCCCGCCACCTACGACGTCGTGGGACCGGTGTGCGAATCCGCCGACGTGCTCGGCGTGGACCGCTCGCTCGCGATCCGCGAGGGCGACCTCCTCGCCATCCTGTCGGCGGGCGCCTACGGAATGGCGATGGCGTCGAACTACAATTCGCGCCCGCGCCCGCCCGAGGTGATCATCGATCGCGGCCGTGCGCTGCAGGTGCGCGCGCGCGAGACGATCGCGTCGCTCCACGTCCTCGAGCGCCGCCTTCCGGACGCCTGAGTCGCCGCCGCGCGTCCAAAGCGCGTTGACTGGCGGCTGTTGGTGTCGAGCCGATACCAAATAGGGCCGAGTCCGATCAAATAGTCATGCTTGACACGAGCGGATTTCATCGAATCGCGTCTAGAATCCGTTCACCAATCTCGTTCGATGCGAAACCCGGACGCTTGGTAGTGCGAAGACCCCCCACGGGGCGGCTAGCACGACAGACAATCGGTCCAACATTGAAAGGAGTCGAATATGGCTAGCAAGAAAAAGTCCGCGAAGAAGAAACCCGCCGCCAAGAAAAAGACCGCCAAGAAGAAGTCTTCCAAGAAGCGCGTAGCGAAGAAGAAGACGTCCAAGAAGAAGGCTGCGAAGAAGAAATCTTCGAAGAAGAAGTCCTCGAAGAAAAAAGCTGCGAAGAAGAAGCCGGCCCGCAAGGCGGCAAAGAAGAAACCAGCGAAGAAGAGAGCGGCGAAGAGAAGGCCCGCGATGATGTCGGCGGCACCGATGAAGCCCATGGCTCCCGCGGTCACCCCAGTCATCACGCCGCTGATCAAGCCGATGAGCTAGGCGGGCGCCCCAGGGCATCCGAACAGCGAACGGCTCGACCCGAATACGAGGCGCGACCCGACCGGTTCCGCGCGAGCGGTGAGCAACACGGCCGGGTAGCGCCTCGCAAGCGGGCTTCCATCACCCGTCGCGCAGGGGCCACGAGCCGAGCGTCGCGTAGCGCCCCGTCCCCGTATCCGTACGCACCAGCGCAAGCTCCTGCGCGTGCCACGCGATGGGCTCGATCGCACTGTCCGGCAGGGGCTTGGCGATGCGCCGCGCAAGCGTGAGGTGCGGAACGTAGGCCCGTTCCTCCAACACGAAACCGGCCTCCCGCAGGCGCAGGGCAAGATCGGCCTGAAGCGCCATGAGCGCTTCCGAAGGCATCGTGCTCCCGGCCCAGGCGACTCGCGCGTTCCGGAACGATCCCACGCGATCGACGGTGATCCCGACGCTGCCGCGATGCAGCATCGCGGCGACGCCCCGCGCGCGCTCCGTGAGCTCGGGCGACGTTTCCCCCAGGAAGGCGAGCGTGAGGTGGATCTTGCCGATCGGCACCGCCCTGCCCCGGGTCGCCTGCGCCACCTCGAGCGCCAGCCGCTCCAGGCTCGCTGCAGCGGGAGCGTCGGGCCAAAGCGCCAGGAAATGCCGCGCCACGGCTAGAGCAGGAAGATGGTGGCAAGGCCGAGAAAGATGAAGAAGCCCATGCTGTCGGTCACGAAGGTGAGAAACACGCTCGATCCCACGGCCGGGTCCCGGCCGAAACGCTGCATCGCGAGCGGGATGAAGATACCCGCGAGCGCGGCGACCACGAGGTTGAGCAGCATGGCGAGCGCCATCACCCCGCCCAGCGCGACGTTGCGGTAGAGCAGCCACGCGAGAAATCCCAGGACCCCGCCCCAGGTCACGCCGTTCAACGCGCTGATGCCCAGCTCCTTGGCGAGAAGGCGGCGCGCGTTGCTGGCACTCACCTGGCCCAGCGCCAGCGACCGCACGATGAGGGTAGTCGTCTGGTTGCCCGAGTTGCCGCCGATTCCCGCCACGATGGGCATGAGGGCGGCGAGCGCGGCCAGCCGTGAGATGGAGCCCTCGAACGCGCCTACCACGCGCGAAGCGACGAAAGCGGTGCACAGGTTCAACGCAAGCCAGGGACCGCGGTTCTTGGCGCTTTCCCACACGCTCGCGAAGATGTCCTCCTCCTCGCGAAGTCCCGCTTGTCCCAGCAACTGGGCTTCCTGGCGGTCGCGCACGTATTCGAGCACCGTGTCGACCGTGACGCGCCCCACGACCCGCCCTTCGCCGTCGACCACCGGCGCGCAGACCAGGTCGTAGCGGTCGAAGGACTGGGCCGCATCGTCGGCGTCGCTTTCCGGGGCGAACGAGACCACCTCGCGATCGTAGAGGCCGTCGATCAGGACGTCCGGGTCGGTCACCAGCAGGCGGTTCAGAGGCAGGGCGCCCTTGAGATGGTCGGCGCGGTCCACCACGAAGAGCGCGTCGGTCTGCCGCGGCAGCTCCTCGTAGCGGCGAAGGTAGCGCAGCGCGACCTCGCAGCTCACGTCCTCGCGAATGCTCACGACCTCGAAGTCCATGAGGGAACCCACCGTGCCCTCCGGATAGGACAGCGCCGACTGCAGGTGCGCGCGATCCTCGACATCCTGCGCCTCGATGATGTCCTGGACGACCTCGTCGGGAAGGTCGGACGCGAGGTCGGCGATCTCGTCGGCGTCCAGGTGCTGGGCCGCGGCCACGATCTCGGCGCTGTCCATGTCCTGCAGCAGCGTGTCGCGCACGGCGTCGGAGACCTCGAGCAGGATCTCGCCGTCGCGGCCGCTGCGCACCAGGCCCCAGACCCAGAGGCGGTCCTCGAGCGGAAGCCCTTCGAGTACATATGCGACGTCCGCGGGGTGCAGCGCCTCGAGCAACGCGCGGGCCTCGTTCGCGAGCAGCGCTTCGTCGCCCGCCGCACCTTCGCCGCGGCGCCGGGCCACCACGCGTTCCATCGCTTCCAGGTGCTCCTGGGGCGAGGCCGCGGCCTCGATCTCCTCGGCGCGCGTTCCCGACTTCACGGCAGCTCCGCGGCCGGCATGCGCGCGAGGATCACCTGCGTCTTGTGCGCAAGCCAGGCCGTATTGCGGTGGCGGTCGTAGAAACGGGGATTGGGAACCATCGCCGCGAGGCGGGCGGCCGCTTCGGGGCCCAGGGCAGCGGCGCTCGTGCCGTAATAGTGGCGCGCCGCGGCTTCGGCTCCAAAGACCCCGTCGCCCCACTCGATCACGTTGAGGTAGATCTCGAGAATCCGGCGCTTGTCCATCAGGTGCTCGATCATGACGGTGATGAGGGCCTCCTGCCCCTTGCGCCACGGCGTGCGCGCCCCGGACAGGAACAGGTTCTTGGCGAGCTGCTGCGAGATGGTGGAGCCGCCCGCGACGACGCGGCCCTTCCGGAGGTTCTTCTCGCGCGCCTTCTCGATCGCTTCCCAGTCGAATCCCTCATGATCGACGAAGCGCGAGTCTTCCGCCACCACCACCGCGCGCTTGAGGTGGGGCGAGATCCGCCCGTAGGGGACCCATGCCTTGCGCAGCGTGGCGCCGGGGTTGCGCTCGCGCATCTGCTCCAGCCGCGCGCGCATGAACGCGGTCGTTTCCGGGTTGTGGTCCTTCCACCACCAGACACGGCCGACATAGGAAAGCTGCAGGACGAGGAAGATGCCCGCGGCGGCCACCGCGAGCCAGGCTCCGTATCGCAGCAATCCCTTCACGCCCGCGTCGATCGCAGCTCCGCCACGAGCGCGGCCGTCTCCGGGCGGCGGCCGCGCCACAGGAAGAACGATTCGGCCGCCTGCTCGACGAGCATGCCGAGCCCGTCGCAGGCGCGCGCGCCGGCGGCCCGGGCGCGGTCGAGGAAGGCGGCGGCGGCGGGGCCGTACGCCATGTCGTAGGCAAGCGTCGCCGCGCCGAGCACGCGGTCGTCCAGCGCGAGGCGCTCCCCGAGCGTCGACGTGGAGGTCGCATTCAGCACGAGGTCGTATCGCGCCGCGGGAATCGCCCCGAGCGCCGCCGCCCGCAATGCGCCGGGCGAGCGGAAGTGATCCACCAGCTCTTCGGCACGTGCAAGGGTACGGTTGGCGACGAGCAGGAGCTCGGGATCGCGCTCGAGCAGCGGCATGATCACTCCGCGCGCGGCTCCCCCGGCGCCCAGCAGCAGGATGCGGCGGCCCTCGATCCGGAACGCGTGATTGCGCTCGAGGTCCGCGATGAGGCCGGCGCCGTCCGTATTGTCGGCCTCGATGCGATCGTCGCGGCG
>JAANCK010880303.1_pt1 | contig 18568 bp, 21 predicted proteins | sample 7277841 | NCBI WGS metagenome assembly JAANCK01 (sample SAMN14222788, study PRJNA588281) | permafrost metagenome | isolation source: Arctic cryosol methane SIP | place: Canada:Nunavut | collected 2015-07 | reverse complement strand
GCCGCGAGGTCCGCGTCCACCTTGTAGACGTACTTCGCGAACATCCGGCGCACGTCGCCGGCGGATTGCTTCTTGTTGCGCTCGAGGTGCGCCACGTAGGCGTCGAGGAGTTTCCGCAAACTGGTCTGCTCCGTCTGCAGCTCCACCTCTCGCGCCGCCTGGGCGGCCCTCTCGCGGGCCCGCTCCTGCGCTGCGCGCTGCTCCTCGAAGTGCGCATGAAGGTCGCGCACGCCGCTGCGGTAGAGGATCGACACCTCGGCCGTGCGGTCGCGTGCGGTCCGCAGCGTCATGCCGCGCTTCCCTGTCTGGTCGTAGTCGCCTATCGGGAGGAAGCGCCGAGCGCCCGCGCTGTCGAAGTGCGCGAAGTAGAACGTGACACCCGCTTGCGCCATCTTCGCGACGAGGCGCCCCGCTCCGCGCGAGCCGCCATCGGAAACCCATCGGTCCGCACCGTGCCATCTGCCCCGCAGTTCTGCATCCGAAATCCCCATCGCCGCCCTCGCTTTCGTCTAGTCCGCAGGTCGGTCGCGCCGCATTTCCGTTGCAGTACCGTTGCAGTATCGGCACGACTGCCGGAGACAATAGCAAACCTCGGTTTACGATGCAATAGGAAATACAAGGGGTTACGAGACAGCCATTAACCGGCTTGGACACCGGTTGACAAGGAAAGACGGACTGTTAATCAGCAGGTCCCTGGTTCGAGCCCAGGTCGGGGAGCCAAATGCCTCAAAGACTTAGCTCGAAGCTAGGTCCTTCTTCCGACCTCACCGCAGCCAAGACGTAGCTAGCTCCAGTACGTTTCCCCTTGGCGTACGTGGCTCAATTCACCTCGCTCGAGTTCGCCCGACCGCAGCCTTTTCGTCTGCACGCCGCCCTGGCAGTGGCCCCATCAGCTCGCTGGCGAACAGACCAGCCACGCCCGGTGTCCTATGTTGATGGGCTCACTCAAGGAGAATCCCATGCTCGACTATTCGATCATGAAGCCCGAAGGCATCCTGGTGCTCAAGCCGCGCGCACCCTTAAGCAAGGAGGACTTCGATGGCCTGGGCGCGGCGGTCGATTCCTATCTCTCCGACCACGCCATGCTCCATGGCGTGCTGATCCATTCGAAAGGATTTCCCGGCTGGGAGAGCTTCGGGGGATTCACCGCGCACATGCACTTCGTCCGCGACCACCACAAGAGGATCGACCGCGTGGCGGTCGTGACGGACAGTCAGGTCGCCGGCATTGCGGAAGCGCTCGGCAGGCACTTTACGTCGGCCGAAGTGCGGCACTTTCCCTTTTCCGAAGACGTAAAGGCGCTGGGCTGGCTGAAGGCCACGTGAAGTAAATGCCTTCCATGCGAATTTGGCTGTCGCCGCCCGCCCGCGGTGCATAGCCAACTCCTATCGCTTCCATCGAAATATAGTGTTGGACAGCCGCGAGTCGACCGAACATATTCCCGAGTCGATACATCCGTCTTCAACTCGAATGGGCGACGCACATGAACAAAGCCGCGATGAAGGAAGCGATCCTCGAAGCCAAGCTCGACAAGGGCCTCAAGTGGAAGGACATCGCCAAGGCCGCGGGGCTTTCCGTCGAGTACACCTGCTCGGCCTGCCTCGGCATGAACCACATGGACAAGAAGCAGGCCGACGGGGTGGCCAAGGTGCTGGGCCTGGGCAAGCAGGTCTCCACGGCGCTGCAGCAATTCCCCCACAAGACCTGGAGCCAGGTCGTTCCCACGGACCCGGTGATCTACCGCCTCTACGAGATGGTCGGCGTGTACGGCGAGACCATCAAGGAAGTGATCCACGAGAACTTCGGTGACGGCATCATGAGTGCGATCGACTTCTCGATGGACATCGGCAAGCAGGACGATCCCAAGGGCGTGCGCGTGGTGCTCACGCTGAACGGCAAGTTCCTGCCCTACAAGTCCTGGTGACGGGGCGCCCGGCGCGGCCGTAGTGCGGGCCCCGGGGGAATCAGTCTCCGGGAACCGCAGCTTGCGGTTGCTCCTGGGGCGCCTGCCGATTGCATACCTCGGCCATGGCGCAGGGCCGCGTCCTTTCGGCCGATACCAGGCATCGGCTCGTGCTCCACTCCATCGCGAGCTCCCCGAACGCCTGGCACGCCGGGCTCTTGTACGTCCCCTTGCGGCAGATGAGCGTGATCGAGTGGTGCGGCAGCTCCGGGAGCAGCATCACCGGGTGCAGGCCCCGCTGCGAGCACGCGATGGTGTCGGGCAGGATCGTGGCGAGCTTGCCCAGCCGCACGATCTCCACGATCACGTTCACGGAGTTGGTCTCCATGCCGATCTGCGGCGTGATGCCGTGCTCCAGGCAATACAGGTCGAAGTGCCGGCGCAGCGCGAAGTTCGTGTTGAGGAGCACGAGCGACTCCTTTTCCAGCTCGCGCTTGCCCACGGGAGCGTTCTGCCCTGCAAACCGATGACCCTCGCCCACCGCCAGGTTGAGCGGCTCGATGAAAAGCACGTGGGTGTCGATCTCGCTCGAGCGCGCGTCCGTGGAAAGCGTATTGGTGAACGCGATGCCCACGTCGATGTGGTCGTCCGCCACTCCTGCCTCGATGTCCGTCTGGGCCATTTCCTGGGCGTTCACCGTGATGCCCGGGAAGCGGGTATTGAACAGGTGAAGGAGCGGCGTCGTCATGTACTCCGTGATGGGCGTGATGCCCAGGCGCAGGCAGCCCCGGCTCAGGTCCTGCAGCTCGTGGACGGCGCGCTTGCCCGCGTCCAGCTCCTGCAGTGCGCGGCGGGCGTGTCGCAGGTAGAGCTCGCCCGCCTCCGTGAGGCGCACCGTCCGCCCCGAGCGGTCGAGCAGCTGCACGTCGAGCAGCTCCTCCAGTTGCTTGATTTGCTGCGAAAGCGTGGGCTGGGAGACGAACAGCGTTTCGGCCGCCCGCGTGAAACTGCCGTGCTCGGCGACGGCGAGCAGGTATCGCAGGGAACGGGGAAAGGTGATGCGCTGCGCCATAGCCGAATCCTATCGAACCCATCGAAATATAGTCTTGGACAATTCTATCCGTGTAATCCATAAATTTGCACGTCGAACGTTTGCGGACTTGCATCCGCGCAAGTGAGAGCGATTCGCGAAGTGTCGGGAATGGCCCAACTCGTTGATGGCTATCCCGAATATGCGGATAAGTTTTTCGAATCCACGAAAGGAGTTGTCCAGACCATGTCGTCGTCCAGCCGAGAAAGCGTAATGCGGCATATCGACCTTGTCGGTCAGCTGCAGCCGGCCCTGCATCGGCCGCAACATGCGCCCTACCCCGATGCCATCGATCACGCCCTCTTCCGGGCCTACATGCGCACGTCCCACGACGTGGGCGGCGAGCCGGACATTCCCATCCGGTGGGAGGAGAAGCAGGAAGAGCAGTGGGAGGTGAACACGTACGTGACCTGCGAGTGCCTGGCCTGGCGCGGCATCTGGAACGCCGAGGAGCGGCGCCGCCGGCAGAACGTCGACCTGGGCCAGACGCAGTACCTGGGCCTGCCCTACTACGGGCGCTGGCTGCTCTCGGCCGCGAGGATCCTGGTCGACAAGCAGCACGTCACGCTCACCGAGCTCATCAACAAGATCGAAGAGGTCAGGAAGCGCCATGAAAAGAAGTCACCACGCTGAGAAGTCCACGGGGAAAGGCGATCCCCAATGCTTCACTGGCGAAGCCGGCCCGGCCAAGTTCAAGGTGGGCGAACGCGTCCGGATCAAGAACCTGCCGGACATCTTCTATACCCGCTGCCAGGTCTATACCCGCGGCGCGGAGGGCACCGTCGCCGTCGTGACCCACGAGAGCCCGGCCCCGGAAGACGAGGCCTGGGACAACACCGACAAGCCCGAATGGTTCTACATCGTGCGCTTCAAGCAGAAGGATCTTTGGGGCGACTATCCCGACGCGTATCCGAACGACTCGGTGCAGACGGAATTCTCCGAACGCTGGCTCGAGAAGGCATAGCGCGCCGCGACGGTCACGGAACAGAAAGGAAAAGCACATGGCAGAGAAGCACAAAGCCGCACCGATGGTCGACGAGGTGAGCGACTTCGAGATCCTGGAAGCCGCCGTTCGCGAGCTCGCCATCGAGAAGGGACTCTTCACCGCCGACGACCACCGGCGATTCACGGAATTCGCCCACAGCATCGGGCCGCTGCCCGCGGCGCGCCTCGTGGCCAAGGCCTGGCTGAATCCGGAGTTCAAGAAGCTCGCCCTGAAGGATGGAGTGAAGGCGAGCCTCGAGGTCGGCATCGACTGGCTGAACCCGACCGGATTCGGCACGCCGAGCGACTACACGGACCTGCGCGTCCTCGAGGACACACCCAAGGTGAAGCACGTGGTCGTGTGCACGCTCTGCTCGTGCTATCCGCGCCCGATCCTCGGCCATTCGCCGGAGTGGTACCGGACTCCCAACTATCGGCGCCGGCTGGTGCGCTGGCCACGGCAGGTGCTCGCCGAGTTCGGCCTGCAGCTCCCCGCTGACGTCGAGATCCGCGTCGAGGACTCGAACCAGAAGTGCCGCTTCATGGTGCTGCCGATGCGTCCCGCCGGGACCGACGGCTGGAGCGAAGAGCAGCTCGCCTCCATCGTGACCCGGGACTGCATGATCGGCGTGGCGCTGCCCCATCCCGACCGCAAGCAGGACGACAAGCGGCCGATCCATCCGGCGGTGCATCCGATACAGCACGACCATGGCCACGACCACGACCACGGTCACTGAGGAACGCGCCATGGCCGACACGAACGCGAAGAATGCAGGCGCAGGCGCGAGCCGGCAGGCCCCGGACGCCTCCCCCATTACGCTGCTGGAGAAGATCCGCAGCCGCGGAAGGGCCTGGGAGGACCTGGCCGTCCAATACGGCGTGACCAACCCCGATCCCCCGTGGAAGGTCAGCATGTTCTCGACCTGCGAGGCGCTCGCGGTCCACGACTGCCTCGAGACGCTCGATCGACGCGCCTCCGAGGACGATCTCTCCGAGACGCTCTACCGGGACATTCCCCAGCCGGAGCGCCAGCTCATGGCCCTGGCCCACACGATGATCCGCCGCGGCCTGGTCGACGAGGAAGAGCTCGAGCGTCGGATGCGGCAGGTCCACGAGCGCCTCACCAGCGCCTAGGCGAGGATCCACACTCCCTTGGGCGGAAGCGAGCACCAGGTTCTCCCGCCGGCTGGCGGCATGCCCGGCATCCGCGCCGCGGCGAAGGCCGGCGCGGATATTTGTCGACCGAGGAACTGATCGATGCCGATACGCGGAGTCCATATCGAGGTCGTGGACCTCAGCCATCGCTACAGCTCGCGCGGAGCGCTCACGTTCGATCGCGTCAAGCTCGAGGCCCAGAGCGGCGAGGCCCTCGCCATCATCGGCCGTTCCGGCTGCGGCAAATCGACCTTGCTCCACATCATGGCGGGCCTCGTGCGCCCGACGAGCGGCAAGGTCTCCCTCGACGGCAAGGCAGTCGAGGGACCGTCGCCCCGCTGGGTCATGATGTTCCAGGCGCCCCATCTCTTTCCCTGGATGCGCGTGGCGCAGAACGTGGGCATCGGATTGCGGTTCGCCAACTGGCCCCAGGCGGAAATGCGCGACCGCGTCGCCGAGGCGCTGCGCCTGGTGGACCTGGAAGACTTCGCCGAAAACAACGTGCAGGACCTCTCGGGCGGGCAGCAGCAGCGGGTGGCGCTCGCCCGCTCGCTCGTGATGGAGCCGGAGCTGCTGCTCCTGGACGAGCCCTTCTCCGCGCTGGACGCCTTTACGCGCGCATCGCTGCAGCGCGACGTGCGCTCCATCGCCAAGCGCCTGGGCATCAACCTGGTCAACGTCACCCACGACATCGACGAGGCGGTGCTCATGGGAGACCGGGCGCTCATCATGGCGGGCTCGCCCGGCAGGATCATGCACGACATCACGATCGACCTCGGGGATCCGCGGGAGCGCCAGGATCCGGCGGTGCAGGCCGCGCGCGCGCAGCTCATGAAGAGCTTCGAGGGCGCGGCCAACGCCGCCTCGGGCACGGCCGGCAGCGAAGCCGGTGATACCCACGACGCGGACCACGGATCCAGCGCCGAATTCACAGGAATGTCCGCGGCCGAATCCCTCGGCACCGCGCGGGCTTGAACGGGACGACACAGACACATCGATTGCACCACGCGCAGGGCACAACAGAGGAGAGCCAGACATGACCACGCGGGAGAACGACAAGCAAGGCGATGGGCTCGAGGAAACGGTGCTCGACTACAAGACCCAGGGAGACGGGATCGTCGATCCGAAGCTCGTGCTGGACTATGACCCGATGTTCCGCGGGATCCTCGGCACGGGGGTGAGCCGGCGAAGCCTGCTCAACGCCGCCGGTGCCGCCGCGCTGGGAAGCGTGATTCCCGCCTCCCGCTCCTTCGCCGCCGACGACAAGTTCGACCCTGTGGTGCGCATCGGCTACCTGCCGATCACCGACGCGGCCGCGCTGATCGTCGCCCACGAGATGGGATTCCTCAAGAAGGAAGGTCTCGATTCCGTGCGCCCGACCCTCATCCGCGGCTGGTCGCCGCTGGTGGAGGCCTTCGCTTCCCATCGCTTCAACCTTGCGCACCTGCTGATCCCGATCCCGATCTGGATGCGCTACAACAACAAGTTCCCGGTGAAGATCACCGCCTGGGACCACACCAACGGCTCGGCCATCGTGGTCGGCAAGAACAGCGGCATCGAGACCTTCAAGGACTTCGGCGGCAAGCAGTTCGCGATGCCGTTCTGGTACTCGATCCACAACATCATCTCCCAGCTCGAGCTGAGGAACGCCGGCATCACCCCGGTGATCCGCCCGCAGACCGCGAAGCTGGCGCCCAACGAGTGCAACTTCCTCGTGCTCGCGCCGCCCGACATGCCGCCCGCGCTCGCCGCCGGGAAGATCGACGCCTATTGCGTGGCCGAGCCGTTCAACGCGCTGGGCGAGCTCAAGGCCGGGGGCAAGATGCTGCGGTTCACGGGCGACATCTGGAAGGGCCATCCCTGCTGCGTGGTCGTCATGCACGAGGCCGACACCATGGATCCCGCCCGCGCCGCGTGGGCACAGGGCGTGCACAACGCCATCATCGCCGCCCAGATCCATCTCGCGGAGAACCGCCAGTCGATGGCGCAGATGCTCTCGCGCGACGGCAAGGGCTACCTTCCGTTCCCGAAGGAAGTGGTCGAGCGCGCGATGCTCTTCTACAGCCCCGCCTACTACAAGAATCCCGAGGCCATCAAGCATCCGGACTGGGGCATGGACCGCATCAACTTCCAGGGCTGGCCCTACCAGTCGGCCACGGAGCTCGTCGTGACCGACCTGAAGAAGACCGTCATTACCGGGGACGCGAAGTTCCTCGAGGGCCTGAGCCCCGAGCACGTGGCCAAGGACCTGGTGAACTACGACTTCGTGAAGAAGGCGCTCGAGAAGAATCCCAAGTGGAAGAAGGATGCGAGCGTTCCCCAGTCGGGCGATCCCTATACCCGGGTGGAGGTCATCGACCTATGAACGCCGCTGTCGCGCCCGCCAGGCTGTTCGCGCTTCCCCGCCTGTCGTCCCCGGCGGTGCGACGGCTGTTCTACGGCGCGGTCGGGCTCGGGCTCCTGTTCGGCCTCTGGTGGCTCGGGGGCCTGCTGCTCTACCTCAACCCGGCGACGCGCAGCTTCGCGAACTTCGGTCCCATCCCGACGTTCCGCGCGTTCCCGGAACTGATCGGCGACGGCACGATCCTGCGGGCGATCGAAAGCAGCGGCTATCGCCTCGGCATGGGGCTGCTGCTGGCCATCACCTGCGGGGTCCCGATCGGCATCTTCATGGGCCGCAGCCAGACCTTCCGGCAGCTGAGCAACACGCCGTTCCAGTTGCTGCGGATGATCAGCCCGCTTTCCTGGGAGCCTATCGCGGTGATCGTGTTCGCGAAATGGGACGCGGCGATTATCTTCCTCATCGCGATCGCGGCGGTGTGGCCGGTGGCGTTCTCCACCGCCGCCGGCCTGGCCAAGGTGGATCCGGCGTGGTTCAAGGTGTCGCGCAACTTGGGCGCCCGGCCCTGGCACATGCTCTCCCAGATCATCCTGCCGGCGATCGCGTTCGACGTCCTCACCGGGATCCGGCTGGCCCTCGGCGTCGCGTGGATCGTGCTCGTGCCCGCGGAGTTCCTCGGGGTCACCTCCGGCCTCGGCTATTCGATCGAGGATGCGCGCGAGACGCTCTCGTACAACCACTTGACGGCGATGGTGCTGGTGATCGGCGTCATCGGCTTCGCGCTCGATTCCATCTGCATGCTTCTGATCACCCGCTACAGCTGGCACCGCCAGACCTGACGAGATGCGCATCGCGTCTCGATTACCGATTGCAAGCCGGGCCGCTTCACCGATCGACTTGAAGGCGCTTGTCCAACCAGAGGAGGAATGACCATGCAAAGCCAAGTCTCCATTGCCGCAACACCGCGTACCGCGAGCATTTCCGTCGGGCTTCAACTTGCCGCCGCCCTGGTCCTGGGGCTCGTGATCCTGTACGGGGAAGGGTTCTTGTCCTCTCCCATCGTGCACAACGCGGCGCATGACACCCGTCATTCCCAGGGCTTTCCCTGCCACTGATCCGAGATGATATTTCGCCGCATCGTGCTTTCAGCGCTGCTGGTTGGCGCTCTTTCGGGATTGCTGCTTTCCGCCATCGAGTTCTGGCGGGTGATTCCGATCATCCACGCCGCCGAGCGCTTCGAGGATGCGCTCGCGGCGCGGATGGCCGATGCGGCGCGCGGGACGAAGCAGGAGCACGGTGCGGCGGACCATGTTCATGCGGAAGGCACGGCGCCGCCAGGCGGGGAAAACGGGCACTCGGCAAGCGAATGGCAGCCGGCGGAAGGGGCGGAGCGCATCGGCTACACCTTGCTCGCGAACTTTCTCACGGCCACCGGTTTCGCCCTGCTGACGCTGGTCGCCATGGTGGCCGCCCTCAAGCGAAATCCCGCGGCGACCTTGGATTGGCGATATGGATTGCTGTGGGGCGCGGCGGGATACGCCATCTTCTTCGTGGCGCCGGCGCTGGGCCTTCCGCCGGAGATCCCGGGCGCGGCGGATTCGCCGCTGGGAGCGCGCCAGGCTTGGTGGTGGTTCAGCGTGGCCTGCACCGCGGCGGGGCTCGCCGGTGCGGTGTTCGGCAAGAGCCCGTGGCGCTGGGCGGCCCTCGGGTTCCTTGCGCTGCCGTACCTCGCCGGGGCTCCGCAGCTTCCGGCCAGCCCTTTCGCCGCCCATCTCCCGGCGGACGCTGCAGAGCTCGCGGTGCTCTCCCGAAGATTCGTCTGGGAGACTGCCTTCGCAAACGCCCTGTACTGGCTCGCCCTGGGTAGCGCGTCGAGCTGGGCCGTAAGGCGCTTCCTGGGAGAAGCGATTCAACGGGAGGTCCGGGAATGAGGGATTGCGCACAGCACGCTGCGCCATGGGAGGCGACTCGATGAGCCAGGTATTTGCCGCGCTGCATCACATCTTCAGCGATAACGCCGGGAACTTCAGGACCAAGGTGGTCGGACTCTACGCGCTGCTGATCGCCTTCAACGTCGCGGCGTGGGTATGGGCGATCGTCGCGTTCGCCGGCAACCCGGTGCTGCTGGGGGCCGCGGTGCTCGCCTATTCGTTCGGCCTGCGCCACGCCTTCGATGCCGACCACATCGCGTCGATCGACACCGTCACGCGCAAGCTGATGCAGCAGGGCAAGCGGCCCACGACGGTCGGGTTCCACTTCGCGATCGGGCACTCGATGGCGCTGGTGGTGTTCGTGACCGCCATCGCCACGTTCGCGGTGTGGGGATCCGCGAGCGATGCGGCGGGGTCCGCCGGCATTTCCGCCGGGGTGGCGAGCACGTTCGTGTCGGCGTCGTTCCTCATCGTCATGGCCGTGCTGAACCTCGCGATCGCGAAGACCACCTACCAGACCTTCCGGCACATCCGCAACGGCGGCACGTACGTCGAGGAGGATTTCGACGTCCTCCTGAACAAGCGCGGGCTGTATTCGCGCATCTTCCGGCCGCTGTTTCGCCTCGTCAGCAAGAGCTGGCACATGGTGGGCATCGGGTTCCTCTTCGGACTGGGCTTCGACACCGCGACCGAGGGCAGCCTGCTGGGAATCGCCGGCGCGCAAGCGGCCAAGGGCCTGTCGATGTGGATGATCCTCGTGTTCCCGGCGCTGTTCGCCGCCGGAATGGCGCTCACGGACACCACCGACAGCGTGCTCATGGTGAGCGCCTACGATTGGGCGTTCCGCAATCCCATCCGCAAGCTCTACTACAACCTCACGATCACGCTCGTCTCCGCGATCGTGGCCCTGGTGGTGGCCGGCATCGAGGTCCTCGCCCTCGCCTCCAGGCAGTTCGATCTCAAGGGAGAGGTGTGGGACCAGGTCAACGCGCTGAGCGACCATTGGGAGATGATCGGGATCATCGTCGTGTCGATCTTCCTCGTGAGCTGGTTCATCTCCACGCTGGTCTACCGCATCGGACGCTACGACTACCTCGACGCGGGTGTCGCGGCGGCGGGCGAGCCCAATGGCTGAGGAGAATGCGATAGCGAAGCCACGATATTCCGAGAAGCAGATCCTCGCGGCGCTGGACGAGGCTGAAGCCGGGGCGTCGGTGAGCGACCTTTGCCGCAGGCTGGGCATCGCGGATACAACGTTCTACCGGTGGCGGGAGAAGCACGGCGCCCCGAAGGCTTCGGAATCAAAGCGGCTGCAGGAGCTCGAAGAGGAGAACCGGCGCCTGAAGCTGCTGGTGGCCGAGCTCACCCTGCGTAACCAGGCGCTGAAGCTCGTCGTGTCGAAGAAATGGTAAGGAGGAAATAGCGCCATGTCCCAAAGGCTTCACATTGTTTGCGTCTCGGGCTCGCGGGAAAAACTGCAGATGGCCGCGATGGTCGCGTCCGTCGCGGCCGCGTCCGGGGACCAGGTCACGGTGTTCTTCTCGATGAACGCCCTGCCCTATTTCGTCAGGGGCCATTCCGCGGAGGCGCCGGCGGAGGGCGAGCTCGGAGCGCTCATGGGCAAGGGCGTGCCGCCGTTCAAGCAGCTTTTCTCCCAGGCCGCGGAGCTGGGCGACGCGAAGCTCCTGCCGTGTTCGATGGCGGTCGACCTGCTCAAGGTGGAGGAAGGCGGGCTCGACCCCGTGCTGGGACCGCCGACGGGACTCACGCGCTTCCTGAGCGACGCCGAGGGCGGCCAGCTGCTCACCTTTTGACCGGGGCGCCGGGACCGAACGAAGTCTCACCAGGAGGACCAGTTCCATGAGCGAAAGCAAGATCGTCGATGCGTGCAACACGTACTGCCCCGGGCCGCTGATGGAGCTCATCACCCACATGAAGCGCGCCAAGGTGGGCGACGTGCTGGAGCTGCTGTCGACCGACAAGGGCTCGGCCAACGACGTTCCCGAATGGGTCACGAAGGCCGGCCACGACATGCTGGGCAGCGAGAAGGTCGGAGAGGTCTGGCACATCAAGGTCCGCAAGGCCAGGTAGGGCGACAGGAGAATCCGATGAGAATCCTAGTGGTCGGTGGCGGCACGGGCGGGACGATCCTCGCCAACAACCTCGCGCGGCGGCTGTCGGCGGAAACCGACTCCGGAAAGGTGCGCCTCACGATGCTTTCGGCTTCCGACCGGCACATGTACCAGCCCGGCCTGCTGTATGTCGCTTTCGGGCAGATGTCGCCCGACCAGCTCTATCGCGACCAGGCGAGCCTGCTCGAGCCGGCCATCGAGTTCCACGTCGATCCCGTCGAGCAGTTCCAGCTCGACCAGAACCGCGTGAAGACCGCGAGCGGCAAGATCCACGAGTACGACATGCTCGTGATCGCCACGGGCTCGCGGATGGTGCCCAACGAGACGCCCGGCCTGACCGAGGGAGCCGAATTCTTCTACACCGAGGAATCGGCGATGAAGATGTTCAGGCGCCTGCGCGAGTTCCAGGGCGGCAAGGTCGCCATCGTCGTGGGGCTTCCGCATAAGTGCCCGATCGCCCCGGTCGAGGTCACGTTCTCGCTGCACGACTACTTCAAGTCGCGCGGCATCCGCGACAAGGTCCAGATCAAGTACTACTACCCGATCAATCGCATCCACAGCATCGAGAACGTGGCCAAATGGGCGACGCCGGAATTCAAGCGCATCGGCGTCGAGTACGAGACGCTCTTCAACATGCGGGAAGTGGACGTCGAGAACAAGATCGTGAAGAGCGAGGAAGGCTCGGAGGCCCACTACGACCTGCTGATCGCGATCCCGGAGCATCGCGGAATGGAAGTGATCGAGCGCGACAAGCTGGGCGAGGACGGCTGGATCCCGACCGACCGCCAGAAGCTCTCCATGGTGGGCCACGACAACGTCTTCGTGCTGGGCGACACCACCAACCTGCCGGTCAGCAAGACCGGCTCGGCGGCCCATTTCGAGGCCGAGGTGCTCGCCGAAAACATGGCCTCGATCGTGAAGATCGGCACTCCCGTGCGCGATTACGACGGCAAGGTGTACTGCTTCATCGAGGCCGGCCACGATCGCGCGACCTATGCGATGTTCAACTACTTCAACCCGCCCGACCTGAAACCGCCATCGAAACCCATGCATTGGTTCAAGGTGGCCTACAACCAGATGTACTGGACCAGCGTACGCGGCCTGCTCTGAGAGGGCCCAGCCATGAATACCCAGACGGAAGCACCTCCCGCCGCGACGGTCGAGGGAGCCGACCTGCAACGGCTCGTCGAGTTCGCGCAGCTTGTCACCTCCGCCCAGGACGCGATGTCCGACGAGATCATCACGCGGCTCTCCTCGGCGATGAGCGAGGGCATCACGCTGCTCGACCGGCTCACGCGCAACAAGGGCCTGATGCGCCTGCTCCAGGTGCTCGACCACCCGGAGAGCCAACGGCTGCTGATCGGCCTGGCCGAAGCGCTGCGCGCCACCAGCCGCGATCTTGCGATCGCCCCGCCGGCCAAGGGCGGCATCGGAGAAATGCTGAGCGCGGCCCGCAACCCGGGAACCCAGGAAGGCCTTCGCATCCTCGCGGTGCTTGGCGGACACCTGAACCAGAGCCTGCGCGAGCAGCACAGGCGGGGAGCGGGTTCTTCGAAATAGCACGCGCAGCGATCGTCCCAGCCAACATCACGAAATCTGCCCGGAAAGCCTTCGATGTAGGATCGGGCTGATGCACCTGGGCGCGGATCGGGGCTTCCCCGCCATCCGCCCTCAGGATGATGCAGGAGGGCTCGAACGATGCAGCTGGACTGGCCTTACGAAGGCGCTACGCCGCTTCCTCCGGGCGCTCCCCGCTTCGCGCAAGCCGGATCGAACATCTGCCTCGACTTCCATGGCGACCCGCGGGTATCGAGGCTCGTCGTCTTCTCGGATGGCAATCATCACATGGCGCTCGCGGATGCGCTCGCAGCGTTCCGCGGCCGCCATGGGGCAGTGGGCGACATCTTCTACGTCACCACGCCGCCCAGCGTCGTGACGGATGCCATGAAGGCCGGCTTTCTCGCCGTGGGCTCACTATGTTTCTCGGTCCGGCCGCACGTGTTCATCGGGCCCACCCCTCTCCTCGAGCGCCTGCACGCGGAGGGCTCCGTAGGCCACCCCGAAGCCGTCGCGTCAAGCCGGGGAATCGCCCTGCTGGTGCGCAAGGGCAATCCTCTGCGGATTGCCGGTTGCGCCGATCTCGCCCGCGAAGACGTGCGGCTCTTTCTCTCGAATCCCCAAAAGGAGTCGGTCAGCTATCGGATCTACGCGACCACGCTGCAGCGGGTCGGGGCGCGCATCGGTGTCGACATGGGGTTCCTGGATCGCATCCCCGGCACCTCGTCCCGAGTGGTGTACGGCGAAAGCATTCACCACAGGGAAGCGCCGCAATGCCTTGCCGATGATCGTGCCGACGTCGCGGTCGTGTTCCACCACCTCGCCCTGCGCTACACGCGCATCTTTCCAGGGATGTTCGATTTGGTGCCTCTTACCCACGAAGGCGATCCCGACCAGGAAATCGGCAAGACCGGGATTGCATTGGTCGGGGATGGCGGGGAATGGGGCTCGCGCCTGCTTGAATTCATGTTGGGCGAGGAAGTCGCGCACATGTACCGCGACCACGGGCTCGACCCGGCTCGCTAGACGCCCCCTCTCGGCAATCTACCGCACGCCAGCCACGGCCAACGCCCGATGTCGGCTGGCCGACAGACGCGGCGCATTTCGGAATGCTAAGAAGCGAACACCCATGCGAGCTTGGTCTCACCGAGACAGGGCCGCTGGGCGGCTGGGAGGAGAAAAAATGAATACCGCCGCGACCGAAGCGCGTATTGGCCAATCGATTCCTTCCGACCTTGCCCGGGCCCATGGGATGCCCGCAGTCCCGTGGCGGGCCACGGGCGGGCTGGTCCTTGCATTCGTGCTGCTCTTTGCGATCGCGTTCGGCCCGGCCATTCCGGGGCTCAGCCAGACGGGCCAACGCGTGCTCGGTGTCTTCTCGTGGTTCGTTGCGTGCATGGTGGCGGATGCGTTGCCGATGGCCCTGGTCGGGCTCACCTCGCCGCTGCTTCTGGTGATCGTGGCGCACATGAAGATTCCGGATGCATTCAATGCATTCAACAAGGACATCTTCTTCCTGGCGACGGGGGCTTTCCTCCTCGCGGCGGTCATGATGGGCACGCCGCTTGGGAAGCGCATTGCTTTCGTCATCGCCTCGACTACGCGATCCTCGAAAGTGACCCGGATCCTCCTCGGCCTGACAGCCGCCCAGCTGGTCACCCATCCCGTGATTCCCGTGGTCAACGAGACCGCGCTTTTCCTGCCGGTCTGCAAGGGCGTCACCTCATTCATGGACGGGAAGGAGCACCTTCCGGAAGCCCGCAGAATCAATACCGCGATTCTCTATCTCATTGCGGGGTTGATGCCCCTATTCATCGGTCCGCTCATTCTCACGAGCCACTTCCCGAACATGATCCTGGTGGCATACCTGAAGAGCGCGCAGCACATCGATGTCTCGTGGGGCCAATGGTTCCTGCTGAATCTGCCACTCTGGGGCCTGCTGCCGGTCGTCTTCGCTTACGTAGTGTGGTACTTCAAGCTCACGGGACTTGAGCTGCCGGGCGCGGAAGCCGGGCTGGCCAAGATGCGAGACGACCTCGGCCGGATCACGTGGCCGGAGGTATGGGCGTTGCTTTGTCTCGCCGTGGGGATGGTCTTGTGGATCGGCGGCTGGTTGCAGCCGGGGATGACCGCTCTGCTTGCCGGATTCCTGATGCTGGTTCCATGGAGCGGCATTCGTTTCAGCGAGATCAATCGCCACATGCTCTGGGATGTCCTCATGCTTCTCGGCGGGGCGATATCGCTCAGCACCGCCCTCTACAATTCGGGGGTCGTGACCTGGCTGGCGCATTTTGTCGCCGCACCGATCCAGAGTGCGCATCTTCCGATGCTTGTAGTCCTGGTGGTCCTGGTGTTCGCCTTTCACGTCCCGCGAGCCGGAATCGTGAGCGCGGTCGCGGCGGGCGCGGCGTTCGTTCCGCTGGTTGCCGGCATTGCCCAGGCACTGCACTACAACGTGCTCCCATTCACGCTGGTGGTGATCAACAGCCTGAGCTACGCCTTCTTCCTTCCCATCTCGATCACCGCGTTTCTCATCGCCTGGGGTGCATCCGGGACGAGCACGTGGGAGGCGATCAAGTTCGGCGCCCCGCTGTCCGTCATCGCGAATCTTTATGTGATCCTGGTGCAGCCGCTGTGGCTGACCGTCATCGGATATCCGATGTAGCGGTCTGGCGGGCATTCGAGGCTTGTCGCAAGTCGCGTTCCAGGCGGAATCCGCTAGTTGAAGCGAATGAACATCGCGGACGTCCACACCTTCGCGTCGTCGGCCTGGCGCCCGTACAGATAGATGGGGCGGAATCCGTGCGGACCATTGGACGGATCGATCTCCAACGTGCCGGCCAAGTCACGGGGCAGCGGCGAATCGGTTACGCGCTCGATCGCGAGGAAAAGCTCCTGGCCGCCGAGTTCGAGACGGACATGGCCTTTCGAAATGAGTTCTTCCCCGCTTACCTCCCAATTGAACGTGGGACAGTGCACGTAGGGGTTGCCGTCGAGCGGATTGCCGACCTTCACGTAGCTGTCGATCCTGCCGGACATCCGGATCCTGCAGCCGCGCAGGTTGGTGATGTCAATGACGGCGCAATCCGAGTCACCATAGGTATCGGTGCGAAATCCGATGTCGATCGGTCCCGCCCGCCACACGGATTCCTCCTGATGCTCGAATCCGCCACCCGCGAAGCCGTTGATCGTGCCGTTGGTAATGCTGATCGTGCCGCGCCACTCAGCCCATCGATATCGGTCTGGAATACGCGCACCACCCCAGCGCACCCGGATGCGGCTCGCGGAATACCCGGCTTCTCGCTGCAGATTGCGGCGCCAGATTGGTCCGCTATGGTCGTAGGCAACCAGCTCGTCCCAGCCTGTATTGCCGAGAAAGCGATAATCGATCAGTGCCCTGCCCTTGCAATCGAATTCGTCGCCCTGGATGAATTTTCCGCAGCTGGCCAGCGCAACGAGGCGCTCGCCGCTGGCCGCAAACGTGTGGCGGGCTCGCAGTGCGCGGCCGACGGTCCGGCGATCGAGGCGATCCGCGATGATCCCGGTGATCCCGCCCTTCGTTCCGAAGACTTGGGTTCCCGGCAGGCCACCGCCCGGGCGGCCGCGGTGCTCGTCTCCGCTCGCCGATGCGCCCAGCTTGTATCCGCGCCCGATCACATCCTGATAGAGCCAGCCGAAGTGTCCCCAAGCGGAAGTGATCTCGACCAGGCGCTCGAGTTCCGGATGGTGCCAGTCGGGAATGTATCGGCGCCCACCGACGTGGGGCATGATGAGGTGATTTTCCGGGTCATGGGCATAGGCAAGCCACAATTCCTCGATGGGCCAGCGGCCGAGGTCGACTCCCGTGCCCTTCATGTCCTCGTTCCATGTGAGTGTGCGGTTGTGCTCCCCTTTGCTGTTGTACGGGAACTCCGGTTCCTTGCCATGAAGGAACACCACGTTGTGGTCTCCCCCCGCGGCCGAGCTTCCGCACCACTCCTGCACGGGGTAGCAAACCAGTTCTCCATCCTTCTGGAATTCGTCCATCGCCTTGACGCCGAGCTGCCAGTTGGCGTCGGTGATCTGGAAATCGTTCGCTGTATAGGAGATCACATCCAGGCCCGCGATGTCCCGCCCGTAGGAGGTGTTATAGGCAGGGCTATTCGTGCCCACGGTATCGTGCGCGTGGATATGGAGGTCGCCGTAGAACACCCGGGCACAGGGAGAGCGCTCGTCGAGCGTGACGTAATGGATCGCATCCGAGACGTCCAGCGTGCCGGGCATGCGTGCTACGACCGTGAGCTCGCCCTTGGCTCGCGGCAGGTCCGTGAGTGCCGCAGTAGCCCACCCCTGGGTGCTGAATGCGATCGTTTTCTTGTAGACCTGCTCGCCTTCGATGGTCGCGATGACTTCTGCGGAGCCTCCCGTGCCGACGCATGCATTGCCCCATCGATCGTGCGCGCTGAGTCTCAAGGAGAACGGGACATCGGGCCTTACCAGTCGCGCTCCGACGAGCGATAGCGCCGCGGGCGCGCCCGGAACGATATCGATGACGACGTCTCCAGGAACCGCCACGAAGCGCGAGGTTCCCAAGGGGTCGACGTAGCAGCGGAATCGGAACTTGTCCTCCGCGAAGGTTTGTACCCGCGTCCCCGGCCCACCCATGCGCCGGTCCCCGAGACGGACAATGATGTGGTCTCCCGCATTGAGGTAGCCGTCGACGGTGTCGACGATCACCGCCTTCTGGAACGGGCGCTCGTGTCCCTTTTGATCGAACCGAACCTTGAGCGATTGCACGGTGGCGGGACTTTGGCCTGGCGCCAGGGGACCGGCGTGATACTCCGCCGACACGTAATTGGCGCCTTGCGGATCGACCGTCTGGAAGAGCGCCCAGTCCGAATAGAATTTGAACGTGGCCTTGAACCACGCCCCGTCGGCGACCCCCGAGCTGCCGACCTCGTAGTCGATGACGATTTCGCTCCAGCTTCCCGCAACCAGCCGGTCGAGGTTGCAGGCCACGCGGCCCGCGAAGGGTAGCGCCTTGTTGCGCTCGTAAAGTCCGGCCGGCGCGACATAGGGGCCAAGTCGCTCGCGCAGTTCACTTTCGGAAAGTCCCTTCTGAACGGCATTTCCGGACGGGTCGGTCAGCTTATTCATCCCTAGCCTCCTGGGCTCAATGATCGGGTCTGGGTCGAAGCCGGAGGGGTCCTTGACGCCCCATCCTTGTCGCGCTTCCAGGAATATCGAATACAGTGTGAGATTGGCGATGTCGCGTAGGCTGCCGGATGCTGCCTTGCAGCAAACGGGGAACGGCGCGTTGGAGTGGAATCGCCCGATATTGAATCAGGGGTGGGCGGCGCCGTATGTCAGCCAACCGACACCCGCAATGCTCACTCGAACCGGGAACATGATGCCTGTCACGTCGTCGTACGAGCCGGTCTCACCCGAAGACGCGCCAGGCGCGGCGCGACCCGTCGCGCCGTCCAATTTCCTGGC
>JAANCK010138691.1_pt1 | contig 18600 bp, 16 predicted proteins | sample 7277841 | NCBI WGS metagenome assembly JAANCK01 (sample SAMN14222788, study PRJNA588281) | permafrost metagenome | isolation source: Arctic cryosol methane SIP | place: Canada:Nunavut | collected 2015-07 | reverse complement strand
CCGGCGTAAAGACGGTGTTGGCATCGGTCGAGACATTGACCTTGGCTCCGGGAGTAACATTGTTGTTGGCATCCACCGTAACCACAGTCAGCAGGGCTGTTTCCGCCCCACTGTTCTTCAGCGTGGATCTGTCGAGCAACAGCACGATATTGGCAACCTTGGCCGTCAGCGGATCCACCGCCGCCCCTTGCGGCACCTGGAATGACGTGGCCTGATTCGTGGCTACTCCCGCAACAGTTACCGCTGCGGTCAAGACGCCGGCTCCGGCAGAATTGGCAGTCGCCGGCAGGATTTGCACCTTGGCCACGCCAGTGTTGTCAGTCAACGCCGTACCGCTGACTGGATCAAATCGAGCCAGGGTCGCATCCGCGCCGAAGGTAACGACAACGCCGGACACTGGAGCACCGGACGTGTCCCGGACGATCGCTCGGGCGAAAACAGGCGACAACGCGCCGACGGTGGTCGTCGGCAGCCCGGTCGATCCCACCATGTCCAGGCTGATTCTCGGCAAACTTCCCAGGATGGCCTGGACCGAGACCGAAGCTTGCTTGGCGGCCGTCCCGGCAACCGTGGCATCCGCCGTGATCGACCCGGCACCCGCCGAGGTAACGCTGGCGGGAAAGACCTGCACCGATGCGACGCCGGTAGCATCAGTCAGCGCGGTGCCGGTGTCCGGGAAAAAGGTGACCAGGCCGTCGGCGCTGGCGAACTTCACCACAGCACCGCTGACCAAGCCGCCGGCCGCATCTCGCACGGTTGCGCGGGCGAAGGCAGACTGGCCACTCCCGACTGTCGTCGTCGGGGCGCCTTGCGCATTGACCAGCTCGACCACGATCGTCGGCGTGACTTTCGAACTGCTCCCCGTGGTGGTGCCCGGGCTTCCGCCGCCGCCGCCGCAGGCGGCCATCAGTGTCGCGAGCAGCAGGCCGCCCAGCAGTCTTGTGAATTGCATCATGCTCTCCGGTTCCTCTTCCAGTTCGATTTAGCGTGCGGCCGCGCGGTCCGCGATCATTTTCGGTGTGATGAAGACCAGCATTTCTGTCTTCTTGCTGGTGCGCGACTTGTTCTTGAACAGATTTCCCACCGCCGGCAGGTCACCCAGCACCGGGACCTTCGTGTCGGTATCCGTATCCTCCAGCGTGAATATCCCGCCGATCACCACCGTTCCGCCGTTTTCCACCAACACCTGGGTCTTGATGTGCTTGGTGTCGATGGCGATGCCGGCGGCGGTGGTTTCACCGCGGCTGTCCTTGGCGATGTCCAAGTCCAGGATGATGTTGCCCTCGGGCGTGATCTGCGGGGTCACTTCCAGCTTCAGCGTGGCCCGACGGAAAGACACCGAGGTGGCACCGCTCGACGTCGCCTGCTGGTACGGGAATTCCGTGCCCTGCTCGATCATGGCCTTGGTCTGATCCGCCGTCACGATACGCGGGCTGGAAACCAGCTTGCCCTTGCCATCGGCTTCGAGAGCGGACAACTCGAGATTCAGGAATCGGTTCGCCGCCGCACTGAACAGCGATATGGCAAAAGCCGACGGTGCGAAGCCGCCAACGCCCACCGCCGGCAGGTTGACAAAGGATGTGTTGATGGTGTTCGGTATGACCGCCGATTCCGTGGTCGTCCCCGAAACCGCGTCATAGGAACCGCCGAACGCGATTCGGTTGCCGTTGTTGCCCACCGCATAACCGGCATCGCCGCCGCGGATGCCTCTCAGGTCGCTGCCCCCGAGCCGCACACCCAGATTCCTGCCGAACGAGTCATTCGCCTCGACGATGCGCGCTTCGATCAACACTTGGCGCACCGCGATGTCCAGCTTGCTGATCAGCATCTGCACCTGTTCGAGCCGGGACGGAATGTCGGTGACAAACAACTGGTTGGTGCGCGGTTCGGCGATCACGCTGCCGCGCGTGCTGAGAATCCGCGCCACGCCGGTGCCGGATGTGATCTGGGTGGCAATCTCGGCTGCCTTGGTGTAATTGAGCTGGAACGACTGCGTTCTCAGTTGCTCCAGGCTCTGCAATGCAACGCGTGATTCGAGGTCCAGCTTCTCCTTGGCGTTGATTTCGTCCTTCGGCGCGACCCAGAGCACGTTGCCGCTCTTTCGCATCCCCAGGCCCTTGGCCTGCAGCACGATGTCCAGCGCTTGATCCCAGGGCACGTCCTTCAGGCGCAGTGTCACCGCACCGGTCACGGAATCGGAAGTCACGATGTTGAAGTTGGTGAAGTCGGCAATCACCTGCAGCAATGCCCGCACTTCGATGTTCTGGAAGTTCAGGGAAAGCTTTTCGCCCGTGAAGCCCGGACCCTGGCTGAGCTTGGTCGGGTCGACCTTTTGCTGCCGCACCTCCACCACGAACTGGTTATCGCTCTGGTAGGCGCTGTGCTCCCAGGCGCCCCTCGGCTCGATCACCACCCGCACCCGGTCACCGACCTGGAAGGTGGTCACGGTGTTGACGGGGGTGCCAAAATCGGAAACGTCGAGCCGGCGCCGCAGGCCTTCGGGCAGGGATGACTTCAGGAATTCCACCACCAGCGTCTGGCCCTGCTGGCGAATGTCGACCCCGACCTGATTGTTGGGCAAGGAGACGATGACCCGCCCTGAATTGTCGGTGCCTCGCCGGAAATCCAGGTCCTTGATCGGTTGGGCATCGACGTTGCGACTTTCGGCAAACACCGGCGCGGCCGTCGGCGCCGGCCCGCCCGCTGTCGAGGAGTCGAGCACGACCAGAAGCGACTTGCCCTGCAGCTGTGCTTTGTACGTGGCCGCCGATTTGAGGTTCAGAACGATTCGGGTGCGTTCGCCGGCCTGCACCACGTTGACTGAACGGAGATTGCCCTGGTTGAGCTCGACCGCCGACCGGCCCAGCCCGTTTGTGGCCCCGGGGATGTCGAGCGCAATGCGTGCCGGCGCCTGGATCGCGAAGCCCGTCGGCACCGCCTGCAACGGCTGGGAGAAATCGATTCGAACCACGTCGACCCCGCCCTGGATCGAGCTGGTCACGGACTCGACGACGTTTTGGGCGCTTGCCGACAGGCACGCTCCGGCCATCCAGAATAGGACTGTGACCTCCGCCGCCCAGCGCCAGTTGATCAATTTGTTCTTCATTTCGACCTCTCTTGCAGCTGCAATGTGGCTGTCCGTTCTATCCATTCGCCGGCTGCGTCCTGTACGATCTCGCGCAGGACCAGGTCGGTCTCGCCCACTTTGACGATCTTCCCAAAGTTCTGTCCGAGGTAGTTGCCGGGGCGCACCTGGTAAAGCAGGTTATCCACCCGCACCAGGGCCACCGGTTGACCCTCCTTGAGCAGGCTGCCCACCATCGTCATCGTGTCGAGGGGATGAGCCTCCAGGGCTTCCTTTCGCCGCGCCAGCTCGGGCGCCACCAGCGCCGCATTGGAAGTGGACTGCGTCGATTCGCGCTTTAGCGCCTGGGTCAGCTTCAAGTTGCTGAATGGGTCGGTTGCCCCTTCTTGGGTATAAGCCTGGGGCGCGAACTTCTTTGGCTCCGGTATCGGCTGAACCTTCGGCTTGGTCTGTGCTCGCTGCTCGTTCATCCAGCCCTGCAGCTCATCCTGGCCCGATGGGCTGCAAGCGCCGAGCAACAGCGCCAGAAGGAGCGCCGGGGTTACATTCTTGATGCTCATTTCTTCTTCGCCCCCGGGGTCGCTTTGCGCTGCGCCGCCACTTCATCCCCATCCAGGTAGCGGAAGGTCTTGGCGGTGGCCTCCATGGTCAGGACGCCGTCCTTGGCCGGCGTCACGGAAATGTTGTTCAGCGTCACGATCCGCGACAGGTTGGCAACGTCGGATGCGAACGAGCCGACGTCGTGAAAGCGCCCGGTGACGCGCAGCGTGATCGGCAGCTCAGCGTAGTATTCCTTGACGCTGACGGAGCCGGGACGGAACAGCTCGAAGTTCAGGCTGCGGCCCAGGCCGGCCTGGTTGATGTCGGACAGCAGGGCATCCATTTCGGCCTTGCTCGGCAACTGCTTTTCGAGTTGGGTCACATACTGCTGCACCTGCTCGCGCTGCTTCTTCAATACTTCCAGGTTCACGGCCTGTGCCAGCTTCTTGGTGTAGTCCTCGCGCAGGGCGACTTCCTTCTTTTGCTCGGCCTCGAGCTCATCATTGGACCCGCTGAGCCAGGCAAACCACAGCGCCACAACGATGGCGAAAGCAACGAACAAGAACAGGGCAAGACGCGGCAACAGCGGCCAGCTGCCCGGTTCTTTCGGATTGAGGCCGCGGAACTGGCCCAACACGGCCTGCTGGAATTCGGCGATTTTCATTTTCGACTCGGTTGCTTCGGCCATGGCGGTCAGGTCCTTGCAGGTGCCGAGGCACCGGCAGCGGGAGCCAAAGCCCCGCTGGCGGCCGAGGCGGCTTGTTGGGCTTCACTGGCGCGCAGCAGCTTCACGCGCATGGTGAAATTTGCAACCCGGCGCACGTCACGCGGCGAAAGCGCAACATTGCCCGCCGTGATTTCGACCAGCTCGGGACGGCTCAACCAGGGGCTGCGATTGCCGAGGTTCCGCAGCAATTCGGAGACTCGTTCATTGGACTGCGCGACACCCTGGATCGTCACTGTCTGGTTCTCCTGCCTCAGGCTGAGCACGTAAACGCCATCGGGCAACTGCTTGACCAGTTCGTTCAGCAGGTGCACCGGCATGTTGCGGTCGGCCTGAAGGTCTTCCACCGCCTGCTGGCGCGCCCGCAAAGCGGCAATTTCGGCCTGGAGGTTGGCAATGTCCTTGATTTGACCCTCCAGCCGCTTGATTTCCGAGGTCAGGATGCCGTTCCTGTTTTGCTGGTCCGAAATCTGCGCGGCATACCAGACGAAGATGCCACCGGCAACCAGGACGCCGGCCACCGCCGAGAGCGCCAGCGCGACAAAGAACGTTTCGCGTCGCCGCTTGCGAGCGGCCTCGCGATGGGGCAGCAGGTTGATCAGGATCACTGCAGGAACCTCCGCATGGCCAGGCCGCAGGAAGTCAGATAGGACGGGGCCTCGCGTCTCATCTTCTTTTCACGCACCGCCTCGCCCACTTCCATGCCCTCGAAGGGATTGGCGAGGTTGCAGGGAAAGGAGGTTTGCATGGTGACCGCGTCGGTCAAGCCCGGCAGCGCCGCCGAGCCGCCGGCAAGCATCACGTAATCGACCTTGTTGTGAGGCGTGCTGGTGAAGAAGAACTGGAGGGCCCGCGCGATCTCCTGGGTCATGCTCTCGACGAACGGCTTGAGAACGCCGGAGGCATAGTCCTCGGGCAGGTCGCCATTGCGCTTCTTGTTCTCAGCCTCTTCGGCGGAAAAACCGTACTGCCGCACGATGAGTTGGGTCAACTGCGCGCCGCCGAACGCCTGGTCGCGGTCGTAAAGAACGTCGTCGTTGCGGATGACCTGCATGCTGGTGGTGAAAGCCCCTACCTCGAACAGGGCCACCATGGTGTCGACGCCGTGGTTAGGCAAGGCCTGGATGAGGCGTCCGGCCGCAACCCGGGAGGCATAGGAATCCACATCCACGATGATCGGCTTCAGTCCCGCTGCCTCAGCCAAGCCCTGCCGGTCCTGGACTTTTTCCTTCCGGGAGGCTGCGATCAGCACCTCCACGTCGCCGGCCGAGGTCGAACTGGGGCCGACGACACAGAAGTCCAGGCTCACTTCGTCGAGCGAGAAGGGGATGTACTGGTTGGCTTCCGCCTCAACCTGAACCTCAAGGTCCTGCTCGGACAGCCCACCGGGAAGGATGATCTTCTTGGTGATAACGGCCGAAGGTGGAAGCGCCAGCGCCACGTTCTTGGTCCGAGTACCGCTTTTCTTGACCACCCGCCGCATGGCTTCGGCCACTTCCTCGAATTTCTCAACGTTGCCATCGGTGATCCAGCCACGTTCCAGCGGTTCGATGGCGCAACGTTCCAGGACCAGCCTTCCTGCCTGGTCACGGCCGAGTTCGACCAGCTTGACACTTGACGAGCTGATATCCAGACCCAGCAGTGGCGCAGGCTGCCGGCTAAACAAGGACCCGAAAGGTATCAATTCAGACTCCTGAAACTAGCCATTTCAAGGCGTAACAAACTTAAGATTTCACTTGAATGCTAGCAGTAACATCCTTGTCAGCAAAGGATTTTTCCGTTTGTGGTCGTTTCAGGCGTTGCCAAAAGCCGACGCACTTGCTGCGATACTGTCGTCCTACGCGCGCGAGGCCGCGCTCACGACGGATGACTTCCTGACCGGTCTGCGGGAACCGAGGTCCCCTGGCCGCGATTTTTATAATGCGGCGTTGGACGCAACCTGGATCAACATGCCTTCTGAACCGACCTCCGGCGCGCGCTCGCCGGGCTTTCCAGCACTGCAGGGGTGGCGCGGCACCCTGGTGCGCGTCGTCCTGGGCGCCGTCGGCCTGTTGCTGGCCGGAGTGGCCTCGTTCGCTATCCTCGCCGGGGTGGCGCTCGCCGTGGCCTACCCCAACCTCCCCGACATTTCCGACCTGTCCGATTACCGGCCCAAGCTGCCTTTGCGGGTGTACTCCGCCGACTCGGTGCTGATCGGCGAGTTCGGCGAAGAGCGGCGCAATCTGACCCCGATCGCCGAGATTCCCAAGGTCATGAAAGATGCGGTGCTGGCCGTGGAGGATGCCCGCTTCTACTCCCACAGCGGCATCGACTACCGGGGCCTGATGCGCGCCGCGATCGCCAACCTGGGACGCGTCAAGAGCCAGGGCGCCTCGACCATCACCATGCAGGTGGCACGCAACGTCTACCTGTCGTCGGAAAAGACCTTCACGCGCAAGCTGTACGAGGTGCTGCTCACGTTCAAGCTAGAACATCTGCTCAGCAAGGACCAGATCCTGGAGATCTACATGAATCAGATCTTCCTGGGCAATCGCGCTTACGGCTTTGCCGCCGCGGCCGACACCTATTTCGGCAAGCCATTGAAGGACATCACCATCGCCGAGGCGGCGATGCTGGCGGGCCTTCCGAAGTCGCCTTCGGGAAACAACCCGATCAGCAATCCGGCCCGGGCCCGCAGTCGGCAGCTCTACATCATCGACCGCATGCAGGAAAACGGCTTCATCACCGCGGAGGAATCGGAGAAGGCCAAGAAGCAGGAACTGAAGATCCGCAGCGGCACCGATAACAGCCGCGTGCATGCCGAATACATTGCAGAAACGGTGCGCCAGTTGGTCTACGCGCAGTACGGTGACGAGGCCTACACCCGGGGTTTGAATGTGTTCACCACCATTAATGCCGCCCAGCAGGACACCGCATACAAGGCACTGCGCAAGGGCATCATGGACTACGAACGCCGCCAGATTTACCGCGGCCCGGAGCAATTCGTCGAGTTGCCGGCCAGCGACAGGGAAGCCGAGGACGAGATCGACGACGCGCTGGCGGATCATCCGGACAACGGCGACGTCATGTCGGCCGTCGTGCTCGAAGCCAACCCCAAGAAGATCCTGGCCGTCCGGCAGAACGGCGAACACCTGGAGATTGCTGGCGACGGGCTCAAGCCGGCCCAATCCGGACTGTCCGACAAGGCCCCGCCCAAGACCAAGATCCGCCGTGGCGCCGTGATCCGGGTCGCCAAGACACCCAAGAACACCTGGGAGATTACCCAGCTGCCGGAGATCGAAGGCGCTTTCGTCGCTCTCGATCCGCGTGACGGCGCCATCCACGCTCTGGTCGGCGGCTTCGACTTCAACAAGAACAAGTTCAACCACGTCACCCAGGCATGGCGGCAGCCCGGGTCGGGCTTCAAGCCCTTCATCTACTCTGCGGCACTGGAAAAGGGCTTCACGCCGACCACGATCGTCAACGACGCGCCGCTGTTTTTCGATGCCGGCGTGACCGGCGGCCAGCCCTGGGAGCCGAAGAACTACGACGGAAAATTCGAGGGTCCGATGCCGCTGCACATCGGGCTGGCCAAGTCCAAGAACATGGTCTCGATCCGGATCCTGCAAGCGGTGGGCACGCACAACGCGCAGGACTGGATCACGCGCTTCGGCTTCGAAGCCGACAAGCACCCACCCTACTTGACGATGGCCCTGGGCGCCGGTTCCGTCACGCCCATGCAGATGGCGACCGGCTACGCCGTGTTCGCCAACGGCGGCTACCGGGTCAATCCCTGGCTGATCACCAAGATCACCGATCAACGCGGCAAGGCCCTGGTCGAGAGCCAGCCGCCGCTGCCCAATGAATCAGTGCGCGCCATCGATGCCCGCAATGCCTTCATCATGGAGCGGCTGCTTCAGGAAGTCGCGCGTTCCGGCACGGCTGCCAGGGCCCAGCGCGACCTGAAGCGCACCGATCTGTACGGCAAGACCGGCACCACCAACGACCAGATCGACACCTGGTTCAACGGCTTCCAACCCACCCTGGTCGCGATCGTCTGGATGGGATACGACAACCCACGCTCGCTCGGCGATCGCGAGACCGGCGGCAGCCTGAGCCTGCCGGTCTGGATCAACTTCATGGAAAGCGCCTTGAAGGGCGTTCCGGTGATGGAGCCGACAGCGCCCCAGGGCGTCGTCAACGTGGCGGGCGAATGGTATTACGACGAATATGCGCCCGGACGGGGGGTGAGCAGCCTGGGCATGGGCCCGGCGGAAAACGGCTATGGATCGCCGGCCCCCAACCGGCCCCTGGTTCCGGAAGACAAGAGCCTGATGAACTCGGACGGGTTGCCGCCGAGCCGCCCGCAGCAGGCGCCGTCCGACGAGCGCCGCAGCATCCTGGACCTGTTCAGGAACTAGGTTTTGCCGACAGCGGCGAGAAGTCCAGCGGTTGGCCTGCTTGCTCGCCGGCGTACCGCGTGAGGTTGGCGAAGAACTCGCCGCTGCCCTTGGTGTCCAGCCACGACTTGCCGTCGAACTTGTAGTGGAAGCCGCCGGCGCGCGCAGCCATCCAGATCTCGTGCAAGGGCTTCTGCAGATTCACGATGATCTGGCTGCCGTTGGGGAAGGTGAGCGTGACCATGCCGCCAACACGCTGGTTGTCGATGTCCGCTTCGGTCTCGTCGTTGATGCGGTCGCATCGGTTCTCAATGCGCGCCAGCAATTCTTCGGCTCGATCCATGAATTCGGAGTCGGTCATTACAATTTCACCATGTTGAACGTATCGCAAATTCTAGTCAGGGCCTCTGGCTGCCGGTTTGTCCTTGCCGCGGGCGTGGTCGGGGCCCTGGCCGGGTGTGGCCTCAGGGGGCCGCTGTACCTGCCCAGCGGCGACGTCGCCGCTGCGCGCGCCACCCTGCCACAGTCCCTTGCGCCCGACCCTCCCGCCTCGGCGGCCGGCACCGGAACGGGCGCGGCCAAACCGGCACTCATTCCATGAGCGAAATCGAAACCAGCGTGCCCGGTCATCCCCAATTCACCCGGCGGGAGGGAGAACTGTTCGCCGAGGAGGTCCAGCTTGAAGCATTGGCCCGCGAGCACGGCACCCCGTTGTTCGTCTATTCCAAGGCGGCCATGCTGGGGGCCCTTGCAGCTTACCAGCGCGGCTTCGCCGGCCGGCGGGCCCGCATCTGCTATGCCATGAAAGCCAACCCCGCCCTGGCGGTGCTGCAGGTATTTGTCCAAGCCGGGTGCGGGTTCGACATCGTGTCGGGCGGCGAACTCGAGCGCGTACTGGCCGCCGGTGGCCAGGCCAGGGACATCATATTCTCCGGAGTGGGCAAGACCCGTCTGGAAAGGCGGCGGGCGCTCGATGCGGGCATCGGCTGCTTCAACGTGGAGAGCGAAGCCGAACTCGAAGTGCTGAGCGAAGTTGCGAGCGCCGCCGGAAAAGTCGCGCCGGTCAGCATTCGCGTCAATCCCGACGTCGACCCGAAGACCCACCCCTACATTTCCACCGGCCTGAAGGGCAACAAGTTCGGCATCGCGCACGGTCAGGCATTGACCGCTTACCGCGGCGCCGCCAGCCTGCCCGGCCTGAAGGTGGTGGGTATCGACTGCCACATCGGGTCACAGATCACCGACGAGGCGCCTTATCTGGATGCCATGGACCGGGTGCTCGACCTGGTCGAATCGGTGGAATCGGCCGGCGTTCCCCTGCCCCACATCGACTTCGGCGGCGGGCTGGGCATCGACTACAACGGCGACCGCCCGCCCGCGGCCGATACCCTGTGGGGCAAACTGCTGACGCGGCTCGATGCCCGAGGATTCGGCGACCGGCAGTTGCTGATCGAACCGGGCCGCTCCCTGGTGGGCAATGCAGGCGTGTGCCTGACCGAGGTGCTCTACCTCAAACCCGGCGAGCAGAAGAATTTCTGCATCGTCGACGCGGCCATGAACGACCTGCCGCGTCCGGCGATGTACCAGGCGTATCACGGGATCGTGCCGCTGACGCGCCGCAGCGGCCCGGCTCAAACCTATGACCTGGTGGGGCCGGTGTGCGAAAGCGGCGACTGGCTCGCGCGCGATCGCGCCTTGTCGGTGCAACCCGGCGACCTGCTGGCCGTGCTGTCTGCCGGTGCCTATTGCATGAGCATGGCGAGCAACTACAACAGCCGGGGAAGGGCCGCCGAAGTGCTGGTCGACGGTGATCGCGCTTTCCTCATCCGCCAGCGGGAATCGGCCGCGGACCAGATGCGATCGGAACGCCTCGTCCCCTGATCCGGGCGCGGGGATCGGCGCCGCGCGTTACGACGTCGCGCGCCTCATCTTGACGCTGCCGCGCCCCTTCTTCAGGGCCTGCGCGAGGCGCCATCCCAGCAGCATCGCGAGAATGAGCGCGTACACCGCCACCTCGGCGAAGTTGTGCTTGCCCGCCCGCATCCAGAAGAAATGCAGGATGCCCAGCCCGGCGATGACATATACGAGCCGGTGCAGGGCCTGCCAGCGCCTCGCACCCAGCGCCTTGACCGCCCGGTTGAAGGACGTCGCGGCCAGCGGCGTCAACAGCACGAATGCGCTGAAGCCGACCAGGATGAACGGCCGCTTGGGAATGTCCTTCACGATTTCGCCCAGGTCGAAACCCATGTCGAACCAGCTGTAGGCCAGCAGATGGAGCACGACATAAAAGTAGACGAACAAGCCCAGCATGCGCCGGAAACGCGCCAGTGCCGGCGTGCCGGTGATCATGCGCACCGGCGTCACGGCCAGAGTGAGACACAGGAAGCGCAAAGTCCAGTCGCCAAGAGACCGCTCGAGGTACTCCGCCGGGTTCGCGCCCAGGTTGTTGGTGGCTGCCCCATAGACCAGCCACGCGAACGGCAGCAGCGACAGCAGGAACACCAGGGGCTTGGCCGCCGGATGCAGCAGGACCTTGCCGGACGACATCAGAAGTTCTTCTTGAGGTCCATGCCGGCGTAGAGCTGAGCGACCTGGGCTTCGTAGCCGTTGAACATCAGGGTCTTGCGCCGCTTGGCAAACAGGCCGTCCTCGCCGATGCGCCGCTCGGTGGCCTGGCTCCAGCGCGGATGGTCGACGTTCGGATTGACGTTGGAATAAAAGCCGTACTCATTGGCGGCGGCCTTGTTCCAGGCTGTCTTCGGCTCGTGATCGGTAAAGCGGATCTTCACCAGGCTCTTGCCGCTCTTGAAGCCATATTTCCACGGCACCACCAGTCGCGCCGGCGCGCCGTTCTGGTTGGGCAGCACCTCGCCATACATGCCGAAAGCCAGCAGCGTCAACGGGTGCATGGCCTCATCCATGCGCAAGCCTTCGACATAGGGCCAGTCCAGCACGCGCGATCCGACGAAAGGCATGGTCTTGGGGTCGGCCTGCGAGACGAATTCGACGAATTTCGCGCTGCCCAGCGGCTCCACTTTTTCGATCAGCCGGGCCAGCGAAAAGCCGACCCAGGGGATCACCATCGACCAGCCTTCGACGCATCGCAACCGGTAGATCCGCTCTTCCTGGGCGCTGAGCTTGATCAGGTCCTCCAAAGCGTAGCGCGCCGGCTTCTTGACCAGGCCCTCGATCTCCACGGTCCACGGCGCCGTCTTCAAAGTGTGGGCGTTCTGCGCGGGATCGGCCTTGTCGGTGCCGAACTCGTAGAAATTGTTGTAGCTCGTCACGTCCTTGTACTCGGTGACCTTTTCCATGGTCATGGCCCCGGCGACATTCGACTTTGACCCCGGCAGAGGCGCGAGCTTGCCCGGACGGGCGCCCTGGGCCATGGCTTGACGCGAAGCCCACGACGCAAGAGCAGCGCCGGCCGCGCCGGAGGCCATGAGCTTGAGGAGTACCCGCCGGTCGCGGTAGATTGCCTGCGGCGTGACCTCGCTGGGCACCGGATGCATGAAACCGTCGCTATGGGTCTTGATCAGCATGTGAATCCTCTGGGAGTCGCGGAAGGCCGCGCGGCGTGCCGACAGTAATCGAAATCAAGGATCGTCGCCGCCAGGGCGTGAACAACCCCATGGGGCTTGTCTGGCCGGCCCGGGCGAACAAAAGGCGAGCACCTTGCGGGCGCTCGCCTGTCTTAGGGCGCCGGCGAGGCCGGTTAGTTCAATCGGAACTGGCGGCTCAGCGCAAGCCGCCGATGTAGTCGGCAACCGCCCGCATCTCGCGATCGTTGAGCTTGGCTGCGATCTGCGCCATTTGCAGGCTGTTGTTACGGACCCCATCGCGGAAAGCCGCGAGCTGGGTGTACACGTACTCGGACTGCTGCCCCGACAGCCGGGGATACTGGGCCGGCACACCGGCGCCGTCCGGACTATGGCAGCCGGCGCAGGCGGCGATCTGGCGATCGGCCACGCCGCCACGGTAGATCCGCTCGCCGAGCGCCACCAGATCCTTGTCCCTGGCGAATCCCGGCTTGGCCTTTTGCGAGCTGACCCAATAGGCGATGTCTTTCATGTCAGCTTCGCTCAGTTGCGAAGCGAAGGCCCGCATGATCGGGCTGGCGCGCCGCCCGCTCTTGAATTCCTGCAACTGCTTGACCAGGTACTCCGGATGCTGCTGCGCCAGCTTGGGGTTGGCCGGAACAGCCGAATTCCCGTCCGCGCCATGACACGCCGCGCAGACAGCGGTGAACTTGGCCGAACCTTGGGTCGGGTCGGGCTTGGCCTCGGCCAGGGTCGGGGCCGGGGCGGCATGCGCGGGACTGGACGCGGCCGAGGCTGCCGGTGCCGCATGCTGCTGGGCAATCGAAACGAACGCGGGCACTGCCAACAGGGCAGCCGTCAGCAGGGAGGCAATCGGCTTCATTGAGGGAACAGCCTTTCTTGGCGCCAAAGCTCATGATTCTACAATGCCGCACCTGGGGTTTCCCCCCGAACCGAAGGCCCCGCATGACCTCCCGCCCGGCAACCCCCGCCGGAACCAAGACCGCCGAGTCCCTCGCCATGGGCTGGTTGCACACCGCCCGATTTCTAATCACCGCGCCCAAGCTTGAATTCCTGCCGGCCCTGACGGTGCCCGAGATCGCCTTCGTGGGCCGGTCCAACGCAGGCAAGTCCACCTGCATCAACACGCTGACGCAGCAAAAGCGACTGGCGTTCGCGTCCAAGACCCCCGGCCGCACCCAGAGCATCAATCTGTTCGCCCTGGGCAAGCAGGGCGAGACCGACGCCGTGCTGGCCGACCTGCCAGGTTATGGTTACGCGGCCGTGCCGAAACAGGACAAACTGCGATGGCAGCAGGTCATGGCCAACTACCTGGTGACGCGCGACAACCTTACGGCCGTCGTCCTGCTGTGCGACCCGCGCCAAGGCCTCACCGAACTGGACGATATCCTGCTGGAGGTGATACGACCGCGGGTCGAGCAGGGCCTGAAGTTCCTGCTGCTGCTGACCAAAGCGGACAAGCTCAACCGAAGCGATGCCGCCAAAGCACTGTCCATCGCGCGACTGCAAGCGGGCGGGGGGGAAGTGAAACTGTTCTCCGCCTTGAAGAAGCAGGGCGTGCAAGAAACCGCCGTGCTGCTGTCGCAGTGGGCTCATCCCGAGGTGCCGTCGCCATGATCGAACAGTTCGAGCAGTCCTTGCCGCATGGCATTACCTTGAGCTGCCGCGCGGCCGGCGAGCGCGGCCGCCCGGTCCTGATGTTCCTGCACGGCTTTCCCGAGGCTGCCTTCGTCTGGGACGAATTGCTGGAGCACTTCGCCCGTCCCGAAAACGGCGCCTATCGCTGCGTGGCGCCGAACCTGCGCGGCTTCGAACGGTCGACGCAGCCGGCCGACGTCAAGCAATACCGCGCGAAATACCTGGTGCAGGACATTGCTGCCCTGATCGCCGCGGAAGGCGCCCCCCTGGCGTGCCTGATCGCCCACGACTGGGGCGGCGCCGTAGCCTGGAATCTGGCCAATCAGCTGCCACAGCTGACCCAGCGGCTGGCGATCATCAACTCCCCGCACCCCGGGACCTTCCTGCGCGACCTCCAGAACGACCCCCGGCAGCAGGCCGCCAGCGAGTACATGAATTTCCTGATTCGACCGGACGCCGAGCAGCGGCTGCGCGACAACGATTACCAAATGCTCTGGGGCTTCTTCACCCGCTGGGGCGGTGCGCCGTGGCTGACCGAGTCCGTGAAGCAACAATACCGCGCGGTTTGGGACGCCAGCCTCAACGGCGGGCTGAACTATTACCGGGCTTCGCCGCTGCGTCCGCCGCGACCCGACGATCCGGCCGCGGCAACGATCTCGCTACCGCGCGAAGCGCTCACGGTGAACCTGCCAACCCTGGTGATCTGGGGCATGGAGGACGCCGCATTGCCGCCGGGCTTGATCGAGGGGCTGGACCAATATGTAGCGCAGCTGACCGTGGAGAGGGTCGAGGGCGCCAGCCACTGGATCATCCACGAGCGTCCGCAGTTCATCGCGCAGCGGCTGGCCGGCTTCCTGGCGGCCTGAGCGACGCGGGCGCAGGCCGCTCGGGTCAATAGACCGGCGGCATTCCCGCCGGGCGCGTCTTGAAGCGCTTGTGCACCCAGTAGTACTGGGACGGCATGGTGTCGATGTAGCCCTGCAGGCGTTCGTTCATCAGCGCGGTATCGGCCTCGACGTCGCTCGTGGGGAAGCCGGTCCAGGCGTCCAGCACCCGGACCTCGTAGCCCGACCGCGTCATGCGCGTGATTAACGGCACGACCTTCGCCCGGCCGAGCCGCGCAAAGCGGGACAGCGACGTCACCGTGGCCGCAGGGACGCCATAGAAGGGCACGAAGATCGACTCGTCGGCGCCGAAATTCATGTCCGGCAGCAGGTACATGACGCCGCCCGCGCGCAGCGCGGACACCAGATCGCGGACCCCCTCGGACCGGCGCAGCGTGCGAACCTGGCCGAAACGATTGCGCCCTTGCCGGACCCACGCATCCACGACCTTGTTGCTCTGATGCGTATAGATGCCGACGAAGCTGCGCTGGACCTGCTGCGACAGCGCCGTCGCACCCGCATCCAGTCCGACGAAGTGGGGCGCAAAGACGATGGTGGGCATCTGGCCCGTCAGCTCGTGCACGGCGCCGGTAAGCACCACCCGCTGCAACACCACCTCGGGGGAGGCGTGCCACAACCAGGCGCGGTCGAGGAAGGATTGCGCGACGTGCACGAACACCTGGCGCGTCACGCGGCGTCGCTCAGCGGCGCGCCACTGCGGAAAACACAGGCGCAGGTTGGTGTCCACCACGTGCCGGCGCGGCACGATCACCCCATACAGGACCCAGCCCAGGACCCAGCCGAGGGCACGAATCCACGACAGCGGCAGGTGGGCCAGCAGGCCCATGAAGAGAATGCCCAGCCGGGTCATGGCGTTCGGCTTTCGGCAGGCGTCTTGTAGCGCGCATAGCCCCAGAGGTACTGCTGCGGGCACTCTCGGATCAGGCGTTCGATGCCGGCATTGACCTGCGCCGCCGCCGTCTCCGTGTCTTTTTCGAGCTCGTCGGGCCAGGGCCGCAACCGGATCCGGTAGCCGCGGCCCCAGGGCAGTCGCTCGCCCCAGGCCAGCAGCACCGTGGCGCCGGTCTGCTGCGCCAACCGTGCCGAAAGAGTCATGGTATAGGCCGCACGGCCGAAGAATGGCGCCCATACCCCCAGGCCCTGAGGCGGAACCTGGTCGGGCAACAGGCCGACCGCCTGCCCGGCCTTGAGCGCCTTGAGCATCTGCTTCACGCCCGCCAGCGTGGTCGGAGCCGTCGCCAGGCGCCTGCGCATGCGGGAGGTGTCGACCAGATCGCGCAGCCAGGGCTTGCGCGCCGGCCGATACAGCACCGTGATGGCGCCAAAGCGGGCCGCGTAACCTTGTGCCGTCACTTCGAAGCACCCCAGGTGCGGCGTGAGAAAGACGATGCCCCGGCCGCGGGCCAGTGCCGCCGTGATCAGCTCTTCGCCATTCCACTGCAGCGCAACCGGCCGGCCGAACCAGAGCCGGGGCAATTCGGCCAGCAGCTTGCCGGCCTCGCTCACGGCCGAGTGAACCTGCACCGGCGTGTAGCCTGCCTGCCGGGCATTGGCCAGGAAGCGCCGGCGATAAGTGCCCGAGGCCAGGAAAGACAGCCAGCCGAGGGCTGCGCCCACCGCGTGCAGGAGCGGCAGCGGCAACAGCGCAAAGAGGCGGAAAAGTGTCTTCACAAGCGGTAGAATGATGGTGTCGCTGAGTTATGAACTACTTGCAGGGCGACATTAAATAAATTCTGCTAAAGCGTTCGCCCCAAGCTCCGGCACAAGGCAACGCGCCTTGCAGCAACCTTAAGGAGTTTATTCAAATGGCGAACAACTTTCTCTTCACCTCCGAATCCGTGTCCGAAGGCCACCCCGACAAGGTCGCCGACCAGATCTCGGATGCGATCCTGGACGCGATCTTCACGGTCGACCCGCGCAGCCGGGTGGCGGCCGAAACGCTGACCAACACCGGCCTGGTGGTGCTGGCCGGCGAAATCACGACCAACGCCCACGTCGACTACATCCAGGTGGCACGCGACACGATCAAGCGCATCGGCTACGACAACACCGAGTACGGCATCGACTACAAGGGCTGCGCCGTGCTGGTGGCCTACGACAAGCAGAGCAACGACATCGCCCAGGGCGTGGACCACGCGAGCGACGACTATCTGAACACCGGCGCGGGCGACCAGGGCCTGATGTTCGGCTATGCCTGCGACGAGACGCCGGTGCTGATGCCGGCCCCGATCTACTATGCGCACCGCCTGATGGAACGCCAGGCCCAGGTGCGCAAGGACGGGCGCCTGCCGTTCCTGCGCCCCGACGCCAAGAGCCAGGTCACGATGCGCTATGTCGACGGCAAGCCGCACAGCGTCGATACCGTGGTGCTGTCGTCGCAGCACAGCCCCGAGCAAAGTGACGGCAAGCAGATGCTGCCTTCCTTCGTCGAAGCCGTGATCGAGGAGATCATCAAGCCGGTGCTGCCGCGCGAGTGGCTCAAGGAAACGCGCTACCTGATCAATCCGACCGGCCGCTTCGTGATCGGCGGGCCCCAGGGCGACTGCGGCCTGACCGGCCGAAAGATCATCGTCGACACTTACGGCGGCGCCTGCCCGCACGGCGGCGGCGCTTTCTCGGGCAAGGACCCGAGCAAGGTCGACCGCTCGGCCGCCTACGCGGCGCGCTATGTTGCCAAGAACGTGGTCGCCGCTGGCCTGGCGCGCCAGTGCCAGATCCAGGTGGCTTACGCCATCGGCGTCGCCAAGCCGATGAACGTGACCGTCTACACGGAGGGCACCGGCGTGATCCCGGACGACCAGATCGCCTCGCTGATCCACGACCACTTCGACCTGCGGCCCAAGGGCATCATCCAGATGCTCGACCTGCTGCGCCCGATCTACGAAAAGACCGCGTCCTACGGCCACTTCGGCCGGGAGGAACCCGAGTTCACCTGGGAACGCACGGATCGAGCCGCACTGCTGCGGAGCGCAGCAGGCCTGAAGGGCTGAGCAGCGCAGCGGCTGTGCGGGTCGGGGGGAGCCTCATATCGCGCAGCGATGTGATGCGCTCGACACGAGGCGTCACTCGATCATCGCCTGTTGCCGTTCGTACTCGCTTCGCTTCATGGCCACGTAGGTCGTGCGATCCATCTCGTGCAGCTGGCGCGGGTAGTGCTCCGTCGCGTTGAACCAGGCTTCGATCCGCTTTTCCTTCTGCTGGTCCGCGGGTGCGGATAGCGAAGCCAGATGGGCGTCGATGGCCAGGTAGTAGCGCATCGCCGTTCGTTCGATCGCGCCGCGCACGCCGCCGATGTAGGTCGGCTGCCCGTTGCCGTCACGACCGGTCACTGTGAAGCCGACCTTGTCGGCGCCGACGGTGGCGAGATAGCCTTGCATGGCCAGGCGGCCGGCCATGCCGTAGCCATAGGAATAGCTCAAATGCAGGAAGGTCCGCCGGCCATCCAGCGGCACCGCCGCAACCGTGATGCGGTAGTCGCGTGTGCCGATCGGGCCGTTGGCGGCGTTGAGGCGGCTTTCGAAATAGTCAGACGCGGCAGCGACAGGACGCAGACCGAATTCGACCTTGTAGGCGTCCTGCACCGGCTGGTCGAACTTGCGGCCGATACGCACCAGCAGGCCGGCGCCGCCGCTGCCGGCGACCGCATGGCAGTACTTCGTGTTGAAGGGCAGGATCAGGATGTCGCACCAGTCCCCGGGCTCCTTCAGTGCGCCGGTGACAGTGCCGAACGGATGATCGAGCACGGCGTAGACATCGCCCCTGAGCACGT